>OJLM01000011.1_pt1 | contig 151933 bp, 110 predicted proteins | sample 1596821 | NCBI WGS metagenome assembly OJLM01 (sample SAMEA3904686, study PRJEB24821) | metagenome | biome: Builtin; feature: hospital; material: surface | place: USA | collected 2013-06-07
TACGAGATTGCCTCTTGTCTCGTGGGCTCGGAGATGTGTATAAGAGACAGGTGCGAAGCCGTACATGTCCTGCATGGCAGCTTCATTCATAGGGCTGTACGACATGCCGGGCCAGAGCAGAGAGCCCGTCGTCGTCACCTGGGCGTGTCGAGGAACGTGGATCCGTCGCGCCGGCGTCGCGGCGGTCTGCTGGCTTGGGGCACGTGGCTATGCTCGTCCCCCGAGCTCTTCCGCACGTGATAGGCTGGGCGACCTGGACGCCTGGCACCGTGCGCCCGGCGACCATGAGCGAGTTTCGGCACCTGAATGTCGATCAGTACGACGAGGAGGCCTTCTCTGCCGAGGAGCTAGCGCCGCAGGACCCGAGGTCGGACGAGGAACTGAGCCAGGTGGCGCATGCCAAGCAGAGCGATGTTCGTGCGCGTCTATCGAGCGGCGACATGGCCGGTGCGCTGCATGTCGTGCTGACCGACCCACCGACCGGCCAGCGCGCCGTGCATGCGCGCGAGACGACGCTATCGATGGTGCTGGATATCCTGAACTCTACACGCACGGTCGACATCATGCCAGCCGTGAAGGCTCTGGACGCCTCGGAGCGCGACACGCTGATGAAATACGTGTATCGCGGCATGGAACGAGGCCGATCTGCGGCCTCGGTGAACTGTGCTGTGCTCCTGAGCTGGCACGAAAAGCTGACCCTCGTCGCTGGCACAGGGAGCATCATGCGTGTCATGACAGATCGCCGCATGGTATAGTCTATGTACTACACGTCCATCATAGCCGGACCGCCCCATTTGAGGTCGCGCAGATGCACGTCGACGATCTCCTCGAGGGCATCCAGCACCTGCTTGCCCGGCTCGAGCTGGCACGATGCAATCGATCCAGCGATCGTATCAGGCCTGGCGGTCGTGCAGGTGCGCGGCGCAAAGGGCAAGTCGACATGATTCAAGTGCGAAAGGAGCTTTTCGTCGTGTCCAATGTACAGCACAAACTCGAACAAGGCCTTGCCTCGCGTGCCCTGTCGCACCGGCAGCGATCCCATGTTATCGAGGGCGAGCATATACTGCACGGCTGGTGTGAAGCCCACATTCTTGGGCATGATGACAAAGTGTGTGTTTTCGTTGATCATGCGCAGCGAGAAGCGCTCGCCCAGCGAGTCGGTAATGAGACTTTGCACCTCGCTTGCCTGTCGCCGCGCCCACGCCACATCCTGCTGATTCGTCGTGCCCTCGCAGAAGTACCATGTGATCGTCGTGCTGCGCTCCTCAATCCAGGCGCCGGGCGTGCGCTCGGTAAAGTAGTCGAGAATGTTCCGGACAGGTTCTCGCCACTTCATGTCAATGCCGTCGACCAGCGACATCCATTCACACGCACCGTCAGGTGCGCGGGTACAGTGCTGGGCATAGCAACCGTTCTCTGCGATGATGCCCAGCGCCGGCACGGCGCGTGCGAGCTGATCGAGATCCGTGGTGCTCTTGCGGCTCAGCACATAGACATAGTTGCGTGGATCGGCCGTGAGACGACGCAGCACACCGACGAGCTCGGCCGGTGGCTCAAATCCATGCTCGTGGAGCTGCTTCGCATCTTCCCATACGAGTGTGTGCTCGAGCGAGAGCAGAACGAGGCGCGTCCCAGCGACGCGCCATTCGGCTTGCATTTGCCCGATTTCCAGGCGCGGCGTGAACATGGTGTTGGGCGACGGCTGACTGAGATGCGCGCGTTCCAGTTGGCTGAGCACGGACAGCACCCAGTGCTCCGCCGTCTGGGACACCACCGTGCGGTGCAGATCCGTCCAGCGCTGGGCCATCTCGTCTTCATCCATCGTCAATGCGCGCTCGATGGCCTGGGCGACTTGCTGGGCATGGAACGGGTTGATGCCAATACAGGCCCGCAGCGCGGAGTATGCGCCGGTGAATTCAGAGAGGATGAGCGGGCGTTTGCGCTCCTCCTGCGCAATCACATACTCATGCGACGTGAGGTTCATACCTTCTCTCAGCGACGTGGCCACAAAGGCGTCGGCCATGGTGAGGAGGGCCAGGTACTGGCTGAAGGTGATTTCGTTGACATGCAAGAAGACCACGGGCTGATACGTCAAGCTGCTGTGCTTGCGGTTGATGCGCGACACAATATCGCTCACGTCGCCGACTTCGTGGTTCTCCTGGACCGTCGCGAGCGCCACCTGGACCAGGACGACACGTCCCACCCACTCAGGGTGCTGGTCCAGGAAGAGCTCAAAGGCCAGGAGCTTTTCGCGCACGCCCTTGATCCAGTCCAGCTTGTCGCGCCCGACAATCACGCGCATCCCTGCAAAGCGCTCCTTGAGCTTCGCGACCCATTCGCGCACGTCGGGATGCTGGCGGCGCTGATTGAGCACGCGGACGTCAATGCCGATGGGAAAAGGTGCCACCGTGACGAACGAGCGCTGCAGGACGATGCCGCGCGATGTCGTGGGCAGCTGCAATATGCGACTGACCGTCTGGCGGAAATGCTGGAAGAAGTTGTGCGTCTGGAATCCAATCAGATCCGCGCCGAGCATGCCACGAAGCAACTCCTCGCGCCGGCTGAGGCACCGGAAAATCTCGCTGGACGGGAAGGCAATGTGCACAAACAGCCCGATTGGTGCACGAGGCAGCACGGCACGGACCATGGCCGGCACCAGAAGGAGGTGGTAGTCATGAATCCAGATCACGTCGCCTTCGCGGTACTCGGCCACGATGCGATCCGCAAAGCTTTGGTTCACTTTGACGTAGGCGTGAAACGCATCATGCTCGGTCTCGAGCGCCTGCGCACTCGGCTGCGTATAGTGGAAGGCGGGCCACAAAATTTGCTTGCAATAGTGATGGTAGCAGCGGACATAGTCGTCGTCCTTCAGCCACACCGGCACGCATTTGTGCTGGTCCATCGCTTTCGCATCGATCTCGGCGCGCATGTGCGTGGAAAGCCAGTCCATCTCGATACCGAGCGTGCCGACATAGACCGACTTGCTCGCGACCTGCGTGCCGGCACTGTTGACGGCATTAAAGAGGCCGTGATTCGCACCTGGATTCGGCAGGAACTCGAAAGGGATACTTTGCTGTGATGATGAGAATCGCTTGCTGCGCGATCGAAGCGCTGGCCGTGCGATGTTGAAGCGCCACACGGTGCTGGTCCGTCTCTCTTCATCCCGCACAACTCCTTCGGTCGAGGCAGGTGTGGGCCCTCTTGGTGGTGGGGCGGCATTCGGCGCCGAGGTGGTGTGGATCGCCTCGATCCCGTCCGTCCAGCCAGGCGCGAGGTGAGGGTGCTCCATGAGCCGTGGCGTCGAGCTCGATGTCGCGGCCGAGGATCGAACGGGCGGGACGGGTGTGCTGGAGCCGAGTCCGTACGGATTCTCTTTCGGCGTGGGTGCCGTAGCGGTGCCTTGATGGCTCTTGGCCTCTAGATCGGATATGATGCTGATCGGTATCGGTAAGGGGGAGGTAGAGGAGGCGGAAGATACGGGCGGCGGCATGGATCGCGGTGGCGTAGCTTGCGAGGTGCCCAGCTCGCCCTGTGCACTCGCGCGACGGCCGTGATCGGAGAGCGAACTTTTTACTTCCAGCAGCGCGTTGTCCGAGTGTCTTTGTTCCATATCCACTTCATACGAGGTGATCGAGGAGGAAGATCGCTGTAGGTAGGATGGCTTCGTGCCGGCCGCGGCATCGGCCATCAACTCGGCCATGTTCACTCGGTCTCGCGGCGCCGAGAGCGCTTGCCGTGGTGACGACGACATGGCGGTCGATACGCGTCCAGGCCGACCGGCGAGTACACGCGAGCGTGCTTGTTCTTTGTCGATCGCCTCCATGAGGGACGAGGTGAGCTGGTGCGCGAGCTGCTCGGTATGGGACGTGCCATGCTGGGTGGGCGGTGAGTACGTCCGCTCGGTAGCGCTTTCATCTGCCTCGTGTGCCTCGTCAGACTGGAACTCGATGGTTTTCGGCAGCAGATACGCCGCGATCAGCACGCGCCGCCGACTTTGCGCATCTGGCATGGGCCTGCACTCCCACGATCGAGGTGGGTCGTGGCCGTGGCGGGGTAGGACCGGCCGTGCGCCTACCTATCACGTGATACAAAAGGGGCGGGGGTATGAGCCTGGGGCTGGCTATGAGGCCGTGCGGCGCAGGTTGTCGAACAAGACCTGGGAGTGTGAGTCGGGCGGGACGTACATCGGCGCGCTGGATCGCGTTGGTGTCGGTGAGCTCGCCTTGGATGGCGTGCTGCTGCAGTCGTACGACGAGGGCACGGAGTGTCTTGCGTGAGATGGTGACGGTCTCGCCGAGGTGGTGGTGGAAGAGCTCGCTGCTGAGCAAGGCCGGGATCTGTGCGCGTGTCTGAGCATCGTAGCGCAGGGACGTAGTGAGGGCTTCGAGCATCGGTGCATCCACCGGCTCGGATGTCGGGTCGTCGAGTACGCGGTGAGGTGGGAAGGGAATGTCGTGGGCTGGGTCCATGATGGCCTCCAGCTTTTTCTCGCCGCTGAGTCGGTCGAAGGGCGGGCGTCCGTAGACCATTTGGTACAAGATGCAGCCAAGTGACCACACATCACTGGCCTTGCCAGCCTTGTACACGCGGCGGCCGTGTGCCTTGGCGATTTTGATCGCCTCCGGCGCCATGTAGTTCGGGGTGCCGATGATGGCCTCGCGCGAGATGTGAATCGTGCCGATCGGGATCTTTTGGGCAATGCCAAAGTCGATGAGCTTGAGGCGGCCCTTGGCCATCAGAAAGTTGGCCGGCTTGAGGTCCGAGTGCACCAGATTGCCCTTTTCGTGGATAAAGTGCACGGCCTCGAGCATCTGGTGCCAGTACTCACAGATCTGCACGCGTGAGAGCGGTGCGTGTGCCTTGAGGATGTGGCTGAAATCCATGTCGCCCAGCTCGAGTAACTACTGTGTCAGCGGAGGGTACGTACAATTTTGAGCGTGTCTCGATTCAGGCGGTGTCCAAAGTACCGCAGGATATACTGCTCGTGCCCGGGTTTCTGCGCGAGCTGCTCGAGCAGCTGCGCTTCCTGGACGAGTTCGTCTCGTGACTCGGGTTCGAGGCGCCGCAGCGATACCTGCTTCATCGCAAAGTAGCCCTGCTGCCGCGCATCGACCGACTCCATGCGCACAGCGTCCGGCTCTGCATCAGGCACGGCGGCGGGGATCGCCACAGGGCCATGCACTTGCCACACGGTAGAAAAGCCGCCTTCGCCTGCGCGGCGGACCTTGATGAATCGGCATCCACGGAACGTGGTCTCTTTGGCCATGGACTTTTGGTGATGGGGATTCGACGGCACGAAGCCTGCTTGGTGCTGTCGCTCCGCCTCGTCCCACATGAGCTGCAGATAGTCAAAGGCGCGCGCCTCGTCTTCGGGGACAGGCGCGGCGGGGGGCATCGGCGCCTGCTCTGGCGCCGACGGCTCGACAGGCCGGTCCTCCGGCCGGTCGTGCGACAGTCCCTGGTGTGGCTCGTCGTTTTCATGCATGACGTCTTCGTCGTCTTGGTATCGCTGCACGCGTCGTGCTGGTATATGCATGGATCCCGTGCGGACAGATGAGCGCAGCTTATGAAGATCTCGTCCCACGCTGCGCTGACTCGCGATAGAGCGAGAGAATGACGAGACCATAGGCGTCTGCGGCGGAGGGTGGCGCGATGGCCGACACGTCGCGTCACTCGGCGTGTCGGCGCGATATCGACGCAGCGTAGGGGGCGTCGAAGGACGCGTGTCTTCGTGATCATGGAGATCGTACACATGGCTCACACGCGGTGGTGTGGGCAGCGGGCTCCCATCCGTATCGCTGCCTGCCCCCCACTCGGACGGGGCCGGCCGCGGCGGTGTGGATGCCCATGCCTCGTGGAGCATGGCGGGCGTCGCCCTGGCGAGTGCGGGTGGGGTGGGTGAGTGGATGGCTGAGTCATCCCACGTGGGTATATCTGGGACTACGTCGTCGCCCGCGAGCGCGCCAGCCGACCTATGGGGGGATTAGTCAAAGGGGCCCAGGTAGTCTTCCTTCATGGTGCCGATGGCGAACTGCGTGGGTGAGTGGCGGGCACGTACGATTTCGTTGGCGTCCACACGCGTACCGACGATGCGCACACGCACGCGTCGTCCTTTTACGAGGTTCTGCTGTGAGGGCCGGCGCACGTACGTCTGTGGGGGAGGTGAATTCGGGTGGATTCGCGTCAGGCTGAAATTTATAGTCGATAGGTAGGAGATGAGATGAGACAAATATGCTGAGCGGCCCGACTTCGGCGAAGAATCCCATCTTGTTGACATTCGTGATTTTGGCGTCGATCACTTCGCCGTTGAACTGCGGTGAGCGGGCAGGTACGTACGGGCTTGAGCACAATGGCCTGGTACCTGCTGCGGAACTCGGCGAGACCCGTGCCGGGCATGATCTTGCCTTGCCCGACATCCAAGATCGAGACGACCTTGATGACATAGCCCTGGAAGTGAGCATGCGGCACGTACGCATTTGCCGGAGCAGGTCCCTTCCACGTCATCTCGGAGCTTGCGATTCACTGGGTCAGCTGTGGGCCACGTACGAAATTCCACCATGGACGGACCAAAGAACGACGGATGCAGCTCGATGCGGTGATCGAGATTTTTCTGGACATAAGTGCGCCGCCAACGTACGAGGAAGAACATGGTCGTCGCGCTCCGTGAGCCGCCGCCCCAGACGAGGCGCGGCGCCGCTTCGGCTCATGCCACGTGACTCGCCCCCAGGGGTCGGAGGCCGCGTCCGCGTCGGTGGCGGACGAGGTCCTAGCATGGTGCGTGCTGTCGACTGACGACAGGGAAACGATGGTGGCTCTATAGCGCGGCGTGATGATCTTGTGCGAACGAAGGATACGAGCGTCAGGGCGGCCGTAGATGATGAGGAGGCGCGGCACTCGCGCTGGACGCTGTGCTGCCTGTCGCGTCAGCCACTGCAGCCGCCGGTGGTGATCGATCGATTGGGTCAGTTGTACAACAAGGAGGCGCTACTCGAGTACATGATCCGGCGCGCGAAGAAGGCGGCCTCCGCGTCGGAGCATGAGGTGGCGCGGCACGTGAAGAGCGTCAAGGCGGATGTGAGGCAGGTCACGCTCCATGCGAATCGTGTCCAGGAGGCCGAGCGGGGCGACATTCACTACTTTCCGTATGCGTGCCCGCTCACGCAGCGCGTGATGAATGGCAAGCACAAGTTTGTGTGCCTGTGGCCGTGTGGCTGCGTCGTGAGTGAGACGGGACTGCGCGAGACGTGCTTGGCGGGCCAATCGAAGCGCGAGCTGATCCAGCCTCATGCGTGTCCGCAGTGCGCACAGGCGTTTCGGCCAGATGCGCTGGTGGCCGAGGAGCCGCGGTGGGGTGCCGACGTCGTTTGGCTGTATCCCTCGCGCGCGGCGCGCGACGCGCTCGAGGCCCAGCGCCAGGCCCGTTCGAAGCGCAAGGCCGCGCCACAGCCCTAGATGCGGGGGCGTGTGTATACGACTACCACATACCCAAGGCGGCGTCTACCTCGGCGACGTCCGCGGCGTCACCTGCCGCCGGATCCGTGTGGTCGGACGCGTCCGACGCTTCGTCGTCAGAGACGTCGGAGACGTCCTCTCCCAGCTCGATAAAGTCGTCCTGCTCGGCAAAGGACGGCGATCGCTCTTCGTCCGGTGCGTCGTAGTCGTCGCGCACAAACAACGGACTTGCTGGCGCGGCGGGCGCGCGCGCGGGCGTGTCGGGTGCCTCTTTGGTGTGCCTGTGCGCGCAGGCGGCGCCCTGATCGCACCATCCCAGGTAGGCAAATGCGTGGCAACGCGCTGCATCGGGTGCGAGCGATGCGTGTGTGTAGGGGCAATGATCGCCGTTTCTGCACGAGCCGTGCCGCAGGAAGTGGACGCAGTGCGGCACGTTGTGAGCGCTCGGCGTATGAGAGAGCGGGCAGGTGCTGGGTGGCAAGACGCAGCCGGATGCCTTGAGCGCGCCTGGGCACAGGGCCTTGCGTGCGTCGTCGTGCACAAAGGGACACTTGGCGCCGCGTCGGCATGTGCCTGTGCGCGTATAGTATGTACAGAGGGGGGGCGGCGCCTTGGCCCGCAGCATCGCCCGTTGCTGCTGGTGCGCGCGGCCGATTTGCTGGCCGAGGGCGGCGAGGCGCTGCGTGCGCTCGTGCTGTGCACGCGCAGCGCGCCGCTCCATGACGAGCGCCTTGCTGATGAGATGGCCGCGTTTCGTGCGCACGTAGGCCTCGCCATGCACGGACGCCTGGCGCGGCGCGGCTGGCGTCGTGGGGAGCGTGCTCCGTTTCACGAGCTTGGTGCCTGACTCGTCAAACACGAACGGGACGCCATCGACGAGCACTTCACCGCTGTTCGCGGGCGCTCGTGGACGCTCCGGCTCGTACACGGACGAGTTGACGAGGGCCAGGCTCTTGTTTGTCCGTCGATGGACCCACTGGTCGGTCGGGGTATGCGTGAGGACGAGCGAGCGGTGCCGTCCGCGTCCGCGCGCGCGCGCGGACCCGCGGTGCGCAATGCGCGAGCGCTGCTGATCGATCGCGCCACTCAGCTGCGCGATCTCGGACCGGAGCGCCGCATGCTGCGCCGCGTCCATCAGAGGAGAGGAAGAGGCGCCGCGTGTGCCTCCACTCACATCATGGAGGCCGCGTGCGACGCCTACGTCCGCGGTGCGGAAGTGGCTGTGCCGTCGTCGGTGTGTGAGGCTGTGGCGGAGGGCGCGTGCACGATGCTGGACGTTGTCAAGGTGCTTGGTGTGCCACTCACGTCGGAGGAGGATGCTGTGCGAGCGCGTGCGATCACGCTCTTGAGCCGCGTGACGGGGCATGTGGCGGCACGGGCGCCGCAGCGCCTGTCGCGCCAGGCGGTGCGGACGCTGAGTGAGTTTTTCAGTGCGAAAGTGTCGGATGCTGTGATCGTGGGCGACAGCATGGCGCAGCGCATGAACGAGGCGCCGCATGTGCCGGCGAGTGCGCCGCGGGCGTCTCTGCAGGCCGAGGAGGATCGTGCGATGCAGGCGGATGGCATGCTGGTCGAGTGTGTGCGAGCGCTGCGTGTGCTGAGTGGTCTGCCGGCGCCGGCTGGCGCGATGGCGTCGGACGCGCGCACGATCGCGGCGGCGCTCTTCGGCCTCGATCTGCGCAAGTATCCGCAGCCCCTGCGCTTTCTCGTGTACGACGTCGTCCGCACGCTGGTCGAGCGCCACCTGGGCGCGCTGCGTGCGATGCGCGTGCCTGACGGCGCGGACGGCAGTGCGTTTGTGCGTGGCTACGCGCAGCTCGTGGGCGGCGAAAAGGACCCGCGCAACCTGCTCGTCCTCTTTGGCGTCGCCCGCGCGTTTCTGACCGCGTGGCCGCTGCCGGCGACCGAGGCGGAGGCGATGTACAACGTGCTCTTCTGCTACTTTCCGATCTCGTTCCGCCCGCCGCCGGACGATCCTTTTGGCATCACGCCCGACGACCTCAAGCGGGCGCTGCGGGCGGGTCTGGCGGCGTCGCCGGCGTTTGCTACGATGGCCTATCCGCTGCTGCTCGAGAAGCTCAGCGCGACGGGCGGCGCGTCCAAGCTCGATGTGCTGCATACCCTCACGGCGTGCATGCCCGTGTACGGCGCGGGCCCTACCGCTGCGCACGCCGCCGACCTGTGGTCGTACGTGCGCCTCGATATCGTCCAGCCCACCGAGGCCGCCGTCGTGCCTGCCGCACAGGAGACGCTCACGACGCTGATCCGTGTGCTGGGCGCGACGCATCCGCACGTCCACACGATCCTCGAGGCGTGCATCGACGACGTGCGCGATGCGCACGCCCGACGCGCGTCCGATGCGATGCTCGTGCTCGCGTGCCTCGTTCGCGCCGGTCCCGACACGCGTGCACGGACGACACAGAGCGTGCTGCGCGTCCTCACGCGCGAGGCGTCGCCGCGTCCGTGGGCGCTGCTTGCGACGTACCTCGACATGCTGTGCGACACCTCGACGCCGCTGGACCGCGAGGCGCTCCTTGCGCTCCTCACGTCCGAGGAAGCCGTCGCGTCCGTGCATGGCATGCGCGCCCTCGTGGCCCTGGTGCGTGTGCCGCACAGCATGCACTCTGACGACGCGGCGCGCGCCGCGCCTGTCTGGCAGGACGCCGTGCTCAGCGCGGACGACGAGATCCGGGCGTGTGCGCTCGAGGGCCTCGAGGCGATCCGCGACGCGCATCCCACGCTGATCGAGACACGCACGGTGCCGTACCTCTTGCACCACCTGCCGACGCACATCGAGGCCCCGCCGCTGCGCGTGCGTGTCGTCCTGCACGCCCTAGCTCGGCTGTGCACCACCCGCACGCTCTTTCCCCTCTTTTCTCGGCGCGTGTGGGATACGTTGGAGGCGATGCGCGCATGCGAGGCGGATGCGGCGCACGTCGGCTACGTGTGTGCGCTGATCGTCGCGCTGCACGTCGCGATGGAGGAGCAGGTGTCCGCGAGCGATGCGCCCGTGCGCGAGCACGCCGAGGACGTCGCGCAGCGCCTCGTGGCGTACCGCCGCGCGCCGATCGCCACGCACGCGCACGTCGCGCAGCATGCGAGCGACCTGCTCGTCCTCGTCGGGCCGCACCTGTCGCCCGAGGTGGCGAGCGCCCTCGCCTCCGACGTCTACGCGGCCCCTCCGTGGGATGCTCCGTGCGCCGCCGTGATGGTCGGACTGCCGCGCGCCGCCTCGGTGCCGTATGCGTCGGCCTGGCTGCATGACGTGCTGGCGACGCCGCCGTCCACGCTGCCACAGCACTGGCTTCTGTGTGCGCTCGCGAACAAGTGGGCGACGCCCGACAGCGCCGCGCTCGAGCGCCTCTGGCAGCGCATCCCCGACGCGCCGCCCGAGGCGCGCGCGGCCGCGCTGGACGCGTGGGCCTGGACCGCCTGCGGATGGCTCTCGCGCGCCGAGCCGATCGGCCAGCAGATGCTCGATACGCTGTACACATGCCTGATCCAGGACGCGCGCCTCGGCATGCACGCCGCGCATGCCCTGCGTGTGCTTACGCTGCACAGCCGCCTCGTCTCGCCGTCGCGCGGCTTTGTCGTGCGCCGCCTGTACCGCCAGCGCACGATGGAAACGATGCTCGTCGCCGTCACCGAGGCACTCGAAGGCCGCTGCGCCGCGCGCGAGCCATGCCTCGTCGCCATGGCGACGCTCCTGCCCGGCGCGACGGACGCCTTGGTCAGCATGCACCTCACCACCTGGCTCCCGCTGCTCGTGCACACGCTCGGCATGGACGACGCGCCCGTGCGCCTGACCTGTGCGCGCACACTGCAGCGCATCGTGTCCAGCGAGCACGCCGCGGCGCTCGCCGAGCACCTGCCGCTGCTCGTGCCGCGCCTCCTCGACGCCGCGGCCACGCCCCAGGCGCCGCGCCTCCGTGTGGCCGCGCTGCAGGCGCTGCAGGCGCTGACCGACGCCGTGCCGGCCGCGCACCTCGATGCGTACCGCCGCCAGGTCGTCCAGGCGCTGGGCCGACCGCACCGCGGCGTCGACGACGCCGTGCGGGCGGTACGGACCGCCGCCGTGGATTGCCGCGCCGCGTGGTACGCTACGCAGGAGTAAGCTACGACCGAGCCGAGCCGGCGCCGGCGGTCAGCAGGCGCTTGAGCGGCCCGAGCTCATTCACGACGTCCAGCCCCGTCGAGCGCGCCCAGACCAGCGCGCGGAGCGCCTGTTCCCGTAGGCTGCGCTGTAGCGGATGCATCGGATGCGTGTACGGCGAGGCGGGGCGCGTCGCAAACAGCCAGTGCAGATGGTCCGTGACACTCAGCATGAGCTGATTCGGCAGGTAGCGCGCGCGCTCGTACGGCTGCAGCGCCTGGTGCGTGCCGATATCCATGCCATGCAGCGAGGCATCCTGCAGGGCCTCGCACAGCGCACGCACGTCCTGCAGGCCCATGTTCAGGCCCTGGCCGGCGAGCGGATGCGTCGAGTGCGCCGCGTCGCCGACGAGCACGGTGCGGCCCTGTCCGCCCCCGCGCGCGGCGCCGCCCGGCGTCAGGGACAGCGCCGTGAGCGCCGCCGTGAGCGCCGTGGAGAGCGGGCCTGGGTGCTGCAGACGGCTGCCGATGTAGCATCCCGCATGCTTGAGCTGCAGCGGGAAACTCGCGACGCCACGCGCATCGACGGCGTCGCCCCAGGGCGGCACCGCGCCGGTAAAGGCGCTGGGCGCCGCGCCGCTCTGCTCATACGACGCCATGACGTCCAGGACGCGCCGCTCCAAGGCCTCGGGCGCCGTCGTGCTCACGCCATACAGGATCGGCTCGAGGAGCGCCCATGGCAGACGGAACGCCGCGGATATCAGCGTCGCCAGCACACTCGACGTGCCGTCGCCATGCACGCGCGCCGCTCGATGCATCGCGACGATCGGATCACACAACTCGGGCGGCAGCGCCCACACAATCGTGCCGGCTGTCGGCGAGAGCGGGAGGCACGCCAGGGTGCCCGTCGGCATGAACCGCTGCCACGCCATCGTGTCGACCACTGGCTCCGCGCTGCGCGTGTGCAGACCCGTGCGCAGCGTCGCCACGAGGCCCTTGCATCCATACGACCATCCATAGCTCTCAATACCCGCAAACGTCCGCACCGGCGAGCGCGCGCCATCCGCGCCCACCAGCAGGCGCGTGCGCACCACATGCTCGCCCGCCTCGTCCTGAAAGGTGATGCGCGGCCAGTCGTCCGGCGTATCAGCCTCGATGCGCGCGACTCGCGCGGCGTCTTGGATCGTGAGGCGCAGGCGGCTGCGCGGCAAGCGGTCCTGCACGTAGCGGTATAGCGCCTGCTGCAAATTCGACAGCTCAACCATCGTCGAAAGCGTTGTTTCGTTCGAAAACTCGGCGGCCGCATCCGTCAAGCCGTCCCACACGCGGATCCGATCGACGGCGCGCATACGGCTCGCATCCAGGTACGCCTCCGCACCGATCGCGCGCAGCCAGCCGAGATTCTCCGCCGTCATACTAATCACCCGGTTCTCCCAGGGAATGCCGTCGTGCCGGTCCGTCGCCGCTCGCGTGCGCTCCCGCATCCGATCCATCCATCCGCCGTAGCCGTGCACCTGGTTCGCATCGATCATCGTGACGTGCATCGGCGCCATGCGCTGACTCGACACCAGTCCCGCCAGCATCGCCATGCCCACGACGCCCGCACCAATCACGACCACATCGCTCTGTCGCGCCGCCGTGTGCACGCACCGGCGACGTAGCAGGCCCGTCACCTTCAACCTCAGCATATGGTGGCTGACAAAAAAACAAGCGACGCGCGGCCCCTGTCTTGGTATGCCGCCACCGTCGCTGCAGGGGACCACCGAGGCGCTCCCCGTGCATACTCGCACGGCGAGCGCGAGCGCAGCCGATGATACGCGCGTGCTGGTGCGAGCTGATGCCCTCAAACGGAGCGGGATCCCGACCGGTGCGCATGTGCTGCTCCGTTCGACACACGCCCCCACGCCGCTGTGGGCCGGCACGGTGTGGCCCGATTTTGATGCGCAGGCGCCAGGCGTGTCTGTGTCCAGCCTCTCGGCAGATCCCCTGGGCCGAGACGTGATCGTGGCGTGCGTGCGGGATGCACCGACCGTGCCGCGTCTGACGGTCGCCTTGGATACGGCCCCGACGCCCCTGCTGCACGCCTTGCTGATGCACACGCTCGTGGATATGGGGGCCGTCGCCCTCGATAGAGCGTGGCGTATCACGCTGCTCGGGCATGTGTATGAGGCGCGACCGCTGCGCCCGTCCAACGCGACGAGCGACGTGGTCCTCGTGACGCGAGACACGCACTTGACCCTCGAGGAAACGGCACAAGCGGCGCCGCTCGTCGATGCCTCGGCGTACCACGCCCTCGGCGGTCTCGACACACAGATCGCCGCGATACGCACGCTCATCGAGCTGCCCCTCACGCAGCCGCAGCTCTTTGCGCAGTACGGCCTCACTCCGCCGCGTGGTGTGCTGCTGTACGGCCCACCCGGCACAGGCAAAACGTCGCTGGCACGGACCGTCGCCGCCTCGCTGCACGCGCACGTACTCACGATAAATGGCCCTGAGCTCTCCTCCGTGTACCACGGCGAGACCGAGTCCAAGCTGCGCGCCGTCTTTGAAAGTGCCGCGTCGCATGCACGCAGCATCATTATTATGGACGAAATCGACGCATTGGCACCGAGACGCGATGGCGATGCATCTCTGCATGCTGAGGGAGCAGGCGAAGTCGAACGACGCGTCGTCGCGACGCTGCTGACACTCCTAGACGGCATAGAGTCGCATCATGTCGTGGTGATCGCCGCTACGAATCGGCCCAATGCCGTCGATCCTGCGCTCCGTCGGCCCGGTCGCCTCGATCGCGACATTGAGATCGGGGTACCAGACTCGCTCGCTCGGCACGCGATTCTCCAAGTGATGCTCAAGCATGTGCCGCACTCGTTGTCCGAGCAGGATCTGAACGACTTGGCCACGCGGACGCACGGCTACGTCGGGGCCGACTTGTCCGCGCTGGTTCGCGAGGCAGGTATGGCCACGATAGCGCGCCGCCTGCACGCGCCTTTGGCAGACTCGCTCGCGTCGCTTTCGCTCACGCACAGCCCCGACAAGGTGTGCATGTCCGACTTTAGCGCGGCGCAGAACATCGTACGGCCCTCCGCCATGCGCGAAGTGTTCGTCGAAACGCCCAAGGTGACATGGGATCATATTGCCGATGACGACGACGCGAGCATCAAGCGGCAGGTCCAAGAGTGTGTCGAGTGGCCCCTGAAGCATGCCGCCTCGTTCGCCCGGCTCGGGATAGATCCACCCCGCGGTGCCTTGCTGTATGGGCCGCCTGGATGCAGCAAAACACTCACAGCCAAGGCACTCGCGCGCGAAAGTGGGCTCAACTTCCTCGCCGTGCGTGGCCCAGAGCTGGTGAGTAAGTACGTGGGCGAATCGGAGCGGGCAATCCGCGACGTGTTTCGACGCGCTCGCACAGCAGCCCCGTCGATTGTCTTTTTCGATGAACTCGATGCTATATCAGGCGTGCGCGGTATGGACCAGAGTGCAGGCTCAAGTGACCGCATGGTGGCGAGCCTGCTCACCGAAATGGACGGCATCGATGCCGAGAGCCACGTCGTGGTCGTGGCGGCCACGAATCGGCCCGAATGCATTGACCCGGCTCTACTCCGCCCTGGCCGCATCGATCGTCTCTTGTACGTGGGCATGCCCAACGCCACCGTCCGCGAACGTATCTTAACGATGCGCACGAAACGCATGGCCCTGGATGAGGACGTCGATCTGCGCGTAGTCGCCGAGCTGGCCATGGGGTGCTCAGGCGCCGAAGTCGTCGCGATCTGTCAAGAAGCCGGCCTGTGCGCGCTAAAAGAAGATCTCTCGTGCACCCGCATCTCTCATAGGCACTTCGACAAGGCGGCACGTGCGATGCAACGTCGCATCACGCCGTCGATGCTGGCGCACTACGAGCAGTGGCGCCAGAAAATGACCCTGTAGTCTTATACCTCCACCTACGCCATGCTGGAGGCGCATCTGCTGCCGCGCCGACGCGGCGTAGAGGCAGCGAACGCGTCACAGCTGGCTTTTCCACAGCTGCTACAGTCGTTGGATCCGCAATCTTTCAATCCTATCACGCAGCACCCGTTCATTGAGGACGAGCCCGTCCCGCCCACATCCCTGCAGGACGAGGTGATCCAGGTGCCGGAACATTTGCTGCCTGCCACGGAAGACTTGCATCACGACACGCTGCCGGTAGAGCAGCATCCATCGTATCCTTTGGGCAATGCCTACTGGATCCATCATGCCCCGCATACGCTTCAGCCTTCCGGATCTTCACAGCCGAAGCTCGATCCGCGTATTTGTTCACACATGTCGATGCGCATGCTGGCAAGCTCGCAAAAAGAAGCGCTATGCTCTGTCGCTACCGGGTCTATACATGCTAAATCTGCACTCGAGTCCCATGACGAAGAGCCAGGGCCTTTGCCGTACAGCGTCGATGCAGACGGCCATGTTGCGCTCGCGCCCCACCTGCAATGGCGAGCACAAATGCAAACCACGTCGGCTGCCCCCACATGGCCATTTCAGCGCGTTGGTCCAGGGCCATGTGAGCGATCGTATGCATCCCTCTTCCGCGTGCCTGAAGAGCTGTCTCCGGACGTGAGTGTGTGGGCTGACCTCGCGCTGGAGGAGCTGGTGCCCCGCACCCGCCCAGACACGTACACATTCCCATCGTCCTTGGTGCATCCATATACCCAGCCAGATTCGGGCGATCGAAAACGCCAGCGCCCATCCGGTATACCACCATCACTGGGCATCAAGACCCAGGTGCACGACGACGAATGGTTCGCTGACGACGACCCACTGCACGACGCTGCTGAACTCGATGCAGATCTACTGGATGATACGAGCTTTGAAAAAGAACTCGAAGACTGGGTCTCAGAAGATATGGCGATAGATCCACGCACCGCACCCAGTCGTCGCGTCTCCTCTGTCTGGATGCGGGAAGAACATGAATTCCGACGCGCTATTCTCTCCGTCTTTGAGCAGCGCGGCACGCTCCGAAAGCGCCCCGCATCCATGTCGCCCATGCCTCCCACTTCCTCTCGGAAACGCCGCTCACTCGTGCCCCAGATGGCCGAGACCGCTCCTATCGCGACTCATACCTCCACGCCCCCACCGTGGATTTGGGGCCAAAGTCGCTCACTGCGCGATTCGGCTTCGTGACGCATAAAGCCCCAATAGCTTGCGTAGCCCCCCCCAGCAAACCACGCCATTCGTGTCACATGCTTTCGTAAGCGTCTGACACGCCCTGCGTATAAAGCCCTCTACGCTGGCGTTCGAAATGGTCGACACACCCACTCCTACCCTCTTTTTCAGCATGGAACGCCCTACCAACATTGGTATCAAGGCCATAGAGGTGTATTTTCCCAAGCGCTGCATCTCAGAGGATGAACTTGAGGATTTTGATGGCGTATCCAAGGGCAAGTACACCATCGGCTTCGGTCAGCAATACATGGCCTTCACAGACGACCGCGAAGACATTAACTCGTTTGCGCTGACGACCGTGTCCAACCTGCTTGAAAAATACCATATCGACCCAAAGTCGATTGGTCGTATTGATGTCGGCACAGAGACCATCATTGACAAGTCCAAGTCGGTCAAAACAGTGCTGATGGACCTGTTTGAAAAACACGGCAACACCGACATTGAAGGTATTGATTCCAAGAACGCGTGCTACGGTGGCACGGCCGCACTTTTTAATGCAGTGAACTGGATGGAGAGCAGCAGCTGGGATGGTCGCGACGCGCTTGTGTTTGCTGGTGACATTGCCATCTATGCCGAGGGTAGTGCGCGCCCAGTCGGCGGTGCAGGCTCCGTGGCCATGCTCATCGGACCCGATGCGCCTCTCGTGTTGGAACCGATTCACGGCTCGCACATGTCAAACATGTGGGACTTCTACAAGCCCGACCTTTCGTCGGAGTACCCCCAGGTCGATGGTCCACAGACGCTTTATGCCTACCTGGGCTCCATTGATAAGGCCTACGATGCCTTCCGCCTCAAATACGCCAAGATGGCTGAGAAGAAAGGCCTACCCACCTTTGAGAAAAAGTCGTCGGATGAACGCACTGCCTTCACGATGGACCAAGTTGACTTTGCTATTTTGCACAGTCCCTACGCTAAACTCGTGCAAAAAGGCTTTGCGCGTCTTTTCTTCAACGACTATTTGGTGGACGCAGCCAGCGAAAAGTATGCCTCCATCCCACAGGAGTTCAAGGAAGTGGACCGCCATCAGAGCATCATGAACAAGGACTTGGAAAAAACATTCATGGCATGGAGCAAGTCGGCCATGGCATCCAAGCTCGAGCCAGGTATGACGACGGTGCGCCGCTGCGGTAATATGTATTCGGGGTCCCTATACGGCGGCCTCGCCTCGCTCGTCTCTAACGTGCCTGACACAGATCTCCAGGGCAAGCGCGTACTCATGTACTCGTTTGGCTCAGGCTGCGCCGCGTCCATTTTCACAATCCGCGTGGCTGGATCCACGGAGAATATTCGCCAGACGCTGAATCTGGAAGCGCGTCTCCAGAACATGCAGATTGTCTCCCCATCTGCTTACGTGGATGCGCTGCAGACACGCGAAAAGACGCACAATGCTGTCAGTTATGAGCCGAAAGGCAGCCTCGAGGATATCTGGCCCCACTCATACTACCTCAAGAATGTGGATGAAAAGTTCCGTCGTTTCTATGAAAAAAGGTCCATCTAGGCACATACCATACACGTCGTAGGCCCCTGCTTTTTCCATACCTGAGGCGGCGCGTCGCTGAGCACGTGATCCGAAAAAAGTGGGTCCAACCGGCCCTGATGCGCCTGTCTTGGGTGCTCCTCCATGCCGCGTGAAGGATCCACGGGCGCATCAGCGCCTAGTACAGCCTCAAAGGGGTCTTTTGATGCTGAACTCGATGCCATGTTTTCAGCACCGCCCCCTGCCCAGAAGCCCCTCCTCCATGAGCACGACGATCATGCCGAACATGGTGAGGAAGACCATGTGGACGAGGACGACGACGACGACGACGAAGAGGGAGAAGACGAATCCATCGATGACGACAAACAAGGAAAAAGTGAAACATTGAATCAAGATGCAAAAGACGAGGACAATGCATCGTCTCAGGAAGACGGTGATTGGGACGAAGAAAAGACAGCAGAGATGGTGTTGAGTGGCGCTTTGGACAAGAAGCGCAAAAAGAAACCCACACTCGAAGACGAAAATGACACAGAAGAAGCACGGAACAAGCGCACTATATTCTTGGGTAACGTGCCCATATCTGCTATGACGAGTCGTGCTGTCCGCAAAGAGCTGCAACGACACATTGTGCGTGTTTCGCCCTACCCATCGTGCACAGAAGTTGTATCACTCCGTTTTCGAAGCGTTTCTTTCCGTGTCCCGACGTCTGACATGTCTGGCGTGTCCCCTGGCTCGGCTATGGGAGATAAGCGGCGTGAACGAGCACGTAAATTCCGTGAGCTGAAAGGCATCTCTGAAAAAGAGGCACCCCCACCCCTTACATCAGAGCAGAAACGCAAAATCGCGTATATTAATCTGGACCTGAATGAGCGCGCAGATAGTGTGAATGCATATGTGCGCTTGGGAGATCCCTCTCTGGTACATAAACACAAGCAAGCATCGAATGCACTGGAGGAGAAACTCACTGGTCCCATCCTGACGACGCTTCTTGCTCGTGCGCTGGATAATACCCTATTTCATGAACGACACTTGCGAGCGGATGTGGTACAATCCTTGGACATGCACGAGATCGTCGACGCTGAACTTGACAAGGTGATGCTCCCTGACGGCACTCCCCTGAGTCACCGGAGCGCTAGTACGATTGATCCCAAACGCACGATTTTCGTGGGAAATCTGGACTTTGAGGCACATGAAGAGGAAGTGCGTGGACTGTTCGAAAAGCTCATGTGCGAGGAACGTGGACCACCGCCCGAAGTCACTTCTCATGCTGTTCGACTTGATGGCACTCCCGTTCACACGGAGCCATTGCCTGGTGAATGGGTTCAGAGTGTGCGTATTGTGCGCGATAAAGCAACGCAGCTTGGAAAGGGCTTTGCGTACGTAAAGTTCGTTGATCCGCTGTGCGTGGATGAAATGGTGGCTTTAGCTGAAGCTGAGGAAGCTTTTGTGGCTGCTGGACGGCCTCAGATCTCGCGACAAGGGGAAGCGCGGAGTGCTAAAAAAATTAACCTCCAAGAAGGCCAAGAGTTCCGTCGACGCATCAAGCTCCATAAGCGAGCGTTGCGTGTGTCGCGATGCAAGGCCACGACCGGTGATGAGCGCAAGCGGCGGCGGCCCGTGTCGGACGCACCGAAGACACCCAACAAGCGGTCCATACCGGAAAGCCTGGCTCGCTCCCGATCGAGCGGAGCTCCTACTCCGAATGGCTCGTCTCCCACGCTGGCGCGGCCCGGTAGAGCCAAAGCAGCGTACTTGGCCACATTGTCCAAGGAGCAACGCGATCTGGCCAAGAAATCAGATCCCGAGCGCCAGGCTCGACGTCTGCAAAAGAAGCATGAAAAGAAGCAAGCGCACAAACTGACGTCGAAGGTGGGCCAAGGTCGTGAACGCGTAAAGCTTCCACAGCGTGGCGCGGCCAAAAAAATGACGAGGGCTAAAGGCAAAGCAGCGTGAGTGGATGTGGCTATGTCATTTCCAGCAGACGGTCAATCGAGGTCTCTACATGATAGCCACATTCTTCCAGCACGAGTTGCAGGACCGACGAATCAGCTTGTGGGAAGATCGACTGCAGTGTTTGTATGGCCACAGAGACGTCAACTGATACCTCTTCTTCGTCTTGGTGTTCCTCGCCTGCCACTAACGACTGGTCTTCTTCAGCGTAGCGTATAGCGGCCACATGATGCGACGGCGAATCGCGCAAGTCGTCATCCTCATCTTCACCAAAACGAGGTACAAGCCCACTGCGCCAGCGCGGCACGGCATCCGTTCGGGTATGCGGTGTGGATACAGACGCAGGCGAATCTGGCAGCATAGGACTCGACACAGGACCACGTAGTGGCGCATTTGGTGCCTCGCCACGCGCAGGCTTCGAGTTGGGTATGGTCGAGGGAGCCGGCGTTTCTGGCTGAGAGGCAACTCGCGTAGATGGCATAGGTTGCATTTCAGAACCAATCATGTCAGGACGTTCTGTAAAGAGGCGATTCAGACCATGACGCGCTGCTTCGCCGGTGCGCTGGATAAAGGCACGAGTGTCGTCGGCCAACGATACGGCGGCCATGGAGGCTGTGACTGAGAAGGGCCGCGATGTTGACTCACTTTTCTCGGCTGCTTCCTCCTCCATACGGGCTGCCTCGCGCTGAATACGCTCATCGAGCTCAAGTTGTGTAGTGTGGGAGAGTGTCGTGTGATCCATCTGCTCAATAAAAGCAATAGCACCGGCAAGACTCGACAAATAATATTCTGACTCGCTTGTCCGGCGTGGTGGACTGCGAAAGCGCTGAATGTACTCCCAATTCGAAATCAAGTTGGGTGGATTTGCACGCAGTACCACCAAAATCAACAATGGCATGAAAGCATCGGCACTCTCATCAGAGCCAAGGTGTCGAATCAGTCCAAAGATTACTTTACAGCAGTTGAGAATACAAATCATTTTATCACGAGGCGCTTTGTAGTGGTTGACCTTGTTGAGCTCCTGCGCCGCAAAAATGTAGAACCGCTCCGAGTGCTGGCCTTTTTTGACGTCCAATTGTTCTTCACGCACCCAAGCAAACAAGCGAATGCGTTCTGATAAGACACGGTCACGTTCTAAATCGTCAGTCTGTACCGTCCAACGACCCTCCATCGCAATGGCAGGCGAAAAAGTATAGGTATACAGGCGATTCATCACGAGTTTTTCCATGGCTTCAGTTGCTTGATCAAACTCTCTCGGTGGCAGCTCTGCAAATACAGTCGCTTCAAGCATACGCGCAGCAATAAAGTCGAGAAAGTCGAAAATCAGTTTCGCCTGTTCATCTGGCTTGTAAGGGCGCCTCGTGAAGCCGCGGAAAAAACTCCTAACGTACTCGTTGACAGGCACGGCGCTCTTATGCTTCATTTGCTCGAGAAACCGATTAAAGTCAAAAGGCTTCTCAGTAGGTACCTGAGCTCGCTTTGATGTATAAGTATTACTTTCCTCAGGTGGCACGGGATCGATAGATCTCTCCTTACCCTTGTCATTGGCACGGGCCGTAGGAGTTGTTTCTTGTAAACTCGTGTCTTCTCTAGGTTCAGGCTTATTGGGAGTGGTATCATTCAACTGTCCAGGATGATCTGCTCCCACGACAGACTCAGAGACTTTCTGTTCATTAGCGACCTGCTCATTCTCAACAGGCTCACTTTGGAGATCTTGTTCTCGCTCCATGCGCTAATGGTACTGTTGGTATAAGGGCACAAGCCTTGGGATGCCTCCACTTCCTAAATTGGGCCTATTGATGTTTGGCGGACCCTGAATTGCCCAGACGCCACTATGGCCAGTAGAGAGACGCAGGAACTGAACGACAAGGTACGCTCTAAGTATGAAAAAATCGACAAGATCGGTGAAGGTACCTTCGCCTCCGTATTTCTGGCACGGGATGCGGAAACTGGCGCCAAAGTAGCTATCAAAAAGCTCAAAGTGGCTGCTGCTGGGACGCGTGACGGCATTGATATTACGGCTATGCGCGAGTTCAAATTCCTCAAAGAACTTCAGCACCCTAATATTGTGGCCTTGCTGGATGTATTTTCATCAGGAGCATCCACACAATCCATTAATCTTGTGCTTGAATACCTCAACACAGATCTAGAAGCTATAATCAAGGACCGCTCTCTACTGTTTCGAGAGAGCGATATCAAAAGCTGGATGAATATGCTTTGTCGGGGTATCGAATACTGCCACAGGAATTGGTGCCTTCATCGCGATTTAAAGCCTGGTAACTTGCTCGTATCGCCTAGCGGTGAGCTCAAAATTGCTGACTTTGGTTTGGCAAGAGAATGCGGCGATCCTGGTGCTCGGATGACGTCACAGGTCGTGACACGTTGGTATCGTGCTCCTGAGCTCTTGTTGGGCAGTCGAGCGTATTCAGCTGCTGTTGACATGTGGGCTGTGGGATGCATTTTTGCTGAACTCATGCTTCGTACACCGTACCTACCAGGCGAATCCGATGCCGCTCAGCTTACCACTATTTTCCGTGCTCTTGGTACGCCCACGAGTGCTGATTGGCCTCAGCACCAGTCCCTTCCCCTCTACCGACCGTTTGAGCAATTTCCCAAGCAAAACCTATCTCTCTTATTTACCGCTGCGTCGCCCGAATCGCTTGACTTTTTGAGCCAATGCCTGCGCTATGATCCACTTCGTCGGCTTCGCTCCTCCGAGGCGCTGCAGCACGACTACTTCCGTACAGGTGTTTTGCCTACATCACCTGTTAACCTGCCCAGGCCCGCATCGTCTATACCAACTGCCACTGAAGCCAAGGAGGAAACTCTTCCTGTACCCCAAGACGCACCAACAACAGGCACCACCGCCGGCCAAAAGCGAACACTGACCGAAGAAGAGATTGCCAAGCGTCGTCGCCTTGCACACCTAGTGGCATTTTCATAAGGAGAGAAGCATCGTGAGCCATGCTACATACATCCTCCTATATCTTAGATCTTCTTGCTCTTCACAAGCTCTGTGTACATTAGCCATCATCCATCGTGAATAAAACGTACGTTCAATCTCAGCCACAGCACCGTCGAGGATCTGCTTTTGAGTCTTGTCGTCGCGCAGCGTCTGTGTAACCTTCTCAATAACGGTTTCAGTCAGGAGACGCTGCTCAGCGTCACGCTCCTGGGCCTCGTAGCGCACCCAGCTGTCTAGCACCTGCTTCACCTCGGCGGCAAGCTGTGTCTTTTGCTTCAACTCAAAGGCCTCCTTCTCGGCCTGCACGGTCTCCTTGGCAAGATCGTAGAGACCCTTGGTCACATCGACAACGTCTTTCTTCTCGTTAACCGAGTCAATACGAGTCTGGATAGCCTGTGTGTGACCCGAACGAGCTTCGTTCAGGATGCCGGAAATCTTGGCGATCGTCGAGTCAGCCCAGTTGGTGTAGGGCTTGGCCACGCTACGTCCAAGAAGCGTGGCGAAAATCAGGAAGCCAGCAAGGATCACGGTCTCATCGTTGGCAACGTAGAGCTCATTCGATACGCCAAAGGCAGTGAGACCGGCACCGAGCGTCACCCACGTCGTCTTTGAGATGAGGCTGTTGCCTGGGAGCGAGTCAATGATGGACGTAGCCTTGGCCTCAGGCGTCGGCTCTGCGCGGTTAGCTCTGATTATGGTCGTGGAAACATACTGTCAGAGTAGAAGCGAGTACTGCATTCGTGGCGAAAGACGCGCCTGTGTTAGTATTACCATTCTCCATCAACCGCCATGGTACATACGGAGTGCTTGTCATCATCGAAGCGGGCATCACGGCCTGGCGCGGCACCGAAGCGGAGAGAACGCGGCGAGTCGCAGCTGCCATGTTAGGTGATCGCGACTTACCCTGCGCGCTGCGGGAAGCGATCCGAGAGGCCATCATGATGATTCTACGCAGCTGGTGGACAAAAGAGGCCCGAGTGGCTTTTCCGCCCACGGCGTGTACGGAGCAGGTCGGACCTGGCCCGCTGGCATGACGGCACGTGACACCACGTGGCAAGAAGGCGACGTCCGATCTGGGGTTGACTCCATCGACAAGGACTCGAGCTGTATGGCTCGAGAGCCGGCGTAGAGAACCAACATCCGAGGGATGTACGTATCCCTATTCTAACGTACAGGGCATACAACATATCATCCAAGCTATGGTCAAAAATCAATAAGTTTGCTTCATTTGCTCCCACTGCTGTTTCCTTACGGCAAATGGTCATCTTTGGACGGAATGCCAATCCTGGCACATTATACCTTGCGGGTTCGTTCTTGATGGACGAACTACCTGTTCGTCTAGCACACCGTGTCAAGGATTTGCAAGAGCTTCCGGACAATATGTCCGACATGCCTTCGATTATCAAAGTCAAAAATTGGTACGCGCAGTCGTTTGAGGAACTCGTGTCATTCCCTCAACCGCACTTGCCTGAGTCATTGCAGCAAAAGTTGTACAGGGCATCACTTAAAGATATGGACACCGATCAACTACCTGCGACACCGAACCCTAGTCTACAAGAAAATGCGTCACTAGACGATGGTCTGTCCAAGGCGCACCTCACAGTCAACAGCAAACGTGCCGAGAATATGAATACACGGCGACGCCCGATGCTCAGCTACGGGATCCAGGCACAAATGGACGACGTGGAATGGCCTTTGTCTTTGATTGAATTCAATAACAGTTTCACGCGGTGCCTGGAGCGTGTTAAACACCGACACGATGCAGTGGTCGTGACATTAGCCCAGGGCATTTTGGAATACAAGCGGGCGAAGGGCGGCGATGAAGATAAGGCAGGTATGCAAACGTTCCTCGACCGTTTCCATATGTCTCGTATTGGCATCCGCATGCTCATTGGGCAGCACATTGCGCTCGGTCGATCGTGTATGGCGCCCAAGAAGGGCGCTCTCAACTATTTAGCGACACAGGCTACCAAAGGTGCGATCAGTGACGTGAGCGGCACGGAGCCAGAGAAATTCGTGGGGATCATATGCACGAATACCAACGTGGGCGCGGTAGCTCACGAGGCGATCGAGAATGCCCGGTTTGTGTGTGAGGAACACTATGGCCTGTTTCGTGCACCGCCTGTGCAACTGGTGTGCCCTCCAAATCTCATGTTTATGTATATGCCCAGCCACCTAAACCACATGATATTTGAGCTCATGAAAAATTCGCTGCGTGCGGTGGTCGAGCGCTACGGCGTGGAGCGTGAGGATCACTATCCACCGATCAAGGTCATTGTTGTGGAAGGCAAAGAAGACATTACGATTAAAATCAGCGACGAAGGAGGTGGTATCCCCCGCAGCGAAGTCCCTTTAGTGTGGACGTACACGTATACCACGGCTCAGCCGGACGACTTGGACCCGGACTTCCAGACGTCCGACTTCCTTGCTCCTATGGCTGGCTTCGGCTACGGCCTTCCGCTCGCGCGTTTGTACGCCCGCTACTTTGGCGGCGACCTTAAGCTTATCTCGATGGAAGGCTACGGCACGGATGTCTACCTGCACTTGAATCGCCTCTCTAGCAGTAGCGAACCGCTCCCTTAGTGTATCATATGTATTATGCACGTACCACATGCGATATGGGTATGCCCATCGGCTGCTCGGCCGCAAATGGCGGTCGACCTGCAGCAGACGGCGGCGGTCCGAGCTGGGCTGGGAGTCCTCGCGACGGGGGCAGGGGTGGTGCGGCCGCTGGCGGTGCCCCTTCAAGATCTGCAGGATGCGATGACATTTCCATCGGCTCGACGTACATGCCCTCGTATGGCGCGGCCACCGGCGGCAAAGGCCGTGAATGCTCGACGTATGGCGGACCCGCCTCGGGCGGTCCATAGTATCCCATAGGCTCGCTGCCAGGTAAGCCGCCCGCGTACGATGGCGCAGCGTACATCTCATGCGGGGGCATATCATCAGGTCGCAAGTACGTGGGTGGCGGCATGGGCACAGGACGAATGCCCATCTGCTCCATGTCCATCCACGCGTCGTACTCTTCTAGGCCGCGAACGTCCGGGAAGGCCACAAAGCTGCGTGGGTCTCGCAGTGAGGCACCATAGGGCAAGTACTGGTCAGGCCTTTGCCGTGTCCACCGCGAATAAGAAGGTGGTTTGTGTGCAAATTCAGCTTCGAATGGCTGATATCTGCGCATGGGTTGCGGCGCATCGAGCATGCGCTTTTCGCGCTCCAGCTTGCGTCGCTTGCGGTCCATCTCACCCATCATATCGCGTCGCAACGATGCTGCACGGTCGCGCCAGTTGACCCATGCAATCTTTTCCTCCGCCTGCGCCCGCCGTTCATGTTCACGAAGGCGGCACTGCAGCCACATACCCAGGTACCTGAGTCGCTTTTCCTTGCGCAGATCAATAAGGGTATGTAGCATTTGAATTTCTGGATGCGTGCCCTGATGGATCATGTTTGCCTCGCGTTCCAACTCTTCTATGCGTTCTGCATAAAGTCGCTGTCGCAGCATAACAAAGCCCAACTCGATGCGCGTCAGTTGCTCGAGCGCTTCTTGGCGATGATCGGAGGCCTCATCTTCGTTCTCAGCAGCCTCCGTAGCCTGCCCACCCGTCTCAGCAGACTCTTCTTCTGCCGGTGTCTCTTCCTTGGTCTGCACGTCTTCCACGGGACTGCCCTGTCGGCTCGTGCTTGCTGATGGCGGATTCGAGGCATCTGCATCGGGCTGCACGAGCAGACTCGGTGCACCACCCGTGGCTGCTGCACGACGCTTTCCTACAGCAGCCATGACGGCACGGTGCAGAGATGGCTCTTTACGTGCTCCTTTATTTGGTATGGGCTCTTCCTCGTCGTCCTCTTCTCCTTCGTCATCTGCTTCCATGTCCTCTGTTGCCTCGTCCTGCGAGGCTTCCGGCGTCAACACGGATGATGAAGGAGCGATCGCGTCAACATCTTCATGTTTCTCACCCTCTGTCTCCGATGCCGCCAAGACAGCGAGACCATCTAAAGCGCTGTGTTGTGACTCCGCCTCATTACCGCCAGGCTTCAGGGTATGATCACCAACGTCTTCTGAGAGAGACGAATCTTCATCTTCTTTCACAGGCTCGTGTTCAATGGACTCAGGATTTGGCTTGGCTTGGTCGGACTCGTCTGTCAAGTCACTCTCGTCGCCCAACTGGCCCGCTGGCTGCTCGGATGTTGCGGAGGGCTCCATATGAACATCCTTCTGAGGCATTGATACATGATCTTCTGCAATTTTTTGCACATTCATACCATCCTCTTCGTCCATGGAAAGAGGTTCTGTTTCCGCATCCGACGTCAAAGGTGACGTGGCTTGCTCGGTTGGCTCAGTGGGAGTGCGATGAATTTCAACTTCCTCCGTACCAGATGCAGACATGTCCATACAACCTATTCCGGGACAACGCACTACAGGATACTAGCAGCGATAGCTCCTGTACTGCAATGGGTCTTTGGACAGGTACGATGTGAGTTGATCGTATGGAAACCCCAATCAGCCGCAAGCGCAAGGCACCAAAACGCACCCGACCATAACTTTTTATTTAGTCATGCTGAATACTTTTTGGGACGCATGACCCCAAGCCCTTCCATCCACCGGAATCAAGCGCTGCTCCTGGGATATGAGTTTGACAGACACACAGGTAGATGATGTCCTGTGGGCTGCCCGCACGGGCGATCTTGAAGTCTGGAATATTCTCAAGAAGGAGCTCGATGTGACTGCTGCGCTTGCTTCTTCAAATGATTCGGGCAACACGGCGTTGCATTATGCAGCGGCGAATGGTCATCTAGAGTTCGTGCGTCAAGTGCTTCCGCAAGCGAATCTGGAGATCTTGCTCATGCAAAATGAATCTGGGAATACACCGCTTCACTGGGCCGCCTTTAATGGTCATTTAAATGTGGCAGAGGCGCTAGTCGATCGTATCGAGGCCCTCGAGATGCAAGACGAAGTAACGGCCAAGCGTCTGCGTGCAGAAGAAGACCAGCGGGAACATCAACGCCATGCGGAAAAAAATCTAGAAGAAAAAGACGAGTCTGAGGATGCACGCAAAGCCGAGCTTGCGCACCATGATGAAATGCAGAGCGAGCGCGCACTATGGGATGTACGGAATAAGGCGGGCCGTGGTCCTATGTCAGAGGCACAAATGACTGATCGCGAGGAAGTCGTACAAATGCTTCTCTCTCACTTGTGTGACAATGCAAGGCCATCACCTCAGTCCACGGATGACCTGACCACGCGTACGGACAACCTCCATGTGTCGGAGGCGTAGAAGGCACGTAAGCTCATAGCCTCCACATCCACTTTGTTTGCGCAGGCCGTTGAGATTCGCCCCACATGTATAGCTCTCTCATTGGTGTGCGGCCCGCTCACTTTTCGTCACAACGATGAGCTGCTCGATGTGTGAAAAGAGTTTCATGGATGGGCGCAGAGGCTACTCGCTTTGGCACAATGGGCTTATTGTTCTTGTGCTTCTCATAATGGCTTCTTTCACTGTGAATCCCATACATTTCCTCTCTGCGCACCTCCGGCAAACATTTTCTGCGCGTATTCCGCCACCTCATATCAAAGCGGCTCACCAACAGTGCCAATTCTCCAGGGCACCGGCGGGACCCCCGCCTCATTTCTCCGAGCGCACTCAAAATGACCGTTTCGCCCTCGGCACACGGGCCACAGTAATACGCAATGCGACTGTGTTCGACGGACATAACATGTTTGTTGGGAAGGATGTATTTGTCGATCAAGGCCTGATTGTCTCGCTGGAGTCAACTATGGCGCAAATCGCTGCACCATCTGATGCCGTCGAGGTAGAGGCATGGGGCCGATGGCTGACGCCAGGTATTATCGACATGCATACACACCTGGGTGTGCAGGGTATGCCAGATCTTCCCACACATTCTGATACCAATTCAAATTTGAGTCCTGTGCGTCCTATGGTTCGTAGTGTGGATGGATTGAATGAACATGACATCTCACTACGAACCACGCTTGCCGGTGGCGTCACGTCTGCCTTAGTCCTCCCTGGCTCGCTAAACAATATCGGTGGACATGCATATCCTATCAAACTTGGTGATTTGCACGGGCGTCCACCGTCATCACGTCTGATTGATCCCCCACGCGCCCTCACCATCCTAGGTGAGGCGGATCATGGACGCGATGGACTCTACTCAGCTGCTTCAGGCATGAGGCGTCCTGATGGAAGTACGTCATTCAGGCAGATAAAGATGGCATGCGGCGAGAATGCACTTCAGTATGGCTTGGTCAGACCTGATGAGGCATGGAATTTTCGCTCAACTTTTGAACGTGCAACAAAGCTGCGCGAAAAACAAGACGATTTTTGCCAGCGTTTAGATGATGGCTTATTGAATAATGCGCCGCCTGAAGAGTCTCATTTTCCAAATGATCTCGAGCTAGATATACTGGTCGATGTACTGCGTGGCCGCACCAAGGTTCATACGCATTGCTACACCATGAACGATCTTGATGCCCTAGTGCGCCATGCTAACGAATTTGCTTTTTCCATTGCTGCTTTTCACCATGCTCATGAAACGTACCTTGTACCATCTACCCTGCATGCTGCACCGGGCAGCCCGCCGGCTGCAGCCATCTTTTCGACAAATGCCTATTACAAATATGAGTCCTACTTCGGCACGCCTTTTTTGGCGGAATTACTCCAATCCCACAATATCACGCCTATATTCAAAAGTGATCACCCTGTGACGGATTCGCGGCGTTTAGTTAACCAGGCTGCCCAGGCACATCACTTTGGACTGGATGAACTCGAGGCATTGAAGAGCGTCACATCACATCCTGCGCGTGTGTTGGGTCTGGATCATCGTATTGGGCGTATAGCACGTGGATATGATGCGGACTTAGTGCTATGGGACCGCCATCCGCTGCAACTAGGTGCGACGCCTGTGGCGGTGTACGTCGATGGCGTATCTCAACTTGGCAAAGCGTATGCTTCTGGTGGAGAAGCACTCAAGACAAGAGACGCGCCGCCGTCTGCTGACTACTCTCACGAGTTTCAGCGCGTGCGCAATGAAAGCGATGCCATTGCATCCGGACGTGCTCGTGCATTTCCTGAACCTATATTCGAAGCTTCCGCGGTGGTGCTCCGGAATGTTTCACGCGTGTTCCAGCGAGCCAACGATTCAATCCACGTTCTAAATCTTGTTTCAGACGGCACACTTGTGTATGCTAATGGGCGCGTTACATGTGTGGATGCCTATCACGTATGCCATGATCAGGTCCCGCCTCATGCATTAAGCGTCCACTTACACGGTGGCACTGTGTTGCCTGGCCTGACTTCGTATGGAAGTACCCTAGGCCTCTCCGATGTCCCAAGTGAATCAAGTGCCTCTAATGGCCAAGATCCCTCTTTGCTGACTCGTCATCTCTACTTGGATACGAAGCGCCTAGTGCCCCGTGCCGAAGACGGTCTTATATTCGGTGGCCATGCGCTGCGTCGTGCTCATGCCTCGGGAGTAACGACAGCCGTCAATGTGCCTGCCACAATCGGCATGTTTGGTGGCGTATCGACCCATTTCGATACTGGTGCTCGTACTGTGCTTGATGCACACAGCGTGCGTACGTCCGAAGTGGCTTTGCATGTGCGTCTAGCGTATCCCATCGACGATCATGAACCCTCTCTCGCGACGCAACTGGCTCTTCTTCGCTCTTTGCTACGCAATCCGCCACCTGGGAGTGTTGAGTGGCACCGCGTATCCCGTGGCGAATGGCCTTTGGTCGTCAAGACAAATGCCCAAGACACGGTAGCTAAGCTCATCCTTCTCAAGCGCGCTTTTCCTCAAGTGCATCTGATCATCGACTCAGCGGGAGCTCTACACGAGGTGGCGAAGGATTTGGCTGAGGCGCATATTCCCGTAATTGTCCCTGCCAAGGTGTGGGAGTATGGATGGGAGCAGCGTGGTCGTAAGGAAGGCCCGCCTTTGACAGCCGACACGGAGCTGGGCGTGCTACTCCGACACGGCGTAGAGGTGGGCGTCCGGGTACAGGAAGCATGGGAAGCTGCCAATCTGCTATGGGAGACGGCTTGGGCCGCTCAAGAAGCGCATGTATCCGATGCTACAACCATCTTAGCTCTCGTCACGACCAACCTAGAACGCATGCTTCATCTGCATGTTCCTTCGGATGTGGCTAATTTCGTGGCCTTTGATCGTGATCCATTCACATATGGCGCCAAGGTCGTAGCTATCGGCACTCCGCGCTCATGCGAGCTGTTCTCTGCTTCCTAATATGTGCAATATCATTTTTATTTTTCATACTCAACGCTCTATGAGCACGCTGAATAGTACACTGTGGGCCGTAAGGCCATCACAAGAACACAGATGCCACGAACACAAAGCTACCATGGCGTATGCATAGGCTTTCTTGAACTGATCCATGCCATGCCACTCGGACATTCTTGTTTAAATCAAAGTGTCGTATGGCTGGGGCGCGAGCGTCACGGGCTTGTTCTGCGCCACCTGAATCGTGTGCGCCTCGCGGGGCTGGGCTGGCTGGCGCTTGAGGTTAACGTGCTCGCCCTTCTCCTTGGCAGCATGCTTAGCAGCAGCGTTCGCCTTAACACGGTTGACAAAGTTGTCACGGCACTTGGAGTGACGTACGTGGTCAACACGGATGCTCACACGCTTCTCAATCTTACGGTTGCCCACCGTCTTGTACACAATGACACCGACAGCGCGGGGGAACACACCGTAAACAACACCCGTACGGCCCTGGTAGTACTTGTGGTGCATACCCTTCTGCTCGCCCGAGTCAGCCACGATGTCCACAATATCACCAGCATGGTACGGACGAAGGAAACGGCTCAGCTGAACCTGTCCGTGCTTGCGGAACTTCTTGGCAAACATGTGCCGAGTACGCGCCCTGTAACCATAACTGTGAGGCATCTTGACGAGTTCGTGTTAGAAGGACAGTCTGCACGAATGTTTGCCTCGCTTGACCTACGTCCCTCGCTGCTGTAGGTCACCTGCCGCAAGGGTGCGAACGGCTTGAAACTACATTGGAATCACGTGATTATATTTTCGGCCGGGTGACCACAGTGGATGCCGCCGCAGGGAAGAAGACGAGTGGAAAGACCAGGCTCAAGTCGCGCTGTTTCTACTGTAACGCTTCACTAACATGCCGACCGCGACCCGCCACTGCAAGGGTGCTCCTCGCAACCACAGCAAGACGTACAAGGTTCCTCGTCGTCCCTTTGAGTCTCCTCGTCTGGATGCTGAGCTGAAGCTGGCTGGCGAGTACGGTCTCAAGAATAAGAAGGAGATCTGGCGCATCGCTCTGACGCTGTCCAAGATCCGTCGTGCTGCTCGTGAGCTTCTCAAGCTCGACGAGAAGGACCCTAAGCGTCTTTTCGAGGGTAACGCCATCATCCGTCGTCTGATTCGCATTGGTGTGCTGGACGAGTCGCGCATGAAGCTTGATTATGTGCTGGCCCTGCAGATCGAAGACTTTTTGGAGCGCCGTCTTCAAACGCAGGTGTACAAGAGCGGTCTCGCTCGCAGCATTCACCACGCTCGTGTGCTCATCACGCAGCGTCACATTCGCGTGGGCAAGCAGATCGTCACCTCGCCCTCGTTCATTGTTCGTCTCGAGTCTCAGAAGCACATTGACTTTGCTCTCAACTCGCCTTACGCTGGTGCGCGCCCTGGCCGTGTCAAGCGTAAGCGCATGGCTTCTGCCAATGCTGCTGCGGGTGGCGAAGAGGAGGGTGGCGAAGAGGAGGAATAAATGTATCATTCATCATTCCCTTCTCTTGAGGTTTTACCCTTTGATACTTTGTCGAGTGTCATCGTCGCTCATGACCCTATTCGGTTATAGTGTATGATTTGGACTTGAACGCAGTGTTCAAGTTCAGCCTACTTTTTGTTGCTAGTGTAGCGACAGATCAAAAAAGTCATATGAGACCTACACATCTACCATGTCTTCATGCTAACGAGGGAGGGGGAAAACAGGGGGAAGACAGTGTACGTTGCCGTAGAATCATTGCCTGGCCTCTTTCAGCCTCGACTTGAACCGATTCAGTCGCTGGTTGTATGCCAGGCGCGATTGGTACTCGTGTTCATTCGCGCCGCCCGACCCACGATTACGAGGTGCCACCTGGAATCCAGTGGTGACTGACTGAGGGATGCCCACATGTCGGCGATTTTTGTCCGTGGCAAACGCCGATTCATGGAGTTGGCTTGAAGGATTATGTGGCGAGTTCTGGTGCCATTCTGCTTGCGCCACTTGCCGATCACGGTACGATGCCGAGCGCTTTAGAACCGGCCGGGTCCATACTTCAACGAGATGCTCGGCCACCCGATGAATAGAAGGTTCGACACGCTTGCATAATGTGTAAAATACTACCACACGGCCAAGTCCACTCATCTTTAAGCTGATTGTATCGATGGACATGTTTTCCAGTACCCCAAATAGTTCCTTTTGGATATTCAAAGCAGGCAAGCTACGGTCAGGCAATGGCTCCAGCCATCGCTTGACGCCCTCGAGCAAGTTGTTGTCCATAATGGCTTGTTGCAAGTGCGTTTTTTGTAACGTACTTACCACACGCGGAAGTAGACGAAGCTTTGCGGTGGCTGGCTGCCTGAAGCGATTCGCTTCTTCGTCCTCGTCCGCCGCAGCCAACATTTCGGCTCGTAAAGCAGACACTTCTTCATCAGCCATCAACTCAAGATCATCATCACCCGTTTTGCGCCGACGAGTATTTCTTCTCTTGTTTGAATTGAGTGCTGCCTCAATGCGCGCTTCCACTTGTGCACGGATCTGCGCTTTCCCACTTAATGGCTCCTCTTCATCTTTATTCGTCTCATCGTTACGAACTTCGGTATCATCTTGCGCTGGCTCACTGTGCTTCTTTTTTTGACGCTTTGGCTCCGGATCAATCATATCTTCAGTGACTTCGCGGCGCGGAATGTGGGGCAGATGATCTTCGCCGCTTTCGTCATTGATTTCCGTCGCTGGTTCAGCATTTTGAGTGCTCTCAACCACGGGCTGTGTCACTTCATTTTCGATTTCTTCGTCTGAATCTACGCCAAAAATATCAGCATGTTCCTGTCACAGAATTAGCTTTCATCGTTTACGTACGGTGCTTCGTGCGGCCATGGCTTTGTCGAACAACTCACGGTGCCGCGATGCTGGGCCGACGTAGCAGAGTAAAAACCTCCACACAATACACGCCTTCATTTATGAGGGCCGTTGGTCAGCTGCTTCTCGGACGACTTGCCGCAACATAAGTTGAGATTGGCAGCGGCCCCCGACCACTCGCTAGTTTATCAAAGCGAGACTCTCCAAGTTCGCCAAATTTCTCCGAAAGAATATGGCGAGCTACTCTGCCAGTGGAGCAACACCAGGAAACGGGTCTGCTGGATCGAACGGACATGATACTTCTCGTGGCAGCGTCCCAGACTATAGTCTTTCCGGAGTACTCCATTTTCTTCAGAGTGAATGGCGTCGCTATGAACACGAGCGAAATTCATGGAACATTGAGCGCGCCGAACTTCGTGCCCGTATTGCTCTCTTGGAAGGTGAACGTCGAAGTGTTGATAATCTCAAGACTGATTTGCTCCGCCGTATCAAGATGCTCGAATTTGCTCTTCGACAGGAGCGTATAAGAAGCAGCCAAAATAATTCTGGCTCGAATTCAGCCACAGTTAGGAACTCCAACGATCGATTTTCTGTCGGTGGTGGAAACGCTTCATTAAATGATGATGGACACGACATGAATAAGCAGCTACAATTTCAAAGTAACGGTGTCAAACTACCTATAGGCATGAAGGATTCGAAGGGACGCGCCAAAAGTCGGGCATATCTTCAGCAATGTCTTCAGGAGATCGCATATCTCACAAGCAACATCACACTCAACCCGATAATGAATCAGACCAACTCTTCCGAGTCAGAAGGCCAGGCATCTCAGGTGTCTCGTCCTATGTTTATTGTACCCGATGAACCTTCTCCGGAAATACAAAATGACGGAAATATGGTTAAAGGCTCTGTACCCGTGCAGGACACATCTACTCATGATGAACTGGAGGTAAAGCAAGCATCTCGACCCTTTCCTGATAAGAACGCACCAGAATCTAAATCTGCTCTGGCAACGCAAGAGGCAAATCCAACCTCCTTTAGTGTTGCTGAGAGAAATTTGACATCACAAAACTTAGCGAATGTACCCGATGTACAACTCTGGAACTCAAGGGGCACGATCGACGCTCATTTTGACTCTATCAACTCTTTGGCATACGACTCTTCAGGTTTCGGGTTTTTCACAGCTTCTGATGATTCCACTATCAAATATTGGCGCCTTTCATCACCTGAAGCACCTAACAATAGCACAGAGGGTGCCAATCCCAAACTTCTCACGACATTACGTGGTCATGAAGCAGGTGTAAGGTGCTTAGTGTACTCAAAGAAGCTTAATAAACTTTTCAGTGGCAGTCTCGATGCAACCATACGCCAATGGACGTTGCCTGAGGAAACACCCATGAAGGATGACCCCATTTTGGATTCTCTTCAAAGCTCTGTCTTTACCAAAAATACTCACGCTGTCCACGACATGTCATTATTCGCTCTGAATGGAAAAGAGGATGCACTACTGGCCACTGTATGTGCCGACGGAACCGTAAAGCTGTGGTTCACGGAAGATGCATCAACGCCTACCCCTTTCCTTAGTTGGGATTACTATGGAACCGATCCAGATGCCGAAGTAAAAATGGAGCGCCCATCTATGGCATCCTTACCCCTTCCGACTTCTGTAACCTCATGTCCGGCAGATTTGAGGATATGCGCTGTATCATTCTCTAACGGCGTTCTAAAATTATTTGATCTAACATCTGGACGTGAATTAAAGCATTTTGCTAGTCCATCTTCCTCATTACCGATCAATGCTGTTGTTGGTCATCCGACTTTACCGCTGGTCGCAACTGCCCATCAAGACCAATATATACACATGCACGATATTAATTCGAGTGCGTGCACGCTATCCTTACACGCCCACGAAAATGGCGTCGTTTGCCTTGACATTGATCCGTCTGGACTCACACTGGTAAGTGGTAGCTCTGATGGGAAAGTCCGGTTTTGGGACTTGGTGAAATCCAATGAGAGCGAACAGATGGCTTCCGACGCTGCTAAGCAGACCTATACGGCAGTGTGCTTTCAAGAAGTCTCAGCGCATCAAATAAAGCATGGCAAGGGCGTACTCACTTCTCTATATCATCCAACTTTACCTTTCATTGCAACGGCGGGTGCAGATGGCACCGTTCATATGTTCGGGTAGACTCGACACAGTTGATGCTACTGTACAAAATAACTTGCGATATAACGTACAATCCCCTTCATGTCCATAGATTATGAATATTAAAAACGCAAAACATAATTGTCTCATAAGAGACACTCTTCTCTGATCATGATTGTCATCCTTACTGCAGGGACCATGCTAATCTTCTCTGTATCGTTCCAATTTTTTCGTATGCTACCCGAAGGTGCACACGGTAAGCTCGTGTTTCAATACGACCCCTCATGATAATTCTTTCACATCAAATACTTCAAGTCTTGGCCGTTTAATTCTAATTAGTCATCCTTACTGTATTGGCATGAGCGCGGAGTCTGGGCTTATAATTAGTTGGCACGCGATTTTTTCTTGTATCGCAATTTGCCAGGAAATCCGTGCCCTTCTACTCTAACAAGGGCGCCGTTTTTTTCTGGACACATTGAATTCTCAGTGCCTTTTGCATCCTTCACCTACATTAGTGGAATTGTACATATATCAAAGGTCCACGTCTTTCCTCCAGAGACTACCCAATCTTTTACTACTTTTGTTTCAACAGTGCATGGCTTAAACTAGCCCAGTCTTTCGAAGTGTGAAAAGCCTGTCCTCCATATAATGTCTGACGAAGGTTTATCACACGCGCTCGATACGCTTTCAATTAGGGCTGATATCCCCGCTGCAAAGCAAGTGAGGGGCAAGAGTGAGGGTGACATACCATCTACCTATACGTCAACACCTCTGGATCCACCTTCAGCTCTTTATCCATTTCCATTTGTCAATGGGAACGACAAAAGCAGCAATCCTTCTCAATTTCCTAACTTATTATTAAATGAATCAGTTTCGGATGCGAATAAGCCACTTTACCCACAAAAACGCCCTAGTGACCCAGGCTTTGGCGGTGTGTCTTTGGTGTCAACACCGGCGAACTTACCAGGTAACAGCGTTTTCAGCTCTCCCGGACTCCTGAATGCTTCTGGTGCCCAACGACCCCCACCTTCCTTTTATACGGGCCCTTGGGGTCTTCCTCCGCAACCTGGCGCGACTATGTCAATCTCGACTGATCGATCTGCTTCTCCAGGTAACAATACTGTTCTTTCACCCACCGTTCCCCCCACTCCTGCACCTTTGAGATTTGGAAATAACGTACCAACGGCTTCAACGACGTCTCCATCTGGCGAAGCTGACATCATTCCCACTGCCATTGTGATTAAAAACATACCTTTCAATATTAAACGTGAGCAACTCCTGCATCTTATCAGGGACATGGGTATCCCTGTGCCTTACGCATTTAATTATCATTTCGATCAGGGAATCTTTCGAGGACTTGCCTTTGCCAACTTTCATTCACCATCAGAAGCCAATGAAGTTGTTGCTGCATTGAATGGTCTAGAGGTTAGTGGCCGGAAGCTGCGAGTAGAATACAAAAAGGTGCTTCGTGCTGGTGAAAAAGAGCGAATTGAAAAAGAGAAAGCCTTGAAACGTCTTAATATTCCCCAAGCGACTGAAAGAGATTGGAAACGAGATGGCAAATGCCTGCCATCGGAACTCTCTCCTTTTAACGGTCTCAATACTTTGAACCCAGCATCCGCTGCTATTGTGACATCAGGACTACCCATAAAAGATAATCATCAAAAGCTCACACCTGAGGTCAGTAAGCCTTCTTTCATCTCGCGATCACCCCAAGGAGACTCTCATGATTCTTCTCTTGACCTAAATGACGCATTCACCCTTGAGATCTACTCACGAGTACTCCTTTTCAAGGACGATCGCATGCGCGATGAATTAACTTTCTCCAAGTCTTTCACATCGGCCGAACGTCGAGTGGTACACTTGGTGTCTCAGAAGCTCGGATTACACCACTCCACTGTGGGCAGCGGTGATGATTGCTATGTCATGGTATCAAAATCTGGTTCACTACCTCAGGGCTCAAATATCAGGGATTTGCCTTCCGTGTTCGTAACGGATCGTCTGTCTCCGCGTGGGACTTTGTCGACGAAGAAATCTGTTCCTGATATGCGTCGGCACACGTTGCAACCAGACATTCAAAGAACTGAAAGTCCCAACTCATTTTCCGGACTAGTGCCACCATCGTCAAACAACTTAATGCCTTGCAGGTCGAATGGCAGTTTGCATGACGTATATTCCCTTTCCCCTGCTCCACGATTCGATGGTTTTAGCAACTTTGGATCTCCTTTAAATTCGCAAAACTTGTTTGCTTATCCTGTCGATGCCTCACCTGTACCGTATATCATGCGTCCGCGCAGTGCGGACATTGATGCGTTGGAATGTGCAGGACTACAGGGGAGCTCATCGTCCAGCATCAATCGCTCGCGCTCTCCGCTGCATCGTCCACATTCGCCTCTGAGCCAAGGAGCTCACTCATCTCCTGTTACACCGCTTGGAAATGGTGTAGGGCCTCTGGATTATGCACCCCCCTCAATCGGAGCAGGTATTTTGAAAGGTGAACCTGACCTGCCAGTCTACCCCAGCGCTCAACGAGAGGGTTTCTCGGACTTCGCTGACGCTTATCCAGCACGCTTTTCCTCTCTTTCTAGCGATGAGTACTTGAAGCCCGATTGTGATGTTGTCTTACCAACGCACTCTGCTCCTTCGAACGAGAAAGAAGTCAACCCATTGCACTTGATTCCGCCGACTATCACAACCAGTTCCACCAGTGATGATAATTAAGTGATTTGCACTTTTCTGACAATTTTGTTACAGATATTCATTCAAGTTTCGATACCTTCTCGTCTATCCATGCGTGGCATGGTCTTTTCGAATTAGGCATTGCATGATGTTGATATATATTACATAGACGCGATTTATTTCATAGTTGCCACGAGTCTGCGAACATATGTATCATACGCTCCACTTACTGTTTTGTTTTAACCACGCACTGTTTCTCGTTCATGGACGTGAGCGCGGTTAAGCATTACAGCGGTCCTGAACATTACACAGATCTCTGTTTTGAATTCAATCAAGCTTCCACTGCAAATCATAATGTTCAATTCGTTCCTGTGAGGCGGGGACGCATAAAAGCGTATTCTCGTCGCAGCACCGCAGGAATTGTTTGGAAGGAGGCACCTTTCCTCGTATCGACTAGTGCAATTAGTACCTGCATCGAACTAAGTGAGAGAGCTTTTTTGGATGCTAGAAAGAATGGTGTACCAATGAATTATACCTGTACACAAGTAACAAGTCATTATCCCATTCAATTTTTGATGCCTTCTGACCTCTCGCCTCAGCGGCCAACTTCGTTGGCTTGGGTTCAACCTCGGTCATGGGCCCAGCATGCAGCTTCTCCTGTTCAGAATAAAGGGAGGTCTGCACTGAAATTGCATTCTCCAGGCATCATAATCCATGCACCGTCCTCCGAATCATCTGTATCTCATCCGTCCACTCCCACGCGACAATATAAGCCAAACATATGGAGTTCCCCACGTTCTTCACTAACCGTCGAACAATTGTATGAAAAAGCGCATGAATTTAATCGAGCTCCGTTGACAATGCCGGTGGGATTAGTGAACCAAGGAAATTCTTGTTTTGCCAGTGTTATTCTCCAGATGCTTGTATACTGTCGGCCTCTCTACTCTTTTCTTACGCAACTAAACGCTATGGTGCCCCAGGATCTAACCAACTCAACACCACTTTTGGAAGCTATATTCCAATTTTATTCAGAAATACCTGTGCTAACAAATCAAAACAACATGTTGAATGATGACTTGGATCCCATTGCACCCGATTATATATACGATGCTTTGCGATTACACAGACGATTCGACCTTTTTCAGCTTGGACACCAAGAGGATGCGGAAGAATTTTTTAGTTTGATTCTGAACACTCTTCATGAAGAAGTTGACCTTGTGTATCGTCGCACAGTGAAAAAGAAACAATCCACGCATAAACACTCTACAGCTTTAGAGCCTGTGGCTTCCAAAGATCCATATGCGGCCTACCCACCACCCTCGATAAATGATGATTCAAGTGATGATGAAATTGATGCCAGGGAAGTACAGCGCCCGCAAAGCCCTGATCAAAATGAATGGCTAGAAGTTGGTCAGAAGGGTAAAACGAGCCTAACTCGAACTAGTGGCAACACAGACAGCGAGTCGCCTATAACCCGAATGTTCGATGGAAAACTACGCAGCACGCTTTCTTGTCCTGGTACTAAAACTAGCATTATGCTTGAGCCCTACCGATCACTCCCACTTGATATTCAACCACCACATATACACACAATCGAAGACGCCTTGAGACAAATAACGGAACCTGAGATCATTTCTGGCGTGTGGTCACATCAACGTAATGCACCTGTGGATGCAACAAAGCAAGTTTGCATTGAAGCTTTACCTCCAGTCCTTGTTCTCCATCTCAAGCGGTTCGTGTTTGACGGAACATATGGCGTACAAAAAAGCACCAAACCAATACGCTTTGGTATGACGCTGGATCTTCCACAAGATATATTGAGTCAACCGTGTCGTCTTGTGTCGGCTTTTAACAAATACGCTTTATTTGGCGTAGTATACCACCATGGACGTCTTGCCACAGGTGGCCATTATACTGTGGCCGTACGGCGTCAAGACAATTCAGGATGGATCCACATTGACGATACCTGCGTTTCACCTATACCTGCTGAACAGGTCGTCTCTTCGGCACTTGGAAACAAGTTGGACATGGGCCAGGCCTATTTGCTGTTTTACCAAAGGCTTGAGCAGTAATGCAACATACTTGCATAGATATCCATGTAGTTATTACAAAATCTGCTACAGAAGCTCGTCATCATCGTCACCTCCCACTTTCTCAGTATTGTTCTGAGTTTCAGTTGAGGGTCGTGATAGATTTGATGCGGCGACAAAGGCAGGTGCAGAAGGTCTTGCTGCTTTGGCACTGGCGTTTCGTGCTTCAACCATGGCCATCGGATCAGAAGGTGTAACCTTACTTGCGGCATCATCAGGCGCTGCATTAGCGCTTGATAGAGCAGATGCCATCACAGATGACGCAACATTAGCCATATCGGTGTTATACTGAGCTTGTACTGAGCGCTTAATGCGGAGCATTTCACGGAATGTATCTTCTGTGCCATTTTGAATCTCAAAGTTGTTCCATACCTTCCAGAACTCCGTTTGTGTCTTGGGGTTACAAAATTGCGATGCATGCGCGTAAATAGCCCTGGCCCTATCCATTTCACCCAGTTTACTTTCGAGGACAGCAAAACGCAAGCACATCGAAACTGCATCGCGGTCTGGCAATATCTCAATGGCAGCTTCGTAGATAGGTCGCGAAGCCACCAAGCCATAGTTTGCTGCTGCTTTCGCAATGTAGTACAAGAACATTTCGTACCGATCTTTTTCAGAAACAGAATGCGCGGCACGCTCATAAATACTCATGGCCTTTCGCACGAGTCCATACTTTTCTTCAAGCTCGCCATACTTGAGGTATAATGGCTTACAAAGGTTAGCTGGACATTTGTCCAAAGCCTGCTCAAACATATCGCGGGCGCGTTCGAGCTTGCTTCCACCATAGCGTGCAACGAACTTGCTCAAATACACATTCCACAATTCAAATGCGACTGGGTAAGTGAACAGTTCTACGCCACGTTCATAAACCCTAAAAGCATCCTCATAATAGTGCTGCTCTTCGAGAAACTGAGCAAAATTAATGATGGTCTGAGCATTAGCAATCTTGAGTTCGAGAATCCGATCAAACGCATGTTTGGCACTTTCAAGCGTGCCTATAGCCTCTTCCAAATCAGTGTAAAATGACCAGAGTTTCAGGCTCTTGAACAATCTCGTCTGTGGCGAGAGAGAGTCGTCATAATATGAGACGTTTTGAATTTTACTCTGACTGCTTGGCGAGCTTGTAGCCCGTGCCATAACTCGCAGTGCTTCATTATAATTGCCATTACGGAGTTCCATTTCTGCCCATGAGCACCATACTTCAGCGAGATCATCTACACGCTTGTAAGGAACTTTAATGGCGCGTTCAAATATCTGTCGAGCAGACGTGACATCTCGTTCCATAGATCCAGGCTGTTTACGACCCTGGCTTCCTCCGTCCTCATAAAATTCAGCAAAATGGATATAAAGCCGATGCAAATTGGCTGTAGCTTTACGAGGGTTGATAATCTCCAGCGCCTTTTTGTAGGTCGCAATAATTTCTTCATCATTTTCACCCCACAATACCACACGTTTTTCCCATTCTTGTACATCATCCTGATTTCTGCGAAGCATAACATCATTGACCAAAAAGGGCCGACGCTCCATTAGTTTTTCAAATTCTAACATGCGCTGATCGATTTCGGCTTCTTGATCTTCTTTCGGCGGCGCATTTTCATCCTCTTCGTCATCTTCCAGGTCCTCCATCATAAAGCTAATTACATTCTCGCTTGATTCAGCGTATGCATCAAATATCTGCGTAAAGTCACGCACAGTCAACACCTTTTTCATGCCCTCTTCAAAAATATTCCAGGCTGTGTCCAAATCTCCTCTTTTGATGTAGTACGTGGCCAGACCCGCCCACAGTCGTCCTGCTTGGTCAGGAAACCGAGCGAGCCCGTCACATTCTACAATTTGACGGATGGGCAAGCGGGAAGAATCAAGCACATTGATATCATACTTAGTAACAGCTTCTTCCGAATCGTAGCGAGGTAGCGCCTTTTCCTCTTGTAAAGACAAACCAATCGCCTCCGGAAACCGCTCAACCAACTCAAGCCAGTCAAGTATGAGATGATAAGAGCTCTTTCCATTCGGGCTCGTATATTCACCATGCCAAGCCTTTCTTGCTAGAATCAGCATCAGTTTTGCTGCTTCAAGAACTCGACTTTTTTTGGCAGGACTCAACGTATCATCGTCCTCGTCCTCGTCATCACTTTTCGAAGAAGATTGCAAGGCATTTTTCGATCCATCGGAGTAGCAAGGTTCGTCTGGCATTTCAAGTAACATGGTACAGTATTGTTCTGACAGACTTGGATCAACGCTCAAATAACGACGCCATACTGCTCGAGCCGTCTCACCACAGCAGAGTTCAGCCCATCGAAGATAAAGCTTCCAGACACGGAGGTGCAAAGAGCCCGGCAATGTACGCAGTGCTCGGTCGAAAGTGCGTCGAGCATGCGTTTTTGACAAAATGGGAGAACATGCAGGGTGTACAAAGAGTGTCAGATAATCGAGCCAGATGCGGGGCATGTTAGGAAGCCATTGTAACGCGCGTTCATATGCAGCAGCGAGACTACGCCATTCTTGCCATCCAAGTGTTCCGTCCAGCGCAAAATGCCAATATTCCTGTAATTCCTCTTCACGCCGCATGTCAAGCAAAGCAGGACCCATTTCCAACGATGGGTTTGTGGTCTGTAACAGGCGTTGGCGGCGCCCAGCTGATCCATCATGTGGTTCACCAAGCACAAAAAAAGCGCGTGCGCTCAAGTATCGCCGCCATAGTTTATATGATGTGGGGAATACAGATAATGCGCGTTCGTATAAACCAACAGTCCTTTGCAAAGCTAAGCGAAGCGCCTTATCACTTAAGAATCCAAGCAACTTTACGCCGTCTGATGACATTTCTGGGTCTGGTATGGGCCTTTTACGGTAGTTTGTCTCTTCCACGTGAGATATATAATCCATCCATGTCCGTATGTTATCCGGGTTTCGGAGTAGTTCTTGCTCAAATACCAAGTCATCAAAGGGAATTAGGTCCTCATGTGTTGAAGGTGACGGTATAGGAAAAGTAAGCGGAAAATTTTCAGTAATCCGATCGATCACTTCATTATTAGCACTATTGGTACTGGTTGACATCGTCTCAGCCTACCCCTAGTGCCTGACTATCGTGCAAACTTGTCAGTGTGTCAATCAGCGAGAAAACACTATGTCGGCCGAATTCTGTTCCACCATACCACAACATCGCATGGTCCATCTCGGACCGTGGCAGGTCTCTGAATGTCGCAATGCGAGAAAGTGAAATCAGGGACTCGCGTATTCCTGCTCATATATCAGATGATGCTTTAGATGACTATATAACTGAACTAATTATCGAAGAGGCGCGCATGAAAGACCCCGCATACCAGCGTGAATACCAGCGCTCTACCGCAGCAAGGCTATTCGCGCGACCTCGAGAGCCATCTACGCGTACTAATAAGAGGTTTCTCGCTTCCATGATACGTAATGCAGATTCGCACAATCAAAGAAGATCAGCAGGTGGATTCAAGGGCGAGAAGGAGCGTCCACAGCAACGCACTAGCCGTTGGGACCTTGCGCCAGGAAGCACTCGCAAAAGAGTGCATCGCGATCATGACCATACAGAAAATGCGTCAATACCATCTCGAAATCGTTCTAGATCGCCTACCTATGTTAAAGAAAGACCGTCAGAGCCTGAACCGCGACCATCGCCTAAAGTACGTCTATGGGACCTAGGAAAAAATGTTTGTTTATAGTCATGTCATTCGTTTCATATACAAATGAGAAAGTAGCGCGAACAGGAGCACTAGAACAGCAAGCCCAATGCCAATTACGGGCTGTACTTTAGTTCTGACTCCAAATCGAATGGTAACCGAGTACATTGCTTCAGGCTCATCCGTTGTTTTCACATACAAGGTCTGGTTCAATGCGTGGAACTCATATTCGCCATGCTTCACGACAATTTCTGGAACAGATCCATGCGTCAGGTATTCTGGTACGAAAATCTCTGTTATCGCACTTTTCGGATCTTCTGACGTCGTATCCATCGCTCGCCACGTGAAGGTGAATGTGCGCGTGCGACGGTTCCACGACGTACGTTGAGGGATCCCTGCCACTTTACACGCATACGGACGAATAATGGCATCAAGTGCACGTCCACCTTGATACTCGATTTTATCGTAATGCGTATTTTGCTTATCCTTCGCAGGTAGTTCTAGGTTGATAATGGAAAAATCTTCCATATTCCATTCATCACCATGAGCGACGGTGTTGGAAGGATTATAATTCCAAAGTGTGAAGGAAACCCAGTTTTTTTCCATCGCAGAAATTAATGCATCGAGCAACGTAACTTGCACACTATAGTCACCAGGATTCCTAATCAGTGACTCGTTTACATCGTAGGGGATACCGACTTCACCAAGTAGAATTGGTACTTGGCCCAATGTATCACGTCCTCGGCGACAGAGGGTTGTGATCTGATGCAAGTAGTTCCTAAACAGACCCCATGTGCCGAAGTACAGTGCACACAACAAAAACATACCTCGGCCCAGTCCTTGAACATTTACACTCATACCGCGGTACGACTTAAAAAACAACACATTTAAATCGTAAAAGTGAGGTGCGTATACAAAGTTACTGGGCCGAGGCTGTGGTAAAATTGTCTGTGTTGTGCACGGGTGGGGCTCTTTACCATGACCCCAACGAGGCATGAATTCGTTCGGGATCGGCTCCACCAAGAGAAATAGAGAGGGAGACGATCGTCGAACACGTTGGTCGAATTTCTGAACAAATGGCGCATAAAAGTCTCTGTACCATTCAACAGGACGTCGCTGTTGGCCCGGACGGGGATCCACATGGAAGTAGTCAGCCTGAAGCACAATGGGCTTCTGCTTTTTTTCGTCCCAGTCCCACACGCCGTGTTCTCTCCACAAACAACCGTCTTGTTTGCGAGTATTGGGGAAAGACTGTGAATCTGAACTCTTGTACCAGGCGGAGAGACCTTGTGGATCGACGCGTGTATAGTGAGATAAACGCGAGGGGACGGGCCAAGTTTTGACATAAAATGGTATCATCTGCGAATGACCATCACCTAGAGCTAAACCTTGTAAGGCAGAAGGATAATGACCAATATGCAGGTCAGTCAAATAATTCCAGCGATTGAAAGAATACAAATTCACGTATCCTCGATGCGGTTCATTCATTAATTCAATACCAATTAACGCTGGACATGAAGCCAAGGCGTCTACCAGCTGGCCGTAGGCTTCCACATAAGCATTCTGAAGAAAGTGTTGAATGTTGATCGCATCTTTTTCATCAAGTATTCTTCCTTCAGTGTCACGAAGCAAGCACAGCTGAGGTGCAAAAACACTGCCGGCCCAAAACAAAGTATTCATAGTACAGGGTGCCATCTTCTGGTAACCCGAAGGCCAGTTGAAGGGTCCCGTAGGTTCTGTCTTACCTGTAGGAGGCTCACTTTTCATTCGAATACCTCCTGCTCCTGGGACGAGTGCTGCTCCTGTTGGTTCAAGATGATTTCGGTTTAAGCTTGCAGCGCTAAATGTCTGTTGTTAGCCCGGATTACGCACCCAGCCTGGTGCACCACTACCACCACAGAGTCTGCTCCAAACATCTTGATGTGCATTGATAATACATTTCAAACCATAATCCGAAAAAATGCCAAGTAGGCTTCGCAAATAGGCGACATAAGCTTGATCGATGGGGTACTCAGGACAGGGGCCCTCGTGGGAAAGAGCCTCCCACGTTACGAGCAGACGCACCAGCGTCAGACCCCATGTGCGAAGACGCATACAATGTTCAGGAGCCTCTTCAAGGGAGAACGGTCTATTCACAAAGGTCAAATGTTCAGGGTCCGCATATGTTTGGAGCACGTTTCGTGGTTCAGATGGTCTCTATGTTAGAGATGGACACGTACAATTTGCTTGCTCCTCCTACATTGACTCCACGTAGAAGTAGGACACGACCATATGCATCACGGAAATACTGGCCATCAAGTAGAATGGTTCCACCTATTGATGCATCCGATAAATCATGTGCCACCATTTCTGTTGGTAGATGACGGCTGATACTACAAAGGCTGGGCGTTTGATTTCCCAGGTGATTGCTCCACAACAGCCGCGGTTTACGAAGCGTGCAATGGAATTCCACCTTACACTAAATCTCTACGCTCGTTAAAGCGGCGATGCCTTGGTGTGACAGATGATAGATCATAGAAACTTTTGGATTTGGCTGAAGACGCACCATCAGTCCAAAATGATCCGAAACGCGAGATGGGGCTGTGAAGTGAATCCATGAAACTGTTCGAATGAACAGCCTGTGATGCGTCATGCATAGATGCGTGTGGACTGGTTCCATTGCTCCTTATTGCTGATGTATACTGATGAGAGCTGCGCGATGAATTTTTCAATGCATAATTTTGATCGGATGATTGAAATGTGGCAGCGCGATGAGTCGCATGGTGCGGTGAAATACATTGACGAGGAGAAGTATGCGTGAAAGACATCGAAGTCGATGATCGTTGTGGCTTCCGTTGACCACGAAGCATAAAAAGTATAGAGTCTGTTAAACTGCGCACAAGATCGTCACTGTATTTGAGAAGCATACTTAGCTCGGCATCGTGCCAACGTGCTGGTATGGTTTCATATGGGCCATCGAGCACCCTTTCACCTTCCATGCGCTGGTTGAGTTGCGCATGGGCAACATTGTGCAGTTTTTGATTTAAAGTATCTGCAAGATGTGCTGCTGTTTCAAGCTGTTCCACAAGCTCCGTGGTTGCATTCGGGACCACGTTCGTTCTCTCTCGCAATTTTTGACACTGTTCCAGGGCCAGCCGAATATTGTGCGTATGCTGGGACTTGAAACTGAATGAGTCTTGTTGAAAAATAGTCTGAGTGCTGGACTGGGGTATAGGTGGACCACCTTGGTGTTGGGCCATGTATGCATCAGGAGAACTGAGATGCGCGTCGCTTAGATGTGCTGTCAAAGCATTCATACTCGCGCTGCGGTGCGTTTTTATGTCACGTTTGGGTATCATGTAATGCGGTTTCGCAGGCAAACTAAAAGGAACGCGCCGATTCGTTGTCCTGCGGTGGATGTATTCATCACCCAGATCTGGTGGCCCACCCGAACTCGGAGGCGTGCTATGTTGATCACGCCACGTTTTAGCAGCAACTGATGGCGAATCCAGGGCACTTTTCACATCAAAATCATGCTTTTTTGATGAAATTGCTGTAGACGCACTAGTTTCTGCTTGTGATGATCGACGAGGGTATAAGTTCCGTGGTGAGGCATGATACCGACCTTCCTTAATCAAACTCGCAACTTCTGCTTCATGATATGTGCTTCTTCGCATTCTGGAGACGCTGGTTGAATTATATGTGTCCGGCACACTACCCGTCTCGACCTCAACGGGTGATGTTTCGCTCATGTGCAGGGCTCGTTCTAGGTTACGAAGAGCTACGCAGCTTCGACAGTGCGTGCAATGGAGGCGCGTGCTTCTACTCCACATCATGCAAGCGTCTGGAGTCTTTGCATGGCCTCCAGGCACAAGGCGAAGCACGGACCTTGAATGAACCACTCTTGCGAAGCATCTTGGTACAACATCTGTTCTCTACATATACAGTCAAGTCATCATATCTACACCACACGACTCTTCAAAATTAAGAACAACAATGCATCACGGAGGTATTCACGACTTAAGGAAAAAAAAACTCATAAAGATTCCCCATGGAGCGAGGAGCAAATCATGCTTTCTCAGCGATTTTGATGATTTTACTTTCCATTGCGTTCAAGCCCTTTTTAAAGTGGGACTTGTACGACTTGGAGTCGTGCTTTCCGATGTCGATGATCTTGTGCTTCTTGTAATACTCACCTGTGTCAGACAAGTATTGTTGCTCAAATCCAAGCCGAGACAGAGACATCAAGCCTGCCAAAAACTTGGCAGTGTTAAATCCATCACCATAGCCAAGAATGTCACTCAACACGTGATGATGGAATCCTCTGCGATTCAGGGCACCTTCGTGTGATTCGCTACGATGTTGCAGCGTGTGTTTGTTCTTCTTTGATGATCCATCGTGTTTTGAGGCATGAGACTGACTTTTCTTTACAGCAGCATTACGCCCTGAATTCTTAGTGGAGCCAGAAGACTGATTGGCACCACCATCTTTGTTACAGACACTCAGACTTTTCCCTTTCGTGTCGCTCCTGTACTTTGATGGAAGTTCCTGAGAAATGATCTTCTCTGTCACAGTATTGATAGTCTTATTTGTAATTTGACCGTCTAGACCCCAGGCGTTGTATGAATTTTTCATATATCTGGGAAGAACAGACTTGAAGCACCAACCAGCATTGCTGCTGCAGTGCTCCATATTCCAGCTCCAGAACATGACACCAGCAGTAGCATTCAAATATGTGCTAGTTTGGGCTCGACAATAATCTGATGTTGCGGCTCTCTTGTTATTCGAGTTTCTCAGTGAATTCGGATTCAACGCACATGACCATTCACCCACGACCATGTTGCCACGCGCCTTATCAGCCAAATCGGACATGGATTTTTGCACCTGACCTTCGATATGAGACGTATGTTTTGAAGCACTCATATCCCGATCCTGCTGAGTGTAGACAAAATACGAATGCGTATCTTGCACGACAAAGTCATCACGCTTGCTGACAAACTCAGCACCTTGAGACGGGCTGAAAGCATCATGGAAATAAAGTGGCATGTCCCTAGACTTGGTTTGAGCTTTGCGCATGGCATCCATGGTCCTAGAGTACCATTTCCAAAGTCGCTTTGTATTATGCGGCTCATTCAAAAGCTCAATCCCAATCACATTAGAAACATCCTCTAATTCTTGGACGAGCCATACCAAGAGCTTGGTCATCTTGTTCTCATTGAAATCGTTAAAAAAGTCAGCCTTTCCGTTATTTACTCCTGAGTGTGGTTGACCATTCTGAGAGCCATATGCGCCGTGCATATCAATAAGCACTCCGATGTCGTTATCGTCCGCGTACTTGATAGCTCTTTTAATATACTTCCAAGCGTTGACGTACACTTTACCATATGGCTCAAAGTCTGAGTTTTTCGTAAAATTTGACCCAGGTAGATGCCAGTATCCAATCGGAAGACGAAGTGTGTTGAGGCCCAGCGACTTCATTTCAACAAAGTCCTTAGCCTGGATCCATGTATCCCAATGCTCTTCCAAACGAGCCTGTGCACTCTTCATACCTTTTTCAGAGCCACCGTATCCATTGAGAAAGTCCATCTCAGACGCCTTACCGTCTACTGCACAATCAAACATGGAGGGCGCCATCCAGTTTTCCAGAACAAACCATGAACCACCATTCACACCAATCTGCTTACGGTAGCGCATGATGTTGGCTCGAGTTTGATTGTATGGAGGGAATTCCACATTCAAAGAGTCTTTGGGAGAATATTCATCCAGAACATTGCAGCCAGCGCCAACCGTCTTGCCTGAGGAGTCCTTATGACTGGAAGCGACACGACCATTGTTTCCTTTTGATGACGATTCAGGAACATGAAGTATGGAGGGCAGACCCCAGGATGCTGCTGAATGATCTTCAGTCCCTGATTTGTGACTGCTTACAGCACCCACACGGCCGTGACTGGAAGAATCATTGGTTTGAAGAACGGGAATCGGCTTGTAGTTGGCAACCGACAAGGAAAGAGTCGATGCGACTTTTGTGAAGTCCAGCAAAGTAGACGTAAGCTGCATTTCACGAAGAAAAGCGTGTATGTATTTGAAAGATCCGACCAGCGGTAACCAAAGGAAAATGAACTCGCCACGGCCAGCGTTAGCAGATAGATCAAGTTCTCAGAGGCTCTAGACTCCAGGCCTAAAGCAAAATGATAAGGGAAGGGGACAGATGTTTTGCGCTCAGCGCTCAAGAATGGGGTTAGGGGGGTAAGAGTGAAGCAGATACGAGTATGTGCGCGCCTAAATACTTGCACACTTGTTCTACGTCTAGGCGACCTATGCATTAACATCTACGTACGCCCAGGTCGCTCCGGCCAAGGAATTGCGACAATCAATTTCTACCTCCACCTCCATAATCATGGGCACTGATCGGGGCCATTAGACAGTGGGGTCATCACAAGTCTATGGCTTACGTTTGCTAGACCCGAAGATCTCATTATGCATGAGCACTGCAATTTTTACCACATGTGCTGCACGGCCGAGATTTTCGAGACCACGAGCCACGCTGCCGGCACCAGCTGGTGGGTTGAGCAAAGTAGAGCCAAAAACAAGTCCAATGTTATGAGCTGCCATAAGGTTCAACTTGCTTGACTTGGCCACGAGTGTGAGATGATACGTTACGCGTTGTAATGCCAAGTAATGACACTTAGGGAATGTGCGAATAAGATCGCGCATAGCCTTGACACGGACTTCATGCTGAGTTATCCGCTCTGTTTCGATCAGCATATCATAAGAGGCGTAGGGTACCAAGGGCTCAGGTAGCTCTCGAAGCCACTGCTTCACTACGCTTGATAACACATGAACATCAATACGAGAGAACGATATTTGATGAATAGACTTCGTATCGAGTTGATTTTGCAGCTCATCGATGGCATTCCGGGTACCACTGATACGGTATATACCTTGTTCATGTAGTCCACGAGCTTCTATTTCTTCGAGTACACGCTCAATAGCAGGTGGGAGAGGTAGCCCGCCATTACGAATACTGAGCTCATGCAGCGGAACTCTGAATACGCAGGAGGCACTTGCGCGTCCCAAGTACTCCGCCACATGCGCCGCATAAGCTCCTGCATCAAAACACTCCGACATACGCACATGTGGCAGAGCTTGTAGACAGGCAAGCCAGCGGCAAAACTCATCGTAGTTGGGCAGCTTCAGCGTGCACTTTTGCCCGTTCGGTGAGACCATTTGAAGAACAAACGGATGCTTGTGATATGGCCACACCACTAGCAAAGCGCCGGTACAGCAAAAGGAACCAGAGGCACGCGTTGTTGGGACGGCACGAAGTAACGAATCATCCGGATAGTGAAATGGATCAAGTACTGACGTGTCTGACACATTTTGCAACCCATCTGATGGTGGAGTGGGCAAATCTTTCTGCTCCTCCACAGATACATCCGGTAAGTCGATTGCTTCAAGCAGCAAAGCTTTTACGGTTTTTCGCTTTTGCTCACGCTCCATCTCAAGCGCACTGAAGAGACATACAGGAGCTGCAGATGGCATATAACCAAAGGACGTCTCGAGAGCAGCATCCTCAAGCACCATGGTATTTGGCCAGGAAGCCTTGTCAATGAAATCTCGAAGCCACACAAGACGAAGTCGAGCTACGCTGAGGCATGCTTCGATCGGTATGCACCGCTGTTGCAGCTTGATAGCATCGCTCACAAGATCCGTTGCAGACATATATCGATTAAACTCAATGAGCGCAGTCTTGGAGCTGCGAGCCTTAGCACGTACAGCCCAGTGAGCAAATATAGTGATAGTCCATCCAATGTCAGGTGTGCATGGAGGCAAATCAGGGGGAAGTGTACATGGCGCTGTTGCGAGCAGGTCGAGCCAAGCAGTGACGCCTCGCTCAGAAGCCACGTGCTCCCACGCTGCACGGTAAGCCTGCGATCGGGAACTAGTCAGTCCCTCCAACACGGCATACTCTAGAAACGTGACAGGAAGAGGTGCACGCACGCCTGCATCATTAGTCGTGGCGCGGCGCATCGTATGTGCCATGGATGCCCGACTTAAAAGAACAGCGTCAACAAACTTATGTATTCGTGCAATGCGTCGCAAAAGTCCAATACGTGGTTCCGTGACTTGAGCCTCAACCCAATCTCTCAACACTTCATGAATCTTGCAAAGTTCTTGCACGGAGCGCGGCAATATGTCCCACAGCTTCGTCTCTGTCGTACCACTTGAACAATGTGTCACTGCTGGAAGTCGGCGAAGCAGGCGATACATACTCAGACACGTATCAGGATCACTTGAAGCAGCCTCGAGCCATGACTGACGATCATCGTGCATTTGCTCAAACATAAGTGCAGTCAGTACCAAGTCGTGTGAGCTGACCAATGAGTAGGGAAGAGCCATCATGGACTCAAGGTACACGACAAGATCCGTGGCTGACAGTGTCCAATCAAATGCACGACTCACATGATCATTGTGGGCCAAACCAGTGTTGGCAAAACAATCTAGACCCAAAGCTGCAATCGCATCTTTTGGAAGAGTGGGGAGCATATTTAAAAGCTCGCGGATGGCATCCACCAGCACGGGTGACTCAGATGAAATAGCAGTACATTCCGATAAAATGCTGTTCAAAAACTTGTACAACGTATCGAAGAGCACCAAGTCGGCGATCCATTCGCATGGATACAGCTCGAGCCATCGATGTAACGACTCTAAAACGCGGAGACGAATTGTTGTCATACGATTGGCATCCACAGGTTCACGCGCGTATTGTGCATTGGGAGAGCGCTTCCATGACGGAAACTGATTCGGTACATTGGTACGAGCGAAGTAAGCAAGCTCTCGACAAGCACTTTCTGCTGCATGCCAGCGCTGCATCAACGATTCCAGTAAATCAGAAGCAGAAATCCAACTGCGATACGATAAGAGGCATGCATCTCGGAACATGGATATATTGAGGTCCACACCTAAAATCTGATATGTAATCGGCTCCGTACGAGGCTCAACTGGGGCGCGCACCACAAGATGATCTGTACCGAGTACGAGAATGTCCAGCAAACGGGTGATTGTTGCAGCGCGTATTTCAACAGAAAAACGCTTTTCAGGTTGCGCGCTGATATCACGAGCCGACTTTCGTGCGTATTCTTCAGATGAAATATTGTTCGTGGTGACAGATTTGGCTCCTACAAGACGAGGATGCATGGGATATAGAATTAATTCGTCACTCATAGGCACCTCATCAGCCTGCGCGGCGACACGAGCCGCACAACGTCCACATGATGCATAAGCACGGTCTGTCTCGGAAGACATGAGCACATCGCGACGAGCCATGATTGTATCTGCCACGGAACGCGTTGGCATAATAGCAGGAAATACCATGGGGAACATGAAAAAAGCGTCGCCATCAGGGACACATTTCGTCGGCCAATCTGCTGGGTTTTGCACACGCGTACTCCGGAATACACGCCCGTCGACGATTACTGCGCTGCCCATATAATCCGTCACGCCAGTTTGGAGCACAAATTCGTATGTTGACAAGCGCTGGAAAAGAGCCTGATACTCATATATGGGTGCTGGACCCATCGGGATAGGCATGCCATTCTCGAAGAGTGTACCAAGACGAACGGCCAAAGTACGCACACGGTGGAACTCAGGTTCTTGCGATGCCACATGTACCTCGACGCGCGCATTGGCAGCAGACTTTGTGGTAGATGCATCAAGGATACCCGCATTTCCAAAGTATGGGATACCTCCGGGGGTCGTTGCCACATGCCCAGCCCCATCTACGGTCCATACAGGCTCGACGGGGGCATGCACACCCTCGATCCAGCCAAAAGATGCAAGCTTAGGTGACCATTGCATAGTGACAAGATCACGGTTGGCAGCAGGTAAGCCACGCCATAATATATCGAGCGAAGCAACGGCCCTTGAGCACAAGGCCGCACAAACCGCCACCCAACCAGCCAAATCGCCAAGGTGCAAAAGGTTGGCACCCACTTTGATCCAATGCTGGAGCACAGTCACACGGTCAACGTCCATGGCATCACCTTGTCGCTCTGGCGCTTCGTCGACCAGCAGCTGTCGCATAATAACATGTGTAAGCCAATGGGGGCGAGTTGCGTCGAAGCGGAACGAACGTAAAACCGTTTCAGTGACGCTGCTAGACAGCCTGTATGCCGTTACAGGCAGACGAAGGAACGAAGTGAGCCGGTCCACATGGAAACTGTGGATCTGTCGCGCGATTTCACTAGGGTCTTGTTGAACAAATACAGCCACATTCCAACATCGAGATAACGATGCGAGATCAGTACGCAAGGAGCCAGCCACACGTAAAGGCTCATTGAGCCAATCAGTTGGTGCACAAGCTTCTCCTAGCTGCACCTGCTTCCACCATTCATTCAGCTGCTGACGCATAGGTGCGTATGGCGTCGATTCAACTTGCGACAGTTGTGTGATCATTGATTCCATTGCTGTGAAAAAGTGCTGGTCGTGGCCAGGGTGTAACAAAGGCCGCTTCCAAAGCAATAGCTCGACAAACTGAGCGACACGCTGCACATCTGAGCTCGTCGCGGTGCAGACACCCAAATACTCACTCAACGCATTCAGGAAAATGTGCCAAGGCACATGCGTCGTATTAAGCGAATAAAAAACAATATGCAGAAAAGTTTTGGTGTCCGCTTCTTGTCTTAGCAAGCCACCCGACGGACGCTGTGTTCCAAATACCAATTCATGTGCCAGAGCAGCAGGCGTGCCGCGATCAATCCGAGATGCCCAAGAGCTTGGAAATACATCATCATTCACTAGATGCAGTTCTGGATGCTTGTTTGGACTTTTCCATGAAGTGTATGTTTCTCCATCATCGACAGTCAATGTTGTACACGAATCAGGAATCGTAGTCGATTGACTCACCGAGTCATCATCATCGGGCTCGACCGTCGATGAACTAATCGTGTCTGATGCATGAAAGGTGCTGGGCCATTGTGTCGACCGAATTTGAAAAGTACGCCGTACCTCAGGAATCATCGGTGTAGGAACTTTGTAAAACATCAGTGTGTCACTTATCAAGACAGCTTTGAAAGGGCGCCATCCGCGCCCAGGGTCTTTAAGCTCAGTATTTGCCACAGTATCAGAAAACCAGGCAATACTAAACAGACCCGTGCTGCGTTTGATAAATCCTTCCATCAAGGCCCCTTCTTCGTCATTTGATCGAGATGGATTGGAAAACCAGAAGCGGCCCAAGCGACGACGGGAGCCATTCCGTGCAGATGAATCGGAAAAACTCCTTTGACTGCTGGAAGGTGTTGAAATACTAGCTTCACGACTTGATGTCCGGTGTACAATATCTCCCATAAGAGGTGGGGAAATACCAGCATGAGTTGCTCCCATATAATGGCCGTCTTTGGAACGCATAAAACGAAGAATTGATCCTGTGTAGCTGCTCGAATGTCCACTCCTCAGCACACTCCCACTGCTGTCCCACGAGCTACGCTTGTTCGAGTCTCTGGATGAAGCAATACCTGACAAAGCACTCGGTGTTCGCATACACAAACACACTAAGAGCTTGACGAGGGCGCGCGAAGACGACACGCATTATAAGAAAATGTCAACGATCAGGCAGCGAATTAATGCACGAGCCCTTTGATTGCCTTCTGCACATTGAATATGTCGCGATAGAAAGAACAACGAGTCAATGCCCTACCCATTTGAATAGCCTGCGCCACAACGCAACAAAGTAAGCTAGCCTTTGGCTGTCGGAGAAAGGCGCTAAAATCGAGGATATAAGCATGCGGACTCTATGGCGCTTATGTGACCCGCCCCACTAACAAGTCCAGGCATGCGCGAAGGCAGAGCAGCGACACCTGCGCTGGCCACATGCATGAAGGCCTCATGATCGACACACTATGACACGTAGTGAGCAGGCTCGATGCTAGAAGCCATGGGTAGTACATTTATGATCGGCATGTATCACATAAAATCATCACAAACAGCACATTGATAACAAAGTGTGCATCTAGTGGTGTTTGTCATGGTGGTCTCCGTGGTGATCCCAAGGGTGGCGCCAGCCCTAACATAGCAGAAAAAAATGGAAATGAAATACGTCGCAAGACGGAGTACAGTCCAAGACATCGCACACCATCGTACAAGCGCATTCCATACAGAAAAAAGAGTGTAAGCAGCAACATTCCATAACGAAGCGTCTCAACATACCAGCAGCACAGGACCATCTTCCTTCATGCGCACTAGAATCCAAAACCACATCATGCCGCCAATCAAGGTAGCAGCAGCACGGTGGCGAAACATGGGTCGATGAGGGTGAAACCCAAACATCGGACGAAACCAACCTTTACCAGCCATTTTACACTAGCGTCAGCAAGGTGATTGCCGCACGTACGATTTGGTATTGTAGCCAAGCCGCAATGCCTGCTCCCTGGCGGCGACGGCCCATACGTCGAGCCACGTGAGCTCGGCCGAAACGCGACAAGGCTTGCCCCGTCGCCCGGCTTGGGACGCTGGCGTCGTACGCGTAAGGCGACCGCGACAGAGCGGCATGAGTCTGAACGTTAACGGGTATCCGGACGAAAGTCTCTTGAGTGATGCAAATGTGTTTGCGCGACTCGAACCGTTAGTTGATCCGCTCACATCTGCGCTTCATGAAAAATCATTAAATGTGCCGAGCAAGGGTACTCTTCTGAATGGACAACAATTATGTGAGTTTTTGTATGAACTTGATACATTCCAAGAAGACGTGCTTGGATATCGGTCCGCTCGTCCCGCGAATCCTGGCGCACAGTTACCATCTTCGCGCCATCCTTTGCGTCTCCCTGCAGCTCTTTTGCAAACGTTTGCGTCTTACACAAACTTTGAACCATTGTCGTCAGGCGCACCTCTTTTTTCCATTTTTCTATCATGCTTTACATTTTTAGCCGAGCACCATGAATCTACTTGGGATCTGAAAGACAAAGAAAAGCGCAATATGTATGTGGAAATGATCGCGCGAGTTCGAGCCGAATTGCGAAGCAAGAATCTCATTCGTCCCGTTCGAATTGCAGCTGCGAGCGACGTGACACAGGCAGAAGCTGCTCATTTTCAGAGTCTTGCTGGTAGTCTGGGATTTGAGTGGGTCGAAGACGCAAGTCAAGCCACACATGTGCTTCGCCCTTCGACCGCAGAGCCTGCCGCACCCTCATCTAGTGATGGACCACCACCGGAGTCGGAATATTTCCGTACTTTAGCACACCATGATAAGAAGGTGCTGATTCATGTATGGTATCGTCCTGACTCGTACGATACATGGATGCCTGACAAGGACTTTTCCGAGCCTGAGCCTGCTCCTGCGCCGCGCACCTCCGCGTGGTACATTGATGGGCGCTGGCTGCGCGACTCTCAATTGTACAATGAAATTATGAATGAAGAAGACTACGAAGCGGAAGAAGAAGCAGAGACTTCGTCTGGTGTAGTTGGCTCAGGAAAGGATGAATCTCTTGCAAATTCGGCCCCTTCGTCTGAACAAAAAGAGGATGCACGGCGTTCCAAGAAGCACAGTTTACCTGACACGATAAGTGATGACACTGCATCAAAGCGCATAAAAATACTGGTGGGCAATCGCTCTGTGGGCGCACAAGCCATTGACTTATCTGGATCGCAACCTATTCCTGGTAAAAAGTATGAGAGTGAGCCTATTGTGTCTGGTACGCTGGGTAACTTGCCAACTATGGAAGAGGTTACAAATACGTCGTCACAAAGCGAACATCCCCCTGTTCGCTCGGCTAACGCATCGGATGCGGTTCATGATGCTACGCATGACGAGGTATTGCAGACTGCCAGAAAGTACTTGGCCGAACAGACACAAGAGGTAATTGTCCCTTCATATTCAACATGGTTCGATATGTCTACTATCAATGCAATCGAAAAGCGCTCGCTGCCCGAGTTTTTCAACAACAAGAATCGAAGTAAGACACCTACTGTATACAAGGAGTACCGCGACTTTATGATCAATACATACCGTCTGAACCCAAGCGAATATCTCACTTTCACTGCGTGTCGTCGTAACCTTGCTGGTGATGTATGTGCTATCATGCGGGTTCATGCCTTCTTAGAGCAATGGGGTCTAATCAACTACCAAATTGACCCGGAGACGCGCCCTGCTTCGCTCGGTCCACCCTTCACTGGTCATTTCCGTGTACTCATTGATACTCCCCGTGGACTGTCGCCAATGCATCCCGGGACTCGGCCTGATGCACCTATCAAGTCAGAGACTGCTGCTACAGCTACAAGCACCGTGCCCATGGAAGGCACATCGCTAGAGTTGCGAAAATCTATTTTCCAATCAACACTGAAGGGCTCGAGACCGGTCGACTTTGCTGAAGCTGAGTCTCTTGCAGCACAAGCAGCCCAAGAGCTTGACGCGCAACAAGACAAAAAGCCCGCGTATGCATGTGATACCTGTGGTGCGGACTGCACGCCTTCGCGGTACCAGAGCGTCCGAGTCAAGGAATTTGCCGTATGCCCGCCTTGTTATTTGGAAGGACGTTTTCCCACCTCCATGTACTCAGGGGATTTCGTGCTCTTGGACCACTCTGCGTACAAACAAGCTGGTCATGCTGCAGGTGCCGGTAGTGTCAGCGGAGATGACTGGACTGATGAAGAGACACTCAAGTTACTTGAGGGCCTGGAGATGTACGAAGAAGACTGGAGTTTAGTGTCTCTGCATGTGGGTACGCGTTCCAGGGAGCAATGTATCACCAAGTTCATCCAATTGCCTATCCAGGATCCCTACCTTGATGGTGCCACACAGAAGGATCTGGGGGCGCTGCAATATGCGCCTCGTGATCCCACAAGTGGGCAAGCTGTTCCTCTGCTTCCATTTGCGCAGGCTGATAACCCTGTCATGAGCGTTGTGGCCTTGTTGGCGAGTGCCGTAAGCCCCGCTGTGGCGGCTGCTGCCGCCCAAAGTGCCCTTGGAACATTAACAGACAAGGTGCGCAAAACTATACAAGATGCCGCTGGACAAGGCGCGCCATCTTCTGAACAAGGAGAGACTGGAAAGGATGCATCGTTGGAAACGAAAGAGACACTTGACAATTCAGGTGCACCGACCGAGGAAATGGATGAGGACACCGCAGCAGCTAGATCATCATCCAACGATGAGAAACAGAATACAGGTGAGACGATTCCCAAGAATGAAGTTGAGCGTGCTGCCTCTATCGCTCTAGGTGCATCTGCCTGCAAGGCGTATGTGCTAGCCAGCCACGAGGAGCGGGAGTGTCAGCGCCTAGTGCAGCAAGTGATTGAGCTTCAGATGAAAAAGATGCATCTGAAGATGAGTCAATTCGAAGAACTAGAAAACTTACTGGAAGGAGAACGCCGTTCAATCGAGGCCGCCAGAAAGCAACTTTATTCTGATCGTTTGGCAGTGCAACGGCAATTGGCTGCCGTGAATGACCTTCTTCGCAAAGCAAGCACCGCTCCCCAGAATGTGCGACCTGATGAGCTGGCTCGTGCTAGCAGTTCTGTGAACGGTGTGCCTCAACAAGGCCCTGTGATTCGTCGAGCACCTGGTACGAATGTGCCTACGGACAGCAACGTCGCCAGAATGGATGGATAAAAGTAGGTCATAGCTCGCGACTTGTATCCAATCTCTTTATACTGTCACGTGGCCTACCTGGAATTGATCAGTGCATACAAGTATTCTTGACGCTGTCAATCGTCAACATGTACGTGAGTAAAGCCGATGGCAAAGATTGGAAGTACCCTCAGACGGAGCCCTATGCCTCAGGTTTCTTGGATGTAGAAAATGGGACACACCGCGTGTTCTGGTCTGAGTATGGCAATCCATGCGGTGAGCCTGTGATCTGCGTACACGGTGGTCCTGGTGGTGGCAGTGATGCATTTGTGGCGCGCTTCTTCGACCCTAAGCGATTCCGTGTGCTCATGTTCGATCAGCGTGGTTGTGGAAAAAGCTCGCCATCTGCTTCATCAAATGACGTGGATGCTGCTCTTAAAAACAACACGACTTCACATCTCATCGACGATATGAACAAGCTGCGTGTACATCGTAAGATTGACACCCCCATGCATGTGTTTGGCGGAAGCTGGGGTAGCACATTATCCCTTTCGTATGCGATCGCGTATCCTAGCCATGTACGCAGTTTAATCCTTCGCGGCATTTTTCTCTGTCGTAAGAAGGACCTGGACTTTTTTTACCAAGGCAACGCTGCCACATTTGCACAAGATCGCTTTGATATGTCATTGCCCGGTGCATACATGCAATATCCGGAGGCATGGGAAAAATTCGTCAAAGTTATTCCAGAAAATGAGCGGCATGACATGATTGCTGCATATGATCGTCTGTTCTCACGCTCGCCAAAAACACCTACTGACATTGAATATCAGAACGAAGCTGCTCGTGCGTGGTCAAGCTGGGAAGGTAGTACAAGTTACCTGGCCCCGCACCCTGACTCGCTTGATGAGTATGAGAAACTTTCATTTGCGAAAGCTTTTGCACGTATCGAAAACCATTATTTCGTTAACGGCGCATTCCTGGGCGGTAAAGGACCGTCGAATCGCTCCCAAAATTTTATTCTTGAGAATGTTCACCGCCTGTTGACTATCCCTATCCGCATTGTGCACGGCCGCTTTGATAATGTCTGTCCCATGTTTCAGGCAGATGAGCTTGTAGACGCCCTTCGGCGAGCAGGACACGAAAGCGTTGAGCTTCGTCGTCCACCCGCAGGGCACAGCATGACGGAACGGGAAAATTGCCTTGCACTTACTGATATCATCGAGCAGTTGTGATTTCTATATTCTACATTGACGCTAATGCAATTTGTTCTTTCCTGGTGAAATGCGGCCACTTTGCTCTTCTAAGTCCGCACTCGTATCATGAGGCACAACTAGTGCTTGTGATCCATTGCTCGATGCTATTCTTGAGCTTTGGCGGCGGGCAGTCAAATATTCTTTGCGCTGCTCATGTTTGCGGTTGGCAACGGTATTACTGAACATAGGTAAAAGGTATCGCTCATCAATACGTTGGAACCACTCGCCATCACGAAAGATAAGATTTGCTCTGTCAATCACATCGCGTGCAGAAAGATTTGAGTCGGACACGGACACATCGGCTTGCTCATCAAGCTCATCTGTCGTGCAATTCCGCAAGCCGCCAGGTCCGGCCACAATGGCCTGGGGCAGAGCGCTTGAAGTGCCATCAAGGCCAGGTATCACTTCGTTGGTATCAACTCCCGTTGTGGGACCATCGTTAGGCTCGACCGATGTATCACGATACCAGGCACGAGATTGGCCCTCTTCGGCTGAGCCACCCCACGTTAATTGATCAATGTCTTCTTCGGTGTCTGACGAGGCATCACTCTGGTTTTCAATGCCCGTGTCGATTTCTAGCACATCAAGCATCTGAGCCGTAGTGCCACCAAACACAATGACAGTGATAACAACAGCAACGAGGACACTTGTTTGCAGGGGGTAGGCATTGGGTCCATCAATGCCTTCACTAAGAGCAAAACCGACAGCACCACGAAGTCCGGCCCAAAACAGCATAAGTTGGTATTTGCGTGGTATTTGGAATGCTGGTGGCTGTGGAAAACCAGAGGAAGAAGTGTGGCGATGCTGAGCGCGCATGTCGCTAATTTTATTTAGTATCCAAGCGATGGGAAACACAGCGCAGTACCTTGACACGATCACTGCAAAAATTGTAAATAGAATCAAGAAAGGACGGTACACTAAGTGATCACCCGTGAACAAACTGAGACCCAAATAAATGAAGATGAAATTTTCCGACAAGCTAGAGAGCGTGTGAAAGAAAAAACGAGTACTTCTCTGCGTTTTGCGCGACATGCTGTGATATGCATAATGCTTTAGGGTAATACCGCAAAATAGTAATGACACAATGCCACTCATTCCGACGGAATTGCTAAAAAAGTAGCTTGTATAAGCCACCAACATGACAATGCAGCTTTCCAAATCAGAGAAAAGACCAACTTTGGTGTGTTTGAGCAAAAGAGAACATGCTAGTCCATACATGATTCCCAATATCATACTGAGAGAGAAAACAGCGGCAAAAATGGTCGTGCCAGAAAATAAAGAAGATAATGTTAGCTTAGATCCGCGAAGTGTATTAAGTGTTTCAAACATAACAATTGACACGGCATCATTGAGAATGCTTTCTCCAAAAATGATGTTGTAGAGTTGCGGATCAACTTTATATGTGTTGAATATCGCAAGAATCGTAACAGGGTCAGTCGCACTTAATGTGCTTCCGAAAATGAGACATTCGATCAGAGATAAATGAGGTCGAAGTAAATAGAGAGATGAAGCAGTCCAAATTATGGCTCCAATCACCATGGCGCTAATAAAAGTGCCGAAAAAGGCAAAGGTGATAATGGTGCCGAAATTGCGAAAAAACTTTGACTGGCTGAGCTCATATCCACTAGATAAGATGATAGGTGGTAGGAGTACATTCAGCATAATGGTGTTACTGAAGCGCAACATCTCTCGCACGGGCTTTAACGGTCCCAGTCGCAATAGCACTCCTACAATCATACCAGCGAACAAGCCGACAATAGTTTCATGTACAGCCGTGATCCGCTTTATTTTTAGGTAGTAGCTCGTAAGAAAGCTGATAATGAGAGGGAAGAGTACAAAAAAGAGAGCTAGTGAGGAGAATCGCTCATTTTCTTCAGCGTCCAGCGGTGCCGCCATGACGGTCGGTGCGGAACTGTTGCAACGCTGCTTAAAATACTTTCCGAGCGACTTTCTCCACAAGGGCAATTTCAGCTCGGCATGCCTGTAGGCCAAGGTGAACTACAGCGAAAACTAACAGCCCTTGAACATGCGTGCACTGTGAAACGCTCTATTTTGTCATGGTATGTCAGAACTTCTCACAAGATGTAGCATAGAGAGCTCTCTAGAAACTGTTCAAGAGCTACACGGCTCTCAAGAAAATGACGGTCTTCGTGCTCAGCTGCGTGAGCGAGATGAGCTGGCTATACGACTGCTACATACCCTCTCGCAACTTGATTCTGAATGCAGCCAGAACAATGCGTGCCTAAGCAAAATAGCTCAAATTGGCTCAGAACTGAAAGCTCACACAATAGAAGAGATACCTAAACTGTCACAAGATGAGTCATTATGCAAGCTTCAATTACTGAAAGGAGTGATACTGGTACGTGTACACTTTACTTATCCAGCATGTCGCCAAAGAATGTGACATGCCTTGGTGGCAGGATGAAACGCTGGCCGAATTCATGCTTTCTATGGATGACGACGAAGCGCCGTGAAATAGTGGAGGTTTATAGGCATGGCGCAGATGTTGCCGGTTTCTTTCGACTTCACAGAATGCTCGACCAGTTTGTGATTCTATCCAAGAGTGTGTAGTGACATATTGACGTCTAGCTGGGGCTATATTGTGGTCAAAAGATTTCTTACCAAATGTTCGAAATGCCCAGATTCTCCCGCGCGTGATCGAGTCTGCGTTTTTTGAGGAGCATACTGCGTCATCGAGGTTGGATTTGGACAAGTTCACGGTGCGATGGTCCATGTCGAATGAACATGAATTGATTTTTATTGTAAGTTGCTCTCTTCTAATAAAAGGCAATAAATCAAAGAATCTTGACTTTGAATTACGTGGAATCCTTCCTCCTGACTGTCCAAAGGTTGTTCACGAGACGATACGGTGACATGATCGAAAGCTTGAAGACATACTCGACGTCACGTCAAACTCTACTTGCTTACGCAGAAGATATCAAGCTTTGGGATAAGGAGTTCATGACCCTTCTTCGACAGCATGAAAAGAGCCGGGCAGGGATAAAGCCAGCTGAACCTTCTCCGTCCAGTCCTCCATCCGAACCATTACCCTGCATGAATGAAAACGAAATTTTGAAGCCCACAAATACGGATGCCCCAAAAAGTGTGATGGCCGCTAGCGCTGGAGGACGTCGTGTTGTCTCTGCGAAGTCCAAGAAAAAAGGTAAAGATGCTACCTCGCTGTCACCTAGCACCGCTAAGCTACAGCCGCAAAGCAAAAAGGCGGCAGGTACCAAGTCGCAACGCAAATGGGATGAAAATGGGATCGCGACGGAGCACGACATGGCTTCGCTTGACTTCAGTCAGGGCGATTCTGGAGGTAAGGCTAATTTGTCGCATTGGATTGATGAGTCCAAGCTTGGCAAGACCCGCAGTGATGGTGTATATGAATTAGCTGATGATGATGATAATTCTACTACAGGCCAATCTCAGGGACTGTTTGGTTTCTTAAGCTCAGGACCTACGTCTTCGCTTATATCACGAATTACCGGTGCAAAGAGGTCGTTAACAAAACAGGACCTCGCTCCCATATTGCACAAGATGCAGATGCATTTGCAGTCGAAAAATGTGGCAAACGATGTAGCCTCTCTGATTTGTGAAGGAGTGGAAAAACGTCTTATTGGAGAGCGGATGGGAAGTTTTGGGAGCGTCAAGGCAGAAGTTCGAGCATCCCTCGAAGAGTCTATTACGCGCATTCTCACACCAAGTACGAGTACGGATATTCTTCTTGAGATTGCGAGCCGTAAGCAGCGACGTCAAGAAATTCTCGCGAAGCAGCCCTCCCAGGCTATGGCTCATCAGGACCTACCGGAACTGAATCCGTATTCTATTGGATTTGTGGGGGTAAATGGTGTCGGAAAATCGACCAACCTCGCGAAGGTATGCTTCTGGCTTCTTCAAAACCAATACCGTGTCTTGATCGCAGCGTGCGATACGTTCAGGAGTGGCGCTGTTGAGCAGCTTCGTACGCATGTGCGCAACCTTGGCGAGCTGGAAATCAACGGCCATCGCGTGGCGGATGGTCTGCCTGATTCAGGTGCCGCTATTTTGGACTTGTATGAGCGTGGTTATGGTAAGGACGCTGCTGGTATTGCGCGCGACGCGCTCACATATGCTCGCAACCAAGGCTTCGACGTCGTCTTGATTGACACAGCGGGTCGTATGCAAGATAATGAGCCACTTATGCGCGCTTTAGCCAAGTTGATCGCTGTGAATAACCCGGATAAAGTACTTTTTGTGGGCGAGGCATTGGTGGGCAATGAAGCCGTGGACCAGTTGACAAAGTTTAATCGAGCATTGAAGGATTATAGTGGCATGTCGAACCCACGTGGGTTGGACGGGTGCCTTCTGACCAAGTGGGATACGGTCGATGTACGTGCATAAACAGCTACTACTACTTACACCTAGGATAAAGTGGGCACAGCTCTCACGTCAACATGGGCAACAGGGCTGCCCATTTATTTTGTTGGCACAGGTCAGACATACACTGACCTGCGTCAGTTACGTGTTGCGCTTGTCGTCAATGCATTGTTGCGCGAGTAGAACGATATGCCTAGGGATATCTATCATTTTAGACATAAATGTCAGTGCAATCATCCGCGAGATTCGTGCAAAACTTCACTTCGACCCAGTGGCTGGGGCACATGCACCGGTGCCATCGTGCGAGAGGCAGCCATTTTTAGAGAGTGGGGCAGAGGCGCCTGGCCCGAGAATGTGTCATCCAGAGTGGTTGATGGAAGGGTAAATGAGTCGTCCGGCTTTTCAGACAGGTACAGTCGCCGAAGCGCGTCCTCAGCTGCACGGTATTCAGCCATGCGAATGCTGCTGCCTGTGCCTTCGCCCAGTTTTACGGCGCCACTGTACACACCGACAACAAATACAGGGTTGATGCTGAGCCGACCCGTTTCTGCAATCATTCGGCTCTGGGGCACTGGCTTCCCATACTTTTTACAGGTGGCAGACAGCACGCGCTTAGGATCGTGAAATTTAAGCAGCAAAGCCAGGTCGAGACGGCGGCTGAGGAGGTAACTGTGGATGAAACCACGGGTAGCTGCCATCCCAAGCTCCTGGAACATCACTGCTACAAGTGCTCGCACAGATTGCGCAGCCACATCCTTACTGAGGAGGGGAACGGTAGTAGTGCCGCCACGGGGGGTGCGTCGAACCAGAGACGACGAGCCAGTCCGATCCCAACGTTGAACACCCTGTGACAAGATACCCATCTCAGATCCTACATCCGCCAAAGTGCTGGGTCCAACAAAAGCACTGACAAAGGCCTTTAAAACGCGGGTCGGGAGGTGGGGGAATTTTAAGTGAAAAAACTCAGCAGAGATCATGCCAAGTAGGCTGTTGCCCAGCGTGGCAAGTTGAGCATTATGTTCAATATTCTCATGCAGTTCTGGTACTTGTTTCCGTTCTTGTACCGACATGGGCAAGGAGAAAGCCGTCTCTTGGACAGAGAGCACGCTGGGATGCGTGCAAGCCACGCGTAAAAGAGCCACGCGTCTGTCGAATTCATCCTCGGGCATATTAGGAGTAATAAGGTGGAATCGAGATCCAAGAGCTGCGATAGCAGACGGAGTCTGAGACTTTAATGATGCCCAAAGGGCAGGGTGAAGACGCACAAAACTAGGAAGATGACCCCGAGGTGCATCACGATCTAGGTTCACAACAGACACTGGCGTAGCATGATTCACGCCTCTAGAAGTGTGAAACGAGCGCCGCAGCACAAGCGAACGAGCCGCTGCCACAACGGCAAAGGCTCGCGTGGCCATCATCAGCCAACAGCGTAAGAAATCTTCGAACAAGCGAAGGAAGCATCGGACGGCAGTCTGAGCCTGTTCAAACATCACGTGATGCATTGAAATACCACGTGGCTTAGCTGTCGCGCCATGGCCAAGCCGCCTTTAGGTCTATACTACTCCACACCCGCCCAAGGTACGTGTGATAGACGGACCATGGCGGCGACAGATGCAACTGGCCATTCAGGTGAGCACAAGGCGAAGCCCCCATCTTCAATGACACAAATTCCATCATCATCAAAATCTATTGAGCAGGACGCTTTATCTGTTGTCCTTGTGACAGCGAGCTACGACCACACAATTCGGTTTTGGGAGGCTTGGTCTGGCCTGTGCTCACAGACCATTCAGTATTCTGATTCACAGGTGAACCGTCTCGCTATCTCTCCTAACAAGCGCATCGTAGCTGTAGCTGGCAATGGTACTGTGCGGCTCTATGAATGCAGCCCAGCTGCGGCTATGATGTCTCATTCTGATACACCCAGCCGCGGAGCCAGCGTGTCACCGATCAGTAGCTTTGATGGTCATTACGGTAATGTGACATCCATTGCATGGCACTGTGATGGAAAGTGGCTTGTCAGTGGTGGTGAGGATGGAACGATCAAGATCTGGGATACACGCACTTCACGGCCGCAGCGTGTGTATGACCACAAGTCGCCGGTGAATGATGTTGTCATCCATCCGAATCAAGGAGAGTTGGCTTCGTGTGATCAGAGTGGTAGCGTGAAGATTTGGGATTTGGGCGAGAACAAATGCAGTCATGAGCTAATCCCGGAAGAAGACGTGCCCATGCGGTCCGTTTCGATTGCTTCCGATGGCTCTTGTCTCGTGGCAGCCAACAACAAAGGTCGTGTGTATGTATGGAAGATGCGAAGCGGCGTAGCAGAAGATGATCAACATGAGCATACGGAGCTGGAGCCAGTGACAAAATTTCAAGCCCATGATACCTATATTACTCGATGCGCCCTTAGTCCTGACGCGCGATACCTGGCCACATGCTCTGCCGACACCACAGTCAAACTTTGGTCAACGTCACAGTACCGATTCGCGCTCAACAAGGTATTACAAGGGCATCAAAGATGGGTTTGGGATGTGTCTTTTAGCGCTGATAGCGCATATCTTGTATCGGCATCATCCGACCATGTAGCCCGCTTGTGGGAATTGTCGAGCGGCAAGACCATGCGGCAGTACAACGGTCATCATCGTGCAGCAGTGTGTGTTGCACTGAACGACACGAGCTTGGAACCGTAATATATTCATTATTGGCTATAGATATCCCAATGCTTACGCCATTGCATGTACTTCCACGTGCTGATATCGCCCACCATGCCAAATGATGCGCCGCTGAACCAAAAGAAAACCATCGTCACAACGGCAGCAATGGCAGCAAATGTTACATTCTTGATCTGAGGCGATAATGGCTTGCCAGGCACTGTAGCAGCGGTATCATGCACAAATGGATTGAGCTTGGTGCTGACGACACGGCCAGTGCGCAAGAAGATAGACCAATCCATCGATGTGCGCGCTGTTACGTCGTTCCACAAAAAGTGGTCGAGCAGGTGCACAAGCACGAGCACGGCAAAGTACAGCGTAGGAAGGTAATGATGAAGGTATGTGACGCGACCCATGAGCAAAAATGGGAAGTATTGCAAGAACCAGCCGATCCAGCCCACCTTGAGACCAAACAAGAAGTCATCCCACGCAGCGGGGGGCATATCATGAATGCGTCGCTGACGGCGCAAAAGGTACCAGGTAAGTATGAAGACGGCAGCAATCAGCGAGCATGAACTACCCCACCAGATAATAGGGTTGCCCACGAGGTAGAACTTGCGGTCATCAGCACCCCAGCCATTCATACGCATGCCGCGGTACAAGAAGGGCCATTCACTCGGTGCCGATGCCAGCGTGTCAAATTTGTCATGGTCAGGCACGAGAGCATTATTACTGATCATCATGGCAACATTTAAGTGAAGGAAGTCTTTAAAGAATGGCGAGCGTGCACGTTGATGGGACTTTGTTATCGGAAGACGCTCGTTCCAATGGTTTTCCACATTCCAATGAGTCGTCATGTCTCTAGGGTAGTTTTGCGGATCGCATGTCACCTCCAGTTGTTTCCAACCCCAATCTGGCAAAGAGTCGCCGCCCGAGCGAAGATAGCAGCCCATATCACGGTGACGGAAACGAAGCGTAGTTGAAAGCGTGCGGATGGGCATGCCTGCCTTTCCTGGTCCATAATTTACGTCTTTCAATACTTCGACTACCCAGTATTCGGAGGAATCTTGACCCTTATCCATCGGACGCGAAGATACTTCATATTTGTCCTTAGAAATGAAGCCCGGCGTGGCCTGTGAGCGTAAGTTGGTGTTCAGTTGCTCGTGCACAAGACGCACAACATCTCCGTTGCGCAGCATGCGAGGCGGAGTTGTGTCTTGTGCATCCGGCGAAGGGAGCTGAGGCTCTTCGTAGATCGGCGTGATGATAAAGTTGTTATTATCATCTTTATGGTGATAGCATGTCACTTGGTGTTCCTCTGAGCCTCCAGGGTACGTTTGGATGTGTGAATGGAGTAGACCACCACCATAGGCCTGATTCTTTAGTGTAACTTTGCTTCCATAAGCGACTTCAAGCGGGAAGTTGCTAAGATCACTACCCTCCAAGTGAGATTGGAACAAACTGCTCATTTGTGCATCGCCAGAACCACTCTTGTAAAGAATCATGAAATGCAGCTTGAATCCAATGACGTAAATAGCGACGGGTACCATGATGAGGGCAGTAATACGAGCGCACCAGTGTCGCAAGTACGTGCGAACCGGCATTTTCAGATCACCCAATTTGTTCCATAAATCTTCGATGGTGTACAAGCCAACTAACGCTGTCACAAACAAGCCGACAAGTTTGACACCGGTAACGCACCCAAGCGAAACACCCGTGTACATGAGCCAGAACCACCACCAAAAAGTGAATGGCTGCTTTTGCATACGATGGAATCGAACCAGACCAAGGACAGTACTCACAGTAAACACAAGAAGCATAGAATCCAGCAAAATAAACCTTGAGATAGTAAGTAGCCCATTGTCAAGCAAAATCATAATCGCAAATAAATGTTTGCTCCGCCAGTTCCAGTTGAGTGACTGTGCCGTCATGTACGCAATGGGCACCATGGCAATGCCATACAGCGACATGATAATACGCATACTGACAAATGGCACTTGCCTGGGATATTGATCTCCTGATTCAAACTCGAAGTTTCCATCAAAGCCGCTAAGCCAGCCGGCAACAGCAACCAAGATCTTGCCGATCGGTGGATGCACGTCAAAGTAAAAAAGATGACGGATGTAGTACGATCCGAATTTGCCAAAGTGGGCTTCATCCCACACCACATGATCATTTGCACCAATGCGATACAGTCGCGTAATGATGGAGAGAATGGTGTAGAGCATAATCATGTAAGTATCATTTTGAAAAGCGAGCTTAACCTGCTCAAATAAAGGCATAGGTGGCTGGACCGAAGGCATCGCTTCCGCATATTTAGAAAGCTTAGAGCTACGCGTGTCCTTTTGCTTGGGGCGCACCGTGCCAGGCGCCAAAAGCCGCGCTCGAGGACTGTCCTCGTTCCAGGTCAAAGATAATCCCATAGCGCTTTTCGTATTTGTATGTGTAGGAAGAATAGCACCTGATGATTGAGGCTCCGAATGAATAATAGGTTCGTCAGAAGACCTGGTAGTAGTCGCTCCTTCGATGTCAGGAACGGAGTTTCGTTTGTTTCGTGCGACTAAATTAAGAGAATCACTGCGTCCTAATAAATAATTTGAGTCGCCAGTGGACATGAGACAGCAAGTGCCTCTATTTCTTTTGATGAAAGGATGTACACGTCCTCTGGTTTAAGAGGCGGAAACCCTTGTCGAAAACGCTGGTACGGAGCCAAGCACGCTTCATTCAGCTGGACTCAAACCACCCGATGATGGCACGTGGCACACGATTCATTCTCCACATCGATGACTTGGTTTAAGGTTACCGCATTTAAATTACCGCATTGCTTAACACATTCTCCGATTCAGCGGTGTAATAATTGGGTGCATTTATCGAACATATTCGCACACCGTGACGCCAACTTTGGCATATAAAGCTGTTCAAAATGAACTCTCTGACGGATGAAGCCGATGCTGATCTGGATTTATCATCAAATACCGCTTCAGAATGCGAGGAGGGCGCGACATCTGTGGCACTCGACGCAGCTGACCAAATTCATCCTCCGCAATCATTTTTCGCGTTTCTTCTGTGGTACTTTCGAATGTTTTTGTTACATTTGAGTCCAATTTGGTTTGCGATGTCTATGGGAACAGGCATTACAGCAGTGATTCTCCAACTGCTTCCCTACCAATTTCACGGACTGGAAACGATTGCTCTTGTCTTTTTTGCCATAACACTTTTTTTCTACTTGTTTTTCTTATTTTTGAGCGTGATAAGATTTCTATTATGGCCTCAAGTATTCTGGCTGCTCCTTCTTCACTCGACTCAGTCCGATATCCTGGGTTGTGTATCCATGTCTCTCAGTACAATTATTAATTTTTGTGTGGCTCATTTTATCAAGGAAAGAGAGGGCAGTTTTAGATATTTTGTATGGGCCCTATGGTGGTTAAATGCTAGTTTTACGACTATCTTGTGCTTTGGACTAACCTTCCTCAAAACAACAAGGCATGCGCAATACTTAAACAGCATAACGGGTATATGGCTTCTGCCTATCGTTGCCCTGATTGTTGTTGCTTCTGCTGGAGGAGTTGTGTCTGAAACGCTTCCCATTCATTATGCAAAGATGACAATTATTCTTTCTTACATGATGTTAGGTGCCGGATGGTCTCTTACCTTCTTCACTTTGACTCTCTACTATGCACGACTCGTATTCCACAAGGTACCACCCGCGGCTATCATTATTACGGTTTTTATACCCCTAGGTCCATGCGCTCAGGCATGTTTTGGATTCCTTCGGCTTGCTTCAGCGATACAAAATGTGTACAAAAACTCTGGTCAGTCTATTTTTGGTGCAGGTCTTGTTTCCCCTGAAAATGCGAGGCTCATGGATCTAGCTATTCAGGCCTGTTCTGCTCTACTTGCGGTGAGCATGTGGGGCTTTGCTTTTTTCTGGCTTTGTATGGCCTTGACAATCTGGGTCGATACTTGGATGGCCACGAAGTTAAAATTCAATTTAGGATGGTGGGGAGCATGTTTCCCTATGGGAGTGTATGCTCTAGCTACCATTGAGATGGGCACAGCATTGGATTCTGGATCATTTAAAGTTCTTGGTGTAGTACTAACCCTCGCCACCATTGCTATATGGCTATTCCTGGTCTCCTTATCCCTATTTTATGTCGCGCGTGGAAAATTGTACGTATATCCATTCACTGACCACAGATTTTATGAACCTTACTTGGGAGAAGTGAGCCAGCCGCCCAAGTCCGTTGAATCGAAGCGGCAGTACGACTTTGTGCCTCGAAATAAGATACCCCGAATTTGGCGATATTTGAACAAGTTTACTGGCATCAAATGGTAAGCTTTGAAGCTTTATGACGGAAGACAATTATGCTGTACAAAGATTGGATATTGATCGGTCAAGTCATTCGTGCTGTTTCGATTTCCTGTCGCGTGCACAATGCCTAGTAAATGTTCATATGTCCACACGTTCGATGTATCTGTTAATTCTCTCGAAGAAGCTTGCGGAAGAAGAGTCGGTGTGTTGCAGCTATCGTCGGCTCCAATTCCCAGATTTCCCAAAGCTGAAGTCATATCCAATGAAGGCCATGAGCTATCCAAATCTGAATGTTCGGGTATGGGCCATGTTGATCGGGTTAATATACTTTGTATGCCATTATACGATGTCATTTGAGCAGTCGTGAATGGTTCTGTGCAATATCCTTGATTTTGTTGTGTCTCAGACGAAGCCGTCTTGTCAAGGAGCATGTCTAAGCGTCGTTGTAGCCCGTTGCATCGCCGCTCGAGGGATTCAATGTAATTCTTTGTTGCATCACATGTTAACAACAGTTTGACACATTCAGTGTTTGCGCGTTTGCAATTCGTGCACTGTGGCCAGTTTTCATCGCATCGAGCTTTCAAAGTGCGACAGCGCTGACAGGCGACAGAAGCACGACGTCGAGGGCTGCTGGACGGAGTGTTACGAAAAGCATTGCGATGTGTGATGGGTGATGTCGGTGCTGAATTATGGAAAGGGGGTATGGTCAGACCTGCTGAACGAGGTGGTCTGGAAAATGTCACATTTTCGTCAAGTATGGTTACTCCCACTGGTAAAGGTGATGGTGTACTTCGACGACGTTGTGAGGCGCCGACATTTTCGATACACCTTGTCATATTGCGGGGTTGTGACTCGTAGCATAGAAATGAGGCAATGTACTTTATATGAATGCGAATGGATGCGTCCTGCTGCATTAATTTATGTCCGTATTGGATAGCACTCTATCTAAGTGGGTGGGTCTGTGTCGCACGTAATTCAGTCTAATTACGATATGATCAGGGCATATAAACATGTATATGCATTACTATGCATGATGGGTTGTCCCGCCAGACGCAACGCTTGAACGTGCAAGACACCTGCGATTCAGACTGGTTAAGTATCTCGAAACAGAGATGTTGGCGAAAAGATTTTAGACCTATTGCTGGTATATGAATTCATACATATATGGCCCAGTGTACCAGCAAGCAGCAGCACTATTTGTAGCACTAATCGGATTGACTCGAGCGGAAAATCCAGAGCCAGGCTTCATAAACATAAGCATAAGCATGCGCGTGATGATGTAGCGAACAGCTGCCGATCGAGGGCAATGGGAAATCAGATGAGGTCAGCCACGTTCATGGGCATTTCCTCGATATGGGTGTTGTAGAACTGCTCGATGTCGCGCAACATACGGACATCATCCTCCGTGACAAAGTTGATAGCGACACCCTTACGGCCGAAACGACCGCCACGACCAATACGATGAATGTAGTTCTCGCGGTTAGCAGGCATATCATAGTTGATAACAAGCGAGACTTGCTGAACATCAATACCACGCGCCAAAAGATCGGTCGTGATGAGCACACGCGACGAGCCCGAACGGAACTCGCGCATAATCACTTCACGTTGTTGTTGGTCCATATCACCGTGCATGGCTGACACCGTAAACTCCTGCGAGTGGAGCTGCTCTGTCAGCCAGTCGACCTTACGGCGAGTGTTGCAGAAGATCACAGCCTGCGTGATCGTAACAGTCTCATAGAGGTCGGTCAGCGTTTCAAACTTCCATTCTTCCTTTTCAACACCGATATAGAACTGCTTGATACCTTCCAGCGTAAGCTCATCACGCTTGACAAGGATGCGAACGGGATCACGCATGAACTTCTTCGTCACAGCCAGCACGTCCTCTGGCATCGTGGCAGAAAGCAGAACGACCTGAGTGTCCTGAGGCAACAGCTGGAACACCTCGTACATCTGGTCCTTGAAACCACGAGAGAGCATTTCGTCGGCTTCATCAAGACAGAACATCTTGAGCTTGTCCGTACGGAAAGCGCCACGATTAATCATATCGTACACACGACCAGGCGTACCGACAACCACCTGGGCACCGTCACCGAGGCGAGCCATGTCCTCACGCACGTTAGTGCCACCAATGCAGGCGTGGCACTGGATGTTCATGTAGTCACCGAGAGCCACCACGACATTCTGGATCTGTTGAGCCAGTTCACGAGTGGGGGCCAGTACAAGAGCCTGAACAGCCTTAAGGTTTGGGTCGATACGCTGCAAGATAGCGATTGAGAAAGTAGCCGTCTTACCAGTACCCGACTGAGCCTGGGCAATCACATCATGGCCCTTGATCACAGGAACAATCGCGCGCGATTGAATGGCCGAAGGACGCTCAAAACTTTGCATGTTAGCACAAATGCAAACCACAAGTAAGGACATACCCATAAGCGAACACACCACGGAGAAGCTCAGGAGCGAGGTTCATATTGTCAAAGTTGTCGCACACGTCATCCCAGTTCGACTGGATCTCACCATCGGTGATTTGCATGTCGGTGGCGACAGGGGTCTCTTCAGGCCTGCGTTGGTTAGAACAGATGAGAGGACCTCACATACATAGACATCTTGAAAAGACAGGTTTTTCAAAGTTCTTGCGAACGACACAAGAGCGAGCTAGAGTAAGATGTAGACAGGTGCCTCAGCAAGAGCACCACCACACCAAGAGTGTTAGGAGAACTCTTCCAAGTTCTGGGTGAAAATTTCCGTTCATCTCAGAAAAAAATCGCAATTTTCTCCTCGCTTATGAAACCACTCGGCACGCCCATTCCCGGCAGGGGCCCGGCCTGGCTAGCAGGCCGACACCAATCCACCCCGCTCCTGCACGTGATGCATTGTGCGGCCAGCGTCTAATATACCAATGCATTATACTGGACTGTATATAGATTGACAACTGTGTGCCGTGTTTGAAGGTACATCTTGGGTCCATAGAATTAGTTTTGATTACTGTATTCAGTTGATTCTGCGTTTGGCGCTCGTACAGAGCCTCGACCACGGATGCGGATTGCACCCCCTTCCGACACTGGAGACATGGAGCGTTCTCTTGCGTGATGCAAGTCATCATCTTTGTCCCAGTCACGGCCACGCCTTCCACCAATTCTATCGCGTAGGGATAAGGGCGTGTATTCTTCATCCATCTGTTCGGAGTTTTCTTTGCGAGAATCTCGTTCGCGTCTTTCCCGGCGCGAGCGTCTGTGACGTCGTTGAGAAGTCGGTTCACCAACGTCCAAGAGCCGCGTTACAATTTCTTTCCCAGCTCCACGGCCATGCTGCTTGTACCAGTTACTTTTTGATGCTGAGCGAGGAGACTTTGTATCGTAATTATGCAGTGCGAACCGAATCCAGAGGCCTTGGCGAAGTTGCCTGACACGACGGTGATCTTCGGACAGCATTTGGCGCTCTAATTCCTCAAGTTCCATTTCTCGATAAATTTCTGGCACCGGTTCCGTAGAGGAAGTAGATTTTGAGTGTTCTTCAGCAAGCTTAGATAAAACGTCAGGGAGCTCGGCCGCTGCTTGCTGTTCAATGGTATTGTAGAGCTTCCGAGGAAACGCCATTACGAGTCGCGCGCGCAAAAGAGGCGACTCTGGATCTTCGAAATTGGGTTCCCGTATGACATCATCTTCGACAGCATCATAACACAAGTGCTTCAAGCCCTCGAGTGCGCGCTCAGGTGACTCGAATACTAAGACACAACGCGTATCGTTAATCCATTCAACACCTTTGGCTTGTGCGCCCGAGTAGGCGACAAAAGCCATGAGACGTGAGGTAGATAATTGTGTGATGAGTTCACCCTCTAGGTGCAAAGCAACGGGACGTATTGAGTCGCCATATTCAATCGGTGGAGCCGCTGGTGGGGTCCCCACATCTGGTGCTTCCTTGGTGGGAGCATGCAGAGAATCTCTCTCGTATTCATTCTCATCAATCTTTCTCTGCATTTCTTCGGGTACCGCATACATAATTTTCTTGGGAACATCGACATCGTTGGTCGATGCTTCTGATGTGCCCAAGTCCATGTTTTCCTCCGCCATGGCTGTCACAGGGAAACACGATACGACGTTGGAAATACATCGGCTGACTAAAGTCGCGCAAGTCGGCAGATGCGCAACTGTTGTCCTGCCGCACCTCGCGTGCTTGACTCGTCCATGTGGTGTTGATGGTCGATCATCCCAAGACGGCATCACTGCGCTCATCTCAGACCTATACCGACATGGATGACGTGGAATCTGGATCTCGAACATACCACCCAGGAAGCTCCTTTTTTTCCATCCACACAGACGCAGCCTGTAGCGCTTTAGACGGGAGGAGTTATCGTTTTGGTGACGTGCTGAATGGAACGCGGCCCCGCCATGAAGAAGCAAATCTGTCCACCTATTCTGCTACGAAGGATCATATCCGACATGAAACTGCTGAGCTCGCAGATATTGGTGTCAACGATGAAAATCTGAGTGGGTATTCCGGTGCGACGTTAAGCCGTGCTGGTCATGCGGCTGTGCCCAAGACTGGTTTGGCTGAACCCAGGTTCCATTCCGACATGGGGGAGCTAAATGAGTGTACATGTCTTTTTCGAGGATGCTCTACACCGTATAGCGCCATTCCTGATACCCGAAACCTTTCTTATGGCACAGAGGCGATGGAGACATGGGACACGCAAGGGTCCTCTCTACCCTCTGACCGCCATCCTCGTTTTTCGAGTTTGAGCCAAGATAATCACGCATACAGGTTAACCCATGTATGTCATTCGACATGGAGAGATGTGGGACATGTACTCATGGAACCTGTGCGCACCTTGCCCGCTGTGATCCTCGGTCTATTTCTCAATATTTTAGACGGAGTTTCCTACGGTATGATCACATTTCCCACTTCCTTGCCTATATTTTCCACCTTTGGAGGAGATGGCGTGTCGATGTTTTTTGTCACTTGCGTTGTATCGCAGCTGGTGTATACCCTTGGTGGCTCGATCTTCAAAGGTGGGAATGGGAGCATGATGATCGAAGTGGTGCCATTTTATCATCTTATCGTGAAAGATATTTTGCGTGTTGTGGGGGAAGACAATCCCTCTTCTCTCATTGCGACTACGATGGTGGCATTTGCCCTATCTTCCGTTCTCACGGGACTTTTATTTTGGCTCCAGGGTGTGTTTCATTTGGGCGTCTTAATCAGCTACTTCCCTCGTCACATTTTAGTTGGCTGCATTGGTGGCGTCGGTGTATTTTTGGTCGAAACTGGCATTGCTGTCACAGCGGGTCTGGAGTCCGAGAGTGGGGTCCAATACAATTGGGCAACAGTGCTACAGCTGGCCTCGAGTACAGAAACTGTCTTTCAATGGCTCCTTCCTCTGGTGCAGGCGGTGCTGCTGAATGTTATCTCATCTCGATGTCACTCGCCACTATTGATTCCTATGTACTTTCTTGTGGTCCTTGCCTTGTTTTATGTTATTTCATTGGGCATCCTTGGCTTAGACATGCCCACTCTCTGGGATCGCGGCTGGGTATTTGATGTTCGAGAGGCAGCAAATGCCCCCTTTTATCGTTATCTGACGTATTTCGATATTACTCAAATCAATTGGACTGCACTCTGGTCGACCCTTCAGACGCAAATGGCTCTTGTGTTTTTTGGCATCTTGCATGTCCCTTTAAACGTCCCTGCTCTCGGTGTGACGATAGGAGAAGACAATGTTGACTTGGATAAAGAACTCAGAGCGCATGGCGTATCGAATGTGGCAGCCGGGCTGCTTGGCACAGTGCCCAACTACTTGTGTTATGTCAATTCCGTTATGTTTTATCGCGTGGGCGGCGGCTCTCGTCTAAGCGGCATTATGCTAGCAGCTGGTACGACGATGGTCCTCCTTATAGGGCCCAGCCCTATAGGGTATTTGCCTATTATGGTTGTCGGTGCGCTTATCTTTGTATTGGGTATTGATTTGGTTCGTGAGGCACTTTGGGACACATGGGGTCGCGTCAACCGGCTAGAATATATCACTATTCTCATTATAGTGGTGGCCATGACGCTTACTGACTTTGTCATTGGGTGTTTGGTGGGGCTTGCTTTGGCATGTATTTTCTTTGTGATGCAAACATCGAGACGTAATGCAGTCCGCTCTGCACTTTCTGGTGCGGCTGCACGAAGCACCGTGCGGCGCCATTTGACACAGAGACGCTTCTTGGATGATGTGGCCAAGCAAACCAAGATTCTAAAGCTACAAGGCTCGTTGTTTTTTGGTACGATCAATTCCGTCGAATCGCTTGTAAGAAAAATGCTTGACTTGGACGAATGGCACAAAAACCCGATTAGCTTTCTCGTCATGGATTTTGGATTAGTGCAGTCTGTGGACTTTTCGGCTATGGAAGCCATGTTGCGAATACGCCGCATGCTCAGGACCAGAGATGTGCATTTGGTGTTTTGTGGTTTGAGCTTGGACGGAGACGTGGCCCATTCTTTGCAAAAAGCGGACTTATGGACTGATGAAGCTAATGGCCTCGATGTCTTTGCTACCCTGAATGAAGCATTGGAATGGACTGAAAATGAATACATCCGCGGACTGTATATGTTCAACTTGTCTATGACTGCCGGTGCTCTACGCCCATCCAGCATAGCAGGGCAAAGCACTTTTCGATCCATTCATCCTAAGCCAAAACCCACCGTAACCTACGATGAAGTGGACGAAAATCCGCCACGTTATGAACAACTACGTGAAGCTGCGAGACGCGTGACGCAAAAATTGCAAAAGGGCTTTGACTTTATGCCTGGTATATCTCACGAAAATGGCGCATCTCAGCAGGACACATCCGCTGCGTCTATTTCACTTTTGTCTATCACACTGGGTCCCTACATGGACCATTCTCAAAAAAGTGAGCACCTGTTTCAGCTGATTAGTAAGGAGCTGAAAGAGATGGTGATTCCCAAAGATACCTTATTGTGGGACTGGAATGAGCAACCCGATGCTTTGTATTTTATTGAATCCGGTATCCTTAAAGCGCGGTATGCGTTTCCACAAGATGATTATGAGATTAGCGAGGCCATGTTGGCAGGCACCATTGCTGGTGAGCTGACATTCTTGGCACAACAGCCCCGAGACACCATGGTCAGAACAGAAGTGGACACGAAAGTTTGGCGTTTGGATGGTCAATCTGTGAAGAATATTGTTCATCAAGATACCCAAGCCTACACAATGCTTGTGCAATTGTTACTTCGCATTACGGCAGATGAACAAAACTGTCTCAGATCTTACCTAGTTTCTCAAATGAGCTAGTGGTGAAATGGTTACCAATCCTCCCCTTCCTCATCATCGCCCTGATCAACCGTCGAGAAGGCCAAGGTCTCTACACCACCCTCACCCTTCACTTCATTTTCAAATAGGACGTTGATTTGGCGAAGTGAGCCTGGATCGATTGTACCAACAACTTCCCACACGTCAGACCAGTCTTCTTCCTCTATCTTGGTGAACATGGCGATGAGTTTGTCCTTCAAGCGCTTGCCTTCTTTGGCTGGCATGGTCGCACAGATGCGCATTTGCGCACGTTCAATAGGAATAATAGACTTGGACTGTAGCAATTTAATGACATCCAAGGCTTGAGTTTTGGCCGATTTGGTGGGCTTAACACTGTAGTGCACGTCTTTCATGGCTTTTTCAATAATGCCTACCGTGTACGGTTTTTGGCTGTTTGGGTCAACACACATTTGGGCCACAATGCTGGCAATTTCGACCCAAAGTGTCGAAAGTTCATGACTTCGTTCCTTGTCGCCCACTTGAAGCTCGCCTTTTTTCAAAATTTCCAGCAGCACTTCAGTCACGTCAGATGTGCCGAACGCTTTTTGCAGGTCATCTTTGGACGCAACTTGACCTTTCGAAACATTTAGAAACACGTTTTCAATCTGGACCACTTCGTCTAAATCTTTTTCCACACCTGAACGCCATTCGCGCACCTTGTTCTTATAGCAAGCAATTTCAAAACGTTTGCCACCGCGTCGAAGACGAATGATGGATACATTCGTGAGTCTAGGTTAGACATGGCATGAAAAACGTACTTAAAATTGTTGGATGCTGCATGAACGTGTGAGTCGGTACATGTACGTACGCAGATTGATCCTGTTGTTAGCGACAACTCTACACGTACGGCATGGATATAGACAGTGGTTGGCACAAACACTGTTGTTGTAGCGAAAAAAATAGCCCATGTGCGCACAAACCAATAATTATATCTTGCCAAACTAGACATTTGCTGGTATGCCAACTACGGAGGTCGCACGATACAGCGCCGCTTTAAAAAACAGCTTCGCTTATAAGACAACCATCCAAAGATGGCCTACTATATTGACGCAGGTAGTAGATGGCTTATTTCAACAATGCCACGCTCTATCTGTCCATGGTACTGCTTCCCATACCAAGGTTGAAGAGGCCAAGAGTATCATCGAACAAATTTCGCAGCTCAAGTACGAACTAACTCATAACAAGGCTCTTACGCCCATCGGAGTCAGATCGGATAATGCCCCCCGCATCGGCTCGTTTCACGCGCCAGCCACAGAGCCATATGACGATATAATCCGCCGATCTGACTTGACTTGGTTTCAATCAGACTGGCTCTTTGCGGAGTGCTATTTGTATCGACGACTCCGACATTTTTTCGAAATATCAAACGAATGGAAAGAACACGATCCTTTCATTAGTTTAAAGACCGATGCATTTCGTGCGTCCGGCCGTGGTGTTGGCGCATGTGCTACGTGGATGGATAATATATTGTCCAAGTCGGAAACGCATAATACCGCGAGCCCTGACACGAAAAGTATATTTCAAGATATGGTGTATTCCTCGTTGTGGGGGAATGCCATGGATCTGAGCCTATTGCTGAACATAACTGATGACGAGCTGCAAAAACGACAGAGCGCATCTGAAAAGGAGCGCTCTGAGAAAATTCAACACATCATTGTCAACGACATGGACGCGCTATGGAATAAGGTGCGCGGCATTACAGAAGGTCGCGTTGACTTTGTGTTGGATAATGCTGGTTTTGAGCTCGTTACTGACTTTATGCTGGCTGATTTTATGCTTTCTCTCCGTGGACCCTTTGCGCGTGCGTCTGAAGAGCGAGCTAACGACATTGAAAGACGAATCCACCATGTTCTTCAGCGTGTATCGGAAGCGTCGAAAGTGGCCAATCGTGAAGAAAATCCGAGTCTTTTGGTTGTTTCAAAGTTACATCCGCCATCTGATATAATGGCTGCATACCACAGAACAGGACAGCGCCACTTTGGAGAAAACTACGTTCAAGAGCTCGTCGATAAGGCTAGTGTGCTTCCTGACGATATTCATTGGCACTTCATTGGTGGTCTTCAAAGTAACAAAGCAAAGCTACTTGCGACTGTGCCAAACCTGTATGCTGTGGAATCGATTGACTCCGACAAATTAGCCACGGCCTTGGAAAAATCCTTGGCTAAACCAGAAAACACGGCTTTACGTGCGTATCCTTTGCATGTGTATATCCAAGTCAACACTAGCGGCGAAGAAGGAAAAAGTGGTCTACCAGCCATGTTGGCACCATGGAAAAACGACGACGCTCAACCACCGCTTTTAGCACTCGCCCAAAGGATCATGCTAGAATGTCCCCATATGAGACTTCAGGGACTTATGACTATCGGCTCCATGTCAAATAGCCAGGCTTCTCAAGAATCAAACGAGAACCCCGACTTTGCAACCTTGGTTTCATCCCGGCAACACCTGATGAATGCATTGACGCAGGATGCTAATTTTCTAGCTAAATTATCCAAAGCAACATGGTGGACTCCGAATGGAAATGCCACAAATGTGTATGATGACTTGATGAAAAATCAGGATTTGGGCCTTAGTATGGGTATGTCCGCTGATATGCAAGCAGCTATTTCCATGGGAAGTACAAATGTCAGGATTGGAAGTGACTGCTTCGGACGGCGTACATCCAACAACGAGGCAGCTGATATTCGATCAGCCGAATTAGGGGAGTGGTCGAAACGCCCATTGGTGAAGGAAGTGGTCTTCCACCCAAAAAACATGCCCTGGTTTGTGAGTGACACATGCGTGCCTGACATATGGCGCATGTTAGACCAACTTTCTCAGCCAGACTTCTTCTCTTGCGCCCAGGATCTTGCAATGGAGCCTATTTATCGAATGGCTAAGCGCTGGCGAAGTCATTTTGAGGAGGGTCGATTTCGCCTTGCCATGCCTGATGATTCGCCTCTCGGAGCTAGTGCAGGTGCATTAAGTGACTACTGGACGTGGCCTGATAGCTATGAAACTATGCCTGAACGCGCTCCGGAGCTCTTCAGTCGACTGAAAACATCAGACTTGGTTTTATTCAAAGGCGACTTGAACTATCGCAAACTGACACAAGACGCTCAATGGCCAAGTTCCACGTCGTTTTCTCAAACTCTCGGGCCTTTGGCAGGAGAGGTAGCTCTCGTGGCGCTGCGCACTTGTAAAGCTGAGGTTTGTGTTGGCTTGCCTGAGGCGCAGGAGGCCAAGCTCTACGAATGCGATGATTCTTGGCGAACCAATGGGAAATGGGCAGGTACGAATCGAATCTCTTTCTACTCCTTACTGACGCGCCAGTGATCCAGTATGCTGCCTGTACCCAATCATCACGTGTATAGATCAGACATCACGTGCGCCAACCTTACTCCGGGCTCACGTTATAAAGGCTGACTGACTCCAACGCGGGGAGCAATCCACATCTTCTTTGAACGTCCTTCTAGTTTAAGCTAGGAGGATTGCAAAGCTAGTAGACCATTTTCTCGAATCAATTGTGCTCAAGGCATAACCAGTACCGGGGCAACAAACGTACTTGTGCTCCCCCATTACCTATAAAGTAAACTTTTATCAACAGCTCGCCAAAAGAAGTCATCAGTATGGCCCCGGTCACTGCCTCAGCCGCCTTAGACCCAACCGCAGCGCGTCATGAGGAATCACAGACGATTAAGATTGCTTCTGACCGTCTAAACTACACGAGTGAGTTTATTACTGCTCAATATGAGTACCAAAACACGCACATTGAGCGTGTGGCTGGCCCCGACGGCAAAGAAGAACTTATTGCTAAACCTTTCAAGCAGGAGTTTGAATTCCGCACGTCGCGTGCTGTTCCAAAGACTGGTCTCATGCTGGTTGGAATTGGTGGTAACAATGGTACAACCATTACTGCTACCATTCTGGCCAATCGCCATCAGATCCAATGGCATAACAAGGAAGGTCTTCAAACACCTAACTACTATGGGTCCCTTGTACGTGCTTCGACTATCCGTCTTGGTAGTGATGCCAAGACTGGAAAGGATGTATGGGTTCCATTCAGCAATGTTCTGCCCATGGTTCACCCCAACGACCTCGTTATCGGTGGCTGGGACATTAACAGTGCTCCATTGGACAAAGCCATGACTCGCGCTAAGGTAATTGACTACGACTTACAACGTCAACTTGCCCCTAAGATGGCTGAGATAAAGCCCCTTCCATCTGTGTATTACCCTGACTTTATCGCGTCCAACCAAGAAGACCGCGCGGACAATGTGATTCCCGGTCAAGACAAGCAGGCGCATGTGGAACATCTGCGCAAAGACATTCGTGAGTTCAAGAAGCAGCATGGCCTCGACCAGGTTGTCGTCGTTTGGACGGCTAACACGGAGCGTTACTCGAACATCGTTCCTGGCGTCAATGACACTGCTGACAACTTGCTCCGAGCAGTGCAAGCGAACCATGAGGAAGTGTCACCCTCGACTATCTTTGCCATTGCATGCATTCTTGAAAATGTACCTTACATTAATGGTGCTCCTCAAAATACGTTTGTGCCGGGTGCCATTCAGCTTGCTGAGCGCCACAAGGCCTTCATCGGTGGTGATGACCTCAAGACAGGTCAAACGAAAGTGAAAAGTGTTTTGGCAGAGTACCTCGTGAACGCTGGTATCAAGCCGTTGTCTATTGCCAGTTACAATCACCTTGGCAACAATGATGGCTACAACCTCAGCTCCCAGCGACAATTCCGGAGTAAGGAGATTAGCAAGAGCAGTGTTGTGGATGACTGCTGTGAAGCCAACCACTTACTGTACCGTCCTAGTGAATTTTCTCAGGGAGGCGAAATGCACGCTAAAGGCGAGCGCCCTGATCACTGCATTGTCATCAAATACATTCCAGCTGTGGGCGACCAAAAAGTTGCTATGGATGACTACACAAGTGAACTGTGCTTGGGCGGTCGCAACCGCTTGTACGTGACGAACCTCTGTGAGGACTCCCTTCTAGCTAGTCCTCTCTTGATCGATCTTGCGATCATGGCTGAACTGATGACTCGTATCACGTACCGCGTACCGGGAAGTGAAGAATCGTCGTGGCAGTCAATGTATTCCATTTTGAGTTTGCTGAGCTACAGTCTCAAATCGCCTCTTGTCAAGCCAGGTACCGATGTGGTTAACAGTCTCAACCGCCAACGTGCAGCTGTGACCAATTTCCTTCGTGCCTGTCTTTCGCTGGCCCCTGAGAGCGACATGCTGCTCGAGACTCGTTTGTGGTAATTCTTTCTGCTCGTCTTTTCACTTCTTCGGCCGCATACTAAGCGTATATAGCCACTTTATCTATTGTTGGTGTTTCTTATCTATATTCAGGCTTGCCAACATGACGACAAGGCATGTTCCTTGAACCATCCGCTCCCTTTTTCTTCGTATTCGGCTCTGGTCACGGAAGAGGCGCGGAACAAGTCACTTTGCTCTGTGACCCACTCACGCATACCACGCCAAGGATCGAAACGAGGGCACTGCGCACGGCGTACAGACAAGGGTGCATTTGGTGGTAAATAGGACTGAAGAGAATTGCTCAGCCGTGCATCAAAGCCTGGCAATGACGAGTAGCGTCCAGTCACAAAGACATTACGAATCATTCGGTCTCGGATCGTTTGATCCACAGAGAACAAAACATGGCGACCAAGCTCTGCGACACCTGCTTGGTCCACACCTGCAATGAGCGGCTGCCAGGAAATCTCAGGTACACGAATTCGCTCGACATTCAGATGGAGCTGATGGTACTGGATCGGATCATCCATATCCAAACGAGACGGCTGACCATACAGAAAAGTTTGAGTCAGGCGGGTTTTACGCGCCTGTAAGGCTTCGTATGTGCTTTCATCTGTGAATGCATCATCAAACTGAAGAAGCTTTTGCTCAATTTCTGCGAGTGTGACATAGTCTTGGGCTTCTTCTTCCTCGTTTGTGGCGTCGTTAATAGTACGATAAACTGACCAATCATTATCATTGGCGCCAAATGTGTCTTCGTCATCGCCACGCTTACGTCGCCGGTGTGAATCAGATGATGAAGCATCTTGTTCGCTTGCAAGTGCAGTGATATTGCGCATACGTTGCTGAGCGGCTGCACTTTTGCGGTTAGGAAGCATTTCCCGGAGCCTTTTGCGCTCTTCAATTCTAGCAATCGATTCTTGGTGTTGCGTGCGCATCTTGCTCAGCCAAGCAGCTAGATTTTCAGTGCGCTCACGAGTTTCACGCTCTTCTTCTTCAGCTTGTAAGCGCTTTTCTTTTTCTTTCTCAGCGCGCGCACGCAATCGAGCTTCGTGACCCGCTTTGAGCAAGCGCTGCCTGCGCTTCTCTTTGATGCCTTCTTCATCCAGCTCATTGTCAGGAACATCGACAAGAGGAAATTCAGGCTCCTTCTTCTCCTCTTCAAATTCTTCGCCCTGTTCTTCTGCGCGGAACTTGCGCACAGCAGTGTCAAGTCGTTTGAGTGTGCGATCGAATTCTTGTTCAGTCTCAAAACCGTCCGCCTCAAGTCTTGCTTGGTACTCCTCCGGTGACTCCTTTTCCTTCCACTCGCTTAATAGGGTATAATACTTGAGATCATTTTCGTTTCTTTGGGCCTTTTCCAATCGCATTATCCTGGTTTGTTCCTGCAGACGACGCCCAGCTGCACGCTTGCGTTCAGCAATTTGATCGAGTTCTTCCTTGGTTTTCTCTTTATACTCAGGTGCAGAATAAGGCAACTGTACGACGCGATCCACCTTAGCAAGCACATCGGGATCCTGGAATGACCGAAGCTCTGCATCATAGTCCAATGACGTATAACATAGCTCTTCCAGCATGCATTGGGTTTCATAAGGCGTGATACGTTGAGGACAATTGGGATACTTGAGTTGTAAAAGACGCAGCAGAAAATCGGACGCAAGCAAGCCGCCCCATGAAAGACGCTTAGCATTTTCGAGATATCCACGCCCTTGTACAAGAGGGACAATTGCTGTCGTGGTTCTTCCTGCTGAGACGACGAGACCGTTGTCACGTACATTGTTGGCATAAGCCGAGAATAAAGCGTCTAGGCCGTAATTGACGGACTGCACTCGATAGGCCTCAAACAGCAACTCGTTCATTTGACCGCGACTGTATTCTGGATTGCATAAAGGTTCAGTCAATAACAAAGGATGATCGACACGATCTGTATCGATTCCGAGCTTGGAAAAAGTATTGTCTAACATATACTCCATAGTGTCAAAACCGCACACAACATTGCCATCAAAGGGACTTTTGATGTTACCCCTTGACTGTGCGTCAGCATAGCAGTCCGTGCCACACAACACCATGTTAGCAGATCGCTTCCGATCACGGAACCTAGATACAATATTTTCGCATGTATACATGGGCGAATCCGATTCATTGGAAGAAAAACCTGCACGCAGTTCAGAGGAGCCTAGCATTCGTATTCATCCCACGCCGTCACAACGTACCATTGTCAATTAAAAGCGGAGCCTTTTGAGACCAATGTACGGTATCCCGGTATCGCCTTTTTGGAGTGATCGAATGTACGAAAGGCCATTCTCTAACACTCAAGATAGAGTCGGACGCCGTGGACGCACTCATTTCAGCACCAAGTATCTGAGGCGCGCGACACTCGACAGCGATCGACGTGCATCTCCGTGTTCTTGAGAGGCGCCATCTACTCTCGGCCGAAACATAAATCCCATCCTGTCGTTTCTCTGAAATGCAAGTCAAAGAAGGCATCAGCCGAGGTCGCACTGCAATTCAGGGCCTATGCATCTTGGCGGTAATAATTCTGAACATAACAGATTATTGGCTCATGTCATTTGCCCCACGCCTTTGTATAATTCTGCAAACACCGCACACACCCCAACGTCGACGCAGCCATAAACTTTTTTGAGGCGATACTACACTTGTCCCAGTGACCTCCGCCGACATGGAAAAAGAAGCTTGGGAAGGCGGCGTGAGACGCCGCCTCCCTGCATATGATGCTGGTGTTGGCGGTGCCTCATCACCCGCTGGACATATGCATCAACCAGGTAAGCCTATTGGTTTTTTGGCAGCTCGCAAAACACCTTATGCAAAAAAACTGCTGTCCAAGCGCCTTATCCTCTTCACTGTCGTTATCTTACCGTTTTTAATCATTTTCAATCTTTTTTTGATATGTGTTCCCATTCTATGGGGCGTGGCAAACCATACCCTTGCTGTGTCTGTTATGCACATTTATGCCTCGAACTTAACCAATATCAAAGAAGATAATTTTGAGCTCACAATAGAGGGTCAGGTCAAAAAGGCTGGTGTCTTTCCTGCTCACATATTCTTCCGTGAACCAGTCCATGTTACATGGAATACTGTTCCATCAGATGACAGACCCATGCGCGAAGTGCAACTTGGCCATTTCCCGTTGGAAAGAATAGGTGTCGCAGCTGGACATGGCCGCATCAAACAAATAACTCGCTTCAATATTACAGATGTTCCATCATTTACAGAATTCACCAAGTTTCTCATCCAAACAAAGGAATTCACTTGGCGACTCACTTGTAATAATGTGCATATTGAAGCGTTCTCGTTTTTGCCTACATTTAAGAATTTGAAGTTAACGAAGGATGTCGTTTTCAATGGTATCAACAATTTTGAAGACGTTAAAATCTTGGATTTCAAATTGCCTGCTGCAGATCCACAAGGTGGTATCTCTTATGAGGCATATACAAGCGTTTATAATCCCTCTCCATTCGGTGTACAGCTCGGTCGATTGTCTCTGGATCTTTATGCTTATGGCATGCACCTAGGTCCAGGATATTCACCAAATATCAACATTACGCGTGGTATTAATTATGTCAAGCTGACAGGGCGCATTCTTCCAAAGACAGACTCTCGAGACTTGAGTAAAATGAGTGAGATTTTCACGAAATACATCAATCATGAGGTGACACCTACCGTTGCTGTTGGTAAAGATATAACAAATGTCGATTATGAAGTACCCTCATGGCTTAGGGAAGCAATCAAGGTTCTCCGGCTTCAAGTTCCGTTCCAATCGCCAGAACCGATCAATCCAATCAAGCAGGTTACCATCATGCAATTCAACTTGACGTATCCGCCAGGTGGCGACGCATACGGCCCAATGGCGTCGTCAGACAGCTTAAGTGCCCAACTCGCTGTCCCCTTTGGTTTCCCATTGCGGGTTGTATCTGCGAAAAACGAGATCACGATCGTTAATGAGAAAAACGGCAAGCCGATTATTATGGTCAATGGTGTGAATTCGGCGGCTGAGACTAGTCTCGATGTCATTTCTGCTGGTCAGACAGAGGGTACTATCTATCTTACGCTAAAGCCTAGCCCTATGTCCCTCCCAAGCCAAAGTGATGATGCTCGTAAAGAATTCGAGGATTTCCAGAAAGAATTCACATTTGCCAAACAAGATATCAAATACTTTAATGGCACCTCGAAAGCACTTACTGAGACTCCTGTGGGTACCGTGCTTTTAAATGGTATTAAGTTTTCGGTTGAAAGTGGATTGTTAGGGTTGCAGGGTCTAAATCATTATCCAACATTGGTGCTTGGTTTAGATGTGATCGGAGGAACGCGTGATAACATCAATATAAAAGTCAACACTTCCATCTTTAATCCATCCAATGTAAATCTTGATGTTGGTACAACTACCTTGCTGATGATCAAGGAGATCGTGGTAGGATCTGTCACATTACCTGACCTGAAGCTGGCTATCGGCAACAATACACTGGAGATTGATGCCAAGTTCAATCCAAACGCCGGTCCCCAAGGACTGGAGATGCTTAACCGATTTATATCTGGTATTAACACTAAATTTAACATTAGTGGCTATGAAGATTCGACTTCAATCGCTTCATTAAAGCCGGCATTCTCCGCGGTTCGAATAAATTCAACGTTACCAGGTCTGCAGCAAAAGCTGGTTCAATCTACGAAGTTGAAGGTATTAGACTCGACGGGGAACAAGGATGATGTGGCTCAAGCAGTCGTATCATTGAGTAATCCATTCACTTCCTCTCTTTCAATTACTCACATTATTTCAAATGTTACATCGCACGGACTTTTCATTGCATCATTGGATACGGATACTCAATTTAACGCTGGTGGAAAGAAAGTGTCGCAATCTCCTTTGCTAGATCTTCACTTAAACTTGTATCCACCAGATATTTTTGCGTTGGTACGTGACTATGCTCTGGATGCTGGTTTGGATGTGATGCAGCTTGATGCTATTGTAAAAATTGGTGGTTATACCTATTCAGATACAACAAATGCGAACAGCCTTAAAAAGCATAAAAATGGGAAACGGCACGTTCTCGATGGTGACACATTAAGAAGTGAAGACTCTGGTAACTCGTTCCGTGCTGGGCATGAGCTTGAGAAGCGTAAAACGAATATGTTCACAAACTTCAATATAGTTGATTTCACTGACAAGGCGTTTTCAAAGGCTCAAGTAAACCTCAATATTTTGTCTACGTGCAACATTGGTGACTATCAGACAGAGCTTCAGTTTGTTCAGTCGAATGTTCCTCTCCAGACTGATGATACACTGCACAAATTGCTTCCCGTTTTAGCCAAGCCGATTGTGCAGAAAATTATTGATGGTGCAATTTTGACCATTGAAAGTGTAACTATTCTGGATCCTAAGCCCAAATCTTTTGTCACGTCATTGAAGGGCTCAATTACCCATTCTGGTCCATTTGATGCATCTATTTCATTTCCCGATGGTCTTCAGGTGTCATGGAATGGTAAAGTTCTTGGTCAACTAAAAATGCCTGATATTAAATTAGCTGCAGATGAAGGCGCTCAGCTTGATCTAAATGCGGAATTTGCCGTTGCAGACGTGGATGGATTGACCGAGTTCACAAAATTCCTGTTGACGAAACCAAGCTTTATTTGGAACATTCAAGGAAAGAACTTGCGAGTTTCAGCTCTGGGTATCGAGGTCGGCGGTCTTGACATTTCCAAGACAATCATCTTGACAGGCTTTAATGGCTTGAAAAATAAGGTTCGAATTACTGACTATGATCTCCCGTCAAATGACCCCGCTGGAGGTATCCACCTCACCGCTGAGTCTGACATCACGAGTCCATCGCAAGTTGGTGTTCGGTTGTCCCGATTTGGTGTCAGTGTCTGGAGCAATGGGACAAATCTTGGCCCAACGGCCGCAGAATCTGAATTTACTTTAAATCCGCTTTCAAGTACAAATCTGCCTCTAGCTGGCCGCCTGAAGCATCAATCAGATGACGGGGACTTGGAGGTTCTATCCAACATCTTCACCAACGTGGTCCATGGTGAAACCATCCCCCTTACTATTCAAGGTGAATACGCTGGTCCATCTGAAGTAACCTGGCTTAATGAAGGTATCAAGTCGCTTAAAGTGAACACTATTCTTCCTGCGAAACACTTTAGCGTTATCAAGGCCATTGACATAAATCAATTGACGTTGATGTTTTCGAAAAAGGCACCATGGGAGCCCAAAGCAAGTTCTAATAATACCCAAGCACCGTTCTACTTGCCTTTCGGATTTCCGATCAACATCAAGCAGACAGGTGGTGGCTTTATTGAAAACTACAAGAGCACTGATATCGCAGTTCTTAACATTCCCTATTCACCTGCACAAACGCAGGTCAGGGCGCGCATTCTAACGCTTGAGTTTAAAAACTCTCCCATGTCTGCGTACTCAAGCAAACACGCCCAATTTTCTCAATTTATTGCTGATACGACAAAGCAGGACTGTGTCAAGTTCCAGCTTCATGGCAAAGCCAATGCTAAAGCGGATACTGCGGCTGGTTATGTAACGGTGTCGGATATTTCTTTCTCGGTTGAAACATCCCTTTTAGGTATTCAAAATTTAAACGCACGGCCTGTTTTCGTGGCAAACCTTGATGTGAAGCATGGTTTCAAGGACTACTTGTTGATTACTGTGAATTCATTCATGTACAATCCATCTCATATCTCCGTCGGAACCGGAGATGTATCATTCAACCTCGAGTTTCAGAATCACATGATTGGCACTGTGGATATTCATGATCTTGTGCTTGAGCCAGGTCTGAACAAAAAGTTCACGAATGTGAAGTATCATCCCCATGGTGCTGCAAATATTGCCGCGGGTCAAACGATGCTGGAAAATTATGTTCAGGGCATCGAATCTACTACCAAAATTCATGGCACAAAGGATACCACTGATATTGCTTCTTTGAAGCAAGCCTTGTCTGGTATTGACCTTACGGTAAAGATTCCGCCCCTTCATAAGCTTATTATTCTCGAAGATCGCCTTGTGATTCCCAAGAACATTGATAAAACGCATATTGCACAAGCCAGCTTCCAGCTGGCTAATCCTTTTACGGCGTCCATCAATCTGATCAAAGTTGATGCAAAAGCGTCCTACAAAGGCATCTTTCTTGGTCAAATCAGCGATGACCTATCTAAGAACCCTATTCGGGCTAACGGCCACCAGACCATCACTTCTCGTACCCTGCCGATCAAAATGGATCTGAATCCGAAGAATCTTATTCGATTTATAAAGCAAGCAGCAGCTGATACTGGGACAGATTTGGGACCCTTGGAGCATGAATTTGACCTGGTCATGGCAATGAAGAACACCGAGACCAGTATCAAGGCAATGCCAGATTCAAGTCCTCCTAATTGCCACTCGGGACATCAATTTGACGTTTTTGGTGCTGTATTTAGTCTCCTCAAAGGTCTCAAGGTCACTCTTGATATAAAGTCAACAGTCAAGATTGATGACTACAAAACGGATTTGAACTTCAAGCAGGAGCCTGTGCCTACAGACACAGATGATACTGCTTTGTATCTCATTGGTCCAGTGGGCAAACCTATCGTGCAACGTATTGTGAATGAAGCGGTGCTGACATTTTCAGTCGCCAATGCCACAAATCTTAGGAATGATGGCTTTGATGTATCGCTTCGTGGTAAATTGGTCAACACTGGTCCCTTCGACGCTCAAATTGAGTTTCCTGAAGGCGTCTCTGTGACTTGGAGCGGCAAAGATATCGCAAAAGTATATCTGCCACCAGTCTGCGCCAAGGCGGACGAAGGCGTTCCCAACTATAATACAAAGGGCCAGCTTAAAATCATTGATCACAAAGCCTTCACTGAGTTTTCAACTCATATTCTTCACAACAGACAATTTAAATGGACCATTCATTCCAATAAACTTCGTGTTCGTGCTTTGAACATCATTTTCAGCGACGTTCACATTTCCAAAGATCTAACATTTGACGCATTCAATGGTCTTCCGGGCGTGAAAATCACCAACTTTGACATTCCTGGTGAGACAAAAGACTCGCTGAAAATTACATCAGGTACCATGATTCCCTCGCCTGCGAGTCTTGGGATTCAGCTTGATACTGCTAACTTTTTGATCTTTTACAAGAACCGCCTTCAAGGTCCGATTCATTCGAATAATTTGTTTATTGGAGCTCATACAACGACAAGCGCAACGTTACACGGCTTTATTACTCGCAAAGACAGTGATGCAGACAGAGACATAACAGGGGATTTGTTCTCCAATTATCTTCAAGGTAAGAACAAGACCCTTTCCATCAAAGGCGATTCCGTCGTTACCAGAGCAAACGGTAACAAGCCTGTGAAATGGCTGACTGCGGCATTCAAATCGTTGACGCTCAAAGTGGTTTTGCCTGGAAAGATCTACGACATTGTCAAGTCAGCCCAGATGATCGACATTTTTGTCACGATGATGGAACAGCGAGACACTTGGTCCCCGCGTATTGCCTCTAACATGACTTTAGCCCAGTATGCGAATCCATTGCATTTCTCTCTGAAACCAATGAAGATATCACTGAGTGGCATTTTGTCTTTCGAAGGCGCGGATTCTGCGCGCCTGGAGCTCCCATTATTGAGAGCGAGTGCTGGCATCTCACATGGTCCAGAAGACCAACAGCCCCTCGCTCTATCTTTCAAAAACCAACGATTGCAAGCGATGGATCACGGTGCATTTGCAAATTTTCTGGGCAAAATTGCATACACGTCTCGTGTGTCGTTCCAGGTAAGAGGATCCGTGGGAATCATTGGTCATATGGTAATTGGTGATATTCCGGTCAAGGGCATTCCATTCTCAGGCATCACCTCGAGCTTAGCGGGCTTTAATAGCTTCACTGGTGAGGCAGATACCTACAAGGCCGACGTCAAAGGTGCAACTCCTCAATATCTTGATATGAGTGTTCGAATGCGAATGAAGAACCCAAGTAACATTACACTCAAGACAACTGGCATGAAGCTCCCTTCTTTCCATGAAGGTACATACTTTGGGCGAGCATTGCTGGATGACAAAACCATTGTACCTGGTATTAATGATATTGATGCCATTGCTAGATACCAGCCGAATGATCCCAACAACACAGTTGCGCAGTCTGTTGTCCAGAAGTTTCTTCAGCCGAAAGAACATCAACCAAAGGAAATTAGGTATATTGTCCCAATTGAGATCCAGGGTAAAGGGTTCGAGAATGCGAATCCGCCTTTATCTCCATTTGCATCATTGGTTCCAGGTCTCGCACAAGTACATGCCAAGTCTTCTTTCCCCGGCATGGGTTCAAGATCATTGGAGTATGTTGATAACTATATCGACCTTTTGGGTGCATTCGCGGGTCCAGATTTGCGACCTTTTGCGAGAGTACGGCTTCATTTCAAAAATGATGCGCCATCTCCTCTTGAAATTATTACGATTCAAAGTGATGCGAGGGTGGCAGGAGAGAGTGAATCGGTGGAGAAGATCGCGACCTTCTTTGTTGATTTCCATTACCTTTTAAGAACTGATCCAAGGTGCAAGAGTCCCTGTTACATGAGAGCAGCCAAAGCCACTAAGGTGGACCCTGGCCGTCACACGTGCTGCATGGTTCCTAACGTATTGCTTTACCAAGGTTTGCTTCCAACTTACAAGCTGCTGGGCAACAAGGTTGATGTATATAACCAATTGCGAGTCCAAGTTGGTGGTAAAAACGGCATTATTCTTCCGGCCATCCATTTCAACGAATTTTATGTCCCCACGACATACCAAATTTCCATTGGTGAAACCCCTGTGCTTAATATTACGAATGCTGCTCAATTTATCGGCGGTTTGACCAAGGCACTGTCCATGATGAACAGACAAGAAAAGCTACGATTAGCACAAGGAATAAAGAAAGCAGGACGAAATCACATTGCCACCTTGGTTGACAATGGCATGAAAGATCTTATTTGTGGTGTTGAAGATCTGATTCCACTTGATTTCCTTGACCTTGCTGGATGTAAGAAGAAAGGAAAAGTTACATCGAACGCGTCTCAAAAATTAACCGATGGTGGTTTGAAGGTTTCTGATGCATCGTCGCGTTCATCTAAGGCGCAATCGTCTCCCACTCCTAAAGGTGGTAATACATCAGATACTCACCAGTCCATGAATTCTCAAAATCAAAGAACCACGAGCACAGCTGGTAGCAAATCTAACGATGATGAAGCTCACAACGGTAAAAATTCGAACAGCGGAAATCAAGATGGCGGGGACAAGCATACTTCCTCTGGGCAGATACTCGACTCAGGCCAAAGCTCTAAAGGCAACAACAAAGGTGAAGGCTTGGGCAATCTTTTTGGCTGAAATGCCATATTTGCTAAAGGCAAGAAAATCAACCATGAATGGACATGGCAGTGCCTATTTCAACTTTCAATACAACCTGACTTGGTTTCTTCTAGTAGATATGTACATATACTTGTCCGCACTCGTCGCACAACACAGGTCCCCAGCATAATTTTGGTGGAGGTGAAATAGGGCGTTTTTGAAACACACCATGACGTCGAGCGCTCCTCTGGTATCCACAGCACTACGTCCTCTTCGAGTATGCAACATACCTTATTATGTTCCGTATAAAGTTGGAATTCAGTTACAAGAATCTTTGATTGAACGTAGAGCCAATGCCCGATCGACCCTGCGACAAAACGGTATCTCGCACACAGCATCATCCTTGGGTGTGCCGCCTGGTTTCCAAAAATATCTTGACATTGCCCAAACTGATTTTCTATTACTATTACAGCATACGCCTGTATACACTCTTGGTCGACGCAACGACGACGCTGCTTTATCAGCTGCCTTAACTTCCCCTAATGTCGACATCGTAAAAACGCGTCGTGGCGGATTGCTGACTTATCACGGCCCAGGTCAGCTTGTCGGCTATCCTATCCTTGACCTCGGGCTGATGAATGTACGTATCTAAGCACATTTACCCCAGTTATCTACTCGATGCTACATAGCACGACTTCAAGACATATTACGGAAAAGTCTGTCTCATGACGAAATTCAGCTTCAGACAATTAATTCACCAGCTGATGATTCCAAATACACTGGTGTCTGGTCAGATCCTACCCATAAGATTGCTTCCATTGGCGTGCAAGTGCAACATCGAGTCACTTCACACGGTTTCGCGCTAAATGTTCACACGAATGCGCTAGATGGTTTTCGAAAAATTGTGGCATGCGGACTTCCTGATGTATCTCTAACATGCATCGATGAGCAACTTTCTTGGCATGTTAAGAAATCACAAATTACATTGATTCAAGTCGCGAATATCATTGCTAATGAATTCGGGAAAAATCTCAATCGAGATGTTGACTTGATTGATGATATGAGCTTTGTCACGAGCACTAAAGTCGATGGTACGCAAGTGCTGAAGCAAATAGTGCTTGACGGGGAATGTATCCCCACGAATTAGCTTGTTCCCGTGGCCAAGCTGATCGACCCTGTTTAACCGTATTGTGGAGGGCCATTAGGTGTTGCGTACGGTTCACGTAGAGCATTCACATTTACCACGATTATGACGCCTCTTCCTATTTCTCGCTCATTGACTGCATCCCGGCTTCTGCGCTTTGCTTCATTTCATTCTAATGTTCCGCGTTTGGCTGAGTCTATAAGAAAGGTGGAAAAAGCACGTCATACGTATTTTGATCAAGTTTCAGGAAACTCAGCTGGCTTCCGACGTGCTCGTAAGCCATACCAGTTAGGAAATTTCCTATTGCTACTGTCGCTTTTTGCATTTACAGGTGGTGTATACGCCTACTCTATTTGTATGGTATGTATTTGATTGACTTATTGGGCAGGTTGAGCAAGACGACTTTTCCGATCTCGAAAATTTCCGTGTTGAACCGCTTGGAGCGGGTAACGATGCTATGGGAACTGTGTTACCAGAGGAAAATCAAAATCATACGGATAACAAATCATCAAATGTTCGTTCTGGGTTGATTGAAAGTCTTCGAAACCGATTGAGTTGGAGCATGTCTTCAAATGATGTCTCTCCGAGGTATCCCGCGAATGTGGACAATCCTACTAATCCAGCCACAGGACCTACGATGAACAAGAAAGACATTTGAATAATTCAAGGTACTAAATTGGATTTATTTAGCATAGAATGGTAGCGCATGATTTGGACTTTATTCGCGCTTCTTTAGCATAGCAACGCTTCTACAAGTTAGGCTGTGCAAAAACTGTAACTTCCGTGATCATGATTGATGTAATGTGCGTGCAAACACTTCCCAGATCCACTGTCCTGGAATTTGCTTTCTCACTTTTCTCGAGCAGTCTCAACAACACATCAGGTAAGAGAGACGTGCCTGTGCGGGAATTGTTTTCTTGTAAAAAAGGTAATGCTGGTGATTCTCGCTTTAATTCTAGCTGAGCAAGTTTATCAATCGCTTCATTCTAGTCTCGACGACCGATGCGGTCACGATAGCTTGTGAGAATAGCATGTGTCTGGCGATAGCATGCGATATCTGCATGATGAACATGGCACAATGCAAAGTACGAATCTATTCTGTTGAAATCTTACATCCAAAGAATCGAGAAGTCGGTGATTTCGACGGCCAGATAAAGTGAAGGGAGGATGCGCGAATTTCATGCCTTTAGCCGGATGTATTTTTGCTGATATTTGAGCAATACAAAAACGTCCTTATGAAATTGAAACAGGGTTGTATCCGAGCCGGAGAAGAACTGAAAATTACCTAGATTGGTTAGAAATGTCCGGTTCGCGTTATGACGGAGGCCGCAGCTTTAGGTCGTGTAGAGGCATTATCTTCAGGAAGATTAGGAAGGAGGCAAGTGCATTAGTGAAGCAGATAAGCACTATATGCGTACAAGATGAAGTGATCCGCCCGTTCCAACATAGTTCTGAGAGTGAAATAGCGATACACGTCTTAGAAAGAAACACGAAAGCTCATTTTCACTTGCTCAAATGTGAGGATGGTATCACATGCCAAAAAAGTCGATTATCGATGATATTTCTTAACTCTGCATGTGAGATTCGATCACTTTATATTGAGCTTTTCAATATTGGGTTGGGGCTCAAATCTAAGCTCAACAGAAGGTTGTACATTGACATTTTAGTATATTAGGCATATATTTGATAGGAGTTTCTGAAGACCAAGCTTTTCAATGTATTAGAATCAATTACTGGCCACCTCGGTTACCCGTCGTTGCATGGTATTCGTAGCACTTGACGATTGGATTTCAACGTGGGGTAAAATTCTGGTCAGCACGTTTTGACCAAGTCGGCAAAACATTAGGATTATGAAATCATTATTCGCCTTCAACAAAATTTGTCCCAGTAATCGAATTCATTATGACGATGTCCTGGCGGGGAGTTATAATGGCAACACCTGAGGCTGATTCGAGCTCAGCCTTTTGCATCGTGAACTCCTCTTAAGATGGAATTTTCTTCAATATTCTCTCTAGCAAATCAGCGTATTATATCAAGTAGATAAAAACTCAAATTGTGGCTATCATTGATACCAGTTCGCAGAGTGGGCACTGCTTATTCGAAATCAACATCTGCAGACGCCGAAGCTCAAGCCCAAAAGCCCAACACATGTGGGTAAAATGTACTGGTTTTGACAAGGTGTGCGCATGCAATCCATGTCAGTACTGCTTAATTGTGGAGGCTCTCTGAAACTCGTTTTCATCATGTAATGGTACCCAAACATTTACTCTGATGGAAGGATTTTCTTGTACTCCATTTTCTCGACCCTTACTTCGTCATTGATAAGCTGATATATGTATATTACAACATGATGTCCTTGAATATCCAACACTTATGTTTAAGTAAAGTTATACGTACATGCGAAAGAGGGATTGTTTTGATGCTTCGGATCATTTAATGTAGTGATGGCTTTACTAGTGCATTTGCCGCTTTCTTGGCGATTTTCATGTGACGCCTCAGATTGCGCAGAATTTTTTTCTCCGATAGTCTCTTTATTCGTTTCCGAGCATGTGCTCATAGACCAAGTTCCAGTGGCACTTCCAGGATTTAAGAAAAACCGCTCACCAAATTTGTAGGCTTCGAATTTATTCGTATTTCCTGAAAGGAGGATATCAACATCCATAGATTGGGCACAGAATAGAAGAGAGAGGCGGTCATTCGCCGGTATTATTTGATGGCCGTGAATTACACCAATTTTCACGGGCGAATAATTCAGGACAAGAGATGATGGGAAATGCCGATTCTGCACAGTCAGAGGAGTGACAGGTAATACGAACCTCGTCAAAATCACCTTTGACTATGTGTATCTCGTTGACAAGTGATCTTAGATATTCGTACGTCTGTTTATCACATACGTTTCCCGTGCAAATCACTTGTTGGATCCGTCCTGGAACCTAGTAAATTAGCAAACGATATGGTGGAACACATACAAGGAGTTTTCGGAATTTGGAGGGGATGTTTATTGCCTTGTGCGGCAGATTTAAATCACCTAAAGGTGTCAGTATATTGAAACAATATTATCAGTGTGGCTTCGTACCTATCACAAGGACCAGCATGTTAGTACGTGAAGCCAATCGATCGGTGTGGAGAATCGAGTTGAGTGCCACGTGCACTTGAATCATCAACGAGGAACATGATTCGGCCGAACTGTCTGAATGAGGCGCTTGCAGCTAAGCCTTCGACAGCCCCTATAGGACATGTATTGCGCCATGTACATCAAATTATATTGCGCTAATTTTGACAAGCCTCGCTCCCGCATCATTCTGCGCAACGTAATTTGACATTTTGGAATTGCACTGCATGATCAGCAGACTCGAACCAGGTTTCTTGTTCCGCCGCCCCTGACAGCCTCGCAGTCCGTACGCAGCACCATCATTTGAAGGGTTGTCAAAACTCTTGGCCACTAGGCATAGTATGCAATGGCAAAGCTTATACGAGGGGCTCGGAAATGAGTCATTTCAAGAGCCTTCTTCCATCTTTGGTGATATGGAATTGAATGGTCCAAGCACTGAGCAGAATCCGATTTTCAATCCCGTCTTTTCCATCAATGGAATGAATTCGTCCTCTGATTCAGTTCCCTCTTCAAGACTGGCCGAGCTGACTCCGAATGTATCAACAGAAGAGATGTTCCCCATACCGGGCATATCTGCTATGGTCCCTTCGTTTGTTGCTACCGATATACATCGATCTACTTCCCAGCCTGCAAAGACCCGTCGCAATTTCAGTCCCGGTGACTTCAGCATGAGTCATAATAGTCGTGATACGCTCTATGCTCACGAATTTCTGAAGGCGTTTCGTGCTCGTGCACCAGAATCTAATGACAGGCAAGCAGCTTGTGATTACTGTCGCAAGCGTAAAATAAAGGTACGTCAAATTTTCTTGCTCACAACAGTGTGATCGAAAAAAACCAACATGTGGAAACTGTGCCCAAGCCAGGCGCGTTTGTACTAGCGACGATATCCTACGGAAGCGTGGTCCTCCGAGTAAAAAGGAAAGAGCATTGATGAGCAATGCTGGTATCATTTTCCGCAGCCGCAACTCACGCATTGAAAAGCAAAATAATCGTCGATTGAATCAAGATAAAGAAACAAATGATTCCTCAGCTTTACCTCAAAACGTCCAAAATCAAATCCCTCTAAATTCTAACCCATTATCAAGTATGGTCAGCACCCCGCCCACTGCAAATGAGTGGTCGACTGACGCATGGCTGGCTCCCTCGACTGAATATTCTGCGTTGCAACCAGAATCGACCCGAGCCATTTTCGATGTGTCAAATATCATACCTGCGCCATCTGCTGATGCCTTGTCAGCACATTCTGAATCAATTATACCATCGAATTTCAAGAGCACCCAGGATGTCCATCCTTCATCTGGAAGTGCGACAACGGTGAATTTACCGGACATGAGCTTACTCAATGAAGCCCTGGTAAACACGCATTTACCAGATTTCAATGCATTTGGATCACATAAAATGCAGCTCGATGACACTATGCCTTACTCAGATGCAAGACAAGACCTTTCCTTGCTAACGAAACCAATCAGTCTTCAAGAACAAGCTCCATCTAATGACTCTGGATCCTTAAATAATCTTCTGGGTTATTTTGAGCCACCTAATTTTGATGAAACAAAATTTTCTGTTCAAGAGATTTTGACCTCATCCTTGGTTACTGACCTTTCTACCAGAAAGATGCTAGAATTTTGTACAGCTCATGACATGGGTAAGGTAACACCTCTTCCGCCGCGGATTACAACCATCGCGCCCCCGACTCAAGCTGAATTGGGAGACGTTAATGATATATTGTGTCTTTGCGTGTTAGATAACTCGGGGAATGTTGTATATCGATTAAAAAAAGATTACTATTCGAGTCTGCAAAAGCTGTATAACGACCCTTCACAAATGCTCGAACTACCTGGCGGTGTTCATGTGCCAATGCAGAATGGCAAAGACGACCTATTAGAATTGAAGAATCTCTTCCCATCTCACGACCGATTCTGGCATGACTCCGATTATTTCAGGTTGAAATGTGAAGCTTCGACTCTCCTTCAGAATCCTGCAGCACTCACTCTCATTCGAACGGCTTTAAAAGATTTGGAGCAGTCTTTACCATTTTTCCAAGCGTTTGAAATCGAAGAGTATGTCTCTCAATTGATTCCATTGCAATCAATGTGCACGTGGACACCAATTCAAGTACGACAAAGGACGTCCCTCTTATTACTTCTTTCAGCGTTGGGTTCTTCATTGACGATGAGTGTGTGTCTTTCACTGGATTCGCAAGGAAAAATTGGCACAGCTTTACCATGGGAGTTTGGATATCGTTGTTACCAACTTGCTCGTGGGCTATTGTGCCCTGCTCAGAAGGCATTAGCTCCCACTGAAATGACAATGGAGATGCTACAATGTTTGATCCTGATCAACATGTACATGAACCGTTGCGGTGATCGCAATGGATCGTGGCTACCTTTAACTTATGGTAATTTTGTTGTGAAGCACATATTAAAAATGTTGAAATTGCATCAAGAAGAATCGTTACCCACTCAGTCTATGCTCCAGTGGGAGATGTTGAAACGATGCATTTGTATATTTTTCATGCTGGAAGTAATCAGCAGAATAAATGGGTATATGATTTTGCCTCAATGCATATGGACTTGTTCCCCACTCTCTATGGAAATGCCTGTATATTTGCATGGCATTTTTTCACCGCATGGTCGTGTGGACGATGTATTTTCATCCCACACTTTCAGTCGCTTTATCTTTCACATTGAGCTTTGCCAGATTTTCGTGCGTATTGTTCAGCTAAAACTGGATGATACTATTGACTTGAAACAAAATTTGGCTAAAGTTGCTTCGGTGCGGGACCAATTGACTCAGTGGATGATGCATTCGCCATGTCTTCAGCGATCTATGGGTGGCTCACAGTTGCATTCTGGCAAATGGACAGGATCCGAAGCTTTGGACGGCACGAGTGTTTTCCTTGCTTGTACCTACCTTCTGAACCAAGCATCACGTTGACTTAAATGCCAACGTTAATTAGGTTCAATTTTGCTAGTTTGTCATCAAGAACTTGCATGCAGTTGTAGTACAGACATACTTTAATTTGTGTTGATACAAATGGAAATCTTATCTGAATTCAATTTTGTGCAAAAAAAAACTACACGTATGCTAGAGGTATGATGATTTGCAGTAATCTCTATGCCCAGGCGGGTTGCTTCTCGCCACGTCCACGGCCACGGCCACGCCCCCCGCGACCACGTCCGCGTCGACTTGAGCCGCGATAGTTGGCAGCCTGATCGCCAAAAGTGAGAACATTGCGTTCCTTTTCTTCGGCGATGAGACCTTCACGACCAGACCGCTTACCTCCCTCATGGCGATCCTTGACTTCGCTGCTTATGTTGTCAAAAAAGCCTGTCTTCCTGTCATAAAATGATTTGCTAGGCGCAGAGGGAACAGACGTGATCCTGTCATTGTTACTCGGCTCCTCAGCATCAGGCCCAGAATGCTTTTTGAAAAGTGAGTTCGCCTTTTCAAAATCAAAGTCAGATTCTGGCACAGAGGGATCGCGTGATGCCACAACAGCGCCAGGTGCCGCTCCAGGAACAGTTTTTGGTTTGCGCTCCTGCACTACCGGCTTCGTTTGTGATGAAACCGACCCTGTATTATCGATGGAAACATTCGTTTTGGAAATATCATTTGTCTCAGGCGTATCTTTTGGTCCAGATGGGTCTTCATTAATGGATGACGGCCGATTTGTTGGCAGAGGCTTTTCAGTTGTACGATTCGAAAGCGGCCCAGTGGCGTTCGAAGTTTCGGTTAAACTCTCAAGATCAGGGCCTGGATAAGCAGAGCTCTTCTGTACTTCATTCGAAACGGGAATTTGCTGTTGCATACTTGTGTCTGCTGATGGGGGAGCAGGGCTTTTGGGTTGGACACCCAATACGGGTGGCTGAGATGGAATTCCCTGCATATGGGGCGGGACATCAAGACCAGCATCCTGATTGATCGGGTAAACAGGGGCATTCACGTATGGTGGCATCATATAACCTCCATGAAAAGGATACGTTTCTTGGGTAAAACCACCATACATTTGTGGCATAGGCTGGTACATTGGACCATACGGACCCATAGGGGCGTATGGATATTGCATCATGTACTGAGGATCAGGGAGTCCAGCTGAAATAGTTGGATATGTCTCAGACTGTTGAGTTAGCTCTGTTTCAAACAGGTACATGGTGGGAAATCAGCAGGAAGGCAGCGGAATTATCCACATAATACAAAGCGCTCTCGGATAACAAGGATCGTAGATCCACGTTTACATCCGTATGCTTTCGTCCTAGGTATAGACATGAATGCTAATACTTACTTTGTTCATTGTGGATTCTGGAGCGGCGCCACCAGTCTTGTTAGGGGATGGATCATCAATCCTTAGATCCACAACATCAGCAGCACGAAAGACGATATATCCATACACATGATCATTCTTAGGAACTTCGTCCTGTGGATGACCTGCAGCTGCACAGCGTCCCTCGGTACCCCAAGAACGTACTGCGTAAATATGCTTTTTACGTACCATTCTCCAACGAGAGTGTAGCTTGTGCAGCATCAATGTTCGATAAAATACCTTGGTATCGTATGTTAGAATGTGACGTCAGCGATATCAGCGCTCCGATGAAAGATGCAGCTGAATCATCTTGACCACTAGTGGGCGCGGCCGCACTAGCCATGGCCAAAGAAGTGAAGGAACATTCCGTCCTATCTTCGCCCGTTCATGATGACGGAAAAGTCACGTGTTTTTGGCTCGTGTGATCAGCTGGGGCTGAGGCTCATGCGGAGACGCAGGATTACATATGTGCCACAATCATAACCAAGGCTTTTGGACTAGCTAAGTTTTTCCTGTTTCATCACGAATCTCTGTGCTACTAAAGTTGAGGATACCTGCGCGGTCAAGATCTTGTACAACCGTTTCAGCTTTTTCAACAGGCATTCGACCTAAGGCTTGATTCACAGTGTCCAGATTTTTGGTTTCAAGAGCACGACGAAAGTCTTCATCAAACCCAACAAAAATATCCCAGCGACGCTGAAGCCATTCATGAACTTGTGATGGATCTAGTTTATCTGCACCTTCACCTTCGAGTTTGATGTTTTCTGGAGGTGGTCCTTCTGGAATTTGAAAGGAAATTACAGTGTTGGGATCTTCAGCCATCAGCTGAATTTGCTCTACGCCTTCGCCTTCGTCCTTATACTTCTCTTTCATGACATCTGCTCGAGAGGAGATGCGAGTGTAAGTTGACAAGACGTCATTCAAGAAGACGACTGCCGCGCGACCATCAGTTTGCATCATCCTCTGGAAAAACAGATTGACTCCATCCTTTCCCAGTTGGTTGCAATATTGAACCAAAAGGGCCTTTTCGGTACACATGCGCGCAAGTGATTTCTGACCTGCCATTTGTGATTCAAATGCTTGTAATAAAAGAGCATCAGATGTCCCGTACTCTGAACGAAGCAGCTCCTTGTGCGCACTTAGAAAATCAAACATCTTCTCAAAAGCATTTAGATTGAGCTGTGTTGCTGGATTAAAGCCAGGAGGGAATTTTTCCATTGATATCGGAACTGACTTCAAAGCCGACGGAAGACTTGCAAATGCTTTCATCACCGGTGTAATAGAAGGGCTGTCTTCTTCCTCTTCTTCAGAGTCATTGGCTGTGGCCAGCTGAGAAACAGAAGACGCACCCGGGTTGAGCGTTTCGACATGCTGGACTTTCGTTTTCCCCGACGGTTTCTGCTGTGTTTGGGGAGGAAGATCGTCAGACTTGGTGACATGGCTGCTGTTCCAGCCGTCACGAAGACTCTCACTGGTTATTTTTCTTCGGTCTTCATCATCCATTTCTTTCAACAGAGTTTCAAGCTCTTTAGTGCGTGTAGCTAGTTTGGATATATGGGTTTTAAGCGCATTTGCAAGTGCCTGATCTAATTGCGGTGTTTCACGAGCCTTCGCGACGTCTTCCTCTTCATTGATTTGGAGCAATAAGGATAGGACGATGTCGTCGAGGGTTGGGCCATCAGGACCATCCTTGTTGCCGCGTTCTTGCCTTCCTGCAGATAGACGCGACACTTCACGAGAGTAAAATTTTGATCCTTCCTTCTCTGTCGCTTTGCACAGTTCTTCTAAAATAGGAGCGACAGCGACATTTGTGCGATGTTCAGCTTCATAATGCGATCGTTGAATTTTACGCATTTCGCGCTTTTCATGTATATCGCGTTGTTTCCATCGAATAAAAGAGCGCTTATCGACATTTGGATGGACCTCAATATCTGAATCATCAGATAATTCGAGGTTATCCCATTTGGAGTAGTTTAGCTTGCTGACCATAATAGTAGGGCAAGAGAGGCGGGGCCAAATTCCACCGACGATGAGGTCGACGACGCTTAGTGCTCGTTGACACGTGCTACTCAACATGATCTCCACACCAACTAGTCAACTGGTTTGGCCTACGCCAAGATGGAATCGTCGGTGGCACAAACGCTATATGCGTCTGTATCCTATAAAAAAGTTCCAGGTACTCTTACTCTAAAGAAAGATGGTGTTCTTGAATGGAGGCCCTCTAGTTCAACTGCTAGTGTGCATGAATTTCAAGTTTCAAGCACGTATTTAAAAGGTATGCAAGTGTCCAAGCCAGGTGCAGCACAGATAGCGCTTCGGCTAGTAGCCAAAGATGGCAAAACCATCAATGGAGATACTTCCGCATTTCTTGTATTCAATTCAGATCCAGACACGGCGGTATCACAGAGAGAAAAGTTTAAAGAGCGCCTAGCTGCAGCTATTGCAAAGGCGCGTACAGAGCCAATGCAGCAGACTAGCACTCGAGACTTCGACACTCATGATTCTCTTCAACGCACAGCTATGGCTAGTGAAGTGGCATTACGAAGTCAAGTCTTGCGTTCCAATCCTCAGCTCCTTTCATTGCATAAAGAAGTTGTTGGGTCGGGTACGTTGTCTGATGCCGATTTCTGGGCGCATCCAGCTCGAGTAATGTTGCTACGAGCAGAAAAGGCTCGAATGGAGCAGAAAACTGGGCGTCGAGGACAATTGGCTGATCCGCATCCTACACAAAATGAGAATAATGAACTGAAAATCAATATTACACCACAGCTCATCCGCGACTTATTTGAACAATATCCTGTGTTGACAAGAGCATATGATGAAAATGTACCCAATCGTCTGGATGAAAATACATTTTGGGCTCGTTATTTTCAGTCTAAGTTGTACCATCGACTTCGTACTTCACTACGCTCTGCAGCTTCAGAAAACCAATTGCCCGCTGATGACATTTTTGATAAATATTTGGAGGCAGAAGATAATGACTTGGAGCCACGTCAAAAGCATAATCCACATGATGCATTGCTAAATCTAGCATCAACGGAGGAGGATCATTCCGCAACAGGAAATATTCAGGACTGGACCATGCGTCCTGGGTTTGATCGACGCACTTTGTCATTGGTTCGTCGATTCAACAAACATGCTGAATCACTTCTTACTTCGTCGTTGGGCGCGCTCGATGAAAAAGGCGCTCGCCGTGTGCGAAGGAAAGTGGGAGGCGTTGATGAAGAGTACGACTCACAGTCCAAGCGTAAATGGGAATCTCATTATGACAAGGATATTGTGATTCCCGATTTGACTGAGCGCCGATCTAACTCGGGGCGTCGTTTAGAGATCCAAGACTCACATGCATACTATGGCTCCGACATACATGGAGAAACTGAAACAGTACAAGGTGAGAATCGATTCGATTATGCCCGTTTTCGACAGGATCTTGCGCAATGGCACCTGGACCTGAGCAAATTTTCGCCTTCAGGCCAGATAATGAGCACAACGTTGCATTACATGCTGAAAAACATGGGACAACAGAAAGAGCAGCGATATTCGACAGCATTAGATAAATTGCCTGCGGATGTTAACAGGCAGATTGTGTCTTGTCAAGCTGCGACAAGCGAATTTCTGCAGCAATTTTGGCAAGCCGCTCTTCCATCCTTGGAACACACGTATCAATCCGTGGAGCAGCGCATTGAAAAAGCACGAAGTATGATATCCATCTTGCAAAAAACAGATACCCGTATTGAACATATTGCAACAGCGGCTGATACAGCCTTGCCCAATGAAGGCTACGACAGTGTTATGGAAGCGTTTCAAGCTACACGCGAGGCTGTACAGACAGCGTTGTTCTATGCGCACAAGTCGCAGAGACATACAGTTTAGGTGTTAGAACTACGCATAGCTTCTTCCAGTTTGCGCTTGTTTGACTCAATAATGACACGCTTGTATTCAGATACATTTCCGTAGAACTTGTACACAGTGCCATTGTCGCACACCCACATTTCTTTCAAGCAGCCATTGATAAAGCGCTCGTCGTGACTAACAACGATCACGCCACCATTCCAATGGTTAATGGCTTCCATGAGAGCATCCAAAGCTTCAATATCCAAGTGGTTGGTGGGCTCGTCTAGAAGTAAAACATGTGGCTTCAGCAAACTTAATTGGGCAAACGCCACGCGACTCTTTTGTCCACCACTTAATGTGGCAATTTTTTGGAGACCTGTCGTGCCTGTGATACCAAATGAGCCAAGATCGCGTGCTGAGATACCTTCATGCAAAAGTAGTCAGAGAAAAGCTAACCAGAGACATCGAATGTAACACGCGCACGTTGCAAAGAACCGTATGCCATTAAATTGTTAACAACTGGACAAAGACACCATACCTACAATAATACTTGTTGTGACGCCTTGTTATGAGAATATTCTCTCGTGCCAAAAGGCATCTCACAACATGTCATAGGATGATCTAACACAAGCTCGAAAGACTCGGACAGACACAATTACGAGGTCAAAGGTATTCTATCGGTCCTGGTTTCCACCAAACAGCCATCTTAGTTCATAGAGGCAGTGCATGTGTGTGCGTATTTTGGCCCCTCCGCTGTGCGGCGGGGCGCCAATCTATACATGCAAATCATCGCTCTCGCATCTCTTTTGTCAGACCCGTCTCTCGCACGTGCATCTATTGTGATTGGGCAGTGCTCATCGCTACGTTTACCTCATCAGCCAATAGTACCCCGTTCAGGCTCATTGGTCCGTCCCGGAACGATGCGGGAATTGGGCTCTTTCCATGTGACAGGGGGCGTAGATTTAAAACGCGCTCGGTTCAAATCCCGCTTCTCTATCTCCACACAACATGGAGCCAGCTAAGCTGATTGCCGAAACGTTCGAAAACGGTTGCCACAACGAGTTCACCACCTTTGGCTTCCGCTTCAGCCAATGGGAAGAGAAGGCCCGTCAAGTCTTGTCGGCCAACTCCTATGGTTACGTCAAGGGCTCCGCTGGTGACGGCTACACGGACAACCAGGAGTGCCAGGACTTTAAGAAGTGGCAATTTGTGCCTCGTCGCCTTGTCCCAGTGTCCCAGTGTGACGTTGTGCCGAAGTACAAGGTCCTCGGACAGAACGTGCCCTCCCCTATCGCTGTCGCGCCAATTGGTGTGAACACCATCTTCCATCGCGAGGGTGAGTGTGGCATGTCCGCAGCGGCGAAGGAGGCCGGCGTGACGTACATCATGAGCTCGGCTAGCTCGACGAGCTTGGAAGATGTGGCCAAGGCGAACGGCGACGGACACCGTTTCTTCCAGCTCTACTGGCCACCAAATGAGTCCAACGACGTCACAGCTAGCATCCTGCGCCGAGCAAAGCAGGCCGGCTTCACTGCGCTTGTGGTGACGCTTGACACATACACTCTGGGTTACCGCCCATCAGACTTGAACCATGGCTTCAACCCATTCCTGCTCCCAGAAATAACCGGATGTGGTCTCGGTCTGAGCGACCCAGTCTTCCAGGAGAAGTTCAAGCAAAAGAACGGCAAGACCGTGATGGAGGACCTCGCGACGTCGGCCCCTGAATGGGCGTCCCAGATGTTCTGCGGTGCTGGTCACTCTTGGGACGACCTCAAGTACCTGCGCGAGTACTGGGACGGACCCATCGTGCTCAAGGGTATCATGGACGTGGAAGATGCCAAGCTTGCTGTCAAGCACGGCATGGATGGTATTGTCGTCTCGTCGCATGGTGGTCGCCAGGTGAACGACTCGGTGTCTTCGATCGAAGTGCTGCCAGAGATTGTCGACGCCGTCGGCGACAAGCTGGACGTCCTGTTTGACTCTGGTGTTCGTTCGGGTACGGACATTGCCAAGGCGCTTGCCTTGGGTGCCAAGATGGTGCTTATCGGACGCCCATGTGTGTATGGTCTGGCAATGGGTGGCCAGAAGGGCGCGCACCATGTACTCCGCTGTCTCCTTGCTGAGTTGGAGCTCTCTATGCGGCTTTCCGGTGTGTCTTCGATTGAGAAGGAGGAGCTGAACCGCTCACGCCTTCGTTTGATCAAGTAGATATAGTTATGGGGAACTAGTTAGGCTGGATGGCTCTGTCTGCACACCAGAGTCTATCATAAACAATTCCATTTTCTGATGCAGTTGGGTGCGCTAAGTGGTCTCGATCTAGGGTTTAGGACAGGTGGGATGTAAATGCATACAATCAATTTGGGCCACACCGAGTCAAATGCAAATCTGGTCAATTTTTGGGGGGGGGGGGGTGAACCTGGAAATTGATCAAACTCGAGACTCGACAAAGTGTACCTGATCCTGATAGAGTGAAATGGGATACAATGATGCAGACAGAAGGAAAGATGGTGTATGGGTGCCGTAAAAATTAGAGTAGGGGTAGGACAAGGCGACCATACTGGACCCGATTTGTGTATGACACCTGCGTGGAGTCTGGGGGCTTTCAACATACCTTTGAACTGATCAAGCAGGAACTCAAGCAACTCCAGTGCCTAGGTCCAACGAGCATGCTAGACACATCAACGGCTACGCACACACTGATGAATACATGCCGTGCTGCTTTAAACTCGTCTCTACGCCGGCCTCATGTAATCCTGTCTCAATATCCGGGGAAGGGAGAGAAGGATATGCACATTCCTCATATTTACTATTGTCATCTACTCTTCCTGGGACTCCCACGTAAGAAATCCACCAAAGCTGTCACCGTCGTGTGGCATCATGCTAGCTGCATGGTTGCGGTACATCAGGAGTCTTCCATCATCATCCACGGAGCAGTGGTTCCGCTTATAGTCCTTCTTCATCCCCACATAACTGATGTTGTCACTCCACCATTGCCGCCTCGGGTGCGGTGAGCATGCTTCAAGCGTCAGATACCCATTCTTGCGATCGTATTCTCGCTTGGTTCCTTTTTCCTTGTCACCGTAACCATACACTGGGCGGTTGTCGATTCCCTGCACAGTCAAGCACAGACTGTGATCCTTCGCACTGCGGATTTGGCCGTATTTGGCATCAGCGGGCGACGTCTCAAAGCCTTCGGGCGGCGATTTGCATTCAAAGAACTCGAACTGTTCATGAGACGATTCATCTTGGATTCGTAGGAAAGCATTCGATTCAGAACCCTTCTTTGCGAGCCCTGTGTGGTTGGAGTACTTGGTTCCCCATCCGATTTCGGTATATTGGAGCGACATAGGCCCGGACGTCTTTTCGCAATCCATGCCTGCCCACACAGAAGCGATGGAAAGCGTGGATAGTGCTGCAATAGAAAATACTTTCATTTCCTTTCGATGTATGGGTGTGTGTGGACATACATGGTCCCTATTTAAGGCTTGCGTTTGTTCACCTCGTGGAGGGGGTGACCGTTTGCAGGAATTCCGTCGTATTGCATCTGCCAAGAAGACGCCAGAACATGTGCCAAGGAAGACCGGCGACTCGACACGCGTCGCGTTTCGTTTAGCGCGTATCCACAGATAGAAAACAAATTGATAGAATAAAATTCGCTCCCCAAGGCAGGGCCGGGGCACGTGCACGAACACGCATGAGGGGTGGAGTGGGGATGCTGAAGGGGTCCACTATAAAGCACAGTCAAACTAGGCAGACAGTAAAAGCAGAGCATAGGAGGTAAAACACGCGTCAAGGACGAGCGTCACATAAGGGCTAAAGAAGAAGACAAAGAGGCGCTCTAACGCAGGAAAAGACGACAGTAATATGGGAAAGGTGAAAGAAGAAAGCGCTTCCTGACATAGAGAACCGAGATGAAGCAGCAATAAAATAGTAAGCAAAGAGTAGTGAAACAGCAAGATACTCTTGTTCTGTACGGCCGGGGAACCGCGATGCCAAGAAAGCAACAGGACTCTGAGTGAGATCAAGTTGGTCGATGTGGTGCTGAGAAAAGTAACCGATTCGCAAACGTGGGTTCCGTTTGGCATCACCCGACAATGGGGATAGTTGATTTATTAAGAGCTTGATCAAGGTCGACTTACCGGCGCCGTTGCTACCGATCAAAGCAATGCGACTGTCAAGTGTCACATCAAAGTTGACGTTACGCAGCAGAATCTTATCCTCCGAATAACCAAATGTGACATTATCCAGTTGCAGCAATGGCGGGCTAATTTTATCGGTTTCGGGGAGGGTGAAGTGTTCACCTGATTCCTTCTCAGGCATTTCAAGTACAGGCAAGCGTTCCAGTTCTTTGATACGGCTCTGTGCCTGTGCAGCACGAGCCGCATTGTAGCGCCAACGATCGATGAAAGCCTGAAGATGTTCGCGCTTTTGCTTGTTTGCTTCGTATTCACGTAATTGATTCCTGCGGCGTTCGTCGCGGGTTTCGTAGAACTGGTCAAAGTTGCCTTTGTAGTAGTCGAGGCGTTCAGAGTGCATATGGACAATGTCGGTTGACACCTGGTTGAGAAATGCACGGTCGTGCGATACAACCAGGAGTGTACCTTCCCACTCTTTGACGAGATAGTCTTCTAGCCAGGCAATAGCGTTCAAGTCAAGCATGTTAGATGGTTCATCCAGCATGAGCAAGTCAGGTTTACAAAACAAGGCGCGTGCTAATGCAAGGCGCATGCGCCATCCGCCACTGAATGCTTTGGTAGGCTTGTTTTGGTCATCTCCAACAATACCCAGACCGTTGAGTAATGTGGCGGCACGACTTGGACCAGTTTCTGCCTCCATGTCGACGAGTTTGGCCTGCACATCTCCTAATCGAGACAATAGTTCGTCACGTTGGTTTTCGCGCTGTCTTGTAGGGAGATCGACAGCGGAGCCCTTTGACAAGCCCTCTGTGTCATCGTCCTTATTCTGGTCTGCCGCTGCTACAGCAGCATGTGTCGCGTCTTCCAGCTGTTGCAGCTCAAAATTAAGACGACGTTCCTCTGCCAAGAGCTTTTCACGCCACACATCTGCCTTGAGCACAGCCTCAATAGCAGAGGTGTCATCACCGGTGATTTCTTGCTCCACGTACAGTAGCGACACATTGGTGGGAATAGGAACGTCACGCAGGGCCATGTGACGGAGCAGGGTACTCTTACCAACACCGTTACGACCGATCAGACCATAGCGACGGCCATATGCCATGGTCAGTTCGGCATTCGTCAGAATGCGATGACTGCCAAAGCTCACATCAATATTAGGCAGGTGAATATCTTTGTTTTTACCTTTGGCTGCGCCTGAGCTGATTGACTCAAGAGGGTTGACTTGCATGTACATTTCCTCGTAAGAAGCCATCTTTTTGGCGTTTTCGACGAGCTTGCTGGATTCATAGAGGTCGCGCTGAGCACGCTTCGCGAGCTTTGCACGAGTCTTTGCTTCTTGTTTCTCCAGTTTCTTGATGTCAACAGTCGTGCGATTACGCGTCGATCGACCCAGAGCCAAGTCCATGCTGTCATTGCCAGCGTCGTACGTGATGGTGGAACTAATTTCAGAGGTGCTCATGTCCACGACCTTGTCCAGACGCGCAAGACCGCGCTGGCTCTCGACTGATTTCTTTGGTGCACGCTCTGCAATAATGGCGCCAAGCTTTTCGAATAATGTGGGGAGCGCTAGTCGTTTCGGTGAGTCAGAAGGCTCACAAATAACAGCAGACTCAAGCATAGGGCGCACAACATCCTCCATCACATCCACAGTAGGATCCTCGCCTGCATCATAGATGTACCTGTCGAGGTATGTTACAATGGGCTCGTCTAGCGAAGGCAATGCCTCGCGCAGGATCGCTGCTGCGGCCATGATGATGATTGTGTCGAGCGCTTCGCGTAAGACGAGCGCATGTGCTAACCAGCGTGTTTAGTCATTATGCACTATTGAGCCACCGCTCCAGGCCAGGTACGGTGGACGCATCTTGCACGACGCGCATGGCCGGAGAGGCTTGTGCCCAAGCTTGGGCAATTTGGGTAACGTGATTGCTGCCGTCACTCTTATTTGTACGGCATGGCACATCAGAGCAGTCAGCACTGCACAAGAGGGGGCCAACACTCAGCTCACTGTACGTCTGCCAAATGTCACACACGCTCTGTGGAGCAGGAGCAGGTATGTGCGTGTGCAGGGAGGAGGGCGAAAGAAAGAGCAAGAAGAGTGCATCATAGCCACCTGCACCAGGGACGCCACCTCCCATGATACCTGGAGCTGTGTTGATAGTGGTATCGAGCAATCGCGTCATTTCTGGCGGTTCGACCGGAGCACCGGATCGCGAGCCCAATTCGCGCATACCCGCGCGAATCGAGCGCATGGCATTTCGTACTTCAAGAAATAGTGCGCATGTAGATGATGGATGCGACTTATAGTAATGATCCCAATCTAATGAAGGTCGTTGTGAAAGCGTTTCCAATACTTGGGTATACGCAGTCTGGTCGTTTGCATAAGCCATATGAAGCTGAAGCAGACCATCCGCGAGCGATTGGTTGGAAGAAGCGATGATTTTGTACAGCTGAGCCGCCCAATCTGGATGTTGTGCACGCCAATCACTGACTTTTCCCACCAGCGTCCGGGTATTCGAGCCAGTATCGACATCAGCTAGGCACATTTGAATACCAGGTGGTAGCGACAGCGGGGCCGGACGTGCTTTATATTGAGGAGAATTCGACGTGTGCAGCGAAAACAAGCCTTCAACAGCCGTAGAAGCAGCCGATGGTGGTGGTGCTGGGACCCAAAGTGGATTAGAGGCATCCAGCGTGGGCAGGAGTGCAAGCGGTTCAGGAGTCACATCGTTGACGGCAGTTTTTTGGTCAGTTACGATTCGCGATCCGATTTCGTGGCGAATGAGACTCTTGATCAAATCAGGATCGAAGCGGCGGTACAACTGATGGCCCCATACCGAGGCAGACACGTCGAAGCCGGAGCCGACTTTGCCTTGCGCTGCGCAATGCGCCAGCTGTGCGACATTGTGAATGAGGCCGAGTGAAGTTGAGGTCAATTGGCCGGATTCGACTTGTGCTACACCCAAGTGTAATAGCAGAGCACCAACAAGAGATGTAGTCATCGCGGCGCTCGATCCCAACCCTGTTTTATGAACGTCACCCAGTGTACATGGATGAGACGTGAACGGCTCGAGAGCTCTAAGCTCCTCGATTGTTGGCACCTGTCCATTCACGCGTCGAGAGTAGTAATCATTGTCCCCGATGATCATAATATCAAGACCACACGATAAAGTTTCGCGGGCCTTCGTTGGGCCCAAATACTCGAAAGAAATATGTAATGCGTACAAAAGAGCCAGGGCGACGAATGGGTTTGGGTCACCGCATTGAATTAAGCGCAATGCATTCGCTGCTTGGATGGCATCTTTGACATCTTCTTTTGGTAAGTGATAGGCATATAACCATTCTGCGTGCTGAAATTGCGGCGAACGCACTCGGATCGTACTTTCGGTGCGTTTTGATACACAGGCGTAGAAGCGAGCATTTGTTACGAGCACAATTCCAGGGTAAGCCGGATCGAGGACGAGATAACCACCAGCAATGAGGACCTTTCCAGGAGCTGAGACGATAGTAGGTGCAGGGTCCCACACCATACTGTCCAGGACAAGACCAATGAGAATGAGCGGGAACCAATTCCTAGCCGTGTCTGCTGACATAAAAATGTGTCCGCTTGTCGCGTCCAGACGCGCAGAGCAAGCTCTTCAATCATGTCAGCCATGCAAGAAAAGCATGAAGACTTGGTTGAGGCACATACGGCCGCACCATTGACCATCTTCAAAAAGATATATCCGACAGACTATTTTCGTCGGCATCTTGAGGAGCGAATTCGAGAGGATGGGCGCTCCTTAGATCAATTTCGTTCGGCATCCTTAGCCACAGGTATTTTATCACAGCCTTATGGCAGCGCACTTGTGCGTTTTGGTGAAGGTACATTGGTCACGGCTGCGGTGCATGCAGAGGTAGCTGAGCCGACACTGGAGCGCCCTAACGAAGGATTTGTTATTCCAAATGTTGAGCTCCCCGCTTTGTGCTCACCTCAATACAAGGCAGGTCCTCCAGGCGATGAAGCACAAATTATGACTCACTACTTGCAAATGTTCCTGAATCAGTCTGGTATTCTTCCATGTACTTCATTATGTATCGAGACTGGATCAGCTGTGTGGGTTTTACATGTCGACGTTGTTTGTATTAGCGCAGATGGCAGCGTGATGGATGCTGCGGCTTTGGCAGCTGTGGCAGCATTGTACGATTGCCGTCTACCACGCGTTTCCCGTCACATGAATTCTAGCCAGGTCATTTGCGATACCGATGCCACAGAACGCCTATCGCTTACTTGCATTCCTATCCTAACAACAATATCTCTGTACGATTGGACATATCTCCTAGCTGATGCCACTGAATTTGAACAGTCATTATGTGCAGGAAGTATCCAGATGGGTACGTTGGACGACAAGCCTAATGGTATCTTTTGGACTAAAGTTCGGGGAAGATGCACAGCTATGCAACCACATGTCCTCGAAAATGAGTCGTTGATTGAATGGTGCGAACGTACAACCCAGAACCGTGCACAGCAACTGCGATCATTGCTGTTAGATGCTTTACGTGCCTAATAGCCGGCGTAGGCGCGTGCGCGCTCTGATGTAAGACATACCCATACGCACCACACAATTGGAAGGCCCTAGCGCCTGAGCGGTTACTTTTTAAAAAGACAGCATTCATTCGGACAAGATCGATAATAAGTGTGCGACGTGCGGGAGTCGTCGACGTCAAAAGTTGGGTCAAAATGGGAAGGCCATGTTGTGCAGCTGCGACTTCGATTATCAGAGGTCGGCTTGGTCCTTTTGGCCTCACCGTTTCGTGATGTGATGCCGTAACTCGACACAAGACATCGGCATATTTATTTTGGAAGACCTCGCCACAGTGTCGCTGGGCACATTGCACCGCTTTTGATCCATACGATGACAGTGATACAGTGGCAGCTGAACTTATTAATCGCTGTGCGATGCATTCGCGAATCGCAGGACTTCCGTATTCAATGAGGTGTTGAATGACCCAAACCCCCCATGGATGACATATGCACTCATGAAATCGCTGGAAGACTTCCTCAATGGCATCGTCTGTTTCACTTAACATCATGTTTGCCAAAAGATGTTGGAACAGAACACTCCCCGTCTCTGTGTTTGCTATATCGGCCCACTGACCTCGTAACGTATCGTGAATTCGCTCACGAATTTCAGAACGCATTTCCGGGTTAGACCATCGAACATTAAAAATTTTCTGCCAGACGCACATAGAGTGCTGTGTTGTGAGGGTAGTTTTGAGAGAATCTCTTAAAAGTTCTTTGGTCACAGCACTTTGCCATATTTCAGGGCCATCCAATACTCGCATGATGACATGCACGCCGCATGGTGATAAAGTCAGTGGTACGATTGCACCACAAAGATACTGTGTCATTTCTTTTTGTATGCTGAGCGCGCGTTGAACAAGATATTGACCGTATTGATCAGTGGCCAGAGGTACCATGAGCGGCTTCATAGCGTCTAAAATGATTTCACGGCGCTCAGTAGAACCACGTTTGAGTTGAAGTTGGAGCCTTACGCTAGCATCTTGACTGTGGTGCACTAAAATGTCACGTAGATCATGATGTGGAGATTCGAGGCTCGCTTCTGGAGATGTGGGAGTTTCGTGATATTGGTGTGATGGACACTGTGCATCAGCTGTAGAGCAATGGACATCCATGTCAAGATCCAGTTTCCGAATGTAGCTTGTTTCAAATTTGCTGCCGAACTTTTTGCACGCATAAAATGGATCAGGACGTGAATAAAATAGCGCTTGTGGAAATGCATGTAGGCCTTGTGCGTGTAAGTTCCAAGGAAACGTACCTGGTACATAAGAATCTTCCTCCATAATGGGGGAGATCCAGTAGGGATTGAATGCATCGGGGGAAGAAGAGCGGAATGTTCCGTCATCGAATCCTCTTTGTGTCTTTGGTGTACTCAAGGGACCAGTGGACGACGATCGAGAGCTCAGAGATGGATCACTGCTAGGCGTAATGGGCAAGGTGTGACTCGCGGTGCCGAAGGAGCGCCTCCAAGATTGCCTTTCCATCTGCATGACCCGAAGCTCCAAGATACGTAGACGTTCTTGCGTGCGTTGCTCTATGCCACACAGGTGTTCTTCCACTTGCTGTAGTTGTTCGAACAAGGCCACTGACACCTATGAATGATAACCTACTACGTACCTTCTGTGCGTGTCTGTGGCTGAGGTGTTGATGCACAAGGAATGAGGTCATCCATGGATTGCATACTGGTACACATAGAGCTGGTTTCAGACATGGTAATAAGATCGGCGCGAGTGCAGAAGGATAAGCAAGCCATATTAGCTTCGGGTGCGCTTTATATGCTCATTGAGACGACTAGACCATGATATTCGAATGCGCCATAAGAGCGCATATGAACGATATCATGCACGATTCCGGGACGCTACCGATTTTTTAAGGTGACAATTGCACCATTCTTGGCTGGAAGCGAAGTAGCACTCCGGCTCTGTTCCGAGTCGCACAGGCCAACTAGGCGTTCGATTGGCCTGCCTCAGGTTCCAGGGACTGGCTTGGTTAGCCCTCCACATTGATCTAACCCCAAGCGAGATTGCCGAGCGACACAGACCTTCCGAATCTGCTCAATGGGCCATGTCAACGCTGCGAGGCGAAGCACACCAGCACTTGTTGCCCTTGCGTGCATCCCAAGATGAGTCAAGAACAATAATCGAACTGCAAGAATCTTCACAAAACACAGAAAATGATGACGAAATTCGTTTTGAAACACCATTTTTAAACTCAGCCTTAGCGTGGCAAACGATGCCGGTGTATAATGCAGCAGATGCACCGCTGCCCTTGAACACAGCCGAAAAACAAGCTTTAATTTTTCGTACAGTGGTCTTTTTGTTAGGTACTCTGTTGGGCAGCGTGACCCTGCTTTTTACAATTCTTTGGGCTTCATTGCCCCCCATTCGTGAAGAAGATCAAGCATTTGTCCATGTACCGAGATCTTTTCAAGATTTAAAAGTCCTTTGCCAGTTCATTGCTAATTATAACCAAGAGCATTATTACCGTGTTATGGTGGTGTGGCTCTCAGTGTTTTTATTGTACGCTTGCACCTTTCACTTACCCACAGCATTCAAACATTTTCTGTCCCAGGATCAATGTATTTATGCATTTTGGCTGGTGCATTATGGGGTGTTCCGGTTGCACTTCCCATCGTGTGCATATCTATCGCTACAGGTGCCTCTTTTTGTTACATGCTAAGTAAGCATGTTGGTGACTGCATTCGAGTGATGCCCCGGTGGCAACAGCGGGTTGATACATGGAAGGCTACCGTGCAGCAATATGAGGGAAATCTTTTATCATACCTCACTATTCTTCGAATGATGCCCGTCCCCCCACATTTTGTTGTTAATATCATCGCTCCTCATCTTGGTGTGCCTCTAAGTACGTTCTGGCTGTCTACACTATGTGGTGTATTTTGTACCTCACTCATTTATACCGCTATCGGAAAAGAAATCGGTCAAATCACCTCATCTGATTCTTTCCATATATTCACTTGGCAGAATATGTTGCTCATGACTGTCGTCGCTATGGCATTTATTTTACCAACGCTGGTCAAGGGTCGTGTGCAAGCACCAGAGCAAAGTCCTGCGCATCAGGGGAACATTCGTCTCACAGAAGATGCGAGGGGGCGTACCTGGAGAGATCGAATGCTCCAGCTCTATCAATCGTTATTGGCCTTAATTCACCCTGCTTTACATGCACGCCCGGTCTCAGTCCCAAGGGATTCTAGTTTGGGGGCATCATTGGATAGCGATGAGACAGAAGAATCGATAGGTGCCTGACAGGATCAAGCATCGTCTTCGCGAACGAGAACACATGCATCCGTGCCTTTCACGCCCCAGGACAATCAATTTTCAAAGAGTATCTTCAACGAAGCGAGACGATTATGAATGTGGAATCTGAAATTTTTGGCATTCTAAAGCAATCTGTATACCCAACAAGGGCCTTCGTAATTTAATATAGGGGTGTTTTTTCAAGAAAACGCTCTCACATGTCTCGATAGAAATGCAAAGTAGATATATGTGTGTCTGCTCATAATTCAGTTCGAGCTGCCTGTCATAGAAGCTTCGGCGCTTGCTGTTGCAGCAAGGCGCGTGCGACGTCGTTCAGCCTCAGCCTCTTGCTCGATTTCGATTTGCTTCACGATCTCTTCAATCTGCGGGAGTTCGAGAGCCTTCAAATGACCATGCCCGGTCATCACGACAATCTCGATGTTTTTAGCACCTGCCTGTACAACTTCTAGTAAGCTTTTAATGGCAAGCTTAGTAGTTTCTTCCTCCGACATGTCATCTTTGTAGTTCTTTTCCAGAAACTCGCGTACAGTCTTAGAAGAGCGACCGATGGCAGTGGCCTTCCAGGCCGTGAACATGCCCGATGGTTCTGTTTGAAACAGACGAGGCTCGGTTTCATTTTGATTGAAGCCGATAAGAAGCGTCGAGATACCAAAAGGACGCATACCTCCAGATTGTGTGTATTTCTGCTGAATACCGGCGATGTGCCGAGTGATATAGTCAACCGTTACTGGGTCTTCCACAGTAAGCCTGTGTGATTGGCATTCAATTCGTGCTTTGTCGACAAGGATACGAGCATCCGCGTTCAAACCTGCAAAGGTAAGACAAATGTGTTCGTCCAACATGACAGTCTTGCGCACAGTGCGAGGGTCTTGTAATTGCTGCAAACTCTTTTTCTCAACACCAAGAACAGCAACATTTTTCCCACGAATACCGACGGCGCAAGTACCTTTCCTTACTGCCTCAAGCGCGTAATCGACTTGGAACCTGTTGTGTCAGCACAAGACGAATTCCTTAAAGCACGTACAAATGACCTGCTCAGGTCAGCGAGTTTCATATCAAAGAAATACTTACCATCAGGGGAGAATACCGTAAGTGCTGAAAGGTAAGTTAGTTTATCGAAACTCAAAGTATCGTACCTCTGTCGTAGGAACGTGACATGATCTCAAAGAGGCAAAGTTACGGTTCTGTCGACAATACAGGTATGCGATAAGGCTGGCTCCACGCGTTACGTGTATCCGATCACATTTCTGGGATTTAAGCATAAGGAGCGCATGCCGCATCCACCTGGAATTGAGCATGGCTCACCGCCGGGGGTACGCAGAAACAAAAATAGGCAGCATAACAATTGTAGTAAGGCCGTTTTCTATAGAATGCACCGACACAAAGACAGGTGCATGGGGATGTATGAGGGTGTTAGTTAGCTAACGCTCATGATGGCATTGATCAGGTCACCATCATTTTCTTTCAGTGCCTTCACGGCCTTGCGACGAGAGCAAGACACTTGTTCCATAACAAGATCAATGTCCTTTTGATCGACGCCCGTCTCATCGATAGGAGCATTTTCGTCTTCTTCTTCATCGTCCTCAACCTTCTTGCTAGATGTAAGGTCGTTCAAGTTAAAGCTAGGAGCCGAAGAAGCAGTTCCAGCGTCATCGCTAACAGACTTCTGGGCCTGAGCCATCTGAGCAGCCTGAGCTTGAGCAAAAGCACTCATGTCTTCGCTCTTCACCTCACCGAAAATGACGTAGCAGTCAGACACAGCAGACTTGAACACCTCTGGCTTGGCAACCACGTAAAGGTGCTGTGAATATGTTAGTTACATTGACGTTCAATAAGTTTATACTTACACCACGCGGGCGTCGCAGAGTAACTCGCTGAATGCCTTCCACTTTCTTCAGGCCCACACCCTGCATAAACTTGCGGCTCCTGCGCTCGGCGCGAGATTGCGGGGCAGCCGGCTCGTTCGCATCTACCTCCTGGTTCTCGAGGTTAAGCTGTTAACAAATGTTAGACTTCATGGACCTAAATATGGGGGGAATACATACATCTTTCATAGCTTCAACTTCACTGGCACTCATGGTGATATGGTTCGAAGATTCGGCCAGATTCGATACCTTCTGGGGCAGGTGCGCCTGCAGCGCCGCCCTTGGTCATGAAAACTACACGCCGCAGCCATTCGATCGTCACGTGTACCACGTGTCGAATTCCTCCACTCGGAGGGTCATACGGAGTATCGCCACTCGCGCAATTAGTGGCTCGACCGCGAGAATCTCTGTGGCAACTGTTCGCAGAAACACAAGCGTAGCTCATGTTTAGAGCCATATTGTACCGACTTCCACGAAAGCAAGTGATATGCAGATATAGTAGCGCTTGTACCACTTTTAGCGCACGACCAAATTCCCTCGTTGGAGTCGGCATCGCCACACGCGCCCTGATGCATGGTCCTCATCCAAGTAACAAAATCAGCCCCGCTTGTTCTTTCCGTGGATTTATGAGTATCGCAAGAAAACCGAAAAATCCAGAGGATCCGAATGCTTTAAAAGGAGATATGCTTGGTGTTTCCTTGACAGAGCGAGCCATTGAGGTACGTTGAGTATGCTTATCGTGACTAGAAATTGCGCACCCTGTCGGAACATGAGAGAGATCCGAAATTAGGGCTTCGTGTGATTGTTGAACCAGGTGGTTGTCATGGATATGTCTACAAACTAGAACTATCGAGCGAATATGAAGAGGATGATTTGTACGTTGTGTTAAATGAAGAACTGACATCAGTGTGTTTGTGGAATCCAATGCCAGAGTGATTGTGGACAGCGTAACGCTAGCCCTTATCAAGGGCAGTACTATTGATTATGTGACGGAATTGATTGGAAGTCAGTTCGCCATTGTCGAAAATCCACAAGCAAAGGGTAGTGGGTGTGGATGTGGTGTTAGCTGGGAACCCATTTTGTGATGATATTCTCGTTTGTATCGATACTATAGGCATGACATTTCTATGTGCTGTTGAGCATGGCGGGTGTCAAAGAGGGGCCAACAGACCCTATCTACGCAAATCATGTGACTAAACTTGGGGTATGCCCATGCGGGGCGCCATGAGGGTCAGCAAACCGTACCGTGGGCTGGATTCGAGGGACCAACAATTCAGCGCTATTGTCACTGTTGTGCTTTCAGTACTGATCCGCCATGAAAACATGGGGGGAGGTTACAAGTGTAGGTCCTGAGGTTTTTGAAAGAAGAACACTAACATCAGTGCATTGACGAATGGCTCATGCTGGTATGCAGGAACCATAAGAGTGTGTTCACTAACCTATTAGTCTCTCAATGAAAGTGACACCATTTTGGCAGAATTTGATAAAAAATACAGCATGACAGAATATGTACTTGAATTTGACGCGTTTTCCATTCTCCGAATTTGTGTAGAGAAGGAAACTGGAACTCGTCGAGCTGCCAAAATTATAATGCGCTCTTCTTTACATCCTGAAGCTCAATTTACCGAATCTAAAAGGAAAAAAGGAGCTAGTATTCACGATGAGATTAACATTATGATGCGTTTGGATCATCCCAACATTAACCATTTGCGAGACTATTACGAGACTGACAACGCTATCATTCTGTTGATGGATTTTTATCTGGGGGGTGAGCTGCTCGACGATACTTTGAGGAATGCTACCTACAAGGAATGTGAAATTCAGTGTATTGTGACGCAGCTTCTCTCTGGTGTACAGTTTCTTCATTCCAATGGTATTGTACATACGAACTTGAGACCAGACAATATCTTCGTGTATGACCAAAAGGATGCCCACAAACGCGTCACGATTTCTGGTTTTTATCTCGCACAAATTTTGCCAGAAGAGGAATGTCTGATCTTAGTATCTACTTCTCCTCAATATTTTGCACCTGAAATTTTGATGGGTCAAGGTTACGATGAAAGCGTGGACGTTTGGTCGTGTGGTGTGATTGCTTATACTTTATTATGCGGTTATACGCCATTCCATGGTGATAGTGTGCAAGCCACGCTCCAAAATACTGTGAACGTGGAATATGAATTCCGCAAACCAGATTGGATATTACAGTCACCATTCGCTATGGACTTTATCCGGCAATGTCTTTGCCCCAAGCACACACGAATGACAGTGCATGAAGCCTTGCAGCATCCCTGGATTACGCAAGTCCTGGGAAGCACTGAAGGAGAGGTGCCTGAATTGACGAGAATACCCAAACAATCATCGTCCCCTCAATCCAAAACAGAATTACTCAAATCTCAAATACAAGGTCTGGTCGCGTTGCAAAGTTTGCGAAATCAGAATCAAGCCGGGACAAATCGCGGGATCCCAATGCTCGACAATGTGATCGAGCAATTGCAAGCGCGAGTGAAGAAACTTGATCATTCTCTATCCAAGGAGGATACTTGCAGCGAAACGCGGTGTGCCAATGCACCAACTGACAAGAAAGCTTGTGAGAAAGACGAAAATATATCAAAGCAAAGCTCTTATACAGGACACTTTATTCGTGAATCAACAGCTGAATCACAACAAGTGTCACATTCATCGGACACTATTCAAGTGCTAAATAAGTTGCTTGAGCAATATCGTACCGGAAAATTGCCCGCGTATTCGCGAGTGGATCCAAAAGCTGAACTTCAGCCAAAGGAAGACTTGACGTTCAAAAAAGCCATTCGATCCGTGCCTGCTATTCTGAACCGAGGCTATTCATTTGGAAGTGCATTACTATCGCACTTGGTATACGGTCCACCAAAGAAGTCTTGGGGTGTCGAGATGTCTATCTTAACTAGAATGATTCGGGAATTCGCTGAAGAAAACACAGACCTGGCTTCTATCCAAGGTCTGCAACAATTTGTTGAGCTCGTGAGATTCTTACCGATTCCCGAAGATGGTCTTATTACTCCGGTGACTTTCCGGGTGAAGCGGCGCAATTTGCGCGGTTTTCTAACTGAGTATGATGAACAAGAAACCGGAAAACGCGAGCTCACGGGTGAATGGATCGTGGGTAAACAGACATGGCGCAGACTCCAAAGCGAATGGCAAAGTGGAAATCGTTCGCGAAGTGAACGCGTTATTTTGTATGTCCATGGCGGTGCGTATTATATCATGTCGGCTACAACGCACCGTCCATTGACGGTTGCCATAAGCAAGTACTGTGAATGTCGAGTGTTTTGTGTAAATTATCGACTCGCTCCTGAAACGATTTTTCCTGGTGCCCTGCAAGACGTGGTCTACTCTTATTTACGTCTCACGGACGACTTACATATTCCTGCCAACAATATTGTTCTGGCAGCTGACAGTGCTGGAGCAGGACTAGGAGTGGCACTTATGATGTATTTGCGTGATAATGACTATCCTCTCCCGAGTGGTGCTATGCTGATGAGCCCGTGGGTTGATCTGACTCTATCGTGTGACTCGTGGGAGACAAACAAGGAATTTGACTATTTACCTCGACCTTGGCGTGGCAACCACATGAATCCAATCAACGCTTACTTGGGGCCCAATATGGACAAATACTTGATGCATCCCTATGTGAGCCCTTTGTTTGGTGAAATGAAGGGCCTACCCCCCATGCTGGTCCAGTCAGGCGATGCTGAGAGGCTGCGTGATGAAGGTGTGCTATTTTGTCACAAATGCGCCTTGGCTGGTGTGCCAGTGCGCCATGAAATTTACGAAGATTGTGTGCATGTGTTCCAATTTTTCCTATTTTTAGACGCCAGTCGAAAGGCATTCCAGAGTATGCGTCACTTTATGCGCAAAGTATTGGATCATCGAAAGAAACGTAAGGCTTTCGTGGTCACTGAAGATGTCCGTGAGCAATTAGATCAGGAAATGTCGGGGACAGGTTCTGAAGAACCTGTAGAGCCTGGCTCACCGAGTAGTCACCAGCGCCCTGCCGAAGAAGGTAGAGCAGGTGGCATTTGGCAGCAGACGCTCGAGGGACTTGGTCCAGAAGGGGACGAGGATATGGAGACGTGGGAGTTGGATAATGACGAAGAGGAGGAAGAAGCTCAAGCGCAACACAACAAGTCGGTGTCGCAATGAGCTCGAATGGTATATATAACTTTGTCCATGTATGCAGCCCTCTAGAAAGACTCAGAGATTGCATAGTACCGAAATGATTCGTACTGTATTTCATCGTAAAGAGAGGCATGAGATTTGCATCTATGGGAGTGGGAGTTTCTGCTCCGTACCTGGAATAGGCAGTTCCTTGAGCTTGTCCTCAGAGTACTGCTTTCCAAAGTATGAGAGGATGCCAACCGCACCGCCAAGACCGGCACCGCCAAGTAGACCGTTGAACAGGCCAACATGGCGCAGGAACAGAGCGGGGAGAGCAAGTGCGCCGACAACAGAACCAATCAGATGGAAATCATCGCGGCGAACACGCTCGTTGTCGGCACGGATGGCAGCTGTACGATACGAGAGAAGAGGTGCGCTTATTTGAATCGACTCCGTCCAGCCAGCGCCTGCACCAATACCTGCACCCAAGAGAGGGATGAGCCAGTTGTAGCGGGCCAAGCCCCTCAAAGAGAAACGGCGGGTGCGAATCGACTGAATTAGGTAGAATGGTGTCGCAGCGACTGCCGCAATCTGGGTGCCTGTACGTAAGTTTGTACACATAGTTTACGCACCTTGGAGGCTGCGGTGGGCAAGGAGATACGATTGGTTATCCGTAATAGCCGCCATGACAAGCAACGTGGGGAAACGGGTAACAGGCTGAAACCTCGACCAAAAGCGATCTCATGTCACGTGCGGCCAAAGATAAGGCGATCGCCTCGTTGAAATGCATAGGACAGGTAATGGACCCTCTATAGAACTGCTCCACTGAGCTTAAGAGACACACATGTATGGGAGATGTAGGGAATGAGAAGCTACTGAGACGAGTTGGCTTGAGTTGGCATTACAATAAGCTGTTGTAAGATCAAAAGAGTACGCACCTTCCGAGCAATAAGGAATGCGTTCATAAAGAGGGCAAAACTGATGTATTAGTCAAAGTTGTCATACAAACCAGAAGCTTGCATATGCATTCGAATTCATATCCCTGCCGCCCTCTTTCATAGGTGCAAATGGCTTCGCGTTGATGAGCAAGGCAGAGGAGCAAATGAGACTGATCGCTGCTGCATCGGGTACAGTTGAGATCACAGCCATGGATGCCATCATGCTAGAGCAGTAAGTACACGAGCTTTCCCAACATACGTCAAGGTGCTCAAAAAAGCATCATACGATGCAACCTTACTTCCCTCTTTCCATACATTTGGAGTGGTAAAAGGTTTCACGACTCCTGCATTCTTGGGGTTTGATTTGTCTACGCGCCGCTCCAGCATGATCTCGAAAGGGAGTTGGCCGCTCCGCACGTCGCACCCAAACGACGAACTTAAAATTAAGTCATGCTGATAAAAAATTATATAAGTCCACCCACCGATGGATGGATGTGGGATGGTCGATGCGAACGATGCACTTTACCTCACAGCATGTGGCATGTCTTTGGTTCAAGCAAACCAAAGGAAATATTCCAAAACTCACGCGAGAGCGGTATTCCCAGACTGTATACAGAGCGTCATATATCCACTGCAGACTACCGATATTGGGTGCAATTCACGACCCTGTTTTCTTCTGCAGAAGACGTGTTTTCCAGTCTAAAGGTGCAGGATGTGCGCAAGGTAGTCGAGGACGCACCAGAAAATATTGTCACTCTGGTTGATGTATTGACGTTACATTTAGAAAGCTTGGTCAATGATCCGAGCTTTTCGCCTCTGCCACCTAGCAGCTCTGGAGGATGGAATGCCTTGTTCACAACTAGTGCAACAGTGCCCAAGGCGCCCGACAGCCGTGATCGCCATCAAGAAGCTTTGAACTGTTTTCGCGTCTTATCGCGCATCATACCTATAATTTATGAAGCAGGCTCACTTGACAAGTGTGATACGGATATTACGGATCTCGAACATAGCGCACTCTGGTCCAGCAAGACGCGCGCCATGCGAATGCGTGCAAATAAAAATGCGCAAAAATCTTTGGTACCTGCAGATCCGAAAGGGATAGATGATACAAGCTCTACAGAAGGTCAATTTATACTCACAGACGGTGACGACTCTTTGTGGGATCCGTTGTCAGATCCAGTGTTGGATGCGACAGAATCTATTCCCAGCACAGGACACGCACTTATTATGACTTTAATGGAGCTTTTATTCCATTCTGGGTTCACAATGCCCTGGACAGAGGAGCAGTTTATGGAATCGAACAATTCCGATATTAGCCGTGTACACTTTACGATTTGGGAAGCAGGCATTGGATCACCGGTAGACCTTGAAAACACAACACACGAACATATTCTTCGACGAACTGAAATTATGCGTCTTCTTCTGATTTTGCTCTCCAAGCCTATGTACGTGACAAAAGAGACCTTATGTATGTCGAGCATGCAAGCACTTGAATTTATGACGTGTGAGCTGGAAAGGCCTGTGGTCCTTTCTTTTCTTTGCAGTCTTTTAAATACTGTCGCGAACTATCGACAGGCAGAACGATGGAAAATTTTGGGGGCTGATGCTGTCCGAGACACGTATACGTCGCTATGCCTAGAAATGTTGTGTGTTTTGCTTTCATATCAACCTGCGTCGAAGAACAGCAATCTGTTTTTATTTTATGCAAGGAAGCTATACCGAGAAAGTGATTTCTTGTTTTTGATGAATGGAACGGGCAAGATTTTTCGAGAGAGTATGGCTGTAACAAGTGGTGCTTTTGAAATGAACAATGGCCGCTCAACTTTCGTCAAGGCACCAGAAGAGCATGTTTCCGAGATGCTTGTTGTGATTTGGACCTTGATACGGACAAACAGCAAGCTTTGCGAAACCGTGACACAAAGTCCCAGGATCGCTTTCGACATGTTATCATGGCTTCTCTACGTGGCGCTATCCAACAAGTGTTCTCCCGCCACGTTAGGTCAAGCCCAGCTGGCAATTTTTATGCTCCAAGACCTCTCATCATACAAAGATTTTGCCAAATTTTTATCCAAGCCGAACAGTATTGAAAGCATAAGTATCCCTGTCCATTTATTGCGCCAACAAGGCACGTTGGCTCTAGACGTTTTGATTGAGGGCACTTATCTCCTGATCACAGGCAGCTCCGGGCACTTGACTCCCCTTTACTCCAGCATTCTGTTGATCCTGTACAATACATCTCCATTTTGGCAAGGCATATCGGCGGCTTCTGCATCGCGTCTTGAGCAGCTGTTACATCAGCTTGCTTCCCCTAAGTTTTTGCTCAGCGACCCAAGTCATCCTTATCTTCTCGGGTTGTTTCTGGAGACGTTGTCGCGTGTTGTACAGTACAATTACAGCTCCAATGTCCATTTGGTGTACATTCTTGTTCGTTCGGCACACATCATTGAACGTACTCATTCCTTTAAGCTGAACTCGGCGCTCAGTATGATCTATTTTGCTCGTGAACATGCAAAAAATCATGTGAAGCTGAAGGACCTACCTCCGACTCCTTCGGAAGAAACATATCATATGAATACCAAATCGGACCATGAAAATACCCTATCTTGTCAGACAGAAGAAGGCAGAGTTGAACACAATGGCTATTCAAAGGAAACGGCAGAGTCTGTAAATGGAAGCGACAAAAGAAATGTGGAAAGTACAGAAAACAATTTAGGAAAGGAAGAGATTGCTTCCCAAGGCAAAGACATTGGAAAGGACCGCGCCGCTAACCCAGAGAACAGTGACAAGGTAGCGAAAGAGGTGGCTCAAGGTGAGGAGAAAGATCAAGATATGAGCAAGACAGATGTGCCTGCCACAGAGGTTCCAGAACAAACAGCTTTCATGGAAACTGAGACAACAGAAACACCAGCACTTTCCTCGCTCCTATCTTCGGGACCATTGTCCAAGGCAGAGTTGGATCACGTCGCTTTAACCATTGGAAAGAATGGATTTGTTCCTACGCAGGAGTGGATTGATACTTGGCTCCCAACCATTAATTTCGATGTATTGGACCCATTGCTGGAATATCTCGTTCCTCGTGTGAATGAATTTTGTGCAGCGGACCCGTCAGTGTCGAGTGGCTCATTTGCACACGAGCAAGTGCTAGCATTCTTCTTGCGTGAACAATCGCCTTTGCACGTCATACCACCTGCCCCAGCACCCCAAATATGTACATTTGAATGGACGAAACAGAGCGATGTTTGGTTACAAAGTTATATCTGGGGACTAATATATGCCGTGGGCGTGACACCACTAGCTATATGGCTACATACTCGTACGCACCTGTTCGAAGTGCAAGTGGAACAGCCTGCGGAGACGGCTGCCGGAAGAGCCATTCAATCTTTTTCGACACTAACGTCTAGTGTCTTGTCGCAAATGTCTTTCTTTGCCAAAAAGCCAGCATCTGTCAATGTGGAACCTTTGGGCGCCGATCCTCAGACACAATCCCTATAATGTCGCATCAATATTCCAGATTGAAATAGTCATCCTATCTTTAAAAGTGGAATTACTGAGGTTGAGTTATTTTACAAATCGATCAGCAATGGTTCTGGAGCCGGAGTCAAATCATGCGCAGGGTTGCTCGTCACTCCGGGGTCCTTTTTCTGCAACTCAAAAGATGTCATAATTGGGTCACTTGAAATATATTTGCTCTCCGGAATGACCGGCGCAGATGCACAAAATGGTTCGGAGAAAGGGTCGGATGGCGCCGAGGGGAAATCGTGGACGGTAGGCATGGGAGCCAGATCTGGTTGTCGTGTCGCAATATGAGAAGAGACTCCTCCCTCAAACTGTTTATCTAACAGTGTATCGTACATTTTTACAACTTCTGAGAGCTTTTCGTGTAAATTCGTTAATTCTCGAAGACGTCGATGTCCATAGTCTGATTTCTTAGCCACATTGAATCGGGATGCTGCAGCTTTATCTTGTATGTTCTGTACAGGCTGAGGTATACCACTTCTGGGAACTTTAGAAATCCATGAAGCATTCGACAGTACAACAGTGTCGTAAAATGTGAGTATATTGTCCAAATCGTTAACATCCACCTCCAAGGCACGCTCAGCAGGTGATTTGCCGCAAAGTGCATTTGGAGTGTTTGGGATTTTTTTTGAGGCCGGCACCTCGGGTTGCATTATCTCTTTTGGCTTGCGCTTGTCTAATTCATAGAGACTCGCAGCAATAGCAGCAGCGAGCTCTGGGTCATCTTCTGCATCTGTTGTTTCAGGAGCTCTCGATTGCGTCGAAGTATTATTCACAGTGACAGATGCAGATTGTCGCTCATTGTACTCCTTCAGTGACAACGCCATAACATTGGCCAACTCATCATCTTCAGCTCTCGACGGCTTCGAGGGAGAGACCTGGTCTGTGTCACTTTCAGAAGGTTTGAGAACAGGACATTTTCGCTGAAAGCATCCATCACACACACGCACGGGATCATTTACACTGTACCATGGAAGGGGCATAGTTTTTGTAGAGCACTTGTAACAGAAAATACGACCGCAATTGCGGCAATGATGTTTCCTCAGGAATGTACCAAATTCAGATCGGCACTTAGTACATACCATATTATCAGACCATTCTGGGGCGACGGGGGCTTCTGTGAAGGCTTTACCCGATTCAGCCGTGATGGGATTTGGAGGTGGGAGCTCAAAGCCATCCCTTTCTAGGCCCTCGACTGCTTCGATGATGAAGCCTAGCTCTTTCTTATTTGATTTAGCGATGTGTCTCCAATCCTGTAAGTACTGCAACATTTTGGCTTTAACAGATATTTCCAAATTCGAACGTTCTTTTAACACCGATATTATAGATTCCATAAAATCAGGCTTGGCAATTTCCCGAATGAAATGAATACCTCCATTTTTTATACAGTAATCTGTTAGCTAAAAGTGTTAGTATACATCAAGGCGTTGTCTCACATACACTCAACGCTACTATTTGGACATTTGGATTCGTGTGAGTCAGTCGTTGTTTAAGTTCTTGTATGGCAAATTGAGGAGCGACACATTTCGCTCGTATTGCATCGCTTATTTCACAAAAAGCAGATATATCCTCATGACTGGATGGTATAAGCGGAGATGTCGCGTTTTGCACCAATTCACGGAACTCAGACTTGGATAAAACCATATAGTGTGGGTGAGCCGTGCGTATCAACCCACATGTGGCGAGCGGCGTGGATGTCGTCGAGTTAGTCACGTGTGACTGCCATCGCAGGTGATAAAGCAGATAATTGATTGGATCAATGATCGCTGAACACGTGTTTTACAAACAGCGCCTGACGACTGGAAACACGCAACCCACTGACGGGTAAGCAGAGGTGGCGGAAATTCGAATCCTCTTTCTGACGACGACGACGACGCGAAATCGAAGCAAACGCAACAACGTTGTGATTGTCTTCGCTGGACACTCAGTTTAATTTACTGTTTGTCTACTCGAAAGTCGTCGGCCACACCCGTACTCTTCGTAGTGCGTGGATCCTTCCGGTCGAATCACGAAAGACCGTCCCCTGGTTGCTTTAACTGACCTATTGAGCAAGTTTTGCTTTCTTGTTCAACAAGGATGATCGGTCACCAGTTTGCACCGTCGGTGGCTCCCGTGCGCCCGGTCAAGGAGGTACAATTTGGGATTCTGAGTCCGGAGGAGATTGTGGGTATTACATGTCGCGTGTGGTAGCAGAATACTAATACTTTATTTACAGCGTGCATTCTCTGTTTGCAAAGTCGAGTTTCCAGAAGTGAAAGATGATGCCACAGGGAAGTACAGAGTCGGAGGTCTGTCAGATCCAAGGCTAGGCACCATCGACAGGAACTATAAGTGTCAGACATGCGGTGAAGGCATGGCAGAGTGTCCGGGGCACTTCGGACACATTGACTTGGCTCGCCCTGTCTTCCACGTTGGTTTCCTGGGAAAGGTAAAAAAGCTTTTGGAATGTGTTTGCGTTCATTGCGGCAAGCTCAAGGCTGATCCTGTGAGTAAATCTCTTGCACAGCCGCCTGCTAACACATACAGATTTCCGACCCTGTATTTAAGAGTTTGTTACAATCAACTCGTGTTAATCGTAAGAGGCGATTTCAGCGAGTTTGGGAGTACTGCTCAAAAATCAGCATATGTGAAGCAGATGAAGGAAAAGACGAGGATGAGTTCGGGGAGGTGACGCAGCCCAAAATCGGGCATGGAGGATGCGGTCGCCAACAGCCAGCCATCCGGAAAGAAGCACTGAAGCTCTTTACGGCATGGCGTCAGAGTAAAGACGAAGATGGCGATGAAATTGGTCGCATCGCTCAAACAGAAAAGCGTCCCCTTCCTGCTTCGGAGGTGCACACGATTTTAAAGAAGGTATCCCCCGAAGATGTTGTAACACTCGGTCTATCCGAAGATTTTGCCCAGCCAGATTGGATGGTTCTCACAGTGCTTCCTGTGCCACCACCTCAAGTACGTCCAGGTGTGACGGAATTTGGTAGTGGCTTGGGACAGGATGATTTGACTTACAAATTGGCTGACATTATCAAGGCGAGTGCTAATCTTCGCCGAATGGAACAGGAGGGTGCGCCTGCTCACATATTAAATGATTTTGCCGATCTGTTACAATATCACTCGGCAACGTACATGGATAATGACATTGCGGGTCTACCACAGTCGTTGCAATCTTCTGGTCGACCTGTGAAAGCACTTCGTGCGCGCTTGAAAGGAAAAGAGGGTCGTTTGCGTGGTAACTTGATGGGTAAGCGTGTTGACTTTTCGGCCCGAACAGTTATTACGGGTGATCCTAACATTGAACTTGATCAAGTTGGTGTCCCCAAGAGCATTGCTCGTAACCTTACATATCCAGAGCGTGTAACGCCATACAATCGTGCTTACCTCTCTGAACTGGTAAGGAACGGTCCAAATGAATACCCCGGTGCTCGCTATGTCATTCGTGACACTGGCGAGCGTATTGACTTAAAGTACAACCGTCGCGGTGATATTGCTTTGCAAGCTGGATGGATTGTTGAGCGCCACCTCAAAGACGGTGACTATGTGCTGTTTAATCGACAGCCTAGTCTGCACAAAATGAGTATGATGGCTCACCGTGTGAAGCTTATGGATTACTCAACTTTCCGTCTAAATCTCAGTGTCACACCACCTTACAATGCTGACTTTGATGGTGATGAAATGAACTTGCACGTGCCACAGAGTGAAGAAGCCCGGGCAGAGCTGGCGCAGATTGCATGGGTCCCTCGTCAGATTGTCTCACCTCAAGCTAACAAGCCAGTGATGGGTATTGTGCAAGACACTCTCTGTGGCATTCGAAAGTTTACTGTTCGTGACTGTCTTATGGATTATGACCAAGTCCAAAATATCCTTATGTGGTTGCCTGATTGGGACGGAATTGTACCACAGCCATGTATTTTAAAACCGAAGCCATTTTGGTCTGGAAAGCAGCTGCTGTCACTGTGTATTCCTAAAGGTATTAATGTCTTCTTGGGTGATGCTAAGGCTGCGAATAACAACTTTTTAAAAGATGATGGTGTACACATTGAAAATGGTGAAATTATGTACGGTGTGATTAACAAAAAAGTCGTTGGATCCTCGGCTGGTGGTCTTATTCATATTATTTTCCGTGAGCGAGGACCAGTCGTGTGTCGTGACTTCTTTGGTGGTGTTCAGCGTGTTGTCAATTATTGGCTTCTGCACAATGGTTTCTCTATCGGCATTGGTGACACAGTGGCTGATAAAGCAACCACAGCAAACATCAATGAAACCATTGCGAGGGCCAAAGCTGGTGTTATGGATCTTATTCAGGCTGCCCGTCACGATTGGCTCAAGGCGGACCCTGGTATGACGTTGCGTGAGTCTTTCGAAGCTAATGTTAATCGGATTCTCAACAAAGCTCGTGATGATGTCGGTTCTCACGCTGAGCAAAACCTGCCAGACTGGAACAACGTCAAGCAGATGGTAATTGCTGGTTCCAAAGGTTCATTTATCAACATCTCTCAGATGTCCGCTTGTGTCGGCCAGCAATCTGTCGAAGGTAAACGCATTCCATTCGGATTCCGACACCGCAGTCTGCCACATTTTACCAAAGATGACTTCACACCTGAAAGTCGTGGCTTTGTCGAAAATTCATATCTTCGTGGCTTGACGGCCCATGAATTTTTCTTCCACGCAATGGCTGGTCGCGAGGGTCTTATCGACACTGCTGTGAAGACCGCAGAAACAGGTTATATTCAGCGCCGACTCGTTAAGGCCCTGGAAGATGTGACTATCTGCTATGACGGAACTGTACGGAACTCGACCAACAATGTCATTGAGTTCGCATATGGTGAAGACGGTATTGATGGTGCCATGGTTGAGCGTCAGAAACTGATAACTCACGGATTGAATGACAAAGAATTCCGTCGCCGCTTCAAGGTGGATCTTAGTCATGGTGGATTCAAAAAAGGTACCCTGCGTGCAGGTCTGGGTGACTGGTCTCCTGAGCTGGAACAATTATTGGAAGAAGAATTTGAGCAATTGGCAAAAGATCGCAAGACTCTGCGCACTGAAATTTTCCCAACAGACCGTGTGGATACGTACTTACCTCTTAATATCGCCCGTCTCGTTCTAAATGCTCAGCAGATCTTCCACATCGATCCGCGTAGACCCAGCGACTTGTCGCCGTTTGAAATTGTGGATGGGTTAAAGCGTGTGCTTGCTAATCTTTTGGTTGTCCGTGGCGACGATAGGATTAGCCGAACGATGCAAGAAAATGCTACTCTGCTATTTAAGATCCACCTTCGATCTTTCCTTTGTACTAAGCAGGTCATTGAGGTCCATCACCTAACACGCGAAGCATGGGAATGGATTCTTGGCGAGATCGAGGGACAGTTTGCGCGCAGTGTTGCACAACCTGGTGAAATGTGCGGTACGCTTGCTGCTCAAAGCATTGGTGAACCTGCAACACAGATGACGCTTAATACGTTCCACTATGCTGGTGTGTCGAGTAAGAATGTGACACTTGGTGTACCTCGATTGAAAGAAATCATCAATTGCGCTGAGAACATCAAGACACCGTCGGTCACTGTATACTTGCATCCGAAGTATAGCGCGTCATCTGAATCGGCCAAGATTATCCAGACAGCATTGGCGTACACGACATTGCAGACAGTTACGTCAGCAGTGGAAGTGTTCTATGACCCTGATCCGAGTTCAACAGTGATCCCGGAGGATCGCGACTTTGTTGACGCATTCTTTGCTATTCCTGATGAAGAAGTAGAAGCTAGTCTGGAGCGTCAGTCTCCTTGGCTATTGCGTCTTGTATTGGATCGTGCGCAGATGCTGGACAAAAATCTGACTATGGCAGAGGTGGCCTCCAAGATCGGTGCCATGTTTGGCAAGGATATTTTTGTTACGCATTCGGAAGACAACGCGGAAGAACTGGTGTTGCGTATCCGTATTGTCGACAATGATCCTGACAAAGAAGTACAAGGTGAAGAAGACGTGTTTTTGAAAAGTCTTGCGCAGCAAATGCTGACGGACATTGCTCTAAAGGGTGTACCTGGTATTTCTAAGGTTTTCATTGTCAAGCAAGACAAGTCGACGCGTCGGTTTGACCCGGAAACAGGTGAATGGGATACGCTGAAGGAGTATGTGTTAGAAACAGATGGTACGAACCTGAAGGATGTTCTTGCGGTTGATGGTGTGGATGTTTCGCGGACCCTTTCAAACAACTGCGTTGAGGTTTTCCGTGTGTTTGGAATTGAAGCAGCGCGTGGCTCACTGCTGAAAGAAATTCGCAATGTCATTGAGTTTGATGGTTCGTATGTCAACTATCGACACCTTGCTTTATTGGTGGATATCATGACGAGCCAAGGCACACTCATGGCAATCACTCGACATGGTATTAACCGTACTAATCAGGGTGCATTGATGCGTTGCACATTCGAAGAAACGGTTGAGATTCTAATGGAAGCTGCATCTATGGGTGATATGGATGACTGTAAAGGAGTAGGCCAGAATGTTCTTCTGGGTCAAATGGCGCCTATGGGAACTGGCTCATTCGAGTTGAATCTTGATGTTGATATGCTAAAGGATGTGGTTGTGAATCGTGATCAGTCTTACGCCAACCTTTGGGCATCTAGATTGGGTATGGACAACGACGATATGGGCTCGCGAACTCCAGGTGGTATGACGCCATACGATGCTGGTTCACCAAATATTGATGATGGATTCAGCGTCCAACAACAGGCTAGCTTCTCGCCTTTGGTTCAAGTGGGTGGTGATGAAGGTAGCTATGGTGATTATCTTAGCATGGGACAAAGTCCCATGCGTACGCCACTCGGTGCACAAAGTCCGGGCTATGGCTTAGCACCGACTTCGCCTGGGTATGTGCCTACGAGTCCAGCATACAATGCAACAAGTCCTGCCTTGGGTGCGATGAGCCCGTGGGTCGGAGCTGCGGGTGCGACCTCACCGGCTTACAGTCCAACATCGCCGCAGATTTTTGCTGGTGCGACTTCGCCTGCTTACAGTCCCGCAAGTCCAAGTTACTCGCCCTCGAGTCCGATGATTGGCGCTGGAAATGTGCGAAGCACGTATACGTCTCGTATGTCACCTGCGAGTCCAAACTATTCGCCGACAAGCCCGGTATACTCACCCACTTCCCCGGCTTATTCACCAACTTCTCCTCAGTACTCACCAACTTCACCAGCTGGAACAAGGGGTCGTCGTTCGGGTGCAAGTGGACCAAAGTACTCGCCTACTTCTCCTCAGTATTCCCCGACGTCGCCGCAGTATTCGCCTACGTCCCCTCAGTACTCTCCGACGTCGCCGCAATACTCGCCCACTTCTCCTCAGTACTCCCCGACGTCTCCGCAGTACTCGCCCACTTCTCCGCAGTACTCTCCAACGTCGCCGCAATATTCGCCAACGTCGCCACAGTACTCTCCAACGTCGCCGCAGTACTCTCCAACGTCTCCGCAATACTCGCCGACGTCGCCACAGTATTCACCGACTTCACCGCAATACTCACCAACTTCTCCACAATACTCACCCTCTTCGCCGCAGTATTCGCCCACTGGCAGTGGGGCTGCCGGTGCCGCTTCGCCTCGTCGCAGTCGTATGACGAGCAAGCCTACGTGGCAACGTTGAGGGTAGTTTATTGAATCCCAGCCTATATCTACAGACCCTTAGAAAACCCAAAAAAGGTATTGATTGTAGCTGTATCCAGTCGAAGTGTGTGGAGATTCGTGACTTGCTACATGCATCCGCTTGTAATAACAGATATAAGTGAGCTTAGTGCGCGAGATAAAGCGCTCTGCAGACGAGGTAAGTTCTTCCTTGCTAATAGTAGCTGGGTATGATGGCGTGGAGCGTATTTTGAGCGACTCTGTAGCATCACTCGCTAAAAATTTGAATGCTACAGAGACCCATGCAAGACACATTCGAATGACGGTAGAGCGAGCTGTTGCTCCTGTGCAATGTTCTATCTGGAATTTGTTGGACGGTTTTGAAGATTCTGTTGTTTTAGGAACTCCAGGAGAAGATGAAGAAAGTAAAGATGTAAGCTTTGGAATGCAATCTGTGCGTGAAAACCAGCCCGGGGTTGTATCATCAGGTGTTCTTACGCTCGACGCGTGCTTGAATGGTGGATTTGCTCGAGGAATGGTATCAGAGGTTGTGGGCGAAAGCTCTGTTGGGAAAACTCAGCTCTGTTTGTATGTGGCGGTCTGTACAGCGCTAGGGTTGCATACTACAATGCACAGACCGGCAGCCCATTCTGTCATAAGTGGTGGAAGTGGAAGAACTGTGGCACTGATAGCGACCAAAGGAAGAAGTGCTGCCCAGCATATGGTGAATCGAATGGCTGAAATGGCTCGAGAGATTCTGGGGGAATCGTACGAAAAACAGGGTACCTACCCTGCAGACTATATACACAATCGTGTGGAAGACGGTGTGAGACTGGTACTCGAGAACGTGTATTTGGCGTGCGCCTTTACATTTGACACAGCAGAGCATCTGCTACGTTATACTTTGCCTGGTCTTATAACAAGAAAGAGACACACGTCGAATCCTGTGGAGCTCGTCGTGGTAGACAGTATACCACCTCTCCTTCAAGAGGATTTTCATGAAACAGCTCTTCCAGAAACATCTGCATCATTTCACAGTGTTCGTGCCTTCAGACTGCATGAATTGGCGAGTTTGCTGAAAAGGCTAGCTGTCGGAACTATAGCCGTCATCGTCACGAATCATGTAAATGATGCATTTGCCCAAGATGCAGCCCTCGTGCAGCGAGCGCTTGCTGATGATGAGATTCCATGGTCTAAAGCGGATCTCGAGATACCATATCGTAAATGGCAACAAACCATTTCGTTTCCGTTGAATTATACCCTACAGGCGGCCCACTTTTCGGGGCTGCTAGCTTATGTTCCGCGTAAAGAAAATTGTGACATAACCATGACCACTTTTCTTGCTGAGCGGGATTCAAAGGTGGCTCAACTAGGCCTAGTATGGACAAATTGCATTAATGCGCGATTCCTGTTGACACATGATCGAAATAAAAGCAGGAATGACCATGGAATACGTCGTTTTCGAGTCGTATTCTCGCCATTGTGCACGGAGAGTAATGGAGAAGTGTATATTAGGATCACCCGCCAAGGTATTCAAGCTTCTTTCAAGTAGCAATCAAGAATACATGCAGGATGCCAATGTATGGAATGCCAGCTACTTGGGATGTAGACTATATAAGAAGATACGTCAATGAATGTCTAGCGAGTTTTGAGCTTGGTTGGATCCGCCGGCGAAGAAGCTGAGGCGGCTGCTGTGCGGTTAGCAGTATTAGCAGGTTCGGGTTGGTTCCTACTAATACTGAGCACAGTGCAAGCGTAACGCGTAACTAAGTCTGTGAGCATCAAGTATCCTTTACGGAGTGCGGGAGGGCAGGATGGATGCTGCGTCATCTTGTCGAGCTCAGCACGAACATGTTGCATCGCAGCACGTGTGAAGCTGCTCATATAAAAGCGCAGGCGCAAGAAGTGTGCATACAGAAGCGGGGCCAAGAGCGAATTGCGAAACAGAATGGCTCCAAAAAGAACACGAATGAAAATAATCACCTCAGAGTACGACACAAAGCGCATAGCAAGGTCATAATTCTGCTTCACCCAAGTCTGAATAGACTTGGATAGGTCGCCACCTGCAGGCGAAGATGTGCCATCAGCATTCCGTGCTGCAGGCACCATGGAAGGTAGAATGGTAGTGCGGGTGAACGTGAGAAGATGGAAGAGAGAAAAGGTGATGTAGGGGATAAGAGTCACTGCACAAAGTTAGAACGCGACTTGCTACACATACAGGAAATAGGCTTGATCCAACACCAATACATTGCGATCACCAGGTATTGGACGTTCTCATCCATGAGAGCACGCTGCAAATACGACTTTTCTGTGCGTGGAACACCAAAGCTCTTATAGATGACGACGCCGTAGCTGACTATAGCACCGAGATACGCCAGGCGGTACCACAAATCGTAACCGGTCCAGGAGAATGCAGCCACGGCAAGCCAGTATCGCATACCGGCAAAGAAGGTGAGAAAGTGACCAGCGGCCCAGACAAGATGCGGAGCACTAGCTTTTAGCTTTCATGTCAGATCTGTGCGGCAGGCACAATACGTACCATTTCACTTGGTCAGTGGGCGAAAGTGGATGTGCCGCGTCATATGGTGGTCGGGCAACGACAAGTGTGCTGACTAACTTCTCGGCCGATATTAAGGCCCGTCAATCCTACGCTGCAGGTATCCAAGTCTTGAAACTTGCTGGCGCGGTTACGGCACCAGAGACGTGAGGTGTTTTTAACTTGAGCTTCCTATAGCAGCGAGGCTCCGGACATGTCGCTCCCGCAGCATTGGTCGGACATTCAAAGGCATGTCCTGGATCGCGGTGTATGGACACGAATGCACGCACGGATGTCTGCCCGCTCTAGAGTCACCAACCTGGGTGTCGCATTACTAACTTGTGCCCTTATAATTTCATTGCTTTTCAACACAAGAAGCCATAAGGTATATGTTCCAGTCGTATCAAATGTTCAATCTGCTGACGAACACCCGGCCTTCAACATACACCTGCGCGATTCTGTGCCTGCATACCCTGGTGCTCAGGAGTCTCCACTGACACATTTGGTTATAGTGGCAGGTCATGCCATATGGAAAGGAGATGACCCAGCACTTATTATGAATGACACAAGCTGGCTACTTGAAGACTATCAGCGAGGAGGAAGCGTGAAAACCTTCGTCAAGCATATTGAAGAGGGATTAAAAATCGCTGTCGAAGACAAGTCTAGTTTGCTCGTGTTTAGTGGTGGTCAGACTCGTCGACAGTCGTGGAAAACAGAGGCCGAATCTTACTATCATTTAGCCCTGACAATGTCTAAAGGATTGCCATTTTTTAGCGATTCACAAGAAGACCCATCTCAGTCTCGTCTGCCATTTGAGCCACTCGACAAATCCGAGACAGCGCGTGCCTCACGCTACATGAGTACTAATGAGCATTTCGACCTTGGCCGCCTGCGAATGACAACGGAAGATTACGCTTTGGACAGCTTCCAGAATTTTCTGTTCAGTATTGCACGGTTTTATGAGTTCACCGGCACATATCCCCAAAAGATTACAGTGGTGAGTTATGAGTTCAAGAAGCGTCGCTTTGTCGATTTGCATGCACATGCTCTTCGTTGGCCCTCCAACAAGCTGATTCCTGGCGGTACACAACGCCTAAATTACGTGGGCATCGATGATGAGCCGAACAGTCCTTCCATACCCAAATTGCATGATTCTGCGTATGATCTTTTCGAGGTCGATATGTATGGTTGCTATGGACGATTGTTGGAAAAACGCAGAAAGCGAAATAGTGGCCGTCGCGTCCCTCCCTACTCAAGCACGGCACCTGAGCTTGCGGGCCTTGTGGATTGGTGTCCTGCCATTAATTCTCGCTTGAGAGGCTTGTACCCAGGCTGGCTTCCCTGGGATCCACGTGCCTCCACTGGCCTGGGGCGTGGTGCACAAGTGATACTTGAGCAAAATGGTGGCAAGTTCGTGAAAGCAGAATATTTGCCGGACGGCAAGAGGATTGTCTAGGAACCTAATTAATATGCATGGGCGTACGGGCGCGCCTTGTCCATAGCCCGATCAAGAGCATTGTATGTGCGAGAAATAGGGATATTGATGACAATGTTGTCGAGGGGAATACATTCCATGACCATTCGATTATGACAGGGATCGCGATGCTGCACTTGTTAGTAACACGGGCAACGTACCGAAGTGGCAGGGACCATGTAGTGGACCATGTCAGGAGTGGAAGTTGGAAAGCATACCAGCTGTAAAACTGATAGTGAAGGCTGCGTGCAAAAGTCATACCGATAAGGTTGCTCGTACACAGCACCCGCACGATAAAGGATGCAGTCATCGGATGACTATCGCCTTTCCATCTGGATGAGACCCATTTCCATCCCTCCTTCGAAATATTGGTCCATTGGTGCACGCCAAAGACGCATAAAATGAAAACGTGTAATCCAAGCAACACTTGGGATGTTGTTGGGTGTGAAAAGATTTTTTCACCCAGGAACCGCCAATTGACCGTCCATTTAAACAGAAACATGCGAGAAAAGTCGAAGGCATTGGATACATATGCTTGAGGATCTCGCAAAATGAAAGGTAGACCTAGGATAACTTGGATTCCACCAACAATGACACCGACATGCAACATGGTGGATGTAGCACCGATGGCCCTGAACAGTATTACCAAAAGACCAGGAAGGTAGAGCAATGCATTCATCTTGATTGAAAGGGCGAGTGAGTATGAAATGCACGCAGCTTTCCAGCGTCGACAACACAAAAGATACATGCATAAATACATGAAAAAGATAGAAAGAGGGTCATTAAAAAGGCGTAAGAGGTAAATTGAGTGTAAACGCTTGGATAATGCCAAGAATAGGATCAAAATGGGTGGTGCTTTGGCTAAACGATAGAGTTGGGAAACAAGGAACAACGTGGATATGTACAAGATACCAAAAGTGACTTGTGCTGGTAGTAAATAGGCACCGTGATCGGTAAGGTGGTCTAAAATAGCGTAGGCGTACAAGTGGCCGGCCGGGTAAACGCAAGGACCGGTCCCGTTCGGAGGATCGATACTGGTATAGGTACGCTCACCATCCAAAAACAATTGTGCCTGCTGGAGATAGGTTTGAAAATCGATTTCTGTGTATGGGACGAAGCGAATAATGCTTGCCGTTAATATGCAGTCAATCGCGCATACTAGAAATGTAAGAGGCACATATCCTGTATGTGCGATAAAAAGAGCGTGAAGATGATGGAGAAGGGTGGCAGAATACCGTGCCCGTTTGTGGGTCATGTATAAGGTGCAAAGTTGTGCCGAGTGGAGAACGTGTCTCTCTCCCCGCTACAGTGTTGATCAGAGTCACCAAGGCATGAGTCATTTCTCATGTTTGGCTCAGAGCAGAGCAGGTATGTATATCCAGAATATATCTAGCGACTTACATTCAGAAATGGCTCTCTTTGGTGTGCCTCAAACATGATGGGACATGGAGATAAGAGCGATGAACCCATTCGAGGCTGTCCTAACGCCTTGTCAATGCTGACCAAGAATGAAGAAACACGCATAGAGTACTTGTCTTCTCTTGAACCAGAGGAAGATGGAACAGGAAATGTCGAGTACAAGTTCCAAATTCTGCCTTCCTCTGCTGATCGGTTTGACCGACTGGTGACGCAGCTCAACTGGCGACTCACAGAGGGGGATGGGCTTTGTATGTATGAAGTGGGTGTATTAGACGATGGTACATTGGCCGGGATACCAAGAGAAGACATGCGAAAGAGTCTTGCAAACCTGTGTGCTATGGCTCAGGTTCTTGATGCCAAGCCGGAAATCTGCCGTCTCATGATGATTCGCACAGGTGAGGGTGACGGACCAACGGTGCACATCTTGTCTGATGACGACGAGGCACGAATGCATTTGGGAATAGACGCAGGTCTCCCAGATGCTGAGGTGGTAGGTGTGCAGATACCACGAGACACACCACTCATACGACTTGCTCCGCCTTTGCACAGGGACGTATTTCGGCTACGACCTTATCAACAAGGTGAAGATGACGATGGCAGATTCATGTCCGATCCGACGACCATAACACCTCTCAATATACCTACAGATGCTCGAATAGAGCAGCGACGATCTAAGACCAATCAGCGACGAGTACTGAGATTAGAACGATTCGAGGCAGCGATCGAGAGGGGCGCAGGCAAGGAAATTTCTGTACAGAGCCTGTCAAACTGTAGGGGTGGAATGCCGTCTCGTGAAGTTGCAGAATGCTTGTATATGGCTGAGGTCGTGATTAGGCTACAGAACGACTTTTACATAGACTACACTTCATTGTAGTCACCCTAATATGGCCCGATGGCCCGATTTTTGCTTGAGCGCAATCACTCGAATTATCGGCCGGCTCCACCTTGACATTGCGCCGTGTAATGCCATGACACTTGATCCGACTTTCGCCGGTAAAGCAGGACCACAAAGGTATGTATAGCTGTATCGCATTAATATAATATAGAACAACTAAAGGCTCTTTGAAGCACAAAATCCTACCAGAAGAGCCGGAGCGCAACCCGGAGGCAGCCGTGCCTGAGATGGAGGATACGCCCGCTGTCTTGTATTGGGATGATGATGGCGACATCAATAATGAGGACATGTCGCATTTGCATCATATACCTGAAGGTAATATGCGCCGTGATGCTTTGCGTTTAACACGAAAGGCGCGCTCACGTTTGCCTCGTGTAACAGCCTACAGCACGGCTACGTCGTACAAACTACCTGAACTGATTCGATGGCTCCAAACCCGGAAAGCGTCGCATGAGACGAACGTCATTCGTTTTGATGAGTGTGTGTACACTACATACACGTATCAACACGTTGATGAAGCCCGTGGATTGCCAAGCACATCACCATGGGTGCTGGAACGGGGGCGCCCTCCATTCCGACTGGATCATAGTAGGGCACCCACTGGTGACCTGTTAGGTGTGCCGGAACTCCATCAAGATTCGCCTGCACTTGATCATGGTCTTCAGACCATCACGGAAGAAGGCGAGGGTGGCAGCGAGAGACCAAAGCAGGAAACGACGCCGCCTGCTCAGCCATTGGTGCGAAAGCCTGCGCATTACGTGCCAGAGGTGTTTTTCATGGAATATGGCACGGTTGTGATCTGGGGCATGTCTCTAACGGAAGAAAAGAGAATGCTTCGCGAGCTGCGCAAGTTTGAAGTGGAGCGGCTCGCTGCTGAAGACGTCGAGTGCGAAGATCTCAGTTGGTATTTGGCTGACTACAGTCGTATATACAACGACGTGATTACATTGCGCCGTGGATCGAGCTATATGACAAAGTTATCTCTTTCGCATGCTTTGGCTCAGTCCACAAAAATTAGCTTTTTTGAGAGTGTGATCGAGGCCACTATTGATACGACGAAGGACATTCCGCGGAGTATTGCGGAGAGCGGCAAAGTTGGCATGCCGCCCATTGACATTATGAAGAATATTGGTCACCTGTTCATTCTGCGGATGAATATCCACCTGGTCGGCTCGGTCGTGGACTCTCCCGAGATCTTTTGGTCGCAGCCGGATCTCGAACCGCTCTACGCTGCGGCACGAAGTTACTTGGAGATTCAGCCACGAATTGACCTGTTGAATATTCGTGTTGAGGTTCTGCAAGACATGCTACAATTATTGAAGGATCAGGCTACATCAAGTCACTCAGAATGGCTGGAAATTATTGTAATCATATTGATCGTGTTAGAGTACGTGTAAGCAACATGACTAATGGCACGCAGGATTATATTGGGCGTGGCGACAAGTGCGTGCATGCATTGGCTGACGAAACAGTGTTGGTGGACCTGTACGCGTAACCCCACGTGGCCATGTAGATCGGGGCGAGTTAGAAAAAAACTGACATCCATGACACATTGCATCGTTGGACAGAAGACGTCATGGGAGAATCGAATACACCCCTAGTTGATGGGCTCTTTCCTATCTGTACCAAGGATGTATTCGATGCATATCATGATCCCAGTGTGCATATTTTCTTGTCCATTGTGTTTGGTATATTTGGATTAGTGTTTCTTTATTACGCCATTGCGCGTCGACCCAGATTTGAGTACTTTTTGTTATTCGCCGTGTGCGCATTACAGGTTGGTGCTTTTATACTTCGCATCTATTCAGACATCACAGATGCATTCATTGCATTGATGGTGTACTCTGCTGCCATTGCTGTAGCAGTTGGCGTGATGTACAGCATGCTGGTTCGATGGACCTGGATTGCAGACAGGTACTATGGCAAGCGGGTGTTTGACCGCGGCTATGGTAATAACGTGGTGATCGGAGTTGTCTCTGTGGTTCTTGCTGGCTTGCTTGTTGCCGGTATCTGGGTCGCATCGACCATTTGGGTGGTTTACCTAGCGCTCATCCTAGTCATGTGGCTTACATCGAACGTATACTTGGGCATCCACCGACGAATGAAACCATCGATGGAAGAGCGCGCTATTGTGATGAGCACAATGGAATCAAGGCTCGGATATGCACCTCTTGTGACAAGCCATAAGCAGTTGGACAATATGCTTGTGTTTATGATCGTGTTGCTCACAGTTGAACTTGTCAAGACCATTTTTCTTACCGTTTGTTTTGTACTCATTCCTTTGTTCTTCATCACGCCGCTGTACTACATTTTTTCGATCATTCCAGACTTGGCTTATGTCGTCCTGCTGGCCAATAGTGAGACGATGCCGCTATTTGAGCACGGTAGGCACGTTCCAGAAGTTCGTGCAGAGGTCTTCAGCCAAACGCAATATTCCCAACCCCTCGATTCGGCCATGGTGCAGTCATACCCAACGGGATCCGTACCCCAATCACATTTTAGAACATCAGAACCCATGTCGGTGACAGTAATTCCACAGTAATTGTCTATAGTACTAGAATCATGCTGTTTGTGTGACTACGACTGTCTTCGTGACATCTTCGGTGGTAGAAGGCTTGTGGATAGTGACAGTGCCCGTAGTTGATGTAACATAGACAGTAGACATTGTACGCTTGTCTTTACCCTCCGGGAGAGTGCGGTATTCAGGGATGTCAACGGCGCACACGGCGTCCTTAGGCGAACCAGGGGGGCAAGCTACCGTGGTGAATGTTGGCTTGGAGTTGATTTCTGGCTCGCCGACAGCACAGGAAGCACCCTTTGAAGAGCCAGAGGGGCACGCGACTGGGCGAGCAGCTGCCGCGCCTATAGCTGCGAGGAGGATGGCAATAAACTTCATCTCTAGTGAAGATTGCTTGTCAGCTAGCCATTAGTATATATATTCATTTAAATTTTTCGAACTTCTGTCATAGTTCGTGCTATGGTCGTTTCATCGCAAGCCAATCATGACAAGCCAAAAAGCACAGTCAACCGAGCAAGTCGTGCATAGAACGCGCCAATGAAAAATAGTATTGACGGTTGATTACTCATCTTATGCTGTCTCGACCAGCGCTACAAGCTAGAACTGGGCCGAAAATTTCAGAATAAGAACTCGCATGCCAAGACAGGTGCATCCAAGCGCATGCATAGCCTAGATGATATACAGGGCATGCAGCACTACACAGTGGAAATCAATCCGTAGGCCCATATGCCAAGCATTTTGTTGATGGATCATGTTTCTCCCCACAAAATCATGTCAGCTCCGCATTTCGCATGATTCGCTCTGTTCGTATAGTGCCACTTTTAGCTCCATGTACCTGGGGTGCGTGCACTGCACGCGGAGTGTGATACAAATTTGAAATATAGGTCGCATTCGAGCTGTGAATTGGTCCTGAAGCATCTGCCATGTACAACAGCCCTGTATTGCGTGTGCCGCCTGTTGATTCACGTATAGCGTCTCATCGCAGAATGTGTAAATTATGAAGAAACACGCATGTGCAGTGACAATGCCAGCGCAGATGCGCAGCACATGCACCATATTCGAATCTGTTGAAATACCGTGGCATGAAGAGGCGATTCCATGCTGCTGATGCAGTAACAGCAATTTAAGCCACTGAAGGGAACAAGTAACAAGGCGAAGATGCGAAGATTGCTTCAGCCCTGATTTTATTTCCGTACTGTTTTTAGCAGGCTAGTGGGCGCAGCGCTCACCAAAAGGGACCCTTTTTCATTGCTAACCAGTATTCAGCGCAGGTGTGCTAAAGGCGCTCGCTCGCTGTTTCTCGAAAAAGAATGACTTTTTGATTTGCATGCGCACTGGACGATAATAGCCAGCGCAAGAGCGCGACTAGCGAAATAGAGGAGAATGTGCCTCCTATTGATGTAGGTGCGCTTTGATGATAGGAGATATTATAATCGAGAGCAGAATGACAATGACAAGTCGAACATCTCTGTTTCGATCTTTTCACCCGCTACTTGGTGTGAAAACATCGCGAAATACAGGTGGGCATGGAAGAAAGGGGGTCTGTGGGAGAGTCTGTGAGCGTGGTATGTCTCAGCAAAAAAATGTGTCAAGTAAGATGAAACTCGAGATAGCCTAATGTTTGGACGCTTTCCTGTGAAGCACAGTGCATCTTTGAAGTGGCATGTTCAACAATCAGGTGGTTTCTTGCCCGCACATTACCAGCGTTGCTTTCTTGGACATGTTTCTCATCGGGTTGGTGTGCCTCCACGAGGAGTCTTGAATTATAACCTGGATAATCCAAAAAGGGCCCGATTTGTATCCATTTGCAAAAGCAACACCAGACCTCATGAACGGATGAGCACAGCAGAGTTGCCAAACATAGACACCACAAGGGATACATCTAAAGTAATACTGACACCATAAAGATGGAAAACGTCTGCATGCAAGAGCCATGCTAAAGCTTCGATACCCTGTTCTTTTCACTCGAACCGGCTCATACGGCGAGGGTGATCCTTGTCCATAAAGCAGCAAGCTTTGCACGCACGACATTCGAAGGTCGCAGCAGCAAGGTAGCATTCATGCGCAGAGTGAGGCGATGAAGAGGCAATGAAGAGCTGCTGGTTCAAGCACAGCGAGGGCAGGTCCTAGGATAACAAGCGCGGAGTCAATGATATGGCGATTACAGTGGCCACGACCTTCTTATCGACGGTCTTTAGGGACATTGTGAGTGCAGCGCATGTAAGGCGAGTCATCCAGGACCGCCATGCAGTGGACATTACAGACTCATTGGTAGCGCGGATGCATGCAGGCTTGATGGACTCGTGGTACTTTACATTCACGGGGCAAGGCTGCAAAAGCCGTTGCTTACGAGCTTGGACAAGCTAGGACAACAGCCACAGGCACACGCAAGCGATAAAGTAGCCGATAATCAAATCAGACCACGCACAATTATAAAAACTCAAGGCAGTCGCAGTTGGAAGGAAGAGCCGTGCTAGCGTGTGATATTCGGGTTGGACGCGGCACTGCGACGGGCAGGGTGAAACGGGGGACTCGAAGGAGGATGGAAGGAGCATAACCGACAGTAAGAAGCAAGGGCTAGTATTGTGCATCAATTTTATGGCATATATAGACTCGTGGTTATGAGCCATAAGGAAGAATGCTTATTGACGGAGTAGCGATTAAGGCATAAGAAAAACGCGGCATAACGTTAAGTCACCATAGCAATGAAACTGGAAAAAGGCTCCATTGGGCAAAATGCAAGGATCAGTTAAATCTTACACTGTTAAGATGGAGAAAATTGCCTGTCAGTGCAGAGAGAAAGAGGGCAACTGGGTCGAGACAAGATCTGAGAGGAAGTCTAGAGAGGGAATGGGCTAGCACGGCCCCCACGAAGTGTAGAGGCTTTAGACAGGACCATTATTATAAGAATCAACTAAGATACAGGGTGAACGAGGAAAGGGGTGAGGTGAAAAGTGGCGGCAAGAATGCATGAGACCAAAGCTGGTGCCACCAGAGCTGAAGAACTGAGTGGAGAAGGGACTGAAAGTCTTTACCATTTTATGGTGTAAGGAGACAGTGCGGGGAAGTGGAGATGAAGGCACGAAACGGCGAAAAGGCCTTGGTAGACATGAACCCGGAATCTGGCGCCGCACACATGTGTGGAATGCTCCATCGATAGGGTGCATGAAAAGAATATGATGAATTCAACATGAAGGCAAGAGGTATCCAAAGCATCAACGAATAGTGTGCATCATTGCGTGTGTGTGTGTGTGGGGGGGGGGGGATTCTAAGGAAACATCACATCCACCTAGAGAGTCAAGGCGAAGATGAGCAGGGCTCGACAAAGTTTATACGACGAGTGTCAAAGTTGCACATGAATGAGTCGAGTTCCATGACAGAAAGGCCGAGAATGTAAATATTTAAGCAGCCCAAAAGCACTTGGTACCAGCGTAGCCAAAGCTGATAGCATCACAGAATGGCTTGAAAGTCCGTCCAAGTGCAATAAGGCAGTCAAACAAATGGACAGGTTGATGTGAGACAAAGTCACCAAAAAGGATTGCCATGCACATGAAACAATGTCTTACAAAGCTACTGTGCTATCGAGCTTATAAAATCGTGTGCACATCGTAGAGACATTTTTTTGGTTACTGCATATTTTTTTTCGAGGCAAGAGAGGCCATTGCGCTGTGTGAGAATCAAGCTTTGAAGACAGTCGCGAGGTATCATGGGCAGAGGGGAAAAATTAGTCATTTGATAGAAAGAATGGATTGACATAGGCTGACGGCGCCAACATTCAAAGAGTGCCGTCTCTATGCACGGCGGAAAAAAGGGGCAGGCACAAGAAACACGATGCGCGAAATTTTTGACACGCATGAAATTGACTAAAATACATGTATGCGCCTAGAGCGCAAGAGCACCAGTGATATGCCGTAAAGACGGAAAATTCTTGCGGCGGTTCGATTCATGTGACTTGGGTTTAAAAGGCTGAAAAAAATATTCATGGGTTAATCCATACTATAAAAGCGAGACTTACGTAGCAAAGAGAGACGTAGCGAAGAACACGGGCATGAATCTTAACTCATTGATTTTGACAACGCTCGCACTGGCAATTCAAGCGAACGCGTACAGCAAGCGAGTGGATGTTTACGGGTCATGTGAGGGTGATAAGTACTCTATTAAGATGCATTATCACCGTCCGCCAACGATGACAAGTCAAGATCAAGAGGTCTTGAATAAATGCAACAATGATTCTCCAGGATTGCACGGATGGGAATGTGAGCTCAGCTGCGGCAAGGGTCCTGAACTGTGCGAGGAGATTTATGAAATGGTGGAAAAGAAGGGCCCTGCGATCAATCACTGCAAGAAGGCAGGAGAAGCAGGCTCTGCGAAGACAAAAGAAGAATCAGGTACTAAGACGAAGACGGTTGTAAGCACACAAAGTGGATCGACAGCTGGTAGCGATGATCGCGACGAAATGAACACAAAGGAGGACGGGGACTCTGCGGCAAGTGTTAAGGCAGGAGTCATGACAGCACTATTTGGAACCGCTGCCATGTTTGGATTGCTGATTATTTAAACTTTGAGGTAATAGAATGAAAGCAATGCAGTAATTTATAGCGGTGTGAAAGAGAATAATTTGCAGATGTGATTGTGAACCAGGATGGGAGCACAGTGCTTTGGACGATAAGAAGTGATTAGCACGAATATTCGGTGAAGACATGATGCAATTGGAACTGATTCTTGGAGAGTGTTAGTGTGTGAGTGTTAGTGTGAGTGTGAGTGTGAGTGTGAGTGTGAGTGTTAGTGTGAGTGTGAGTGTTAGTGTGAGTGTTAGTGTTAGTGTTAGTGTTAGTGTTAGTGTTAGTGTTAGTGTTAGTGTTAGTGTTAGTGTTAGTGTTAGTGT
>OJLM01000017.1_pt1 | contig 123574 bp, 77 predicted proteins | sample 1596821 | NCBI WGS metagenome assembly OJLM01 (sample SAMEA3904686, study PRJEB24821) | metagenome | biome: Builtin; feature: hospital; material: surface | place: USA | collected 2013-06-07
CATCTACCCGCCCCCTCACGCAGGGGCCACGCCACGTAGCACGCTGAGATAATATGCACGTGAATCTATCGATCCATGGGCCTCGGTCGCGACGCTACGGCGGCCTCCACCAGCTGCGCCGTTCGGCCACGGATGGCTGCGTCCAACTCGCTCTGTAGCACATCGGCCGCTTCGACGCACGTTCGCATCATCGTGTCAAAGCGGTCCTTGTGCATACGCGTGTCGAGCTGAAGTAGTGGCACACCGCCCGTGCGCGGCAGAATAGCCACGGTTGCATACGGCAGATCCATCTGTTCCGTCACATTCAGGTCCAGTAGCGCCGTCGAGCCGTATAGGCCACATGTCATCGCTGTTACATAGTCGCTCATGGCCACACCCGCATCCATCAGTGCCAGTGTACACGCGTGGATCATGGCAGGCAGCACGCCTCCATCCTGCTGATGAACATACAGCACCATGTCGATCTGCGCACGAGGATACAGGTGCAGCTGCACCACTGGCTCAAATGTTGAGCGCAGGGCATTCGCCCATTCAACAATGCGCCGGTCGTTACGCGAGCGATGCCGCCAATCTTGGCCACCCCACGGCGCCATGGCAATCTCAGCGTGGATGCTCGCACGGTTCGGACGCACGATCGGCGTACGCGCCATGCGCGACGGCTCGCGTGGACCATATATACATGCCGTCACACTGGTGAGTCCTTGGGTTACTTTCGCCGAGCCATCAGGTCGCACGGATGCCGACGCAGTCGTCGGCACCAGTGACGTCGTAGCAGACGCATGCGGCGACACGGTCAGCTCCATAGATCGAAACTCGTGCGGTCGCCGGCCATCCATGCGGTAGCCACCCGCCGTAAGTAGCTCGATGCGCGATGACTTTGGTCAGCGATGCAGCACGTACCATTCCAGCGCGCGATCTATGGCACGAGGCAAGAAAGGGGCGTTTTTTTCGCAATCAGCTGACTCAGCTCTAAAATAGCTTCATTCTTTCAGAAGGTCTTCTTTTTCTCACCACACATAGTCTCGCAGCACCAAGACAAATTTACTTACTCGACAGCATCAGTACTACGGCACTATCGAAGCTCTCTCTTCCTGCCGCACCATGGCACATGGATGCAGAGGGTCAATATGTTTTGCCAACATCAAAAAAGTACAAAGACCATGTGCTCGCATGCTCAAGTTGACAACCTGAGCTTGTGGACACAACCAATATGGGTGGTCATACACAGGAACGTCTCAAGTCCAATGCAACCACTTACAATGAAAAACTATGAAGAGAGAAAGTATAGACCATTAGAACTATTGCATCTGCATGACCACGACGCCCGCTCTGCATATCAAATGTAACATTCTTTTTCATCAGTAGAACATGTGTCAGGAAGTTCTGATGACCAGCTTTCTCTCAAGTCATCCGGTACATTCTCGATACCATCAATAGATCTGGACAATGCTGTATGCACTCGCTCATTAGACAAAGTTTTAGAAGGAGCGCATGAACGAGGCGGAAATGTGTCAGGGAAGTAATCATCTTCTTTTCCCAAGTAAATAATTTTGCGCCAACAAGCTCTCATTTCCAATCTGACTTCTGAGCTAAATCCGAAGAAACCAAAAAACACACAAGCGGTAATAGGCCCCATCCATCTCGAGATTTCAACAATAGCTCTGTCAGTTTTTGCCAGTTGATCCACCGTATAGAACCCGACTCTGGCAAAATCTGAATGAACGATACTCCAATCAAAAGGCAGAAGCGGAGCTTTAGAAATATTTAGAACGAGAAACACCACAGATAAAGGGAACCATAAGCTCAAGTACGTGATGCCAAGGGCCACAAGCTTAAGATACTGCGACTTGGTAGCTCTTGTGCCCTTGGATCCCAAAACGTCATCAATTGAGTCCTTCTTCTTACAAATGTGGTATAAAGCAAATACTGAATCAGGTTAGATCAACACAACGCCTTGACTTACGAGCGTATGCCGTTCCAGCAGTATCGATTAAAACCGGATAGCACAATACCAACAGAATTGAGGGTACCGAGGGGTATATTGGGGCTATGCAACCGAGGTCTTTTACCTCATTTACTTGATGACCCTGAAAAAGAAAGTGTAACGGGACTTGAACCAATGGGACAACAAGTCCAAGCAGTATCTCAACGGCAAACTGGGACCGTTTAACGCTCGGGCTCGATGGAGGGGCAGAATAAGGTGATACAATCAGAGCAAGTCTCCTAAGCAGAACAAGACTTCCTGTGCAGGCACCTATCCCCCATAGATATCTGAATACGGCAGCTGGAAATTATTAGGCGGGGCTAATACATACCAAAATCGCACCAAGGTACATTAATCACATAAGGGGCATCTTGAAGCGAGATTGCTGCGGAAGCTTCAATGATATTACCAAGAGTTGTCCAGCCCGCAATAATTAAGATACCTGCATTTTTTGCCCTTAGATGTGAAGGGGCCGGGATCCACAGTAAAAGCGATGTAGAATATGCAAGAATAGCAAACGCCACCGATGATCCCAACATACCAAAATTGAATGTACCGAGAAATTGAGCTGACTATATACATGATTTTTTTTTACCCGGACCACTGTGCAAGTATTCTCATGATACCATTGTACTCCTCGCTTGGGTGGCGAAATCTTTGTTCACAACAACCACATTGTTTCCATTGCTCTTTGTTCAGTTCGAGAAATGTGGAGCACCCGATAACAACACAAAGAATCTTTGTGCAATTGAATTTAATAAGCACCAGTACAAGCGCATCCACGGCGCATGGTACATTTTGAACAAATAAGGTTCATGAAGAATGGCGTCGTTGAATGAGAGGCACAAGGATCCTTGAACAATGAACATTCAATGACGGAACAAACAAAATAAGTCAAATTCATAACTGATAGAAGAGACAGAAAGAGATAAATAGGCGGTTCTGAATCTGATAGTATGCCTCACCACCCAAGAATACCGAGCACAATGGAAGTTACCAAGGAATTCATCATCAACAAGGGCAACACTAACTCGAACTCGCAAAATGGAGAGCAGAACTCTGAGCCAGTCAACTACGAGTGGCCCCCCACCTCCTCGCCGAATCCCATTTACCTTTGCGTCATTGCTTAAAGCATCAAATTATGATGCCAAGGGTCCGTGACATGTCCTATGAACATGAAGTCTATCATCTCTTCAAGGACAATACTTTACTTCTAAGCTAGCTAGACATTTTTCTTGATAGTTAACAATTTAAACATGCGCGCATAAATTTGCTGAGAGACAAATGTACTCTTAATTGTTATTTGGAGGCCTGATTCGCATCCATCATGCTCATCTCAATGGCACGCGCAATGGCCTCTTCTTCAGTCATTTCCTCGTCTTGATCTCCTTCATGGAGACCTGCCACAGTGGCGCGCTGCGAGCTAGCCTCACTCGACTCCATGGGAGCATCCTCCTCTTCTTTGGACGCGGGCTGTTGTGATAGAGCTAGAGCTTGCTTGAGTAACTCGTCGTCGTGGTCAGCCTGGCGTGCCATGTCTGTATCAAGGCCAGAGGTTCCGCTTAGGGGCGGCGCATGGATGGGCACGAGTGAGCCTGTGGCGCCTTCCGCAGGATGCTGTGTTTCCGGGGCCGTGGGTGGCTGCTGCTCCTGTGTGCCGCCTTCATTTTCTTGGGTCTGCCGTTGTCGCGCCTGCTCTTCCTCAAGGGACAGACGCAAGGCTAGAGCCAATTCAGGGTCGGCGTTGGGATCGACGCCAAACTGGAAGCGGCTGGCTGGTCCTGACGAGCCTGATGGACCGGCCTGGTCATCGTCACCATCCAGCACGATCTGAGATGAAAGCAGGGTATCTGACAGGGGGCCCGCATCGGCAGGCACAGTGACGAGGTGGCTGTTGTCGTGGCTGTTCACGGTCTCAATCAACTTATGGAGCTTGGTGCCGTTCTGTTCGTGCTCGCCGAAGCTGATAATGTCCACGGCAACATTGTTTTTCTTCAGCTTTTTAGCGAGCTGTACAAGCGTCTCTTCCGAGTCTGCCACAGGCGATCCGACGAACGCAATGATGCGCTGGCGCTGGTTCTTGTTCTGGCGGTGCTTGAGGGCCAGCTGGGCGACATTGATGCCTGTGGCAAGGCCAATGCGGCCAGATAGCTTACTACTGTGGATACCAGCAAACACCTTACTGATGTCCTGAGTCAGCGTGGCGAGCACGGCAGGGCTCTTGCCGGCCATGGTCAGGACGCCGATCATGTTTTCGGGGTGCGCATTCGTTTTGGCGTCAAAGAGCACATTGACGGCATCTGACTGAGCGTCCCAGCGGCTCGGTGTATAGTCGCCGTTCCGCATCCACTCGGAGTTGTCGAGCACCAGCATCGTCGCTTCCAGCGGCATGGTGTCCGGACAAGCGCCGCTGCGACCGTCGACCCACAATGACGCGTACATCACGTGACACCAAGCCACTTTCGCCAGTCGACAGCGTCTGGCAAGGGAGTTTTGTGCATGCGATCATGTCGGGCCGCATTCGCGATGTGTGGGCCGATACGTTCGAGGCCGAGATGGGCCATATACGTGCGGTGATACGAAAGTATCCGTACGTGGCAATGGATACCGAGTTTCCAGGGATTGTTGCGCGTCCGATCGGCCAATTCCGTGGGTCGACCGACTACCACTACCAGACGCTGCGATGCAATGTCGATCTCTTGAAGATGATTCAGGTTGGGTTGACGGTGTGTGATGAGCATGGCAATCTGCCGCCAGATACGTGCACGTGGCAATTCAACCTGCGCTTTGATGTGCAGCAGGACATGTGTGCGCCCGACTCGCTCGAGCTACTCACAGCCGCGGGCATTGACTTTGAGCGGCACTTGCGTTTTGGAATTGATCAGGAGTGGCTTGGAGAAATGCTCGTGTCATCAGGGCTGGTACTGCTGCCGGATGTGCACTGGATCTCGTTTCATTCGGGCTACGATTTTGGCTATCTGCTGAAGCTGGTGACGTGCCAGTCGATGCCAGCGACGGAGGCCGAGTTTTTTGAGATGCTGCACCTGTGGTTCCCGTGTGTGTATGATGTAAAGTTTTTGATGCGCAGCTGCAAGACGCTCAAGGGCGGCCTGCAGGACCTCGCTGACGATCTGCAAGTGAGTCGGATGGGGCAACAGCACCAGGCCGGCAGTGATAGCCTGCTGACGGCCTCGACCTTTTTCCGCTTGCGGGATCGTTTCTTTGAGGGTGTGATCGATGATGCCAAGCACCTGGGGTGCCTGTACGGCTTTGCCAATACGATGTCTGCGACGTTGACGCCGGCAGGCACCGTTGTATACCAACCCGTGGATGCGGTGCGCACGCCTGTTATGCCCAGTATGCCGACGTCGGTCCTGCCCGCTGGCGCTGGTGGTGCACAGCCACCAATGGCCGCAGCTGCGACGGCACGATCCTTGTATACTACCACATAGCACTAATCAAACGCCTCTTCGCTCGACTGGCGTACGAGGCGGCGGACCTTGCGGCGGTAGCCGACGAGGTCCTCGCGGACCTGCTTGGCTGCATCGATATTGGCCGGCGAGTCAGTGTTGGGTGGGTCGGTGCTGAGCAGGCTGATGACCGACACGAGGATCGACTCGACGGTATGTACTGGGAGCCAGCGCTCGCTAGCGTCTTCGTATCCGTACTCGTCCGTGCCAGGCTCATGCAGGATCGAGATACACAGCGTCCCATCCTGGTAGATATTCGGGTGCCACATAGGCGTTTTGAATGTCAGCTTGGGCGGCAAGAGGGGGTATTCCTGCGGAAAGCTGAGCTCGGCACGCAAAAAGCCGCCCTCATACAGCGTATCGTTCGGGCCAATGATCATAATGTCCCATTCGAAGAGATTGCTGTCGTCCTTCAGACCCGCACTGAACCCATCGACCGGGTTCTTGCGCAGCTCCACCAGCTGCTTTTTGAGCAGCAGCGCGTTGCCACTGGTGGTCATGGCGTGCCAACTTGGCCACGCTCGCCGTGAGCGGCACAAATGCACGTCACGTGAACAACACCTACGACGTGGAGCTATGGAGGCTCGCAGGGACTTGGACCATGGTAAAGCATTGGATCTGATCGTCCACCTGCAGGCCATCGAAGCCATCAAACGACATGCCGCACTCGGTGCCCTTGCGCATCTCAGCCACATCCTTCTTCACTTGGCGCAGCGTATCGAGCTTGCCGCGGAACACCTCGTGGCGGTCATCGCCACGCAGGACACGCACCTCGCTGGCACGACTGATCACACCATTCGTCACGCGGCACCCCGCCACGCACTTGGGCGGGCGGCGCGAGCCCTGCTTGATGTGGAAGAGCTGAGCCACCTGCGCCTCGCCGACCACGCGCATTTCGTCACGTGGAGGCAACAGCCGCGCCACTTGATCGGTGACGTGGTCCATGAGGCGGTAGATGACATCGTCGCAGTGCACCGCCACAGGCGGCTGCATGCGCGAGGCGAGCGTCTGAATCGCCTTGGATGCCTTGACATGGAACCCAATCACGTGTGCACCGACCGCGTGCGCCACGTTCACATCACTCTCCGTCAGGTCACCCACGCCTTGCGACACGATCTTGACACCCGCCCGCGCATTGCCTATGGGCGCGAGCGTGTGAGCCAGCGCCTCCGCCGTGCCAGACACATCCGCCTTCAGAATCAGCGGTAGAATAGCGCGCGTCTCGGACGCTTCTTGTTCCGTCACGTTCTGCGCTCGCACGGCCTGCGCTACGGCCTCCGCATGCATCGTACCTTCCTCCTCAGCACGCTGGAGGCGCTGCATTTCGCGACGCGTCAGCTGCTCGGCACGCTCACGCTGTGCGTCAGCCTCGGCTTTACGGCGCCGCCCCTCGTCAATCTGCTCGGCATCCAATAACAGCGCCTGCTCTTTCACGATGCGCTGACGGTACTCGACGGCTCGTTTGCCTCGTGCCTCGTCTGGCGCGCCGATAAACTGGTCGCCCGCCTTCGGCAACTCACGCCACCCCGCGACTTGCGCCGCATAGCCTGGCAGGACCTGCTTTGTCGCGCGCCCATCCGGCTGCATGAGCTGCTTCACCTTGGCCCATGTCGTGCCGCAAACAATCACGTCACCCGACGCGAGCGAGCCACGCTGGACCAACACCGTGGCAACGTTGCCGCGGCCCTTTTCCACGCGGCTCTCGAGAATGCGTCCTTCAGCCATACCGCTCGTCTCGGCGCGTAGCTCGGCCATTTCGGCCATGACCGCCAGCGTCTCGTCGAGTGCATCCAGGCCGATGCCCTGCTTGGCGCTGACCTCGACACACGGCACGTCTCCGCCCAAGTCTTCGACGTCAATACCCTCGGCACACAAGTCGTAGCGCACGCGTTGTGGATCGGCCTTCGGCGCGTCCACTTTCGTGATCGCGACGACAAGAGGGACATGCCGATCATCGCCGCGCACGAGCGAAATGACTTCGCGTGTCTGTGGCATGACACTGTCATCAGCCGCTACGACCATCACGACAATGTCCGTGACGGATGAGCCGCGACTGCGCATCGTCGAAAACGCCGCATGACCCGGCGTGTCCAGGAATGTGACACTGGATATCGCGCCTTCTGGGCGCTTGACGGGTACACTAAACGCACCAATGTGCTGCGTAATCCCACCGGCCTCACCGGCAGCCACAGACGTCGAACGCAGCGTATCCAGCAGCGTCGTCTTACCGTGATCGACATGGCCCATGATCGTCACGACCGGTGGCCGCAGCGGAAGCGTGGCGCGCTCCTCCGGCGTTGGCGCTGGGCGGGGGTATATATCGAGTTCCGAGTCTTGCTTCGTAGCGACCATGATATTGTACTCGGCGGCAATGAGCTCGGCGTCCTCGAGTTTCAAGAGCCGGTCTGGGCGTGTGTCGTCAAATCCAATCTGCTCCATCCGAAACTGGAGCTTTCGCATATGCACTCGCAAAATGCGCGCAAGGTCATGCACTGACACAATGGTTGGAAGGGATACGAGCGGCGTCACCTGCTTCGGTGGGGATACCTTCCTCTGAGTAGGTGGAGCGCTGCCGCCTTGGGGGCGCGCCTCCTTTTTCGGCGGAGCATGCCTCACCTGTGGCCGAGACCAGTTCTTTGCACTCGGCACAGATCGCGCGCGGCCATCGCGCCGTGCCTCGGCACACCATCGCGGTGTCGAGGACATGGGCCGCGCCCCAAGGCCGACGAACCGCACCGTCGATCGCCACCACATGGAAGGAAGAAATAAACTCCACATACGAACCTATGCGCCCTTAGGTCTGTCTTTGCTCGCGACGCCGCTTGACGTCCCAGTTATGTACGCGAGCCGTGTTCACTTCCATCGTGGTAATCTGATCACGAAGGAAGCCCAGGTCGTCGTTCGCTATATCCATGCTCCTTTTCGCCGTCTCGAGCTTGTCACGGAGCATGTCGATCGCCTCATCGATATCGTACGACAGCATGACATTCGCGCCGAGCCATAGGTGCACTTTATCGATAGGATCGAGCGTAGCGCGGCATAGCAAGGTATCATTCAGCTCACACGTCGTCTCTGTCGGCTCAGGACAGCCCTTTCGTGTCTTGAGAAACTCGACCATCTGCAGCGTTTTTGTGATATCGGGAATTTTTTGCTCGAGCACTTTGCGGCGCTGCGCCGTACTGAGCTCCATAAACTTGTATTTACTGGCGTAAGTAGCATGCACGTACGATAGGGCTTCCTGGAACTGTTGGAGCGTCGGCCCTACATCCTTGTCCGCACCGCCCACAAATTCAGCCACATCATGCTGCCGTAAGCTTGTGGGCACGTACCACAAACGGCGCCGTGGGAATGCCTCTCGTGTCGGAGGCGGTCTCACCGGCCATGATCACTGCCGTCGGAGGACGCGCGGCGGGTGGAGTGGGCCGCGGCGCACAGTCCACGTCCACGTGGGACAGCACGTGACAAATACAGTTCTGAAAAGACCCAGGGGCATCGTTTGCTACCCCCGACTGACCCCTACCACCACGAGTATGTCGACGCAGGATCTCCAGTGGCTTCTTGTCCGCAAGTCGAACAGCTTCCTTGTGAAGCAAAAGGGCCTCGGCCGCGTGTTCTCGCGCGAGCCGGGTAACCTCGCCGCTTTCCACAGCTACAAGCACTCGGGTCTTGTGAACGACAAGTCTGTCGGCATTGTGCCCGCTGCGAACCGTGGCGTCGTTGTGACGACGCGCAAGCAAAAGACGTCGCCCCGCGCTATCCGTGGCGCCCGCGCCTCCACGACGATGTACGTGTGTGCTTGATAAACTAACATCCACAGCAAGGGTGGCTCTCGCCGCGTCGCTGGCGCCGTGGCCAACGTGGCCGCCAAGCACGGCTACCGTGCTGACCTGCGCAAGGGTACGTATACAGGCACGCGAGAGGGCATGCATTGCGCTAGAACCCCCCTGACACCGTATGATGGATCGGGCGTATTTGCGATGCAACATGAATGCATGGCTGCTCGTAGGGAGCTGTGCACCGATGCTCCCATCTCGTGTGCCCGTGCTACAACATTGCTAACGTCCAGACGCTGTGGCTCGCGCTACGGCCATCGTCAACTCGCAGGTGCGCAAGCAGCGCGTGCCCCGCACGCGCGCCCCTCGTGGCGCTGCTGCCCGCAAGCTCGCTGCCGAGCAGGCCTAAGGGTCGCCAAAATCGCTAGTTGTATAGCCACACATACACAGCGTCTGTCACGACCACATAGCTGGATTTCCTCCACATATGATGACGGCTCGTCCGTCGGGTCTGGTGCAGGATGCCCAGACAGGGGACTGTGTCATTCCCGCGAGCGTACGTGCGGATGGATCCATACGCAAAGAGCGACGGGTGCGCCCGGGCTTTTTGCCCCTAGAAGATGTGCCGCGCTTTCGATCGCGGCGTCTCTTGGAGAGGAAGGAGGCCGAGAGGCACGAAGAGCCGACTCGCTTCGAACGGTCCAAGGGCGAGAAGAGCGTACCGCAAGACGCTACGAAAGGCACTTATAAACAGCCTACGGAGAAGGCGCCTGCACACACCTCTTCTCAGAGTGCGTTGCCCACGGAGCCTAGGTCCCGGGGCGCCCGTCGTGTGGATGTGAAGTCCGAGGCGCGTTCCAAGGGCGCACGCAGAGACGCACCCGAGGACGCACCCAGGGACCACCGCAAGGCCGCTCCGAGGAAGACAAAGCACGATACCCCGTCCCAAGATGCACCAGAGACCAAGGGATCGGTCGAGCACACCACCGATGCTCCACGGACGGCCGAGGCCTCTTCTGTGGACGCACTTGAGGAACGATTCTCATCACTATCTATGCAGGGTATATCTGGTCGTTAGCGTGTTCTTGAGCGAGGGATCAGTTGGTGATGCATGTATAAGCTCGGCTCATCGAGATCTCACCGTGCTTGTCTATGGTATAGAATCATCCCGTGTGCATGGCACAACACTCACCATCTGTTCGTTAGCTCCGTTCACGCTGTGCTGTAGGATCATGGAGAAGATTCAAGCATCTTCAGACGCAAGCAGCGCGCACACCAAACGCAGCCGAACCGAAGCACGCCACGGACTCTGATGCCGCTCTGCCGCGTCCTCAAAGAATGGATGTACTTTTTAATCCTGGACAGCATGGATCAATGCGTACCATTCTGTGGTTAGCATGTTCTTGGGTGCGCCGTGTGCGTCATTCAAGGTAAGCTTTGGTATAGGTGTCCACAAAGCATCCGCTGTTCGGAAGCAGAACTGTAGAAAACAAATCCTCCGCACACGAAAGTGATACGTACATAGGGGGTATGCTGGATCCACCAGAGCTGGATCCATGAGTGGTTCGCGTCGCATGTCCCACACAGCCTCGCTCGACCGAAAGCCCTTGCGCTTGTGTGCCTTGGCTTCGGCACGGCGCTCGAGCCACTTTGCACGACGCTCCTCGGGATCTAGCGACCGCAGCGTGAGGCAATACTTGAAATCCTCGCGCCGCGGCGCACAGTCGGCGATCGTGCCATAGCGGTAGATGCTGCGGAACTGTGGGCCGAGGGCGTAGCACGTCAGCCACCGGTCAAAGAGCGTGAGGCACGAGGGCGGGAACTCGTCCCGTGGATTCGCCGCCGCCTCAAGCACGAGCTCCTCGCGGCGCAACGTGTCCATATCCGCCCGTGCCTCCCCGACCGACGGGCGCGACACAAACGAGCCCATGGAAGAAGGAAAACAAGGAGGGCAATAAAAATTCACGTGATATGGGTATCTATACGGCCTCTTCCAGCACGAGGCGTGGCACGACTTGCATGGCCATGAGCTCCTGGAACAGCAGCTTGGTCGCATACGGGACCGTGAGCTTTACGACATGCTTTGAGCTCTTGCAGTAGCCACAGTAGCCATTGTAGCCCAGCAGACCACACTGCTCGCAGGCATTCACGACGAACGCGTCGGAACTGACCATCAGGCGCTCCAGTAAGAGCTGCGTGGCTCCGTAGCCAATCAGGCAATCGCGCTCCATCTCGCCGAGACGCAAACCACCGTCGCGACTGCGTCCCTCGGTGGGCTGGCGCGTGAGCACCGCACGCGGGCCACGCGCTCGCGCATGCATCTTGTCCATGACCATGTGTTTCAGCTTTTGGTAGTAGATCGGGCCAAAGTACACGTACGCCTCGAGTGGCTCACCTGTCATGCCGCTCGTCAGGTACTCTTTGCCGCCGTAGTTGTAGCCGTGCTCCACAAGCACGCGCGACATGTCGTACACGTCCGATCCGCCAAACGCCGTGCCGTATTCTTGCGTGCCGCGCAGAATACCAGCCTTGCCGGACATGAGCTCAATCATCTTGCCGACGGTCATGCGCGATGGGAAACCGTGTGGATTCATAATAATGTCGGGACAAATACCCGCATCGTTGAACGGCATGTCTGCCTGCGGCACAATCAGGCCCACCACACCTTTTTGGCCGTGGCGCGACGAGAACTTGTCGCCCAGCTCAGGGCGCCGCGTTTGCCGAATCAACGCCTTGACGAGAGTCTGGTCCGAGTCGGTGTCGCTCACCAGCACCTGGTCCACGTAGCCACCGACCGGCGCCTTGTACGACAGCGGTGCATTCTTGTACGCCACCGCCGTATTCATCATAGTGCCCGCACTGTTATCGTTCGCGTTGATGGGCATTTGCTTGTTCACAAACACGTCCCCAGGCTCCAGTCGCTCACCAGCGCCAGCCAAGCCATCTGCCTCAAGGCATTCGAAACGCCGCAGCGGCTCGCCATGCTCGTTCAAAGGCGCATCGGCGAGGCGATCAAACGTGCCGTTCGCATACTTGCGCAGCACTGTCGACTGCTTTCGCATGACCTGGCACCGCCCAAAGCCGCGGTCCAACGAAGCGCCGTTCAGCACAAGCGCATCCTCAATATCGTAGCCGGAGAAGCTCATGACGGCGACCATCGCATTTTGCCCAGCTGGCAGCTTGTCGTACCCAATAAGCTCAATCGTCTTGGTCGATACGATCGGCTTTTGCGGATACACCATGAGGTACAGGAGTGTATCGATGCGGTTCAGCTGATTGTAGCCAATCGCACCGATGGCCTGCTTACCCATGGCACACTGGTACGTGTTACGCGGCGACTGATTATGGTGCGGATACGGCACGAGACCAGCCACGGCACCCAGCAGCGTGAAGCACTCGATTTCCAGGTGCGTCGTGCTGGGCTTGATATTATGCTCGAACAGCGCGATATTGGAGTCGTTCTCCTCGTTTACGTCGAGGTACTCGACAAGTCCGTGGCGCAAAAAGTCGTCAAACGACATGGCCCCTGCCTGCAGCTGGTGGATGTGCGCTGACGTCACTTGGGGCTGACCGCGCTCGACAATGATCATGGGGCGGCAGACACGCCCGCCGTCTGACGCAATGTGCACCGTCTGGTGGTGCATGTTGGTGTAAATGCCGACGAACTCAGACATGAGTCCCTTGCGACGCAAACGGCGGAACTGCGCCACGAAGCGGTGAGGCGCATGCGTCACGCCCAGCACATTGCCGTTCAAAAACACAATGAATGTGTCGGGCTGGTACAGCTCGGCGCCCGTGAGCAAATTGATATCTTCGAGACCGAGTGTGTAGCACAGACGCACGATCGGTGCTTCGTCGACGTCCGTCGTGATATGCGTCATCAATGCGAGATTCTTGACGAGACCGCACGCTTCACCCTCGGGCGTGTCGGACGGGCATAGCATACCCCACTGCGACGACTGCAAGGCGCGTGGACCGGACACTTTGCGGGTCTTTTCAAACTGACTGCTGATACGCATCATCATGCCCAGTGCGCTGATGTAGCTCAGCCGACTCAGCACATGCGTGACGCCAGCGCGTTCCATCTTGAATCGCTTCAAGCTCCAGTTGCCTGTCGAGATCGCACGCACGAATCCGGCCGTGATATAGTCGCCATGGTAAAAGAACTGGTTGTACGCGTCGAACTCTGCCGTGCGATTAGGCTTTTTGAGCACCTTGTCGATATTCGTTTTCAAGTCAAAGTTGAACTTCTTGAACAGGTCTTCGAACAGGAGAGCGAGGAGCTGGCCCGCGAGTTCCAGACGCTTGTTACCGACGTAATCGCGGTCGTCCACCTTGCTTTCGTCGAGCATGCAGACGAGGACGCGGCGGACCATGGTGGCGATGTACATGGTCTTGTTTCGAAAGTTGCCGTTCTCGACGGGGACGTGTGCCATAATGACGGTCGCAAGTACTTCGAGCGCCTCGTCACTTGCCGAGCGCCGCAGACCCACGCCGCGGCGCATGACCTTGACGCGCGCGCCGATGTAGTCGAGTGCCTGGCGGCGTGAGAACACTTCCAGCTTGGCAGCCTTTTCGATGTTCACGGCGAAGAGCTCCGCGTACGCCTCGTCCTGCCCGGCGACGAGCTGCAGAATTTCCTTGTCCGATTGGATTCCGAGCGCACGAAACACGATCACGATAGGAATGTCTTCATGCAGCGAGTTGTGCTTGATGTAGATGAGGCCGTGCTTGGTGAGCACGTACGACTTGGACTTGCGCTCGTGCGTCGAACTGGTGACGGACGCTTGGACGATGCCTTTGCGACTGTCTGCCTCGACGATAATGCGGTTCTTGGACAGCTGCTCCTGCACGAGAATGACCTTTTCTGTGCCCTTGACGACAAAGTAGCCACCTGGATCGAGGGGGCACTCGTTCATGCGTGCGAGGGCCGCATCGTCCTGTCCAGCCAGCCAGCACTTGTTGCTGCGAAGCATGATGGGCAGGCGTCCGATCGGCACATTCTTACGGCGCACAATTTTGCCACCGCGTGTGTACTCGATGTCGACGTAGATAAAGGCGCTGTAGGTAATGTCGCGCAGACGGCATTCATGCGGCGTGATGCTGCGGTCGATCGCATCTGGATCGGACCGTTCTGGGCGGCCTACGGAGATGTCCGTGTACTTGAGGTAGAATTTGGGATCGATATCTGATGTCACACGCTCGTTCGCCCGCAGGATGTTTTTCAAGTCGACATCCACAAAGTAGTTGAACGAGTCAATGTGCTGCTTGACGAGACCTTTGACCTGGAGGTACGCTGGCAAAAGCAGCCACTTGTCCTCGATGGCTTTGACGGGCTCGGTGAGGCTCTTGCCGGCCTGCGCCGCTGCTTCCATCACCTCGTCCATGGCCACGAGCGAGGGAAAAAAAAGGGCGAAGCGCTTGCGTGGCCCCTGCCTCCACGTGACTCTGACCACGAACGACCATGGCGTCAGCGGATCCGACGCTGACGGCCGTGCAGAGCTGGTTTGACGAGCATGCGCCGACGCATCTTGCGGGTGCATGGGACAATGTGGGTCTGATTGCGCAGTCGCCGGTGCCATCGGAAGCGACGGGCGTGTTTCTCGCGGTGGATCTCACGCCAGCGGTGGCGGAGGAACTGCTCGCCCGCGGCGATATTCGTGTGGCCGTGGTGTATCATCCTGTGATCTTTGGTGGCGTCAAGGCGCTTACGATGCAGAATGCGCTGCAGCGCTCGATTCTGCGATGCATAGCCGCGGGTATCCATCTGTACTGCCCGCACACGACACTCGATGCGTGCCATGGCGGCATCAACGACTGGCTCATGGCGGGTCTCTCGCACGCCTGGGAGACGTGTGCGCCCGGGGATCTGTACAGTGCCGTGCAGCATGCTACGTACGAAGTGATCGAGCCGAATGACCGTGATCCGTCCGTCGGCATGGGCCGTCGGCTCGTGTGGGCGCAGCCTGTGGCGTGGTCGACGCTCGTAGCGCGTACCAAGGCGTTGTTGCGCGTGCCGTACGTGCAGGTGGCGCCGGCGCCGGGTGTGACGGAAGCGTCTGCGATGCAGTCTCTCGGTGTGTGTGCAGGTTCCGGCTCGTCGATCCTCCGTCAGTGTGCGGTGGACGTGTTTGTGACGGGCGAAATGGGGCACCACGACCTTTTGGCGGCGAATGCGCGGGGCGTGTCGGTGATTGTGGCGAATCACACGAACACGGAGCGGCAGTACCTGAAGGATGTGCTGCGCCCTGCGATGCGTGCGTCGCATCCGACGCTACCTGTCTATGTGTCTGAGCACGATGCCGATCCTCTACGTGTGGTCTAGCTGACGGGTGAGCCGTCGCTGAGGAGCACGACGGCGTACTTGCCTGAGATGCGCCAGCCGGGCTCTTCGGCGTCGAGGCGCTCGGAGACCTGGAGCGGCACGCCGACGACGACGTCCGACTTGATCGTGCGCAGCGACGCGACGGGCGGCGCGCCGGGCTCCTGGGCCATGGGGCCGATGGCCTGGGCGAAGGGCGTCGATGTGGGCGCCTGGCAATCGTACGTGAGCTTGCGGTGGTTCAGATCGCCCTTGAACAGCACGAGGTCGCTCTCGCACAGGTAGTGGAACAGGTCGGGCGCCTCGGCGGGCAGCTCCCAGAACGTGTAGCCGGTGCACCAGAAGGGGTGCTGCTCGTACACCCACTTGCCCTCTTTTTCGTACTGCTTCCAGCGCTTGCCGAGTGTGCGCAGGGACTCGATTTCCTTGTCGGTGGCGCCTTCGAAGAGGTGACCGTACGTCATGGTGTTGAGGAGCCAACTCCAGTCCTTGCGCGTGACGTCCGAGACGAACCAGGGGAGGCGCTTGCCGTGGAAGTGCACTTCGTTCGCGATGCCGGCCTGGATGAGCCAGTCGGCGTAGACGCAGTCGCAGTACAGCTCGAAGCCGGCATTGTCGAGCACAAAGTCGATGCGGCCGCCGCGCATGTGGCTGACCAAGTCCCACAGGCGGCCCAAATCGTTGCCGAGGATGTTTTGCTCGGTCGATGCGAGGTGCTCGCCGCCCGTCGACTGGATCTTCTTGATGTCTTCCTCGGTCATGTTGATCAGCAGCGACAGGTCCGTGGCGTTGCCCCACAGCGAGATCTGCGTGAGCTCGAGGAAGAGCATGCGCATGCGGTCGTGGCGTTCCTCGGGCGTCGAGGCGGGCACGTTGCTCTCGTACGGCACGGCGAAGCGCGTCGACAGCTCGAACACGGCCGTGCCGGAGCGGCCGAACGTATCGCACTTTTGGCGGAAGAACACGTCGTAGTCCATCCAGTAGCGCGAGACGGAGAAGCACTCGTGCAGGCGGCGGTACTTGTAGGCCTCGGCGAACAGCCACGGCGCGCTCATAAAGTCGGCGCCGCGGAAGTAGCGCGCGATCGCCTTGTTCCACAGCGTCACGTCGCCCTCGTTGTCGTCGACGATCGGGCGCAGCTTCTCGTTCGCCTGCAGCTCGCGCATCAGGCCGGTCATGCGCTCGATGCACTGGAGCAGGTCGACAATGACCTCCTCGCGCCACTCCTGATTCAGCGTCTTGTACACGTCCTCGATGGCCTTGCCGAGGATCGTCGGAAGACGCTTGCCCATCGTTTCGTGCGCGAACGAGTACTCGTGGTAGCCGCGGTACGCGGGCCACGGCGGGTTGTTCGGGTCGACGAGCGACGCGCTGCGTGGGTACGACGCAGCCTCGTCCGTCGCGAAGTAGTCGGGCTTCGGCGGCAGGTTGCCGAGGTTCAGCAGGGTCTTGCTCGCAGGGCGCGCACTCGCGTGCGATCGGTCGCTCATGGGGCGGGACAAGCCGTGCACGGCGCCAGGGACCCACTTGGCCCGAACGCAGCGAGCGTGGCCTTTGGATCACGTGATGCACGGTGGCCCCGCCGTGGGAGCCCGTGGCGTCGGCGAGCGAACGGCGCCTGCGACCACCACCATGACGCTGTACTACTCGATCGTGTTTGCGCTCCTTGTGCTGGAGATGGCCATGTTCATGGTGCTGATTGTGCCGCTGCCGTTCTCGGCGCGGCGCAAGCTCTTCCGCTTCCTCGCCACGAGCGAGATCGTGAGCCGCATCAACTACTGTATCCGGATCACGTTCATCTTTGTGGCGGTCCTCTTTATCGATGCGTTCCAGCGCATGATCAAGGTGTCGAAGGAGACGAACCTCGGCGACTACCACCAGGGCTACCACGACCTGCGCAACGAGACCAACTACCACGCGAAAAAGTTCTATGCGCAGCGCAACGTCTACCTCACGGGCTTTACGCTGTTCCTCAGCCTCATCCTCGCACGCACGCACTCGCTCGTGCTCGACCTGATCAACGCGCAGGAGGAACTCGTCTCGAGCACCAGTGGCGCGTCGCACTCCGACGACATCGCCACCATGAAGAAGCAGATGGCCCAGCAGCAGGCCGAGTACAACCGCCTCACGGACGAGCTCGCTCAGGCCAAGGCCGCCGTGTCGGACAAGAAGGCTGACTAGGTTCATAGCGCCCCCCTCTTTCTCCACATGCACCACCGCCGGTGGCGTGCGTCGCTCGCGGCGCGACACGGCCTCGCCGACGTCGACGGCGACGTGTCGTGGCGCGCGCGCGATCATCCACGGTGGTCGCTCGTGCGCGAGTGGCGTCGCGACGGCTCATCACCCCCACCATGGGGTCCGAATTACGCGCCGGACGCGCACACCGTGCGCAACGACTACGGGGCGCGCTTCGTCGACTCGGGTCTCGTGACGCCACCGAGTGCGTGGGTGCCGACGTCGGACGCGCGCGCCGCCGAGCATCCCAAGCGGCGCCGCCTGCTCGATCTCAAGGCCGCGCTCGTGCAGGCGTCCGCGATCCCACGCACGTATCTTTGCGCGGATCTGCGCGCATGGCTCGATCCGCACGCCTCGCTCGGCGTCCTCGAGGCCGTCGGCTACGACGTCATTCTCATCGATCCGCCCCTCTTCTCATATGCATGGCGCGCGCCGCACGAGACGCGGCACGCGTGCTGGACGTGGGACGAGGTGGCGCAGCTGCCTATACCCCGCCTCGCGTCCCGTGAGAGCTTCGTGTTTCTGTGGGTCGGCGACGGCCGCGACGACGGCCTCGAGCGCGGGCGCGACTGCCTGCAGCGCTGGGGCTTCCGCCGGTGCGAAGACATCGTGTGGGCGCAGACCGAGTCGTGCACGCAGTACGCGCCCGCCTCGCCGTCGCTGCTGACGCCTGTCGTGCAGCACTGCCTCATGGGCATCCGCGGCACGGTCGTGCGCAGCACCGACTCGTTCTTCGTGCACTGCAATATCGATACCGACGTCATCTTGTGGCCCGGCGAGCGCCCCGCGCCTGGCATGCCGATCTCGCTGGAGCGCAAGCCGCCGCATCTGTACGAGATCGTAGAGCACTTTTGCCTCGGCACGCGGCGCCTCGAGCTGTTCGGCACGAACCGCAACCTGCGCGACGGCTGGCTCACCGTCGGATGGGACGTCGGGCCACAGGCGCCCTCCTGGCCCGCACACGGCGCCCTGCCCCTCGATCCCGCGGCGTATGCGGCGCAGTTCGTGCTCGAGCCACCTCACTGCCCCCTCTACGCCCGCTCGAATCTCGTGCCGTACAGCGACGAGTGCGAGCAGCTGCGGCCACGCACGCCACCACCAGAGGACCAGCGCGGCCGGCCGCGCCCCGCGTTTCGCGCTCAGCCGCCCCGCCACCAGCTGCTCAACCAGGGCGCCGGTGGGCGCTCCACGGTCAGTACGCCGAGCGCCAGCGAGCACCTCAGTGGCGCACAGGCCCAGATACAGCGCCGGTATCAGCGCTAGCTAGGATAGGCGCCGCGGCAGCGCGTCGAGGACCGCCACCAACGCGCCGGATACATAGGGAAAATCACGAGACGCTACGTCACTAAAAGTTGATCGGCTTGTCATAACTGGCCAGAGCCGCCTCCTTGAACGCCTCCGAGAGCGTCGGGTGCGCATGGCAGGTGCGCGCAATGTCCTCGGCACTCGCCGAGTACTCCATCGCGAGACAAGCCGACGCAATCATCTCGCCGGCATTCGGACCGATGATGTGCACACCCAGCACACGGTCCGTCTCCTTCTCGACGACAAACTTGACAAAGCCGTCCGTCTCGTCGTTCGTCTTCGCACGCGAGTTGGCCAGGAAGGGGAACTTGCCGACCTTGTACGCGACGCCCTCCTCCTTGAGCGTCTCCTCCGACTTGCCGACCCACGCCACCTCAGGGTACGTGTAGATCACCGACGGAATCACGTCGTAGTTCACGTGGCCGAAACCGTTCTTGATCAGCTCGACGGCCGCAATGCCCTCTTCCTCGGCCTTGTGCGCCAGCATCGGGCCGAACGTCGCATCACCAATGCACTTGACGCCCTTGCACGTCGTGTTGTACTGGTCATCAACCACGACGCGGCCACGCTGGTCCACCTCGACACCCACGGCCTCAAGGTTCAGGCCACTCGTCACAGGGCGACGACCGATCGACATGAGCACCACATCCGCTTCCAGCTCCTTCGGCTGGCCATCCTTCTTCACCTCAGCCTTGATCGTCACCTTGTCGCCGCTCTTCTCGACCGTCGACACCTTCGTGCCGAGCTCAAACTTGAGACCCTGCTTCTCCAGAATCTTCTTGAACGTGGCCACCAGCTCACCATCCACGCCAGGACCACCAATCGAGTCCTGGAACTCGACCACCGTCACCTGCGCACCCAGACGGCTCCACACACTGCCGAGCTCCAGACCAATCACACCACCGCCAATCACGACCAGCTTCTCCGGCACCTTCTCGAGCGACAGCGCACCCGTAGAGCTCACAATCTGCTTCTCATCAATCTCCACACCAGGGAACGGCGTCACCTCACTGCCCGTAGCAATAATCACATTCTTCGCCTCGACCTGCGTCTTGCCACCGTCCAGCAGCTCCACGTCCAACGTCGTCGGCGAGGCAAAGCTGCCCATACCCTTAATGTAGTCGACCTTGTTCTTCTTCAGCAGCATCTCCACACCCTTGGTAAGACCCGTCACAGCCTTGTCCTTGGCCTTCATCATCGAGGGCAGGTTCAGCGACACACCCTCAACGTCCACACCTCGCTTCTTCAGACCGTGCGCCACATCGTGGTAAATGTGCGAGTTGTTCAACATCGCCTTCGACGGGATACAGCCCACATTCAGGCACGTACCACCCAGCGAGCCACGCTTCTCAATGCAGGCCGCTCGCAGACCCAACTGGCCCGCCTTGATGGCCGCCACATAGCCACCCGGGCCACCGCCAATCACAACCACATCGTACGGCTCCGAGCCCGTGGCCAGACCACGCGCCGACACCACACGCGGGAGCGTCATGGGCTGCATGGCCCGCACAGACACACATGCGCGACGAGACAGGAGAGCACTCAGCATCGTCGTTCCACAAAGGGAACCTGCCTCGGCCGCATGCCAGCGAAAGGCCTGCCCGCTCGCATACATCCCATACAGACCTCCACACTACGTCACGATTCACGGTCCACGATACTAATGGAAAACAGGCGCGGCTGGGGCGCCTCATGCGTCATCGTCGGACGCGGCGCCACGTCCCGCGCCGTCTCGCTCGGATACGCTTTTTCCAGCCAGTCAGCCACATAGAGCCCCGTGACGGAAAATCCTGCATAAGTAGGTAGGCGGCACGTACCAATCGCTGCCAGGCCCATGGCTATACGCACGCGAGGCGAGAGCGCTGAATTAGTCCACGCTACATACCCATCCAACTCTCAAAAATCGACTTGTTCGAACGCGACTCGGACCACGAATCAAGGCGATGCGCAAATTCCTTCAGCTGCTCGGGCTTGTCGGCACGCTGCGACGGCGACCGTCGCGGGACAGGCCGCGAGGCGTCCGGCCGCTGCCATCGGCACAACGTCAACCTCATGGTGGTGGTACGAGGAAAAGGAGGCGCCTCCACCCCTACATCACCCCACCGCCCAGGCAGCGTTCCACGCCGACATCGATCGCAAGCGGCCGCTTCATGCATACGCTCTATGTAGCCAGCTCTATGGGTATAGGTGCGCCGCCGGACCGAGTCCGAGTCGTGGTGCAGGAACGCGGATGAGTCAGGACGTGCGCACATGTTGGGAAATATGCACTCCGCTGAGGCGCCGCGCGGCGGCCGCCTTCCTTCTAGGGCGCTTGTTGAAAAAACGCTGAGCGCCGTCGTCCGTGTACGACAGCATCATGGTCGGGAATCCAGACACGTGGATCGCGCAGCTGCGCGAATGTAAGTACCTGCCGGAAGAGGACATGATGGTCCTCTGCGACCAGGTGCGCACCCTTCTGCTCGAAGAAAGCAATATCCAACCCGTCTCGAGTCCCGTGACGGTGTGTGGCGATATCCACGGCCAGTTTTGGGATCTGCTCGAGCTGTTCCGCGTCGGCGGTGATCTGCCAGATACAAGCTATATCTTTATGGGCGACTTTGTCGACCGCGGTTTCTTCAGTCTCGAGACTTTCTCGCTGCTCATGGCCCTCAAGGCACGGTATCCAGGCCGCATGACCCTGCTGCGTGGTAACCACGAGAGCCGACAGATTACACAGGTATATGGCTTCTACGACGAATGCATGCAAAAATACGGCAGCGCCAGTGTTTGGAAGAGCTGCTGCCAGGTCTTTGACTACCTCAACATCGCCGCGATCATCGACGGCCGCATCTTGTGTGTGCACGGCGGCCTCAGTCCGGAATTGCGCTCGCTGGATCAGATCCGCACGATTATGCGCATGCAGGAAGTGCCTCACGAAGGGCCGTTTTGCGACCTGATGTGGTCGGATCCCGAGGATATCGAGACGTGGAGCGTCAGTCCTCGCGGCGCCGGATGGCTCTTTGGACGTATGGTGACCAAAGAGTTCAACCACTTGAATGGCCTCGAGCTGATCGCACGCGCACACCAGCTCGTCCAGGAAGGCTACAAGCTTATGCACGATGACCACATCGTCACCGTGTGGTCCGCTCCCAACTACTGCTACCGCTGCGGCAATGTGGCATCCGTGTTCCAAGTCGATGATCTACTACATACCGCCCACAACAAAACGGACGAGGCCCCGTCGCGATTCAATGCATCGCACTTCAAAATCTTTGATGCCGTCCCTGATCAAGACCGCATGCATCCGACGCGAAGCACGGCCTCCCAATACTTTTTGTAATGCGCTGCCCCTGTACTTTACTCAAGCCAACATGTATTGCCTACATAGCTAGAGACCCTCGTGCGTGGGACCACGACCCTCATCACGCGTAGCATAAAACTTGCCCAGGAACGTCTCGGGTTTGGCTGCATGGTTAGTGGGCCATACGTACCCGGTGCCTCTTCCTCACGGAACCACTGCATGACATGGGGCGCCTGCTTCCAAGCGTTCATCGTCTCTTGGTATTCTGTGTGGCCCTTGTGCAGAAGAATGTCGAGCACGGCCACATCCGTCACATGGCGATAGCGCTCAAACTTGGTGCGGATCTTGGCACGCAACAGAGCGGGCGGCACATCTAGCGGGTACAGAGCACAAATCTCCGGCACCTAGACACGCGTCAGCCTCCTCTATGCACACTTACCGAACGGTAGAAGCTGCGATACAGCGAGCGCGCACGGCTCTGGGCGTGCGCCAACGAGTGCGACACCTGTGCCGCCTTGGCCAGCCGAGCTGGAATCGTCGTCATCGTTGCTAGCCAATGCCACCACGGCCTTCCCCTGCCCCTACGACCTCCGACCCGCACACGTGAAACTGTTCACGTGACGCGTTATGCATGCACGCAACCATGCCGCCTATGGCCTACATGGGGCTCGAGGTGGTCAGCGCTTCCTCGCCCATCTTGGTCAACTTGGCATCCAGCTCGCCACCACGATACAAAGATACAATGCGTGCGACTAGGTCGCTCGTACTGACACCCTCGGTGCGACGTGTCGGAAGAAATTGGCCATTCTTCTTGATCCAGTCGTATACGTCGTCATTCGTGGCCATGGCATAGGGCAACTCATCATGGGCCACATAGTCAATCTGCAGCTTGTTCATAAAATTATCGTCAATGACCCACGGCGCATCTTCGACGACTTCATCGACCCAGCGACAGTTGCGCACGGCCTCGTACCGCTCTGCCGACTCAAGCAGAGGCCGGTTTTTGTGCTGCTCACACAAGCCCGACGACACCACACCGACAATGAGGTGGACATTAGGGAAGGAAAGTTTGGCTTGCCGGAGTTGCAGTGCGTGCGCGTAGTGAAAAAGATCGTATACACCATCTGCATAGATACGAACCGGCCGGTCTGCAGGCGGCTCGCGGATGCGATATGTGCGTTCTGGGCTCGGCTTGTATATGACGTCGCGTACCCACGCGCGAATCGATTCGGCAGACTGAATCGGAGCTATGCTCGGCTCAATCCGCGCCGGCGCGCCCATGAGCGCGGCATATGATATCGAAGAAGCCTCACGCGGTGCTGTATCTAGCGCCGACGCTGGCGCCGTCGCCCTTACACCATGCCCTTGTGATACCGGTGCTGTGGTCATGATGCGTGTCGGGTGCCAGGACGTGGGCGACGCAGGCCGTCGCATTCGCCACGTGCCATGCACGTGGCAAGGCAAAAGGGGGGGGGGCGAGTCCCGCAGCGCCTCGGCGCGAGAGGCGTGTGGGCTGGTCGGTGGCAGTGCTGACCCAACCTCCTTCGTGTATGCCACCCTTGTTTGGTGCTGCATCGCGATGTCCGCGGTGCAATGATCGTGTGTATGCAGCTGAGCAAGTCATTGGCCCGCTCTCGAAAATGTACCACCGCCACTGTCTCAAATGCGTCGTGTGCCAACGTCGCTTGGACAGCGTGTCGCTACTGGAGCATGACGGCGAACCCTACTGTAGTAATTGCCATCGCACGCATCTCGGTCAGGGCAAAGACAGTTTCGGCACGGCCGTGCCTGTGAAACCACAGCATGACCCCTCCACGAAGTCAAGAGCCTTCAAAGCCGTGTCCGATACCGACCTACATGGTCGAAGACCTCTTCCTATGGCACCTTCAGGCTCTCAGGAGCCGCTCACCGTTCCGGCGTCGGTGAGTGGGCAGAGTGGCTCTTCCATCTTTCCGACGCCATCCTCCGCGGCTGGCACGCCTGCTTGTGCGCGTTGCCACACACCAGTTTGTACGTGCGCATGACTAACCCAGACTTTGCGGAACAAAAGCTAGCTGTAGGGCGTAAATGGCACCGCGCGTGCTTACGATGTGAGGGTTGCCGCGCTACGCTGGATACGAATCGAGTGGAAGAAGGTCCCATGGACCTGTGGGATCAGGGATGCATAAATACCTGGTGTCACATGTGCTATTCCAAGGTACGTCTCTCATACTTATGCGGTGAAGAAATTCGGGCCTAAGGGCATTGGTGTTGCTGGCATGTCGTACCCGACCGGATCGGGCAGGGCTTAACGCGAGCCTATTGTATATACCTTCGCACTATAGACAACATCTCAGCTTGTATGCAAAGCCGCATGTCCGATGCCGGACACTTCTCAAGCTCGGTCTCCGCGGATTTAACGCAGATGAGCATGGCCTTTTTCTTTTACGCCTAAAGAAAGATGCTTGGCATTCTATGAGGGCAAATTTCTGGACTCTTTGCGGACATCTGATTCGCTCGAAATAAGCAGCCAGGCCATTGCCGAAAAAATCCAAGTTGGACTGTGCCACACTAGGCCACCCGTGACCGCCTGATTGACCTCGAGCATTGCCACCGACTTAGCTGGTTGATATTGATACCTACGCTTACGAGTGTAATTGTCTCGCAATATGTTGAGCTTTGTGAAGTCCCAGCTCCCGCCTTTACGGGACACGCTGGCTCAAATGAGCCTTAGTGAGCCATCCAACCGCATGCCGGGGAGCATTCCGTTAGACGACGTGAGCTCGCGTAAATCACTCGTGTCGGAAGATGCTCATGATCATGACACCAATAAAGAGCACGCAGATCATGATGCATCTGTCCAAGATCATAAAGAAGAAGAGGACGAAGAATCATCCACGGACACAAGCGTGCAGTCAGAAGTATTTCTGATTGTTCATGCCAACTTGAAACGCAAAAGCTCTCATCCATACGACTTGCAAGTGCAATTAGTGCGTCCCAAAAACAGAGGACGTAGTACGACTACGTCTTCGGCCGGCCATCATTCGGCCATCAAGGATGATCATACGCAGCAGGGCCTTAGTCGCCGTCCGTCGTTTCAGTCATTCCGAAGCACACAATCGGGCCGGTCTGATTCGAATGAACAATCGCTCGGACGCCGTATGATTCCGATGTACAACCTTGATTACCACCATATCCGTCCAAAGCTTGTGCTGGATGCAGGCACGGACCAGGTCATGGCCAAATTCTCGAAAAAAGGCATTGAACTCGATGGATTTGGTACGCTCCATTCCTTCGAAATCGGCTTTATCCACGAGCACCATACATTTGTGGGTCTTCAAGATTCAGACGAAGAGTCGAATTATACCAAATCTCGCGATAGTATGGAGCAGGGTGCCCCCACTGTGACGGAACAGCCTCGTGAAAGTCGGTTTATGCGTCAACTGCGCCGCTTTCACAGGAAATTTCAGTCCAAGAGCCGCAGTCCCCCCAAAACGACACGGCCGTTGCCCTATCTGCGGAACGTGCCCAAGCTCAGGCGTATCAACTCGGATGAGACATATCAAGGTATGCTGCGTGCGATGGTCGCTGCGCAAAATCCACAGGCCACGCCTGGAGCTGGTTCTGCGAACGGAAAAATTACTACGTCGTATGTGTGGGGTATTAAGGAGTACGCAAGGCGCGTCACTGATGAGGAGCGACTACCGCATGCCGAGCATCCAGTGCTGCGGGGCATCTATGACAGTAAGCACGAAGCGCAGTCTTTCAAGGTCACGGTAGCTGACGTGATCTTCGAGCGGATCTGGCGGCAGTTTAGCTACTACCGCCGCCACAACCTCAAGACGCGCCATCCATCGCACGAGGATGATATCTCCGTCTGGTTTGAGTGGGTGCGCGACTGGAATGGCGGTGCTGACAACGAGCACAATATCTATGATCCCGCTATCCACGGCCCACTCGAGTCACCCCCATCGCCCGATCGAAGTGTGCACCCGTCCCCAAGCACGTCGCCGTCGCTTCTCCCGAGGTCCGATCACACCATGAAGGGGACGGCCGAGATCGCTGCGACGGATCTTGGCGTGCCGCACCAAATGGCCCCGCTGCCTGCGTCTACGCACTCGCAGCAGCACTTGTCGATTCCTGGAGAATCTGACCTTGCGAGCTTTTCATGGACGTGCTATTTAGTGCTAAATGGCGACGCACGCATTCCGATTGGTCAGCTCATCCCTGCTCCGCACCACCCCCTCATCGCCTGCGAGCTCTTGCTGCCCTCGCCGCTGCCGGGCCTACGTTGCCTTCCTATCGGTGCTGACAGAAATGGATTTTCGCGTGAGGAGCTCCGCGACATTGTTACGATCACCGCTCTGCATCTGACGCTGCGTGAAAAGCTCGGATGCCTCATCGATACCGCTGGTGGCTGCAGTTGATAGTCCGTCATGTTTAGTCATACAACCTACTCACGATGTGATCGAACGCGCGGCCGCTGGGTTTTTCTTAGAACGCCATGGCACCCGAGACCAAGGCCGACGAGGTGGCTGCGCCCGTGCATGATAAGGCGCAGTACCTCGCAATCCTGCGTCACAATACGCAGCTTCTTCAGCGCAGCGTCGCTCATGTTGAGCAGCGGTATACGGCGCGCGTGGTCCGCTCTCTTCCATACATGCGTCGACACGCGCAAGCATGGGCTGATGTGCTGGCTCTGCTGGTGAATGAGACGTTCAAGGGTGCGCACCGCGAGGAGCTGCTTGTGCATTTGCCACCACCATACAAGCCTGAGTCGGCTGCCGAGGAAACTCAGCCCGAGGCGATGGACGAAGATGCGTCTACCGCGCCTGCTGCCGACGAGGCGTTTCCCGAGGTACTGGCGTATGTGCGCCTGCTTGTTGTGGTGTATCTGCTCAGTCAGCCATCTTCTCTTGCTCAGGCCACGTCGCTGTGCAGCAAGGCTGTGGATGATGTGGTCCAGCAAAATAGGCGCTCGCTTGACATTCTCGGCGCCAAGCTCGTGTATTTTTTGACGCGGTGCTATGAGCTCAACAAGGACGACAAGCTATCGTCGCTACGTGATCGACTTCTGGCGCTGCAGCGCACGGCATCGCTACGGCACGACTCGGAGACGAATGCTACGGTTCAAAATGCCCTGCTGCGTATGTACATGGTCGAAGACAACCTCTATGACCAGGCCGCCAAACTCGTCGCACGCGCGCCTTTTCCGCGTGCCAAGGCCTCCAATCCGCAGGTGGCGCGCTACGACTACTATGTTGGCCGTATCCGCGCTGTCGAGCTCAACTATTCGGATGCGCATGCGCACCTGCAACAGGCCATTCGCCGTGCGCCCCAGCACGGACTGGTGATGAAGCGTGATGCATCGACCAAGCCGGTGGCAGCTGGTTTCCACCAGACGGCGTACAAGCTGCTGATCATCGTTGAGCTGCTGATGGGCGACCTGCCTGAGCGCGGCATATTCCGCCTGCCGCTTCTGCGGCGTGCGCTGGCGTCGTACCTGCCGATTGTGCAGGCCGTGCGTGCCGGAGACTTGGCTCTCTTCCAAGCCACGTTGCAAAAGCACCAGGCGCTGTTCCTGCAAGATAAGACGTACTCGCTGATCTTGCGCCTTCGCCACAATGTGATCAAAACGGGTATTCGCCGCATTTCGCTGGCCTACGCACGCATTTCGCTAGCCGACATTACGCGCAAGGTGCACCTCGAGTCTGAAGAGGATGCCGAGTATGTGATTGTGAAGGCCATTCGCGACGGCGTCATTGACGCGCGCGTCGACCACGAAAATGCCATTATGATCTCGAATGAGGCCGTGGATCTGTACGCGACCAACGAGCCACAAGCACAGCTTGTCCAGCGCATCGACTTTTGTCTGCAACTGCACAATGATAGTGTCAAGGCTATGCGCTACTCGCTTGATCACCACCGTGCCGAGCTTGACTCGGCAAGTGCCGCGCATGCGCGTGAACGTGAGCTCGTCAAGGAGATTGCCGAAGGCGATTTGGGCGACTCGGAGGATGATTGGCCATAGACGCCGTAGTGCGACCTTTTTCTCCACCCACCTCCATGGACGAGGGACGCCGACCGCCGACGCCGACGAGTGCGTCGCTCTCGCCGCCTAGGGCAGATATGGCGCATTCGGCGGAGGTGCAGGCGCCCAGAAGCGTCGAGGAGATTGTGCGCAGCGACTTGGATGTGCGCACGCACGCCGTGACAGATGCACTGTACCGCCTCGCCTCGCACGTCGCGCTGGACCAGCAGGCCCAGTCTGTGGGCGAGATGGTCAATGACGTCGTACGCAGCCTGGCGGACGTGGATGTGATGCGTGGACACATTCACGATCACATTCCGCAGGAAGTGGTGGATCTCGTCGACGCCGGTCGCAATCCGGACAGCCACACGCGGTCGTTTATGAACCGACTCGCGAGTGAGAACCAGTACTCCCTAGGACAGTACTTGTCGATCAAAGTACGTACACCCACCCTACTGACCCAGGCGTTTCGCGACCAACTTGCGCCTGCCTTGTCACAGGCCTTCCCCGAGCTGGAGACCAACCTACAGCACGCGATGCAGCAGCACACAGATACCCCTTATCCTACACACTAGTCGTCGCTCTGCTCCGCCCGCTCCCGGGCCGCCGCCTCGGCTACCTGCTCTGTGCCCATGCGGATCTTGGCACGCTGGCCAAGCGCGCGGTGCTTGTCTGCCTCGCCGACGAACGCGCCACGTGTCTTGGCACGCAGCTCCTCAACACCGGCCGTGCCGTCAGCGTCCCCGGCCCACTCCAGCACCAGGTGACGGCCGAGCAAGTGCGTGTGGCGCAGCGCGGCCATAGCATTCTCCGCCTCACGACGCGACACAAACTCGACAAACGCAAAGCCGCGCGTCCGCCCGTGCACCTGCTTGGGCACACGCACGCTTTTGAGGACGCCATGCGCACCAAAGAGCTCGCGAATGTCTTTCTTTGTCGCCTCGAAGGGCATGTTTTTGACCAGCATCTTGGCTGATGGCGCACGCGGGATCGGTGCCTCGTCGTGGCCACGACGCGCGAGCGACACGGCCAGCGTATGCCCGTCGAGCACATGCGCCTGCATCACCTCTTGGGCCCGCTGGGCATGCTCCGCATGCGTGAAGCCCACAAAGCCATAGCCCATACTCAGTCGATGACCCGGCTGCTTGGGATCCGGCTTGGTCTGGACGCGTGCAAACACAAAGCCATCGAGCGCTCGGAACGCATCGGCCAAGCGCTCGCTCGTCGTAGCAAAGCTCAGGTTCTTGATGTAGAGTGTGCCATCGGCCGCCGCCTCGTTCGTCTCGAGTAGCGCACGACTCGAGTCCGGCGCCTGCTTGCCCTGCACGCCAGACACCGTCTCGGGCTGAGATGCGTCGCGCGGCGGCAAAAAGCCCGTGGGCGCCTTTTCCAAGTACAGCACCGCATCCTTGAAGCGCTTGTACGCAAGCGCACGGAACGCGGCGCGTGCCTCGTTCACCACCGGCATCTCGACGACGGCAATCGTATTCGACGGCGGGATCAGGACACGGGCCACGTCGCCGTAGCGAGCAAACAGGGCACGAATCTCGTCGGCGCCCGTGCCGTAGGGTATATTTTTCACCAAAATCGTATCGTCGGTGCGCGTCTTGACACGCTCGAGCGCATCGAGATGCATGCCGTGATCCGCAAAGAACTGCTTCGTTTCTTGTATGATGCGCGTCTCAGCGAGCGCCAGTCGCACCGCGGGACTCGCGCCCGTTCCGTTGTCGTCCGTGCCAAGCAACACAGACTTGGGCACGTCGAAGCGATCCGAAATCGACGACGCCACCGCATCACTGTTCATGTACAGCATACCCCACTGGAAGTCCTTGCCGGCCATCGCCTTTTTCGCCTCCCACCGCTTTTGCTTGAGCGTAGAAGACGCCAAGGGCTTAGGCGCCAAGTCCACAGCCGGCAGCACATGCAGCAAGCGGCCCTGGAAAATAGCCCCATCGCGGCCACGATACGCGAGCAGCGCATGCGCAGGATCGGCAAACTTGACAAACGCCAGGCCCTTGGACGTCTTGGTCTGAGCATCCACGGGAATGTGCACCTGTCGTTAGCAGCGTTCTTCGCGCACGAGCGGGCAGCAGGTATCAGCCACATCTACTATCTTTAATTCCCAGTATGACATCCGCACGGTACCTCGGTTGTCCCTATACTTTCGGTCATCCCGTACCTGCTGCCTGATCGGTAAGATACGTACCTGCTCCACAGATCCATACGACTCGAACATCGCAGCCAACTCGTCCTCGGTGGCGGAAAAAGGCAGGTTGCGCACAAAAAGGCGCCCTGACTCCATGATCGTATCCACATTCTCCTCATCCTTGCGTTGCTTCTCCTCCAACTGCGCGCGACGACGCGCGGCAGCTTCTTCCTCGGCGGCCGGTGCCTCTTCCGCGTCCTCGTCGTCACTCTCGCTTTCCTCATCACTCTGCTCAAATGCCTTCGGCTCATCACCTGCCACCTTGTGTCGCATGCGCCGACGCATGTACTCGAGATCCGAGAGGGCCTCATCGGCGGCTGCACCGTCCGTCGGTGCCTGCACCGCCTGCTCCTGCTTCCGCTTCTTCTTCGGCTCAGGGACCGCATCTGGCTCCTTGGGCGCTTGTGCGCCAAGGTCCTCATTGTTCATCCACGACTTGCGCTTCAGTTTGGGCGCCATGACCGACATGAACTCTTCAAACGAAGCGCCCTTGTTTTCCTTGGGCTGCTTCTTGGTATCTTTCGGAGGCGCTACAGGGGTATCGGGCTTCCCAGCCTTTTTCTTCGCCTCCAGTTCCTCATCACCAATCTGTTTGGCCATAGCCACAGAAATGCGCGACGTATCCATATACGTGCGGTCAAAGTACGCACGCGCTGCCTCCGCTTCGGCCTCCGTTCGAAAACCCACGAAGCCAAACCGCCGCGACGTACCATCTGGACGCCGCATGAGCTTGACATCAGTCACGGTGCCTTTCTGCGCAAAATGTTCACGCAGTCGCGCATCCGTCAAGTACGTCGGCAGTCCCTTGACAATCAGGCGGGACATGCTGCGGACTACGACGATGCCGAGCAGGAAACAAAAAAAAAGGCTCGACCCCTCACGCATCCAGTCTTTGTCACGTGATACAACCGAGGACGCGTAGGACGCGTCGTTTGTGCGTGTTGCTGGATCCTATACCGTAGGAGCTGCCTTGGATGGCCGTGAGACGTGTTCATAGACACTGAAAGTAGGAATCATGCCAGACAGACAGGCTCCGATAACGCGACGTGCAGCGTGCATAGCGTGTCATGAGCAGGTGAGCGACATGTTCTCCTCGCTCCACCATGGAGGCTGGCGGCTTATACACACCGCGGCCTAAGCATCTGGGCATCCTGCGCTCACCACATACGCCGGGCACGGGCAGCAGCGTCCGTTTCGGTATGCGTTCGTATGAGGACGGAGAAGAAAGCCTCTTGACGGCATCGGTGAGCAGTCGCACCGACGAGAGCGATGCTCGTCCACCTGCAGATACGACGTTGGGTGGCGACTCGCTCGACATGAGCTTTACCGAGAGCTTCTTGCGTCGAGAAGTCGACGGCGCGCTAGCTGGATTGGACTTGCAAGATGATCCCAGGACGCCCTTTCGGCATCCGCCCGACTCAGAGGCGCCTAACACAGTGAAACCGCTCAAACCCCAAGACGTTGAGGACTCGCCGCCATCGCCGCCATCGCCCGAGGCACCTCGTTCAACGTCACCCCTCTCGTCACCGACCATTCGTCCCTCCCGCCGTCTCCCGTCTGCGGCGCCAAATACGTCTGCCGAAACCTCGGAAGCACACCCCGACCCGACGTCTCCTCCGTCTGAGACAGTAGCGATGCCGGCTGCCGAAGCGTCCAAAGACACCGAATCTCCAGAAGCCCTACCTGCTGATGAAGTATCGGAGGAGAACAATCCTCTGGCATCATCTCTTTCGCATACAGACACGAGCTACGGCTCCAGTTCCTGGGCCACGCCACGAAGTGCTCGATCGCCCCACAGTCCATCGCAATGGCCGGGCATGTACGAATTCAGCTACCTTTCCGACAAGGAGGCATTAGATGATGTCGATACGGGCCCCCTCGTGCCGTTCGCCGCACAAGAGCTCTCGTCCAAACTCTTTTCGATCGAAACACTTGGTACGATTGATACGCGCGAACTATTTGATATGATTGCAGCACTGGATCGCACCCACACGGAGCGTACGATCTTTTTGCAGCATCGCCTAGCACGGACGCATCGCCTGGTGCAGATGCTTCGCGCCCAGTTGCAGCAAGCGCACGACCGTATTCACGTGTTTGAGAGTCACATTCAGGCATTCGTGCAACAAAACGACGAGAAAGATGGTGGCGCCGCATGGGAGACATTGCATGCTCTCACTGAGCGCCTAGAGGCACGTCTCGAGATCATGCACAGGCTGCCACCGTCATCGCCACCCTCACCGTCACCCCGGTCCCCTTTCGACGCCGATGCCCTGCGCCAGGAACTTGATGCTGAGCGCAAGCAATTGGAAAATGAACGACGCGATTTAGAGATTCGGCGTGCCGAACCAGGTAACAATGTCCAAGACGAGGTCCAGAGGGCCATTGAAGCGACACGCGAGGCGTGTCGTCGAGATGCCGATGTGCGTGTGCTGGTCGCGCGGCAAGAGGCAGCAGAAGCTTTGCGAGAAGTCCAGGCGCGCCTTACCGAAGCCGAAACACGGCCGACACTCGACGCAGACCTGGAGCAGGCTCACGAACGCATTGCTGAACTTGAGCGACATGTAGCTCGGGCAGAAGAGCAGCGTTCATCTGAGTACCATGCGCTGCAGACGAAAAGCAAGCAAGCTGAAGCGCGATGCGACGCATTGTATGCCGAACTTGATCGCTGCCAGAGAGAGCGTGACGAGATGGAAGCGGGACTCAAGGCCGACATGGGGACATGGCAGCAGCGTGTACGCACGCTCGAACATGACGTGGCGCACCGCGATCTTCAGGCTGTACAACTGCAAAAGCAGTGCGACCGCCTGTCGCAAGAGACGCACCACTTTTCTCTCGCGCTCGCAGCCAAGGACCAGGAGCTGAGTATGCTCAAGCGCGGCACCAAGGGATCGGCGTACTGGGACCTTATCACGCAGCGCACACGACGTCCTGAGCGGCGCGCACTGCAAAATAAGACCAACTTGCATGCACGCTCGACGCAGGAAACCGTCGATATGGCGCAAAAAGTGCTTCGTACACATCACATGGTAGCTGAGTAGCGACCTGGTTCATAATGGAGGTGTGTATGTCAAGCGCTCGCGTCGCTCGACGTCGTTGGGTCTGTCCCCACGACTCGATTCATGGCAGCGGCGCGGCAGGACAGAGCGGCACCACCCAAGGTACATCCACTCTTTTCACTCGGATCGGGCACATTTGCGGGAGCCATTGAAGGCTTTGCGACGTACCCGATCGAATATACCAAGACCGTGTCACAGTTCACAACCAAGGCTGGGGCCAAGCCGCCGAATCCGATTGTTATTGCGCGCGACACTATTGCGAAGTACGGTGTACGTGGTCTGTATAGTGGATGCGGTGCGCTTGTGGCGGGTAACGCACTCAAAGCGGGCGTGCGTTTTCTTTCGTATGATCATTTCAAGTCCATGCTCAAGGATGAGCATGGCAAGCTAACAGCGCCCCGCAGTTTGCTCGCTGGTCTCGGTGCTGGTATGATGGAGGCGATTTTTGCCGTTACGCCCTCTGAGACGATCAAGACCAAGCTGATTGACGATGCCAAGAGCGAGACACCCAGGTACCCACAGAGCCTTGTGCGCGGTTCGATCGCCATTGTGCGTGACGAGGGCATTCTCGGCATCTACCGAGGCCTGGTGCCAGTGATGCTGCGTCAGGGAGCGAACAGTGCGGTGCGCTTCGGGACATACTCTACGCTGCGCAACTTTGTGCAGGGCTCGTCACGTCCCGGTCAGCCACTGCCAAGTGGTGTCACATTTGGTATTGGTGCGATCGCCGGCATCGTGACCGTGTATGCAACCATGCCTCTCGACGTCGTCAAGACGCGCCTACAGACCCTGCATGGCCGCGAGCAATACAAAGGCACATTCGACTGCATGGCCAAAGTGCTGCGCCACGAAGGCGTTCTTGCATTCTGGCGCGGCGCCACGCCACGCTTAGCGCGTCTGATGCTCAGTGGCGGCATTGTGTTCACAGTGTACGAAAAAAGTATGGATGTGCTTCAAAGTGTATTTGCATAATCTACGCATAAAGTACAGCATTGCGCGATAGTGTAAAAAAAAGTTGCATTAGGATCAAAGTACAGGGCGTGCTGTGCCGTGCGTGTACACAGTCAACTACATGCGCGGCAAGACCATGCGCAAAGCGAGGGGACATGAGGTGTGAGTACAAATTAAGCCTTGTTGGCATACGCGGCCTTTTCCGTCTCGGCACGCTCCTTGTCCTTGTTGGCCATCTCAATGTAGGGCTTCTTTTCGTCTTCGCTCATTTCCTTCCACTTTGTTCCGAGCAAACGACCCACATCTCCGAAACCTGCGTCTGGGTTTTCGGCCTTGACGCGCTCACGCCAGTCTTGGCTGAAGAACATGTAGGCACTCAGCGGACGCTTCGGGGCTGCAGGGTCCTTCTTGGCCTTTGTGCGCCTCGTGGTGGTGGGCGTTGCTTTTTGCGTGGGCTTCTTCGGCATGATCACTCAAAAACGGGGTTTTAAAAAATACACAAACAACCACGATCCACGCGCACGGATCGTTGGGACAGTGTGTGTACGTCGATGGCGGAAAGAGGGCGCCTGGCGCTGTCCCGCGTGCCAGGCCGCTGGGCCAAACCTCCACTAGCCCGACATGTTTACACGCGCGCGACGAATCTTCCTTTCATATCACGTGACGTCATCTCCTTCTCGCACGCTGAGGCTGCGACGCTCGGCCAGACCAGCAGCCATGGGCACGGTCGGCATTCCTGTCAAGCTGCTGCACGAGGCCGTGGGGCACACGATTACGATTGAGCTCAAGGGCGGCGTCACTTACCGCGGCCGTCTATTCGATGCCGAAGACAATTTCAATATCTCGATGAAGGATATCGCCGTCACCGCACGCGATGGCAAGCAGACGCACCTGGATAGTGTGTATATTCGCGGTAATATGGTACGATTCATGGTCGTCCCAGATATGTTGCAACAGGCTCCGATGTTCAAGCGTGTCGGTCCGAATGCGATGAAGGGACGCGGTATCGGCAGCGCCCGCGGACGTGCCACCATCATGCGGGCTCAGGCACGGCGTGGCAGGGCCCCACCAGGCGTTCGGCCACCCGGTGCGCATCGGTAGTCATGTATTCATAGTATCTATGCATCTACGGCCATGGATGATGCGTCCTCTGGTACCTTGGCCAGATTATGAAGCTGCAGGACGCGATCAATGTCGCTGGATTCGAGGATATAGGGCTGTGGCTCTTGTGTCCGCTCGTGGCGCTTCAGCACAGCAAATTCCAGCTTGTCGCTTTCCATCGATGTCGTGTCCATCGTCTTGCTGAGAACGCGCGCGGCAAGCCCCAGGGCCTGCTTGACGTCCATGTCGTCCTTGTATTCCTGCTTGAGCAGACTCGTGGCCGTGCCGTTGTTCATGCCAATGCACGTTGCCTTCCAGCCTGAGTAATTGCCAGATGGATCAGACTGGTACAGCTGGAATCCGTGGTGCGCATCAAAGCCTGCATACAGGAGCGACACACCAAATGGACGCAAACCACCGAACTGTGTGTAGCCCTGCTTCAAGTCACACAGTCGCTGCACGAGTTGTTCCACGGGAATGTTATCGTCATACGAGAGAAGGTACTTTTGCGCCGCATTGCGTGCATAGTTAACAAGTGAGTTTGCATCGGCTGTCATACCAGCCACGCCGGCAAGCACATTCTCACTCAGTTGAAAGATTTTCTCGCTGCTCTTGTCCTGCTCCAGCAGCTTGCTTGTCACCTTCTTTTCAGCTGCCAACACGACACCATCCCGGGCCAAAATGCCCAGCACAGTACCAGCGTGTGAAATGGCTTCCATCGCATACTCGACTTGGTACAGACGACCTTCTGGCGAGAAGGTCGTTGTCCTAGAGTCGTACCTACGCGACATGAGTGTGGATGGGAGAAATTTGCGCGTCCGATCACAGGCGTGCGTGGCCACGGCGTAAAACCACGTGGCACCATGACGAACATCACGATGGACGAACGCCCCACGACGGTGCTCCAGAAGCCCGTACAGACTGGGCAGCTCTATTGCGTGAGTCTAGTTCCTATGGCCGTCTACGAGAGTATACGCTGAAGAGGCACTGCCGTCCCCGCGGTCGTGATGCACGTGAAGTATGACTCAGTAGGACTCATATCTGTTGCTCTTAGACCCATATTCCACCGCGACAGCAACGTAGATGAAAACGAGTCATAACATGTAGCGGAACAGTCTCTGATGGACATGACTGAGATGGGTACCATACCCCTTGGCCTTGAGCGCACGTGGTTGACTTGCTGGCCAGCGAAAAAGACAGGGTGGAATTTTCCTGTAGAAAATGACGGGACGTGGCAGAATTGTTCTTTCTCCCTTTCCCTACACAACATGGCCAGCATCGGCAAGCTGTATGGCATTCCGCTCGCGCCCAAGGTGCTCCGCGTTCGCGCTGCCGCCAAGGTGAATGGTCTGAATCTCGAGGTCGTTGAGACGGCTGCTGTGAAGGACTCGTACAAGCCCGAGTTCACGAGCAAGTTCCCTCTCGGCCAGGTGCCAGCTTTCGAGGGCCCCGACAACTTCTTGCTGACTGAGTCGCGCGCTATTCTTCGCTATGGTACGTACACATACACGGCTGGATGATGGCACAAGATGGCGAAATTTTCAGTTATCCCTGGCTTAATGACATGTGTCGAGGGTAGTGCGCCTAAGCACGTTGTGGTACAAGTAACTGATCCATCATCTACGCCAGCTGGCATGAACAAAACTAACCCTGCAGTCGCCAAGATCTCGGACAACAACCACCTGTTCGGCACCGATGCCAAGTCGGAGGCCCACGTTGACCAGTGGATCAACTTTACGGATGAAATGCTCTTTGGCAATGCCGTCCAGCTTTTCTGCATCTTCAACAATATTTTGCAGTACAGCAAGTCGATTGAACAGTTCTGCTGGGCTCGTCTTGAGAAGGGCCTGACGTACCTCGACAACTACCTCGTGAAGCACACATTTTTGGTGGGTCACCGCCTCACGGCTGCTGACATCGCCGTGGCTGTAGAGCTCTACGACCTCTTCGTCCGTTACCTTGGTCCGCAGGCTCGTGGCAAGTACACCAACGTGCTGCGCTACTACAACACGATCGTGAACCAAAAGGCGCTGGACGGTATCATCCCTGTAAACGCGGAGTTTGCGAAGGAGAACGCCAAGTTCGTGCCTCCGAAGAAGGAGGAGAAGCCTAAGAAGGAAGCTGCTGCTCCTGCTCCCGCTGCCGCTGCTGCTCAGCCTGCCAAGCAAGAGAAGCCTAAGAACCCGCTGGACGAGCTGCCCAAGTCGTCCTTTGTGCTTGAGGAGTGGAAGCGTGTGTACACGAACGAGGACACTCGCTCCAAGGCGCTGCCTTGGTTCTACGAGCACTACGACAAGGACGGCTACAGTATCTGGCGCTTCGACTTCAAGTACAACGACGAGCTCACCCAGATCTTTATGAGCAACAACCAGATCGGTGGCTTCTTCAACCGTCTCGAAGCCAGCCGCAAGTACGTCATGGGCACGGCTGGTGTGTTTGGTGAGAACGGCAACAACCTGATCTCTGGTGTGATCATTCTCCGTGGCAAGGAGTACGAGCCTGTGCTCAGCGTGGCTCCCGATCTGGAGAGCTACGCTGTGACACCGCTCGACCTTGAGAAGCCCGAGGACAAGAAGTTCTTCGAGGACATGCTTGCCTGGGAAGCTGTGATTGACGGCAAGTCGTGGGCCGACGGCAAGATGCTCAAGTAGACCGTGTCCTGGACCAGCCATCTGGCTCCTCCACATATTTGAGTAGAAGCGAATCCCTTTCTCCATGAGCGACGACGATGGCGTAACTGTTCTCACTATCCTGTATGGCACCGAGACGGGCAATGCTGAGGACGTGGCATATCGTATAGCAGATGTGGCGCAGCGGCACCGTGTGCCCACGCGCATCTACAACCTCGCTGACTATGACCGGACTGAACTGATTTGTGAATCTCATGTCATCTTTGTCGTGTCGACGACAGGGCAGGGCGAGTTTCCTGTGAGTGTGCGCCCACTATGGCGATTCCTTCTGCGACAGGGACTACCACCTGATATCCTATCTGATCTCACGTTCACAACTTTTGGTCTAGGTGACTCAACGTATGCGCGTTATTGCTGGGCATCACATATGTTGCACAAACGACTCTTGGATCTCGGTGCGTCTGAGTGGTTTAAGAATGGCGAGGCAGATGATCAACATGAGCTTGGTATCGATGGCGGTGTCCTGCCATGGCTCGATACATTTGTGCAGCGTCTTCGCGCCGATTTGTGTGAGCCTTCGTGCGTGCCCATCTCTCCTGATGTCCTCATGCCTCCAAGAGTTCATGTGCACGTCTCCAGTGACATGGGCAAGCCCTCGATTCCGTGCCTCGATGGTGCTCATATGGCCACTGTTGTGCGGAATGAGCGCGTCACGCATCAAAACCACTTCCAAGATGTGCGGTGTATCGACTTGGCTCTGGACAGAGCCACGGCGCCCTCGTATCGTGCAGGAGATGTGGTGTGTCTGGTCCCAGAAAACAAGCCTGAGGACGTGGAAGCTCTGCTCCAACGACTTGGTTGGGCATCGGTAGCTGACAAGATGCTTCGTCTGACCCAGAACGATCCACATCGCCCGTGGCCGCCTGCGATATGGCACGACATGCAACAAGGCTCACTTACACTGCGACGTCTTCTTACTGTGCACCTTGATCCCTTTTCCGTGCCGCGCCGCTCCTTCTTTGATTTGATTCGGCACTTCTCGCCGCCAGACCACCGCGAGCACGAGAAGCTCGTCGAGTTTTTGCAGCCAGGCGAAGGAACCGATGACATGTACGAATACGCCCAGAGAGTCCGTCGCACGATGGCAGAAGTACTAGCAGAGTTTAAGAGCGTACAAGTTCCTCCATCGTACGCGATGGAACTCTTTCCCTTGATGCGGGCGCGGCAGTACAGCCTGGCAAGCGATCCCACCACGTATCCGGACACGCTGCAGCTGCTTGTGGCTGTAGTCAAGTACAAAACACGCATACAAAAGCCTCGCGAAGGCATCGCCTCCTCGTGGCTCGCACGCCTCGAGCATGGCACCCGCATCCCTGTGCGCATCCAGCCCGGCACGTTGCTGCCCCCTGCCCAAAGCTCTACGCCCATCATTGCTATCGGGCCCGGTACAGGCATGGCGCCGCTACGCTCCCTCCTACGCGAGCGGCTCAGCAAAAGCGTTGCCGTGGTCGGCGAGACGCTCGTCTTTGCAGGATGCCGCTACCGCGCAAAAGACTGCCTGTACGCGGCTGAATGGGAGGCATGGGCCGCGACGCCGCACGCCCACCTGACGTGGATCGTCGCTGCAAGTCGGGACCAGCCGCACAAGATCTATGTACAAGATCGCCTGCGTGAATGGGGCGCACGCGTGTGGGATATACTGGGCCCGCGCCGCGGCATCGTTTACCTGTGTGGCACATCAGGCAAAATGCCCCAGCAGGTGCGGCAGGCAGCTGTGGATGTGTTTTGTGAACACGGACACATGAGCACAGAGCAGGCCGAGCGCTACCTCGCCAAGCTCGAGGCCGAGCGGCGCTGGCAGGAAGAGTGTTGGTAAGCAGTGGAGAGACATTTTGTAGAGATACACATCTATACGCTTACTCCTTGTTCGCGTTGATCTTGGCGTAGTATGCGTCACCTGCAGGTTAGTCAGGACCACACGTTTGGTACGTACGGATCTGGACGCGAGGCACGTGGTAAAAGTACCAGAAGCCCCAGGCAAGAGAGGAGCCGAAGGCGAAAGAGAACGTAAGAGTCTTGTAGAAGCGCGTGCGCATCATGCCCTTGATGGGAGGAACGACAGCCATCTGGAGTGTGAGCCTTGTGCGCTGTGCCTACCTTGAATCAATGTGGTGAGGAACCCGGCGCTGTTGCCCGCTCGCTTTTTTGGGTCGGCTACGGCCGGATATACTGTCACGTGACTACGGGACCACCTGGGCGTCCCAGTGGCGCTGACGCGCCTCGGTCGTGTCGAGCGCTCGGGCGCCGCCTTGGGCGGTAAGAATCTCGACGCCGCTCGGCGTGATGAGGAGCGTTTCCTCGGCGGCGGCGGAGGGCGCGCCGTCGACGGTCGCGACCGTCCACCGGTCTGGCCACTCGAGATCACGCCACTCTGTGCCGAGATTGAGCATGGGTTCGATGCTGGCGTTAGTAGCGTGCATGCGTACGTGAAGATCTGGGGGTCAGTGACGCTGTACGTACATGTCCTGGCTGCATGATCCCGTACGACTATTTGTGAGTGCCCGAATACGCACCTTTTTCGTAGGATGATGATAGACAGGCGGCGGCCCATGGAACACCCGTCCGATGCCGTGGCCCGTATAGCCTTTGACGACACAGCATCCATTGGCCTCTGCGATCGGCTGAATGACCCGGCCAATCTCTGCATACGGCATGCCAGGCCCACAAATGGCAATCGCGGCATCGAGGCACTCGCGCGCCGTGCGAATCAGCCGCATCAGCGGCTCACTCGAACGAGCCTTGTCTCCCACAGGATACGTGGCATTCAGGTCGCCATGAAAGCCATTGTGGTACAAGGTCACATCCAAATTAATAATATCACCATCACGCAGGGGACGCTGGTCAGGGATACCATGGCAGATGACCTCATTGACTGACGTGCACACGCTCTTTGGGTAGCCGTGGTATCCCAGCGGACTGGGGTAGCACTTGCGCTCGGTCGCAGCCTGCACGAGAGCCTCGTCAAGCTGATCCGTCGTGATGCCAGGTCGAACCATCGCGGCAATCAGGTCGAGGGATTCGCGCGCGAGCTGGTGTCAGCAGCTGGACGTACGTACCTTCGCAGCGGTTCGCACACCTGCTTGCTCTTCTTCATTGTTCACGCGGATCCTGCGCGAGGGAAAGAGCTGGGCGTCAGCCTGGTGTACATACAGCCTCACGTCCATAGTTAGGGCGGCGGATATGCGCAGGCATCTTGGTTTTGGGGCTCAATGGATACTGAGCATGCACATCACCCGAATACCGGAAGCCACGCACGCCCTCAAAGGGGTCATAGACGGCCTCGGTGCCCATGAGAGAAACAAGTGGAGTTTCGTTGTCGTGAACCATGTCAGATCGCATGTCGGCCCACTGGGCCGCGACGCCGGTGCGTGTGTTCGAGAGTGTGGCGCCGTACCGCGTGTGGCGGCAAACGATCATGCACAAAGGCGAATCGGTCGGCTTTGTGCCGACGATGGGCGCGCTGCACGAAGGCCACTTGCAGTTGGTCGATGCCTCGCTGCGCGAGAATGACTACACGGTCGTTTCGATCTTTGTCAACCCTGCACAGTTCGCCCCGCATGAGGACCTGTCGACGTACCCGCGAACCATTCAGAGCGATTTAGAAAGACTGGGGACGCGCGCGACGGCCGCACAGAGGGAGGGACGCATGGTGGCGCTGCTCCCGCAGGTCAACGATATGTACCCGTTTGGCATTACGCAGCATGTCCCTGACCAGGTCGGCGCCTTTGTCGAAGTCCAGGGACTCTCACACCAGATGGAGGGTCAGACGCGTCCTACGTTCTTCCGCGGCGTCGCCACTGTCGTCACTAAGCTCTTCAATATCGTGCTTCCTGACCGGGCCTACTTTGGACAAAAAGATATCCAACAGTCCATCGTGATCCGCCGCCTCGTGGATGATTTACTATTTACATTCCCTCACGGATCTAAGAACGTGCGCGTAATGCCGACAGCGCGCGATCCAATCGACGGGCTCGCCCTGAGTAGTCGCAACAAGTACCTCGATGAGCATGGTCGACAAGCAGCGCCCGTGCTGTATGCCGGCCTCCTACAGGGCAGCCAAACATGGTCCGATCTCCAGGCCCAGGGCGTGCCACCGGCCGACCGAGTGGCACGCACGCTGGATGCTGTGCGTTCGCACATCGAGCAGGCGACACCTTCGCATGCGCGCATCGAGTTGGACTATGTATCCCTCAACGATCCTGAGACACTAGTGCAGCTAGCACCGGGCCACGCCGCTGGTGATGAGGTCATTTTGAGCGGGGCCATGTATGTCTACAACCGCGCGCACGACCCAAAGCCCGCTGCACGCCTGATAGACAACGTGCTCATTGGTTTTACTCTGTACTAGATATTCATGACATCAACAAGTACACGCATCCTGGTTCGTAGGCCGTGGCTGTGCACCCAGCTGGACAGGAGCGTTGGGGCGTGCGCCACCGGCAGGCGCCTCGGGTCGCTTGGCACCAATGCCGCGGTCGAGCGGCAATTTGTTCGCAACGGCGGTAAACAGCTCCGTCACGTTGGTCGGCGTCTTGGCCGACGCCTCCATAAACATGAGACCCTCCGCTTCAGCGTACTTTCGGGCCTCCTCTTCTGGTACAGCCCGGCGCGTGTCAGCCAAGTCCAGCTTGTTTCCCACGAGAGCGATCGTTATGTTAGCGTCGGCGTGACGCTGCAGTTCACGAATCCAGGTCTTGGCATTTTCAAATGAGTCCTGTTCTGTGATATCATAGACAACGAGCGCGCAGTGGGCATTTCGGTAGTACATGGGTGCAAGGGACTTGTAGCGTTCTTGGCCAGCGGTGTCCCAGATCTCTAGCTTAATGGTCGTGCCATCGTCCCGACTCACCGTCTGCGTAAGAAAAGCAGCACCAATCGTGCTTTCGCGGTAATCTTCAAATTGGTCTTTGACAAATCGAAGCGCAATGCTCGACTTACCGACCGACGACTCGCCCAGCAGGACGAGCTTGAAGCTCACGACGCCACTCATACCCTGCGGTGCTCGAAGCCAAGGTGTGGGCGTAGGGGACCAAGTTTCCCAAGGCTTATTTCCCCGCTGTTGCACATGCGCGTGGCTAAATTCTGCCACTCGCACTTGGTTTCCCTCTCTCGGGTGGCTTTGCATAGGACAGACCGTACTAGTCGGCAACGCATTGGTCAGTTGAAAGAGTAGAGATATGCCACGCCAGCATCCGTATGGCGGATATGAAAGAGGTGGAAAGGGACCTTATCGCGAAGGCAGGCGCTTCTCTCGGGGTCGTGGTCGAGGAGGACGTGGCAGGCAAGCCCACATGCCCTATCCTTTGTCCTATGGCGAGGGACTTAGTATGTCAGGTGCCCCACTTCCACCATGGGGCGCGCCTTTCCCGATGATGCCCATGCCTTACGCTATGCCCCAAATGTGGTACGGCATGCCCAACGCGGCACTTCCACCGCAGCCTCCGCCATGGGACGCTATGTTTCCCACCTATGCAGCACGCGGTGGCGGCGGCGCGAGGCGTGCCGAACGAAAGAGTCAGCGACCACGATTTACGCGCAGTATATATCAACCAGATCCAGAGGCGGAACGGCCTGAGGATAGTAAGCCGTGTCGCACGCTATTTGTACGGAACGTGGCATTTGAAGTCAATGTCAACGCACTGCGTGCCGAGTTTGCCTCCTATGGAGAGATTCGAACATGGTTTGATTTAATTCAGCGCCGAGGCATGCTTTTTGTTACATACTATGATACACGCGCCGCTGAGCGCGCGCGCGCCGAAATGAATAAAAAGGTATTGGTCGGCCGCGCGCTCGATGTGCACTTCAGTTTACCCAAGGATGAGGATCAGGAACAGCATTGTGATCGTGATAAGAATCAGGGAACATTATTTGTCGTTGTGCATGACGCAAAGGATCCTGTGTCAGATGAGGTGATCCGAGCCCACTTTGAGCCATTCGGTGATATTCGCGCTATTCGTACATACAAGGGGCAATTGCACACTCGATTTATTGAGTATTGGGACAGTCGAGCTTGTATACAGGCGCATGATACCTGTCAGGACACCGAGTTCCTGGGTGGCAAGCTCCAGCTTAAGTTCGCTTGGGACTTGTCGACCGTGTCGCTCGTCAACGATGCACGCACGCGTAGTGAAGCCAAGGCGGCCGCCGAGGCACGCGCCACCGCTAACCAACAGGATCCCGCACCTCTTCCAGAGGGGGAGGCTGCTGAAATAGCGCCAGCTTGGCCTGCCAATGCTCCGGAAGAACGACTTGAGCAGGCACAAAAAGTGCAGCAGGTGTGTACACCTTTATCTAACGCCAGCTACTAGCTTCTCTTGGACCCCACACGGCGCACCAAACTCCGAGGGCGTCCGAAGACTTTGAGGGTATTCGGCCCAAGATACTGACATAAACGCGCTTCACGAGCCTAATGCTGCCTAATATAGCATCACGCCATTTTTGCACCTTCATTCGCGAGGGCAGCATCGAATCGCATAATGTCGGGTTTATGTCCATAGCGAGCAAGACAAATATGGTCATGATCTGCCCTCGTTCCTGCATGCCACGTGCAAAAAAGAGCCTTTGCATACTACCCCGCTTATTGGCCCCATGTGTGGCATGTGTTGTCGTTGAAAAGCTCTAGGATTTTCTAATATCCACTCCATACGACCTCGCTAATTCTCCGCTGCATAAAAAATCAGATTTTTGACAAAAAAATCACCGGCTCCAAATTTTTGATTGGCCCGTCGAGTCAGGGACGCGATATTTTTCTCTGCAGCGATCTGCCGTGCGCGTCTGATGGGGCCAAGCTCAACATGCATTGGGTCATGCGAGTGGGACCGATGAGCTACCAAGCATACTTTCCCTAAGTGGTATAGCACGCTGGCTGTTACTAATATTCTCTCACATGGCAGATGAACATGTGATAAGAACCCTGGGACCAAAAGCGGGGAGCGGATCAGGAACCTTGCCGATCGATCAGTCTGATCTTTTCGCCTTGCTGGAGCCAGCCTTGGGCTGTGTAAGTATGCTCCCTGACAAGCCCAATGTAGCATCCTCGCCACCCTCGCAGGGTTCAAGTGGTGGTGCATGCGCACGTCCTTCTTCCCACTGGAAGAGTGCGGACCAGACCACACCTCCCGACTCGACTGCGTCCGCTCCGCAGCAGGTGTCGGGTCCAAAAGCCCCGGATTCCTCTCCGTATCGAGTGGGGTCCGCGGTACCGGATACCGCGCGACCTTGGTCAACATCCGAGAACTTTCGGGTTCCTCTTCCGGACAAATCGAATACTCGCGCGCGTCGTGTGTTTACCCAGGAGGAAGATGAGGCGCTCATCAGGGGCTTTGAAAGGCTAGGCTCACAATGGGCACAAATTGCTCGTCATCCAGCGTTCAAGAATCGACGCAGCTCGACCGATGTGCGCGACAGGTTTCGAAATGCATTTCCGGAAGAGTATGCGCGGGCTGGGTACAAGCCGCGTGTCAAATCCTCCAAGCGCTTGGAGCGGAACAGGGAGGCCCACCGCGTAACGCGCAGTGATGCAACTTCGCACCGGCAGATCAAACCACTGAGATTGAATGACACGGACACTGCCTTATTCGCGTCTAACGTTGCTTCTTCGAGCGACGCAAACCCGAGGACCCCTCTGAATGTTACGATGGAGCCATCAACGCTATCGCCACTGTCGTACGACGCATCGCCGCAAGGGATCCCGACTGTCTCGTCACCCACTTCGCCCATGTCAGAATCGGTAATGAATATGCTGGCGCTCACGCCCACGGCTATGATCCCAAGCATTTCGCCCCCATCGACACCTCAAGTGGCGCCTTACTCGATACCCGACTTGAGCATGCCCACGACGGCTGCGGTGCCCATCCCCACGATGTCGCAGTCTTTTCATGTTCAGCCGCCGTTCTCGATACCAATGAGTGTTCCTACTCTGCAAGCTTCAGGGCCTCATGTGCCTGTACCATCAAGCGACGCATTCGTCTCGCCTCCATTGCCAGGCTATTTTCCCGATACGACCGCGACGTCATTTTCCATGCCAGCCCCCGCCCCCGCTTTTCCACAAAGCTTGTCCCCCACGGAGCCTGTGTCATTCGCCCCGTCTGTATCTCTGCCTCTTAGCACTGGTGGTGGCGGGCCACTGCCGGAGACTGCATCGCCTCCTCTTTCTTCGGCCGATGTGTCTCTCTTGTCGCTGATGATGATGCAGACGCCAACTCACATGATGGAGCCTCAACCACGAGCTCCACCGTCGTGAACAAAAAAAGGGCACGTAGTGCAACCTAATTCCTATAATACATTACGTCCCACGCTTGCTGCCAATGTGCTGAGCAAACATGCATGCCAGTAAATCGCTTGTCGATCCCACCAGGTCACCGCGCCGCGTATCCCGCGTGGCATCCTGGGCAGCGACGTGCTGAGCGGCTTGGACCAGCGCACTATCTTGCTCCTTGTCTGGCACGTCCAAATAGAGTGACTGAGATCGTTCGGCAGCGAGCGCCATGATACGCTCTTCTACCGTGTCATGCACCATGTAGCCGTATACATGCGTCGGCCGAGTTTGTCCGATACGATGCACACGGCCAATGGCCTGCAGCTCCATGGCATGGTTCAGCAGCGGTTCCAGGAGGAATAGATGCGTGGCCGCCAGCAGGTTGAGTCCCGCGGACTGCGCCTCGCTGTGAAGGAGAAGCACACGCACATCAGGCGCGTGCTGAAAGGCTTCAATCGCCGCACTTGCACGCTTGCCCCCTGAGCCTTCCAGACGCACGTACGCCAAGCCATGGTGCGTCAGGCTCTCGGCCACCAAGTCGAGACCACGTGCGAAGGAGGAGAACACCAGGCTCTTTTCGCCCGTCGTGCGATCCAAATACAATAAATGCCGCATAAGTAGATCGAGTTTGCTGCCGTTTCCACCTTCGATGCCCACAGCCTCGATGGCATGCCGTGTGTCAGGCGCCAGCTGTCGGAACGACGTCGACTCGGCCGGTCGAAGCCCGGTCGGCGCCATACTCAACTGCCGCGTGCGGTATACCACTCGATGGACATCGCGCGGTGTCAGGCGCGTCTTGCACATGGGACATGTGCGGTGACCATGCCCCATCCAAGCCTGAAAGCAGGCCTCACAGCATAAATGTCCGCATGCGTTGGTGAGAATGCCCGTCTCAATGATGTTGGTGCAAATGTAGCAGTGCCGCGCCTCGGATGCCGTATCGCTCATGCTTTCGTTGTGCATGTGCTTGACATGGTGCAGGTATCGGAGCCGCCCTTCTGTGGCGCCCATCTTTTGTCGAGCTGTGCGTTCCTGCGCCAAGCTGGCAAACAGACTCGGCCACGCGCCTTGGGGCATCTCAGGATCTTGCACTTGATCAGACAGTTCCTGGACTTGCTTAAAGTACAGCGCACGCGCATTGAACAATGTCTGGAACAGCGCCTGCTCTTTGCGCAGCGCATCGAGCACGGCCAACTGGTCGCGCAGCAGGTGTTGCAGCGCCGTGCACATGGTCGTCAGCAACTGGGCATCACGGTGAGTCGCTGCATCGCGCGCCTCTTTGAGAGACGATAAGAGCGCCCCTAGCGGCTCGGCGTCCGGAGGGAGCATAGCTGGGCGGCGCGCCTCTTCGAGCGAGCGAAAATGCTGGAGTTGAAGCCGCTTCACGCGCCGCACATCGTCGTCTTCCTCCTCCTCCTCCTCGTCTTGCTGAAACCGCCGCAGGCGCGCCGCACGCAACTCGCGATCCAACTCGACAAACAGCTGTGGCCGTGCAGTGGCGCCCAGAGCAATACGGCCAGTCAGGAGCTCATCACGCTGTGCCAGGAGAGGGCGGTACATTTCCAGCAGGGTTTCCGCCTCGATCTGGGCATCCAGGTTCTCGGCGTACACGTCGTCGTCTGCCCGCTCCTTGCTGACCTCGCGATTCACAGGCTTTTCGAGTCGCGCATGGATCTGACTTCGCCAGTCCAGCACTACGTGGGCGTGAAGACGCAGCTTGTCCAGGATCACATCCACGTCGTCTAGGACGCTGCGGCCTGCCAGACCCTGAGCAGCCGGCACTGCTAGGGACAAAAGCTGCTGGGCATCCATGCGATGCTGCTCCAGCGCCTCGACACACTGCTCGACGTGTCCACGTGCCTCGGCCAAGAGACGTTGCCGTGTCTGCTCTGCGGCCTGATATGCCGCCTCTTCCATCGCAGCGTACGGCTTGACATCGTCGCTGCTCTCTTCTTGCTTGACGCTTTCTCCGAGCTGAAAGAAACAGTGTCCGCTGAATTGCTGGATCCGGTGCATCACTTGCAGCCAATGCCGCTGCCGACTTCGCAGCGCACTCGTATATTGCTGACGAAGGCGCAGCTTTTCATGCGGCGCATCGGCCGGCAAGTCATGGTGGTATCGAGCCAAATATTCCAGCTCCTCGGCGCTGAACGCGTACAAGGGACCCTGTGATTGCGCTGCGCGGATCTCTTCCTCCAATGCTTCCATCTGGGCCTCAACATGAGGTAAGAGCGTCTCGAGTAGATCACGCGCCACACTCCGACGGCCCTGCCGCTGCACAGCGTCGACCAGCGCCACGTGGTCGGGGTGTGAGGCGCCGGACGGCGTGGTTTCTAGCTCGCCCGACGGGGCAAAAAGCAAGATGGAGGCGCGGTAGATGCGGGACGAAGTGAGCGCATGTTTGTGGGCGCCCAAGTCCTGCTTGGTCGCCTCGATCATCTGGGCCAGCACCTGCTCAATGCTGCGTAAATTGATCGAGACTGACGTGCCTGCGTCACTGCCAAGAAGATGCCCGCCGCGCAGAGCCACATTCGGGTGTGTACATGCTTGCCGTAGGCGCTGAAGCTGCGCGCGAAGGACAGAGGTATCTAGCTCCCACGTATCATGCTGCGGCGCCCCGTCGGCATCGAGGCGCAACGCCGCCAGACTCGCGTGCCACACGTCGCGATAGAAGGCCGTCTCGACGTGCGTAAAGTCCACGGGCACGAGGTATCGCGTCTGCATGGGCAGCACCATTTCCGGCGCCACTTGCGCCTTGGTGTGCCGAATGCCGACATCATACAACACGCGGCCCACGTACGGCGCCCATGCCGCGCTCAGAATGCGTTTCCACAGGCGCGGTGGACCTGCTGGCGCCAGTCCCAAGAACCACAGCGACGTGCGCAGGTCTGCGAGGCGTCGCACAGGCGTGCCGCTGACGGCCAGACTGCACTGCCGCCGAATCATGCCCATCGTGCGCGCCGCGTTGCCGCCCACCAGTTGTGCCTCATCCATCACGACGCGCCAAAACTCGAGCTGCACGAGGGGACTGCGCGGCCGCTCGTACTTGGACGGCTGTCGCAACATGCGCACGGGCGCCGCATGCGAGGCTGCCAAGTCACGAGCTAGTGTCTCGAAAGACACGACCATCACGTCCCACCGGCTCGCCCAATCGCCCCACGACGATCCTGCATCTTCTGCGGCGGCCTTGTGACCCGTGTACGAGTAGACACGCAGAGAGGGCGCATACATTGCGAGCTCGTCTAGCCACTGCCGCCGGAGTGTTTCGGGCGAGACGATGAGCGTCGTGCCCACCGGCTGGACCTGTGCCTCATTCGCCGCATCCCAGTACGATGGCAGCTCGTGACGGTGACGTGACGTATGCTCCAGGATGAGGGCGAGCACTTCGATCGTCTTGCCCAGTCCCATCTCCTCCGCCAGGATGGCACCGCGAATGGGATCGGCCGCAGCCAAAGCCGCCTCCGTCGTCATCGCACCTGTGAGTACATGGAAGTAGAGCGATGCGTGGACACGAATCCACCACGGACCGCATTCGGAGCGCAGCGACTGCCGCTCAGCGGCGGGCGCTTCTCGCTCGAGCAAGAAGCTGACAGATCTGCGCTGAAACGGCAGCAGATGTGCGAGAAGTGCGCGCGGCTGCTCGCATGGCGGCATGCGCGTCTCGGAGCGCATCTCGCGGCGACAGAGACTCTCGTATACGAGCGCCGCGCCGCCGACTTCGTCCACGGGAGGGAGGTCCATCTTGTTCGCATGTTCCACCACCGCACGCAGCTGCTCAGCTATATCAGGGGGCTGCGGTCGAAAGCAGGCACTCGTTGTAAGGACATCGACGCGCAGGCGTACATCGTGGTCGTGCCAGGCGAGATGAGCGTCCACGTGCAGGATGGAGAGAGACAGGGCCGTCAGGCACCATGCCGACGCCACGAGGGGTATCGTTACGAGCGTATCTGCGCCTGCGCACACGTCCAAGAGGGCTCCGTGGCTCGGATGTACGTGTACGCGCGGCTGCATTCGCGTCTGCCAATCCGACACGCGGTGGAGCGAGACGCGCGTGTCCCAGTGCCTGGGGACGCTGGCACGAAAGTGCAGCGTATCGCTGCACACGAGCACGGCATCCACGAGCTCGTGTGCACGCTTTCGGGTATCGAGGGGTGCATCGAGTGCCGCAAACGTGGCGAGTGCCGCATCGTCGACGCCCCCCGGCACAATGTGCACAGGATGCATATATCGTCCGACGCCACCGCGCGTCCTGCGCCATGCTCTTCATCACGTGATGTATATGAGGGGGCGGCCGGGCCGACGAGCGCGGCAGGGGCCCAAGGGCTCTTTTCCACGTCCCCTATCATGTCGGTTCTTACGGGTGCAATTCGTGTGGCTGCTGCTTCGTCCGGTGCCCGCGCCATGCTTATGAAGCGTGCTGCCGTGCCTGCGGCTATGCAGGGTATGTATGAGGCATGACTGATGAGATCAGCGCGTTCGTACTCGGCTCACCACGAGACGTACGAGGAGTTCAACGACCGCTATGTGAAGTTCTTTGAGGGTGTCGAGGACCAGTTTGAGGCGCAGCGTGGCCTCAACAACGCGTTTGCGCAGGACCTCGTGCCCTCGCCCGAGGTTATCGAGAGCGCTCTGAAGGCGGCTCGCCGCGTGAACGACTTTTCGCTCGCTGTGCGCATCTTTGAGGGCATCAAGGCCAAGACGGATAACGACAGCCAGTACAAGCAGTACCTCGACGTGCTCAAGCCCCTGCGTGAGGAGCTGGGTGTGCCGCTCAAGGAGGAGCTCTACTCTTCGTAGATGCAGCGATAGTCTTCACCACTATGTGCCTACTTCTTCTTTAGCTTGCGCTCAAGCTCCAAAAAGGCCGCTAAAGACGGATCGGCCGGCGCGGCTTCGTCGACGTGGTCGTCTTGGGTATCTGGCGCGTTGGGCATCGGCCCCAGCAGTGTCGTGTCCCACTCGTCCTCGCGGATCGGCGGGTCGTACGTCCGCAGCTTGCGGCGGATGTCCCGCATCGCCTGCTTGTGCTCGTTCACATTGTCGGCATACAATACATAGACGCAGTTGACGCATCCCGACTGGCAGCATTCTTCAGGGCCGGGGGGCACGGGCTTCGTGGGCACGTACACGTCGCGCACACGCACCGTGTCAGGCGGCCCCTGTACCACAGTCGCCTCTTTCTCGGGTGCATCGGCATGTCGCTCAGCTCGTCGGCGCTTGTACGTCGGCAGGTGAGACCACCGCTCCAGCATGTCTTCTCCTCTGTCTGATCGCGTAAGCACAGGACTACGCACGCATGTCGGACGGCGGCGTCCACGTATGGAAACCCTTCGACCGCGTCACCTGGTCGAACAGGTCGCGGCAGTTGACACGAGCTCGGAGACGCGCACACAGCAAAAAGGCCCCGCTCAGCTTGCGGTTGAGCGAGTACGTCTCAGGCGGCGGCGGACGCAGCCGCTCACGCACCATGATGGGAATCTGCTCGCGCACGCGATCCGTGATGGTCTGATTCGCAAACGGATACGGAACAGGTGCATCGTGGCGGAATGGCTCGCCGAGCGTGAGCATCGATGTCACATGAGCCTCGCGCATGGTCTGTCGTTAGCAGGAGGGATACGCACCTCAGACTCGTGGCCGGTCAGGTAGCCAATCTGCACGCTCCAGTGCTCACACTGCGCACGATCGCCGGACACAGCGGCCCGCAGCAGCTTGAGCCACAGCGCAATAAAGTCCGACGAGTAGTCGCGCGTGGCGCCAAAGTCAATGAGCTGGATCGACTGGCGCTCGTGATGGTACAGAAAGTTGGTCCAGTTCGGGTCCGTCTGCATGAGGTGCCAGTCAAACAGCTCGCGCAGACTGAGCTCCATAATCGCATGCGCAATCTTATCGCGCGTCGTCTGGTCCATGTGCGCCGCCTGCGTCAGCGGTCGGCCACGCAGAAACTCTGCGGTGAGGACGCGCGTCGTCGATACACTGTCGACAACGCGCGGCACCTCGAAGCAAAGACCGTCGGGCTCCATATGCGCCACATGTTCGTAAAAGCGGCGACACATATCCGCCTCGCGTGTATAGTCGCACTCGTCCTGCAGTTCCTGCTGCAGCTGCTGCACGGAATTTTCCAAAAACAGGCCCTTGGGCAGAAGGGCCGATGCGGTGAGCAGCCACTTGACGTACGACAAGTCACTGGCGATCGAGTCCCGAATGCCGGGAAACTGCACTTTGACAGCCACGCGCCGCCCCGCCATCTCGGGCTGCGCTGGGTATGGATCGGCCATCACGGCGCTGTGGACTTGGCCAATCGAGGCAGCGGCGAACGGCCGCTCATCAAACGACGCAAAGTGTGCTCGCCAATGCTCGCCAAGTTCCTCGGTCATGACGCGCTCAAGTTGCCATCCCGGCATGTAGTGGGCAGCATTTTGGACCCTCAGCAGCACCTCTTCGACTTGGGGCGGAAGTAAGTGACTGTCTTGGATCGACAGAAACTGCCCGAGTTTCAGCGCCGCGCCGCGCATCGTGCTCAGCTTATCAACAAGTCGCTCGACATTCGCCGCGGAAAGAAAGAGCGACGAGCCGCCCGAGCCCCGCGTCGTCTGCCGCATGTACTCGCTCGCTGAGCCCCACGCCAGGCCTGCGCCCAGGCTGCCGTAGTGCAGTAGGCGGCCCAGCCGCGTCGCGGGCACGCGCTTCGCCCTCAATGGCTTGATGCGCTCATTCGCAGCGTCGTACTCCGGGGACGTGGCTGTGGGTTCAACGAGGGCGGCATCCGAGGCGGGCGTCGACTCAGGAACGCGCTCTGATACAGGCGCTACACGGTCCGACACAGCCTCGAGCACAGGCTCTTTCTCTGGCACCGATACGCGCTCTGTTGCAGCAGCGACGTCGTCAGTGGGCCGGTCGCTTGGCATGTGGCTTGTCACGCCGCCTGACATATCACTCGGCACACCGCCTGCCTTGTCGCTCGCCAGCTGCGTTGGCCACGGCCGGATGGCGGGCCGTAGTGACGATGCATTCGACCCAGCGAGGCGCAGAACCGCGCGCCACACGAGCGCCACATCTGCCCACGACACAGCGTCTCGAGGCATGAGGACAAGTGCCAAGGTGACGGTCTACGGCACGTGATGCTATGGACAAGTTATCGACCGAGACGCTCCAGCGCCTGAGGACCCTGCTCGTACCAAGCCTGGCGACTGATCCAGAAGCTGTCGCGGCCCTTCATGATATCGGCGAGCACGGCACCGCCGAGGAACACCATGTGCTTTCGGCGCGGCGGATCCTCGATACGCAATTTAAAGTGAGCGAGGCGTGAGCCATCGCCCTGAAGCACGCGTGAGAGGTACAGCTGCTTCATTTCCTTCTCGAGGCGGCTCGGCAGACCCGGGTACATGCTGCTGCCACCACTCAGTACAATGTGCTTGTACAGCTCGGGGCGCACGTCGACAGGGGCCGTCTGCACGGTCTGGAAGAGCATCTCTGCGATGCCCGGCTGCTCGAGACCGATCAAGTGCGGCTGGAAGAGGCATTCAGGCGCCTCAAAGCGCTCTGAGCCGACCTTGATGACGCGCCCATCCGGCAGCGTGTAGCTCTCGACGAGCGACGTCGTCTCGTCAGCCAAGCGCTTATCCAGATCCAAGTCGTAACTCACGTAGCACAACTGCTCCTTAATCCGCCGCACCGTCTCAAAGTCGGCGGTACGGTTGAACGCGTAGCCACGCAGCAGCAGCAACTTGATCAGATGACGCGTCACATCGCGCCCAGCCACATCTAAGCGGCGCGTGAGGTGCGGCATGGCGTAGCCTTCGTACACGGGCACAATATGCGTGACACCGTCACCACTATCGACGACGACACCGGTCTGCAGGCCCTGTGAGTACAGCGTCAAGACGGCCTGGATCGCGACATACACCCCGTCAAAGCCATACTCCTCGAACATAATACGACACATCTCCTCACGATTCTTTTTTGGGTTCATGGGCGGCTCCGTCAGCAAAATTTTGCGGCCGCGCGGATCAATGCGCAGCTTTTCATCGAATGTATAGTTCCACACATGCCGCATATCGTCAAAGTCCTTCACAACACCATGCTCCATCGGATGCGACACTTGCAGGTATGTACGCACGGCCTCGGCCTCCGTGCCCACCATGAGGTCCTTGATCTCCACGCCCGAAGCGGCAATCGCATCACGCTCCTCGGCCCGCAGGATCGGCCGGCCTACGATCGACGGAAACACGTGCTCGGGAAAGTTGGAGCCTGCATAGCCCACCTTGACAAACTGGGATTAGCACCGCATACATACGCCTGTACCATTGTCCACGACCAGCGGGATATCGTCGGCCATCCTGTGTGGCTCGGTGGCAAGATCCCAGGTCGTGATGCACGGGCGTGCGGCGGGGCGGCGACTCCACCCACACGTGGCGCCACGTGTCCATGACGGGGCTTCGCCTGCGTCCGCGTCACGACTCACGTCGCTTGGTGCATGTCGGAAGACGGACTGGACGACGAGCTGATCGCGCTCGTGGGCGAAGATGCGCCTACGCAGCACGATGCGCCGCGGTCGCACGACAAGCGCTCGGCACTTCTCTCTGATCTGTCCGACGACGAGGATGCCGAGGGAGAAGACGACGTGCAGGCGAATCCGTATCCTCTCGAAGGCATATACAAAGACGAGGACGATCGCGAATGGCTGCTCAGTATGAATGAAGTTGAGCGCGAAGACGTGCTCTCTCAGCGTCGCGACGAAATGTCGCGCAAGCAGCAGCAGATTCAGCTGGCGGCCATGGTCCGCTCCCAACAGGCAGCGGCGGGCAAGACGCGCCGCTCGTCTGCTGACAAGGCCCAACGCCGGCGCTCAGATGTGCGCCGCGAACTGGAGGACTTGGCTGATCCGTTCGCAGAGTCGGACGAAGAGGACATGTTCCGCGAGTCCGAGGAAGAGGAGGTGCGTCCACGGTCTACCAAAGCCGACAAGCTGAGCGAGCTGCGGCGCAAGCGCGCCGAACGTGCAGGAAAGGCGGCGCGCGATAGCGACGAGGACGCTCGACCTGTACGCAGACGTCGTCGCGACCTGAGTGAGGAGAGCGAGTCGGACTATGAGCCGACATACGTGCCACGCAAGGTGCGTGAGCCTACGCCCATCCTGGCGGCTCATAGCGCTGAGCCGCCGTCGCTCGCGCTGCTCAACAAGGTGCGCCTGGGGCGTGACGAGCTAGAGCGCCTCTTGTTCCTGCCGAATGGTCCTGATCTCGTCCGCGGATGCTTTGTGCGGTGCTCGTGGGGCACGCGCGAGCATCGCGACGGGCGCAAAGAGCACATATACCGCGTGCACCAAATTCTGCGAGTATCTGAGCGCGAAAAGTACTATGACGTGAGTCATGATCATTCGGGACGCTGGATGAATAGCTATGTGACATTCAAGTGGGGCGGCAAGGAGCACCATGTCGATGTGCGTCCCCTCAGCACGCAAAGCATCAGTGACTCGGAGCGGCAGCGCTGGATCGCTGCGGCCGGTCCAGATGCCAAGTTCCCTTCTGCAGACGCATTCGAAACCAAGCACGCGCAGCTGGCATCGGCGCTGTCCGCGCCACTCACAGAGGACGACATCAAAAAGATCCTCGAAAGGAAGCGCACACTGCGAGCGGCCGCCGAGTCGCGCGGCCTCGACATTGTCGGGGGCGAGCAGGAGGATCAGCACCGCATGAACGAGCAGGCCATGGCCCAGATCAATGAGCGCAATCGCCGTCAGGATCGCGAGCGCATTCAGGAGGCCGAACGACGTGCCGCCCTTTTGAAGCGCAAAGCCACGGCTCCGCCAGCCACGGCAGCCACCACGGAAGCGACGGCACCGCTCGCCACGCGCGTGTCAGATGCCTTGGCATCGGCGCCGTCCGGCACGGGCGTCGTACCAACGATGGACGTCGACTTGGGCGACTTTTAGGCGTCGTCATCGGCCGCGCCCTCCTCGTCGCTTTCGTGGGCCTTGGGCTGTCCGCCCGGCGCTCGGCGCTGCTCTCCGACCTTGAGGATCGCACACTGCGGAATCGTGCCACTGGGATTGAGGAACTCAAAGTCCGGGCCGACAAACACATCGAGGTAGTTGAGCCACTTGGCAAACTCGGACGTCTCTTCTTCTGTGCGGTAAATTTGCTGGTAGATGCGCTCCTTTTTAAAGGCATCCATCTCGTGGGCGTACATCGCATAGTCCACGTGCTCGCGCTTGCCGCTCTCCGCGTCCGGAGGCAGTGGTTTGCCCGCGGCCGTTCGCATGGCAATGGTGCGCTCGATACGCTCGTTGTTGTTCGATACCTTGGTATTGTAGCCGCCAAAAAAGGGCTCCACCAGCAGCAGGCCGAGCCCCGGCGCTTTAGGGACGTGGATGCGGGCAGGTCCATACGTCTGCGCGACCAGGGACGTGGGTGCGTTGGTGCGCCCGATCAGGACAAGCAGGCCGATCATCTTGCGGATCTGATGCAGCATGAACGACTGGCCGTGGAACTGCACCGATACCCATTCCGTGCCATCGATCAGGCACGGATCCGAGATCGTGAGCTTCTTCATCACGCGATGCGCACTTCGATCGCGGAACTCTTTGCCGACCGTGTAGTTGTGAAAGTTGTGGGACCCTGTGTACTCGGCAAAGACGCGACGCACACGCTCGAGTGTCTCACGGTCCATGCGCCACTGGCGCTTCGCGCGCATGTCCGTCGCAAAGTCGCCTCCTGTCCCATGCGAGCGCCAAAAGGCATGGTTCAAAAGACGACTCTCGCGCACGTCGGCGTCGTCCCACGGCGCGACGGGCGTGCCGTCCTCCTGGCGCGGCGCCTCCTCTTGGCCCGTATTCAGGCGCCGTAGCATTCGCCACATCGCACTAAACGGCTTGGGTGGCAAAAAGACGTACGTCGGCAACAGGTATTCATACAGCCGCGAGTCGCAGCTGGTGCGTGCATTGAACGCGCTCTGCACACGACGCATGCCCCAGATGCGGATCTGGTCCGGCAAGAGCGAATTGACGTAGGAAGTGAGTGTCTGCCCTGCAGGCAGCTGAGGGGGCTCGAGAATCACCTTGAGTGTGAGCAGATTGCCAGCGGCATGCACGCCGCGATCCGTGCGTGCTGCGCGCTGCAGGCCGACCTTGTTGGGGTTGACGGCATTTTCCTTCGACACGGCACCAGCGCGACAAAAGGCATCAAAGATATCGCCCTCGATGGTCTTGACGCCCGGATTGACCTGCAGCCCTGAGTAGTCCGTGCCGCAGTACCCGAAAAAGATGGCGACCTTGCGCTTCGCGAGGCGCGCGGCCGGCGCCGTAGACTCTTCCTCGTCCTTGTCATCCGTACGTGCCACCTTCGTATCGCGCACGTCGGCGTCAGGTGCCGCTGCGCGCTTTTCGCCCACCGCCGCCGCCGCGTCCGTCATGGCCAGAGGGACTCGCGCAGCAGGCGTGCGTGGCTCCCTGGATGGCTTTCACGTGACATGACGCAGGGCACGAAGAAAGCTGGCCACGCGTCTTTCTTTTTTGACGACACCATGTCGGCCGCTGAAGAGGCCAAGCAGCGAGGCAATGACCTCTTCAAGCGCGCGAAGTACAGCGACGCTGTGCAAGCGTACACAGAGTCGCTTTCGCACGAGCCAGAGAGCGACGTGCTTCTTCTGAACCGCTCGGCCGCGTACATGGCCCTAGGCCAGTACGGCCAGGCCCTGGCCGACTGTGAGCGCGCTGTGCAGGGGAGGGAGCCGAGTGGCAAAGCCCTGCTTCGTATGGCCAAGTGCCAGCTGGGTGTGGGACGCCCTGACGCGGCTTTGTACACGCTTTCGCCGCTGCTTTCGCAGGCTCTCGGCACGAGCGCCGAGCAGGCACAGGCGCGTGACGTGGATGCCCAGGCGCGAGAGATGCAGCGACACCTGACGACCGCCGATGCATACAGCCGCGAGCGCAACTGGACGCTTGCGAGTATTGCCTTGGACCAGGCGCAAGGTATTATGAAGCTAACAGACGCGACATCGCCCCGTGCATGGCAGGAAAAGCGTGTCATGCTCCTACTGCAGCGTGGACATTTGGGGCAGGCGCAGTCGCTTGCGATGGACATATACCGTGCAGACCCATCTGATACGAGTGCGATCATGCTGGGTGCGCGGATCATGCTGGCGAATAATGACGTACAAAAGGCACTGCAGCAGTCCCAACTGGCGTTGCGGCTGGACCCGGACATGCAGGCAGCCAAGCAGTTTTTGCGCAAGTGCAAGGCGCTGCTGACACTCAAGGACGACGCGAATGCGGCGTTCAAGGCGAATCGCTCCGACGACGCGCTGGCCAAGTACGCGGAGCTCCTAAGCGTGGCCGACCAGAACATGGAGGTGGACGGCGATGCGAAAAAGTTCAAGGCGGTCATTTTCTCGAACCGCGCGATTCTACTCAGCAAGCTCGGCCGCTATGATGATGCGATCCGCGACTGCACACAGGCGCTTCAGCTGGACGCCGCCTTCACCAAGCCCCTCAAGACGCGTGCGCGCGCGTACCAACTCAATGAGCAGCACGAAGAGGCTGTGCGCGACTTTAAGCGTGCGCTGGATGCAAGTATCGGCACGCCCGAGCAGGACACGCTGCGGCGCGAGACGCGGCGCGCTGAGGTGGAGCTCAAGCGCAGCAAAAAGGTCGACTACTACAAGGTGCTGGGCGTGCCGAAGACGGCGACCGAGGCCGAGGTCAAAAAGGCGTTCCGCAAAGAGTCACTCAAGCATCATCCGGACAAGGGTGGCGACGAAGAGAAGTTCAAGTTGTGCAACGAGGCCTATGGAGTCCTGTCTGACGACCAGCAGCGCCGGCGCTATGATTCTGGTGTAGACGACATGGACGACATGGACCTGGGCGGCGCGGGCTTCGGTGGCATGGGCGGCTTTGGCGGCATGGGCGGCATGGGCGGCGTCAACCTCGCCGACCTGTTTGGCGCCCAGTTTGCCAACTTCGACATGGGCCCCGGCACCGGCTCAACACACTTTTACGGCCCCGGCACGAGCTTCCGATTCGGCTAGGTATATGTAGATTCCGCCGCGGGTCGTAGAGACACCATGTCGACGATGCACTTGCCGTGCCGCTTGCCGAGAATGACACACACGTCGTCAAGGAAGCGCACGTTCCAGACCGTCTCGCATGGCGCACACATCTGGCGAACGTAGCTGCCGGTCTGCGCGTCCCACAGCTTGACAAGCCCATCCGAGCCCGCCGTCACAAGATGCTGTGCATCCATCTGCAGACTCGTCACACCGCTCTCGTGCGCCACGATGCGGTACAGGCACTCCATCGTGCGCAGCGAATACACCACCACGCGCCCATCACTGCTGCCAGATGCCAGGATCCCATCGAGCAGCTGGAGCTGCGCCACAATGTGCGTGTACCCATGGAAGACGGCCAACGGTGCACCGCTCTCCGAGTCCCACACACGCACCGTCGAGTCACTGCTGCCTGTCGCAATGTGCACACCATCAAAGGCAATCGCATAGATCTGCAGCTGGTGGCCCTGCAGCACATGCACGCACCGACCGGTCGTCCAGTCCCACACGCGGCACGTAAAGTCGTAGCTGCCACTAGCGACATACTTGTCGTGCACCGCCAGGCATCGTACCGAGTGCTGGTGCCCCGCTAGCACATGCTGCACACGCCCCGCGGCCAGGTCCCATACCCGCAGTGTGCCGTCCCGCGAGCCCGTAATGGCCACCGGCACATGCGGCACCACATGCACACACCGGATCGTCGATGTGTGGCCGTGCATCACTCGCTCACACTCGCCCGTCCGAACGTTCCATACCCGCAGACTCCGATCGGAGCCGGCACTTACCAGGCGCGTGCCGCTCTCATCCCAGCCGCGCGTGCTGGCACAGGCAACGTCCGTCTGCTCGCACTGCTCCTGCGCAATATGCACGGCATCACAGACAGCCAAGCCACCCGAAGGCTGCAGCGCCAAACACGCGCCAGGCCGCTTGTCGGCCTGCGCACACACCAATCCTGCCGTGGCAGGTGGCTCGTAGGGCCCATCGTACCCGCTCGATGGACCTGTTGCGAGCATCAAGCACCACACGCCACTCTCATGGCCACGCAACACACGCACAAGCTTGCCGGTGCGCGTGGAAAACACAAAAATGGCACTGCTGGTCATACCCACCGCTGTCCACTCGTGATCCATCGCGCAGCATGTAAGTGCCAGGCGCCGATTCGGGTCCGGATCAGCATCAGCCAGCTCGATCGTCTCGTACGAACGCAGCAGCCGCCCGCCCCGTCGCCAGTTGCGGTCCACCGCATAAGCCAGTCGAAAGTAGTCTCGAAGCGACACCGTGGCGCCTTCCGCCGGTGAGCCGGCGACCCTTTGCAGAAACAGCGAGTGGCGCCGACGTCGACGAGCTGGCCCCTCGTCCACGTCCATAGCCGCTGCTCGCGACGTCGACGGGGCGTCGCCGAGCAGACTGTGCGTAAGCCACCGCAATCGATCGGGCGTATGGTACTTTTGACGCACGCACATCAGGCTCCACAGGTACTCATTCATCGAAAGACGGTGCCATGTGCGGCTTACAGCCGCCGTGCACGCCAGTGCTCGCGGGTCATCGAGAAAGGTCAGTATATGCAGCGCCACGTCCATCGGAAGCCGCTGCAGAAAATCGACCTTCAGGCGCGGTAGCAGCATCGCTTCCAGATCACTCAGCTCACGCACATGACACTCCCGCACTAATGCTTCGAGAAAGTCTCGGCGATCTGAGGGTGTCGCCACCGCAAAGCTTTGCAGCAGCTCTACCAGCGGCCTCATGAGCCACTCACAAGAACGACAACCGTCGTGCCAAGCCAACGCGCTTTTTTTGACTAAACATACTCCTACATCCTAGGCGTCGTCGTCATGCCATGTACATAAACACGTCTTCCTGGTTGTCTGCCGGCCCCACCGCAGCGTAGCTTTGCGTACTTTTACCGCCCTTCTTCAGTATACTTGGACTCAAATAGCCCAAGGTGTCCCATGATGAGACAAAGTGACCGACCAGGGCCCCGAGCATCATGGATAAAAGAATGTAGCCATTGTATGACATAGAAATAAGCATGAGCAAGAAGGCACTCGTAAATTGGACAGCGTAGAACAGCGCTCGCACAAGCTGCTGCACGAGCGTCGGGTGAATCGGGATACCACGGGCTGAGAGACGCCCTGGCGCATGAAAGAAGGAGGTCAGAACATTGCTGGGGAACGTGCCTGGGCCTTGACGGTCCACCTCGGCGCGGTGGTCCTCTGCATCAAAATCTTTTTTATATTTTTCAGTGATCCAGCGATCCGTAGGCGTGCTTTGGCTTTCCACTATATCGCGCGTGGCCTTGGCGATGATATAGCGATCAAACTCACGAGACCAACGACGCACAATCTCGGTCAGAATGACCCAGCAGGCAACACCGATGCACGTACCGGCAAACTTTGCATGCGTGTCATTGTACCACGAAGATGTTAGAATGCAAGTGCCGATCGTGTTCCAATTACCGAGCATGCTCAATTTGCATCCAGGGCCATGACCCATGTCCATGCCGCCCATGTCGTGACCCCCGCCGGAGTGGCTTCCATGATCCATGCCATCCATCCCTGGCATATCGCCCATATCTCCCATACCATCCATACCTGGCATGTCACCCATATCTCCCATACTATCTGCACGGCCAAAGAAATCGGATGGCCGAGCTCCTGTGAATGCTGTCGCCATCTGGTATATGAGCCTGAAGATGTCTGAACCAAGCCCCGGTGCCTCTCGTGTACTTCGACGTCGGATATTTTCCGGAGTTTTTTCACCCATCCTAAATTCGCCGCCGCGAATCTCTCCTTCATTTGCGACCCACCACGTGCTACTCATGACGCATTGGCGTGTGGCGGCGCGTCGCCTGACACCCCATTTTTACCGCAGTTCCCCAATCGCGCGTCGTCCCAACGGCTCTTATTGGATGCATACGGTCGTAGCTCCGTATGGACGCTGGACCTCCCCTATCTCGAGCGAGGTCGTGTCCCAAAGTGGGCTAGCCATAGGCGATGTGTCTTCACACCCATCCTGCCCTTGGATCACGTACACTATCACCGAACCCCAACATCGCGGTCGGTCTACCTTAGTGTACCAATCAACTTCGTCACATGCCCCTCCTACCACACTGACACAGGCATCGCACGGCACCGTTCGATCATTCGTACACGAATACGGCGGTGGTGCGTGCGCCATGCAGTCGGATACCAGCATCATTTTTGCTCGATGCCATGAGCGGCATTTCGCTGTAAGTCGGATGAATCCCCACACACAAGCATGTGAAGACATTGTGCCGCCTTGCATCGATCGGCGCTACGCAGACTTTGCTCCGCATCCCTCCGACTCTTCATTGATTCTCGCGGTGGAGGAAGAGCATGCTTCCAAGGACGTGTACAACCGCTTGGTTTGTCTCTTCGAGTCACAAGTGCACACGCTGCACCAAGGCCACAGCTTCTATGCGTATCCACGCATCTCCCCATGTGGCTCCTTTGTGGCTTGGGTCACCTGGGATCATCCATCCATGCCGTTTTGGTCTTCGCAGCTGTGGGTAGCGTCGCTGCTGCGTGAGCCAGTGCCCCATATTTCTGAGCCTGTGCTCGTCGCTGGAGGTCATGATGCTGTGGCTCAGCAGCCTGTATGGATACCGGGGACCAACACACTGCTGTTCACTCTGTCGAGCGTTCAAGAAGCGGGTGTATATCAAGTGGATGTACATCGTGGTGACTCATTGTGTCATGTGTCTGCGCGCCTTCCTGTGGGTCCTGCTCATGCTTCATCCCTTGTCGAGGTCCAGCCACCTCTCTGGAATCTCAATGTGTCGTCTTTGGTTGCTCTAGATGCGCGCTTCATTGTCTGTGTCGAGACATCACATGGTGTGGACCATCTTGTCCTGCTGGATAGGCAAGCGTGTACTCGAACGCGTATACGCTCTGAGTATACGCAGCTCTCGCAGCTGCGATTATCTGAATCAAAGCTTGTCTGCCTGGCAGCATCGGTTTATTCTTCACCGGCGCTCGTGGCATTCGATGTTCCAACGATTCTTGCACAGGCGGAGACAACTGGCCAAATTTTACGCGCATCTGGTGCAGAACTTGTGTCAGACGAATTTATCAGTTTACCTGAGCCTCTTTCATTTCCCACGCAGCTTCCTGACGGCACAGCAAGCACGGCACATGCCCTCTTTTATGCACCAAAAAACCCTCATTTCCAAGCTCCCCATGGTACACTGCCCCCCTGTCGCATCGTGGCTCATAGCGGCCCAACTTCGCGTGCCACAGCATCGCTGGACATGTCCATCCAGTACTGGACATCCCGCGGCTGGGCCGTGTGTGCGGTCAACTTCGGTGGAAGCACCGGTTACGGGCTTGAGTACATGCGCCGTCTGAATGGTCATTGGGGCGACGTGGATGTGCGCGACTGTGTGGCCGCTGCTGCTTATCTCGGTGGTACATCTGCTCCGTGGGATCGACCCGCTTTACCGAGCTCTTCGTCGATGGCTCTATCCGAAGAGGAGACGTACGATGGCATGCGGAAAATCACATTGACGCGCTCAGATTCGCCATCTATGATCCTCGAAGGTCTTGTCTTTGTGGCAACAAGTGCCCTAGTATACTCCGCCACTTGGCAGCTTTGGTTCTGGTCCATCTGGCCAAGTATCGTTGCTGGCATGTGTATGTTGCTATACCGACTCCTACTGCGCGTACAAGCTGAGTCTATCAGCGTGTTTCCTCAGCTTGGGGCACAGCTGGAGACGACATGTGGCTTGTACCTACCATCTTGCCTGCGTACATCCACACAGCCCTTTCTTCCTCTTCAGCGTCAACAAACTTTCTTGCCGCAAGATACGATCCTCGACTTTTTCATGATGGAGGCGATCCAGCGTTGGCGCATTGTCGACTATGCCGTGTTGGCAACAAAAAACACGAAGCGTGAATCTCTGCATGTGGTTTTTCCACATCTATTGCCCCCACCGCAGGCCTACATTCATATGTACCGTCGATTGCATGATACCCTATTGCACGGACAATCATATCCCAGCAAAGCACGTGTCGACGCATCCCGTATTTGTATCACGGGACGCTCGTCTGGTGGACTTACTGTGCTATGTGCGCTTATCCAATATCCTGATATATTTTGCGCAGCAAGCAGCTCGTATGGCATTAGCGATCTGAAGAGTTTGTCGCAACATACTCACAAGTACGAATTACACTATACTACAACACTTATGGGAGGTACATATGAAGATCTTCCAGGAGTATATAAGGCTCGAAGTGCCTTGCATCATGCAGACAAGATCCGCACACCCTTGCTTCTACTCCAGGGAGATCAAGACAGGGTTGTGGCACCTGATCAGAGCCGCCGCATGGCCCGTGCCATTGAGAGCCATGCAGGCAAAATCAAATACATCGAATTTCCGTCAGAGGGACACGGCTTCCGTCGTTCGGACACACGGCAAAGGGCGCTTGAAGAAGAATTTGCTTGGTGCAATGACGCAGCGCGCATCCCCGAAGTTTGCTGATGTTATCTTCATACGGCCTTGCTGAGCTCCAGTGTCTGACAGAAGATTCGTCATCCTTGCTGGACCGTGCGCAGGACGCCCGTATGCATGGCTGTCTTCTCTGCTCGGGTAAAGGCAATTAGGAGCCAGACACAGAGTTCATATACCTTTATAACATGACAAACCACGAAAAGAAACATGCACATACATGCTTGGAGGCTACGTACTGCCTTCATCCCAAGTCCACCACGCCTTGAGTGTCATGGCATGTAGATCACGTGATAATGAAAAGGAGCGCTCGGGCAAAAGAGGTCTTCCGTGCAAAGTGACAGCAGTGCATCACGCCTTTCATTCCGTTTGGTTCGTTATCGCGGATATAGATTGAGCGGCAACCACTGCGCCTCAAGTTCTGCGAAGGTGATATAGGATGGATAAAGAAGGAAGTGCTGGCGCATCGCCGTCGAGCGGCTGGCGATTCGCACAGTGCTTTGGTGATAAAGGAGACATTGATGATATCACAGAAGCCGATATCATTTCAACAGTCGAATTCGATCCGACGGGTGACTACCTCGCCACGGGTGATAAGGGTGGCCGTGTTGTGATGTTTGAGCGAGCGAATTCGTCGAATGGTGGTAGCAAACAAGGGTGTGAATATCGCTTCCACACCGAGTTTCAGTCGCACGAGCCTGAATTCGACTATCTCAAATCGCTCGAAATTGAAGAAAAAATCAACCAGATCTGCTGGTGCAAGCGACAGAATGCTGCTCATATGCTATTGAGCACGAATGGTACGTGTATTTCTCGCTAACATGCATTAGACAAGACGATCAAACTCTGGAAGGTGTTTGACAAGCCACTAAATGCGGTAGCCGAAGGCAGTCTAGCCACCGGTGAAGATCCAGCAGCTATGCTTATATCCTCCAACGCGCACGCAGAGTCTCGTCCGAACGGTACTTTGCATTCTAATCTGCTCAAACTTGGCACACCGAATGCTGGTCTGCTCAGGCCAACGCTGTCGCCTGCCCAATCGCGTCTTTTGCGCATGCCGCGTCTTGTGTATCATGACACGATCGTAGCGGCTGTGCCACGAAAGATCTACGCAAATGCTCATGCCTATCATATCAACTCGCTCTCCGTTAACTCGGATGGCGAGACGTATATCAGTGCGGATGATCTGCGTATCAATCTATGGAATTTGGGCATCAGCGATCAGAGCTTCAATATTGTGGATATCAAGCCTGTGAATATGGAGGAGCTCACCGAGGTCATTACCGCGGCACAGTTTCACCCGATTCACTGCAACCTTTTAGCCTACTCCAGCTCTAAGGGTACGATCAAGCTGGCTGATATGCGCGAATCGGCTCTCTGTGATCGCCATGCTAAGCTGTTTGAGGAAGAGGAGGACCAAGCTAACAGGTCATTCTTTAGTGAGATCATCAGCAGCATATCCGATGTGCGGTTCAGCCACGACGGACGATACATGCTGTCTCGTGACTATTTGTCGCTCAAGGTGTGGGACGTGAACATGGAGTCACGTCCTCTTGCCACGATTCCCATTCACGACTATTTGCGTCCGAAATTGTGTGATCTTTACGAAAATGACTGTATTTTTGACAAGTTTGAGGGTATTTGGGGACCGACGGGCTCTACCATCCTCACCGGCAGCTACAGCAACTACTTCCACCTCGTTGATTGGGAGCGGGACTCGAATATTGTTCTTCAGGCTGACAAAACTGCGTTCAAGTCCCGTAAATTGGCCGCATTGCACAAACCTGGTGCCAGGAGTATGGGCATGAACCACATCAATACCAATCACGTGGATTTCAACCGAAAGATCTTGCATGCTAGCTATCACCCGAGGGAAGACACAATCGCCATCGCTGCCACGAACAACCTGTTCATTTTCTCTGCCAACAACCCCTCTGCGGCATCTGCATAACCGCACAGCCATGTAAAACTACGACCTATCGGAGGGCACCAGAGATGGTATGTGTAGTGTTCAACCATTTCTATGAGCCTTCTTCCAATCCCCGTTATAGCATTACGAGAAAGTTAAATGGCCTTCCTTCTATGATCGTTGTTGGATATGATCCAGCAGCCGTCGCCGGTATGGAGTATCGGCGAAGAGCGCTCTTACCAACATGCTTATTTCTTCGCGCGAATAGTCCGCCAGAGCACTGCCACTCTCATTATCAAAGAGCAGGTACTCAATATCTGCCAAAGAGCCTTGAAGAATGTCGGGTAAGTATGCAAACTTGAAGTATGTTGGCACATCAGCCTCGGCGCCGCCGAGTACAGCGCCAGCGGTGTCCATCAACATGCGGCATACCTGGGCCAAGCGAATGCTCTCCGGCTCAGAAATGTCCTGTAAATCTTCCATTTCATGTAAAACACGATCAAAAACGGCGTCCACGAGGTCACACAGTGCTTTCTTCAGTGCCTCTTGGCTCATGACATGTCGCCATACTGAGGACAAGTGCGTTAAAATATGCTGAATTTGTTCCACACACCGCACACAGGCTTCATAGCGTGGATCAGAATCCGTTCTGGAAAAGCTGTCAGCACCATCGAGACACTCATGTAATGCATTGAGTTGGATAGATAGCAACATTTCCCGCCAGCGGTCACCAACATCATCCAACAAATCTGCCTCAGTGTGTAGCACTGCATCTAAGGTCTGCCCTGTTGCAATGCGAAAGGCGCCCCATTTGGAACAGTCTGCCTCGAACATGCGCAGCTGTTGAGACATATATGTACAGTCATTCACGTGAAGCATGCCGAGAAGTGGCACATTTTCCAGTGCCTTGGCATGCACGATAGGCATCAGGCTTCGGAAAATCTGGACAGATAGATAGAAGGCCTGAGCAAGAAATGAACGCAGCGGAACATGTTCATCTAGCTGTGACCACTGCGTGCCTAGCACATGACAAATCTGAAGAGTGCGCTTGGACACGGCCAACATAGTGGTCGTTACTTTTGATTCTTGAAGTGGCTGAGAAGCAGGTAACGCTATTTTCGGCTCCGATTTTATCTCTTCACCCCAGTCATCCCATGCATCATCAAAGGACACATCTTGTGCTGGCGCAGGCATATGGGGTGGTGGGGGCGGAGACGTGCGCATATTCTCCGATTGTGCTTCCTCCTCCTCATCACTCCAGTCCCAGTCATCTTTATTTTGTCCCTCTTCTTGGCTGGATACGTCTGTAGGATCTGCCTCAGTTTCATCGTCGCCCCAGTCCCAGTCGTCCATGGGCTTGGGTGATGTTGACTTGGGTTCAGGGGGTAATTTGGCGCCAATTTTCACACTTCCCAATGTCGGTTTCTTGGGTTTTCCAAGAGCAGGAGCAGGTGGTGAAACAGGACTTGGTTTTGAAGTAGACGTATACCTGGGCTGTGGGACCGGCTTGGGCTTCTCATCGGACAGCGGCAGTGGGCCCGGGGCTGCCACATGAAGAGGACGTAGTTCGGTATCCCAACATTTTTCATCTGATTCCATGATCAAAAAACGTACTTGATCCACCATCGAGCCTAGTAAATGTTGCCTGCAAACACCATCTAATGATCGTGACCACATTGGTAGATCAGAGAGTGGCTCTGGCAAACCATTCATGTGCTTCGACCTTGGCATTTGATCAGAAACATAACCTAATTCCACCAAGGCATTGTGGAATCCCAGAGCACATTTCTTCAGAGATTCTTGTAAACGAAGCATATCTTGAGGTGTTTGCATGCTGGGTATACAGCGTAGTAGGTGTGGTTTAAATAGTTCAAGTAAAGATGGGATCAAATGCCTTGCGAGTGATGCTGTTTCTTGAGGGCCTAGTGCATTCTTGGTCAGGGTCAGCACAGCCACCAGTTCAGGTACAGTGGCATTGTGCATCAGAGTCACAGGTTCCGACAAACACTCAAGGGCCACGCATCGCTCTCGATGCAAAATCTTCCAGCGTCTTGGAGTATGTAGCATCGGTTGAAACACTTGATTTAATAGAATCCGTGATACTTCTTGTTTTTGTTCTTCTTTCATGACGGGACGAAGAACAGACGTCAACTTTGAAGGTGGGTGCACATTTACTGTCATACCTGAACTGTCCGAGACAACCTGTATGATTTCTTCCGTCTCATTGTTCATCATTGTCAAAATTTCTTTGCTTATACGCTCGCATACGAGAAGTATCTGGCCCAAGACGGCAAAGTCAGCAACTGGACTGGCCGAGTCTTGTTCAATGCATCCATCAAACCAAGTCACATGTATACCTATGCTCATCAGCTCTTCTTGGACAGAAACAAGTAGTCTGTGCACATTTTCCACGTTACGTGAAGAAAGTGCGTCTTGTAATTCTCTTATGTGGCTTAGAACGCGACAGACATCTGTCAAGATCGACGTCACAGACGATGTGTGCGTATATACGGCTGTGGCGTGAGCATATTTTTCCAGTGCATGATATAGTTCAGTTGAAATTACTTCATAGGGTGCACTGTCAGCTAGGTTTTGCTCGTCTCGTATGCTTGTCGTTTTAGATGAGGACGGAGCTAAAGCATCGATACGAGCATCCAGCAGCTTCAACACGTCTTTGGAAGGTAAATGTTTTGTTGGTCCATTTGTACTCTTATCAGAGAGTGGTGAACCGACTGATGCAAGAAACTGCATTACATCTTGCGTTGACGACGCCATGCCTGGCTTCTCAGGCGGCAGGACAGATCACCGTGCGCTGTGTGGGAGCGCCGTGATTCGAGCTCCACGTGCCACCTTAGTCAGCTAAAGCACATGTTCCACAACGATGTCGGTGCCAATAGCAACGATGTCGGATCGAGTACGTTGCCAACACGTTAGCTCATGCAGCAGGCTCAAGGACATCGCAGCGGCCGCGGAGGAGGACGCGGCGGTCATGGTGGCCGTGGAGGCGGCCATGTTCACGATAAGCCAAAGAAAGAAGCCATTCTGAACTTGGCCAAATATGTGGACAAGCAAATTCGCGTCAAGTTCATGGGCAACCGCGAAGGTACGTTGTATTGGCACCTTATAGCAGTCGTTGGCACACTTAAAGGCTATGATCAACTGATGAATCTTGTCATGGATGACGTGGAAGAGCTTTTACACGACCCTTCGTCCGGCAACGTCACAGGCGAGCGTCGCACATTGGGTCTGGCTGTACTTCGTGGCACCAACTTGATGCTAATTAGTCCCGTCGATGGATTTGATATTATTGAAAAGTACGTATGAATAGACTAATCAATGAGCCCCTTTCTCCAGCAGGATGAATAACCCAAAATCATCGATCTTGCATTGGCACAGGTTCTACCTAAATACTTGATACGCGGTATTTCGTTTCGCCCGGGCCATGTGGCAAATAGTTTACTGTGCTGGTAGTTCCATATGCACTGTAACCCTGTGCTGGATCCATAGGGCCTGAAAAGTAAGGTGTGTTATACTGGCCTGATGGCATGGGTTCTTTGTCGAATGACGACGAAAACATCTCAATGGAAGACTTTCTCGCGAGTATTGTAAGCCGATTAAAGATGCGCAGTCCCAAATCCGTACAAATCCAGAGGCCGCCCAACACACTGCACATACGGATAATAAAGCTGACGAGTGATGACGTCTTCTTGGTGACGGTCATAGTGAGTGGCTCAATGTCGTATTTGAAGTACAAGCCTGGAAAGGCGGCGGCACCATCACGGTTTCGTTTATAATCATTCACGCTGTACTGGTTCGTAGTCAGTGTGTATTGCTTGGAAATATAGTGGGTAGGGACGACGGACAAGAAATATTGAAACACCGCGGCAGGGTCGTCTGTCTCTTCCAAGCTCGAATCCAGGGGTTCAGCAATGTTAGGGAAATAGTCTCCAAAGCTGAATTCATGGATGATATGTGACATGTCAATACCAAAATCATGACCACGGTCCCGCGAGGCCATGAAGGTAGGGATATACGTCGAAATATGTAAGTTTCCCGTGACCTTCTTCACATTAATGCTGCCATACACGCGACAAGCATGTGCCTCATTTTCGGCGTCAACAACGCTTTTGTGTTTCTCGAAACCCGAATCCTTGCCACGCGGACCACCTTGCACAAGCTTCTTGTTCTTGCGCTGCTTTCGGGTAAAGCCCCTATTCTGACTGTGAAGCATTTTGTTGAAGTATTTCGTGTGGCTCCGCCTACGCGCACGGCGAAGCTCAGCCTTGAAGTCCGCAGGGTCCTTCACGATGTCATCTTCTGAGAAATGAATAGCATCACCAGAAGCATCACGCAGGTCAATCGTTAAACGCGAACAAGGCGTATTCACAGTCAAGTCTAGGTTCACTTGCATCACATGGCCAACGTGACTGTCGATGTCGAATGAATAGGTGGGTTTTAACGTCATGTAGTGCTGTACTTCGTACCAAATCATAACAGCAGTGGCAATGAAAACAGCCATAGTCAAAAAGCCGCCATAAGCTGACTTCTTCTGGTACATGGGTTGTGCCTGTGCGAGGTGAGACACTCTGTATCACGTACCTTTGGGAATGCATCAAATTGCCGCAGCTTTACACCGTGTGAGCCACTTATAAATGTTGGACACATACCTTAGGCATGCGGTCAAACTTGTCTATCAGCGACTCCGACATTCTGCCGCCCGAATTGCGTCGACCGTCTTCGTGGAATACACGTTCAATATGCTTGTTTCGGATGCACGCCTCGCGTGTATTCCGGGTACGACCTAACTAGGTGCTCGGGCATTATGTGGAGGTAGTTCTGCACAAGGATATGAACGTGCTAGCGGCGATGTCGGCTATCTACGCCGGTGCCGGCAGCACGGCGCATAGTACCTGCGGCTGACAGCTCCTCTTCATCTAAATCTGCGTCTTTGCGAATGCGCTCAATCTAATGTCAGAAATGCATGTACTAACCTCATTTAAGATTGGCTTGTATTCATTATAACGCTTTTCCGCAAGCTCATGTCAGCACATGGATATACGTACATCGAAACCGTCACGACGTAGCTGCTTTCCACGAGAAAGACCTTGAGCTTGCTCGTGGACGATTGCTGCCCAATAGTGTTTGGTTCTTTCGTAAAAGGTTTTTAGCACCTCACCTGGCTCAGGTGTGGAGAGCATGTCCGCTTCGGATCGATGCGTATCCTTGACGACGCCCATGAAAGCAGAAGCTTCCCGGCGCAAAGCAAGTTGTTTTTCTAGCTCTTTTTTGGCTTCTTCTGATAGTTCTTCATCTTCTAAGTGCAGATTAGCCACTTTCGAAAGTTCATCTTCCTCGGCCTCTTCCTCCATGGGCACGTCTTCGACACCTTCAGGCTCTTCGTCTCTGTCTTCTTCTCGTTCATCTTCGTCCTCTTCATCTTCGTCTTCATCTTCTTCATCAGAGCTGTGCCATTCGAGATTATCAATGGGACACTCCTTCAGACATACCACCTTGTTCATTTTGGACAAGTCGATGGTGTAAAAGTCATCCAATGTATATTCGCGATCACCCGTTTCGTAAATGCCACCATATATGTACAAGGTATTGCGCTGTACTGCGATCATACTATTGTAGCGCTCTAGAGGCAATTTGGTGGCGGGATCCTCAGTTTCTTGATCATCATCGACGTTCATCTCTGCATTCTTCTTCTTTTTCGGTTTGCGCATATTCAAGCTGATCCAGCGGCCTGTGCCGGGCAGTTGATATCCATACAAGTCATTCCAAAATGTACTTTCCATCGACTCTTCATCGGCCTCTGTGTCCGTGACGCCACCAAACAATACGCCCATATTTCGATTTGCCCATAATGCCATAGTGCATCCTGACCGAGGAGGGTTCGGAGCATAACCAATTTTCTTCCGTTTAACCCATTCGATCTTGGATAAATCTTCGTCCATTTGCAGAAACCAGGCATCCTCCAAAGCCAAACCTTGGGTCCGCTGTCCCTTGACGTACTTTTTGCAATAACCACCATACAAGACAATGCCCTCAGGGGTAGACAAGAACGAAAAGCCACTCCTTGCCGATGGACGGCGTAGATCATTCTGTTTAATTTCTTTCCATTTGTATTCATACGTATCAAACACCCAAAGGTCCTGCAGATACGTGGTACGAGCTCCAGTGTCGACAAAGCCACCGAACAATACGATAAAGTGCTTCCACATGGCCATCCGGTGACCGCTTCGAGCGTTGGGTCGAACTTTAGTTTCAACTTTCTCCCATGTTCGCTCGGCAATTGAGTAGACCCAGAGATCACGATAATGATGAAAATTTGTTTGTTTGGTGCTGGCAAACTCACCACCAAAGCACCACAATTGTCCACCACCAGCTGGCGACGCGACCATTTGATGTGCTGAGCGCGGTCCAGGCTGAATTTTGCTAGAGTATGAGCGCCACTCATTCTTCTCAGGGATATATCGGAATAGATCTTGATAAAACAGGCATCTTTCGCCGTCGAAATACTCACCCCCGTACAGCCAAAGATCATTCCCTAGAGGACATGGAGTCAATGTCGCATTTGCTCGTCGACTGGGTATAATATTCGTGTGCTCCTCTGTTGAAGTGTGTTTCTCCTCCCATTCAGCACGATATTGCGCAAGCAATGCGTCGAGATCCTCTTCTTGTACCTCATCCACATTCTTAGATCCTCCCTTCTTCTTCTGCTTTGTAGCTCTGCGATCCGCAAGCTGCGTGTAAGACAATATGTACTCACTTTTTCCTGCTTGACTTTTTTCGCAGCCTTTGCTGCCAGCTTTCCGGCACTCTTTGCCTTTCCCATATTCAACACAGCTGCGTCAGTAAAAAAAATTTAGCGTTCTTCTTGCTTCCATACGTAAAACCCTCCACACTGACTCGAGGGTTTCCACCGCTCGTCCAACACCATGATTCCGAGTAGCAGGACGTGGCGCCCCAGTTATGCTACGGCAGGCTCGCTCAAGCGCATGGTGGTGCCAAGCACCGCTGCTCGGACTCCCAAACCTATTCCGCGCATGGCGGTGCCGGCTCGTCCTCTTCATTCGGCACAAACACCAACACCAACGCCCACGGCGTCGACTGCGCCACCTGAGCCTAAGCCGATAAAAATCGTCACTTCCTATGCATTTGCTGCCAAGCCACGCGATTCAGAAATGGAAGAAGAAGACATGGATACGGGAAATACGGACCGTTTGAAAAAATCTCGTCCACGCATCCTACGCGGCGGTATTTTACCTAACAGTGACCTGGAAAAGTGGCGATACTCAATGTTGAATGGAGGCGATGCTGGTGAAGATGCTCTTATGGTGTCAAAGTCTCCAGATCAGTCTGTGGTGCTTTTAGGCGTCGCAGATGGCGTTGGCGGCTGGAGTGAGTCGGGTATTGACCCATCGCATTACTCCAACGCCCTCTTATACTCGGCGATGAAGTTTGCTGAGGCCCACACAACCTACCCTTTCCCCAAAGCTGTCTTGCAGCACGCATTTGAACAAGTGTCGAAGAATCCCGATATCCAAGCCGGCAGTTCTACGGCTTGTCTTCTTCGTCTCGATGCTGTGCATGGCAAACTATCGGGTGTCAACTTGGGCGACTCGGGCTATGTGCACTTGCGGCCTGACCCAATGAGCCCAGAGGGTCGGATGTTAGTAATTAACAGGTCATCGCCTCAGCTGCACGGATTCAATTGCCCTTACCAGCTGGCCAAGGTGCCGTCCAGTATGATGCAGTCTGGCTCGCTGACCAATTATCCTGACGAGGCGGCTGTGCATGAATTTGATCTACAACGAGGTGACATTGTGCTCGTGATGACGGATGGGTTCCTAGACAATGTACATTGCCAGCTCCCGCCTAATGAAGCACTTACACCGGATGCGCCACGGCGCCCAGAACTCTTGCAGCTCATTGACATGTTGCAGGATAAGCATCGTGAGCACTGGGCCAAGACAAAGAAACCAGGTGCGACGCTTGCGGATGAAAAGCAGGACTTTGCTAATATTATGGCTTCTACACTCATGCAATACGCACGATTGTGTCAAATGACGGAGGAAAAAGTAAGTCCGTTCCAGCTGGATGCTGCTCAGCACGGCATTCATTACCCAGGTGGGAAAATAGATGATATCGCGCTGATTTGCGCCGCTGCTGTGTAAGTTGTATAAAGTTTCTAGTGGTGCAGCTCTACTCGTTGGCCAGGCTGCCATTCACGCACGGCCTTGTCTATGTTGGTCCAGTAGCGCAGCTCCACAGCCAATTGCCGAATGCGATTCGTATTCGGGTGGGCGTCAGAAAAAGCCTTATTTAATGCATCCAGGACACGATCGATATGCATCTGATTCGTAGCGCCCACTTGGTCCACAGCCTCTTGATTCTCAGCATCTTGCAACGCTTCCTGAAGTTCCATTACTTCCATCAGTAAGGATGGGTCCTCCACCGCCATGCCCTCTTCTATACTTTCCACGCCAGAGCGCTGCAACAGGTATAAAGCACGTTGTAGTGGGCTGGAGAGTGTTTCGTACGCCTTGTTTACAATGGCACTCTGCTGTGACCCAATTTCTTGTTCATCATGCACCTTGTGCACGAGCCGATCCGGATGTGAGATGGCCATGGTTCTCCGCCAAAGATTCTTAAGCTCGAGCATATCGATGCGCCATCCATTCGCAGGGACGGTGTCGAACGGCATGCCTAGAACATCATAGTAGTCGACCGTAGTCGGCAGTGGTTGAAGTGTGTTGCACTGCTTGCATTGTAGTGAAGCCATGTGATTGGGCGTCCCACATTTAGCACATAGCTTGTTAGTTGTGTTGCTGCGAGCGAGTGCGCTGTACCAGAGCCTGTTGTACCTTGTGAGTGTAATCGAGGCGCTCGGTGAGCGTGCCACACGCGGGCGGATCGATCGTGACCACATGGTGTAAGGAAATCTGGAGAAATTGGGTCGTTTTAGGCCCAGGTCACTTGTCCCCTCGCCTCCACGTCCGTTCGCGTCGTGATGCGATAGCATGGCGCATGCCGTGTCATCAGAGGCATCTGGCTCGTCGTGTACGCATTTTCAATGGGCTGAAGATCCAGCTCATGCGCTCGTGTGTTGTGTGCGTCACGCGCTGGAGCTGACGCCTGTATCTGCTTCGACATCAGAGGGATTTGTGCTGCGATTTTATCGGCACGGCCGCTGGCCCTGTATGTTTGTGGATGTCGTAGCCACAGTTGTGGGCGTACAGCTGCGCCATCATTACGTGGAATACTCTATTGATGATGGGTCGGGAGTCATTGACGTGATGTGTCGTGGTCATATTTCACTATCTGTGGCGGAGTGGTCGCACGAGTCCGGCATCGATGCTTGTTATTTGCCTCCCGAGCCAACGTTGCTCCATGATGAACAGCACTTTGCACTTGGTGACGTAGTACATGTCCGTGGTCGCGTATACGAGCGGGAAGACCGGCCGCGTGCTCTCCAAGCTGTGGCGATCAGTCGCGCTGCCGACGTCAATGACGAGGCCAGACATGTCCTCGAAGCACTGCATGTCGTGCACGTGTACAAAAGCAATGTGCCGCCTTGCGATGCGACGTGGATGCAACCTGCGTCATCGATGCCACCACCACCGACCTTGCCGCCTCGGAAAGTGATACCCAGTGTACCTTCACCGTTCAAATCACACTCACGCCGTGCGTTCACATACTATGTGTGGATGTACATGAATGCCGCTACGGAGCACGCTCTAGAGCATACGAGTGGGCTTGACGTGCACAACGTTCCGGCGTTTTCAGTCGTGACGTTGGCTAGGAACATGGCTCACCGAGCCGAAGAAGTGGTTCGAGAAAAGCTGCGCAAAAGGGCCACACAGGATATGGCACCAGACATACTTCGTACGCATGTCTATGGGCTCGTGAACAGCGCATTGCAGTCACTAGTGCGTCTTGGACGCGTCATACAGAGTGGGGCCATGTATCAAGTCGCACATCCGCATTTACTGGCGTGCTATCTCATGATTGTCCTGCGCCTGTCTGACGCGACGGGTCGACGGGCAACGATACCCCGCATCCACATGCGCATCACATCTGTCCGACATCGGCTGCAGCGCTACCATGACCGCTTTGCTCACGTATCTCTGGCCTCGATCGAGGCTGCCCTACGTGTACTGTATGTATACGGCAAAGTCTATGCCATTGAAGACCATATCGTCACTATAGACACGCCAACATCGACGAACTAAAGTCACGCGCTGCCGCCTGCAATTGCTCGACTTCAGGCGGATGAGATGGAGTCCAGTGCCGGATCGGTTCTGGAGCACCTGCTTCACTCGCAAGCAAGCGCGATAAATTTTGCAGGACAGCCAGCATCTCAGATCGAGCTACCGTGCTCATTAGGTCGCTGGTGTCGGGGTACAGCAGCGGCACGCGATCCATGAGCTCGTGCGTGCGCACCGTGGCCTGTTGCAGCGTATGGCGCTCGGATGCCTCGAGTGTACCCGCCTGAGCCTTGGCCAGGAGCGGTGGCAGGAGATGCGGCAGCGAGGCAAAGTCAAGCAAAACGCGTCCGCCTTCGTTCCAGCCCCGGATGGCTGTCGCACCTTGGCTCTCGGCCTCTTCTGCCATCGGGCGGAATAAATCCATCAACATCTGCGTATCTCCACGCAGGAACGACTCGGCCGCAAGGTATCGGACTGCCACGGCGTGCGCGCCGGACAAGTCGTGTGCATTCCGACGGCACTCGTATTCTGCGTAATAATCGCACCGAGCATGAGCGGCCAACGCCCGGGCCTGCCAGAGCCACGCCTCATCCACATGGAGGGTAGTTGTGAGGAAGGACGCATGTGTATCGAGATCATCGACGTGCCGGGCCAGCAGCGCCCGCACTGCCTCAGCCCGGGTGCCCTCGTCGGTCAGATGCAGTAGCACATAGGCAGCCCAGTGCCAGTCGTGGGCATCTTCGAGCTGCGTCGCATACAGCGTCGTTAGGCGCTCCATCACACGGGCATCCTGGTACGTGCGCACTTCCAGCGCACGGGCGAGGTACATGCCCAGATGCCATGAATGCGTGTGGTCCAGTGCGCTGGGCCCGACATTGCGTGGATCCAGGGCATGCTCCAACGGGTACGATGCATCGACGTGCAGTTTTAGCAGCTCGTACAAGGCATCACGCGGTGCGCCGGTGCGCTGTGCCAACTCGCGCTGTTTCAGCACGCCAAGCTGAGCGTCAGCCTGGTACCTCGGCAAGGGCGGCACCGTCTCGCCTGCGGACGTACGCAGTGCCTCCTCGTAGCTCCGCACACTCGCATCGAGACTCGATTCCCATGGCGTGCCGTACCATACATGCAGTCCCAGCGCTCGGCGCCAGTCCAAGCCACGCGCCATCGCAATCGTATGCTTGTCTCGGGCACGAGCACCAGACACACTGGCACTCACGACCTGGCCTGCCAACAGTTCATACACACGCAGCAGGGCGTGCTGCATATCCGCATCCGCGCCCTCGGCGTGCCACGTATCCAGTTGGTCCTGGATATCCGCACGCGTCTCTAGCGCACCACCAGCTTGGGCCACCAGCGTCGCAAGGCGCACGTGCCCCGCATCGAGTGCTGCATCAGCTGCCTGCTCGATTTGATGACCACTTAGCAGCGAGAAGATGAGCTCCGTGTGCCGCGATGCTGCCACGTGCGAACGCACTTCGGCTTGAACGGAGAGCGACACAGCATGTTCGAGCCATGTCGAGAACGCCGCTTTGCGTCGGCGCTGCAGAACACTGGCGACCCAAGCGTCGGAGGCATCGTCCGGCAACTGCAGGTCGATGGGATCAAAAAGCACACTGGCGAGGTGCCAAAGCTGCGCAGCATACTGCTTGTCGTCCGCAGCATAGTGTTGCGCCACACCTGCACATGTCGTGTGTGGCTCAAACGCCACGCACGGCACGCCAGCGTCGGATGTCGTAATGTTCGTGCTCGCGAGCTGTATGTGCAAAAGTTTGCGAGCCGTTTGCATCGTCGCGTGTCGATCCTCGGCAGTCTTGTACACGGGCAAGCGATCGATGTGCACCTGTGTCCACGACGGCCGTGGCAGGTCGTGCCATGAGCCGTTGTGGGCAAGCGTGGCGCCCATGCTCGCCCAGCCAACACGGAAGCTGGGCGCGAGGTACAGCCCGGGATCCGCACACAGTGCCGTATTCAGCACGGATGCACCAGACTCGACACGCGTGAGCGCCACAGGCTCAGGCTCCACGTCCTTCACTTCCTCTGTCATGGGCTCATGCTCCTCTTTGTGCTCGATGAGCTGCGGGGCAGGTGGACCGGCGATCGATGTCACGCCTCCGACTGGTCCGGGCGTCGGAGGCGCCTGCCCAAAAAAACTCGCGCGCATCACTTGGACCTTGCGGGCTTCTGGCATGTTCGGCGTATCGAGTCGCGACGCCGTGAAGGGCGTCATGGAGCGGCGCGCCGCCGGCGACGTAGTGTCACGGACGGCGGGCATCCACACATCCGTTTCAGGTGCATCTTCTTCCTCCCCACTCATGAGCTCACTCTCACGCATTGCACTCGAGCCGCTATCACTCTCATCGCCCAATTTCATGGGTGGTGGAACGACATCGTCGTCTTCCTCTTCGATGGGTTCGTCCTCCTCGTCCGAGTCATCCAGGCCGTAGCGGGAAAAGTGCTGCACCTCGAACGTCCACGTGCCGCTCTCGGCATCGTACGACACAAATGTCGTTTCCTTTTTGTTGCGAAGTTTGGTGATGTGCTGCTTGACTCGTGGTAAAGATTCATCGCGCAAAGGCTCACGTGTAGCGCGATCCAATGGCCAGCATCCCTCGAGACTCACGACAGCAGGCACGTTAAGACCGGTGCCGAGGGCCGCCTTGGGCACAGGCGTGTAATTGGGCAGCAAGCCGTCGAGCGGCGTATCCGTGTCCAGGTCTTCTTCTTGCGGATACACGAAACACTCTTTCGCGCGAAGCTGAACGACACCACCAGCCACAAAGCTTAGGTTCGGCACACTCGTCAGGTCCACAGGCTCCAGGAACTCGACGCGTCCGAAGCCGACGCGGCCTACCACGAAATGAGCCACGCACGAGAGCTCATCAAATGGCATGGAACGCAGCGTCGCAAGCGACGGTTCCATATAATAGTCGCCGTGCTGCGTGGGACGCACACTTTTGGCCCGTGGTGCGGGTGGCGTCGATGCGAACGATGGCTCGCGGACGGGCAGGACGACAGACGAGTCTGGATCGCCGCCAGCACCCACCTGACTCGTGTTGCCCACCACGACCTTTTCAACAGCCGGTGAAAACCGAGCGCGTGGTGCCACAGATGCACGCGGTGTGCCTTCGCGCAGCACACTAGGTGAGCGCGAGATACTCGTGTCACCATCCAAGACAAGTCTCTTCGACGTGGAGCGTGGAATAAATGCCTGTGGCGAGAGCGTCGCTGCGTCACTCGGTTGGTGGAAGAGACTGACACTGCCGGCTCTCAAAGGCGTGGCTCGATCACTCGGCGTGCCTTCACGCATGCTCCGCGACACATCGAGTCCTGGTGTCGAGCCACGCAAACGTGTCACGCGCACAGCATTTCGTGGGGATGAGCGGAACGGCGATACTAGGGGCGGTTTGTTCTTGGGTGCCACATTAAACGGTAGGGGTGCCTGATTCGCGGCAGCAGATGTGCTCGAGACGCTCGAGAGCAGCGCATCAGTGCCGTATGGGTTCGTCGTAAGGGTCGGTGGCTGCGCAGGTAGTGCTGGTACATTCGACGGAGCTGGCAGCGACGCACCTAGAGGCTTCGGCGCACCAAATAGACTCGTGCCAGTGTTCGTCGACGGCGCAGGCTGACTCTGACCAAAGAGCGAGGGTCCCGTAGATGGCGCAGGTTGACTCTGACCAAAGAGACCACCACCGCCAGTGGTCGTAGTGTTTGTAGTGCCGGTGGTGGCAGGTGCCGTCGAAGATCCAAACGAAAAAGCGGGCTTGGGTGCATTACTGCCAAACAAGCCACCCGCTGCGGGCTGTGCAGGCTGCGTCGTCGACTGGCCAAACAGTGACGTGGAACCAGTCGTGCTTGGTTGTGTCGTGCTAGGGGCTGGATTGCCAAATAACGAGCTGCCTGCGGGCTTGGCGCCAAAGAGACCCCCGCCCGTGCCCGTCGTGTTGTTTTGCGCACCGAAACCCGTCGTGGCTGGTGGCTGAGTCGATGTATTGGACTGGCCAAAGCTGAAGCCAGTGCCTGTGCCCGTGGAACCAGCAGGCTTTGCGCCAAACAGACCACCGCCCGTACCTGCGGTGTTGTTTGGTGCACCAAAAGCTGGCGTGCTGGTAGTGCCAGTATTCGAGCCAAGGTTACCAAACGAAAATGCTGGCTTATTTTGCTGCGTCGACGCTGCCGTATTGGTGGATCCAAAAGAGCCAAACGTGGATGGCTGCGTTGTCGTTGAGCTGCCAAACAGACCGCCAGGCTTAGCCTGTGAAGTAGCATTGTTCGCTCCAAACGAAAAGCCACCACCCGTCGCACCTGTCGACGGTGCGCCGAAGCCAGTGGTGGCTGGCTGCTGCGTTGTCGACGAGCCAAATGTGAAACCAGTCGATGGCTGCGATGGCTGTGTTGTCGAGGAGCCAAATCCACCAAAGAGCGGCTTGGGTTGGTTATTTTGGGCCTGGGTGTTGTTGGCACCAAAACTGAAGCCCGTTGACGGCTGCTGCTGGTTGTTATTGGCGCCGAACGTAAAACCACCAGCAGCTGGCTGGGCAGGCGTGGAGTTGCCAAAGAGACCACCGCTCGTATTGTTGTTCTGGTTCGCTTGTCCAAACATGGGAGTCGAAGTCGATGCACCAAATGCACTGGGCTTATTAGCGTTGGCACCAAACAAGCCACCTGTCGATGTGCTGGTGTTCGATGCACCGCCAAACATGGATGTCGTGCCCATGGCATTGTTGTTGGGCTGACCAAACAATCCTGTCGATGGCGGCTGACCAAATACATTGGTGGTCGCAGGCTGCTGTGGCTGTTGTCCAAAGGCAGGGGTTGACGTACCCATCCCCTGCTGTGCACCAAAGCCGAAGGAAGGTGCACCTACCGAGGGTGTTGGGCCTGTCACGCCCTTACCACGACCTTGATTATAGTCCATAAGGCGCAGCTCTTCAGGGCTAATGTTTTGGTATGCAGGCATCGACGTGAGAGACTGGTGAACCTCAAAGGTTTTAGCGTGTGGCTTGGGTTCATTGGGAGTCATGTCCTCACGAAAGGGAGTGTATGGCACAGTCGCAGATCCTTGCGTCACAGTTTGGGGACCACCCATGCTCGTGCTAGCACCAAAACCACCAAAGGTCGTAGTGGGCTGTTGACCAAAGAAAGATGTGGTGTTGTTTTGACCAAAGCCCGTGCTTGGCTGCATGGACCCAAATGCGCTAGTTGTTGGCGGCTGCGCTGGCGTCGATGTGGCGCCGCCAAATCCAAAGGAAGTCGTGGGCTGAGTCGATGCAGCACCGAATGAGCCAAAGCCCGTCGTAGCTGGCTTAGGTGCACCAAACGTGCTTGAAGAGGACTGATTAAAAGAAAAGGGTGTCGACATTTGGGGCTGCTGCACAGACGGCGTAGCACCGAAGGCGGGCGTCTGCGTAGCTGCTCCAAAAGCAGGCGTCGCGCTTGTCTGCGCTGGCTGACCAAAAGCCGGCGTGCCGAACGCACTGCCCGTTGGATTCACAGGCTGCCCAAACATGCCCCCACCGCCTGTGCCAGGCTGACTAGGGTTGCTCATACCCTGCTGATTTTGCTGGCCAAAGCCACCAAATGAAGAGGCTCCAAACATGGCAGCGTAGTGTACGTTGTCTCTAGCCTCTCACTCAAGACACGCGCCACGTCGGCAAGGCTGTTCCAAGAGCGTCAGGCGCGACGACGGCCCGTGGAAAAAGACCACATCACGTGATACACTCACGAAGACTCCAAAGCGCCTCTTTCCATCATTGCAACGGACAGGCACCTAAGATAAATATGATGGTTAAGACCTAAGATTTCTACTGTCTGTCTGCCTAGGCAACTACAACGTTAAACCAAAAAAAAAAGAAGATATCATGATACAAGCACAAAATCATGTCACAGTGCAAGATGCCACTCCATAGCGCCAACTAAGAGAAGCACACCGTTTCATGATACAACTTTAGCGGTTGTCTCGTGCCGATCATCCCCATTCATAAATAGAATCGCGTGAAATTGCAGCATTTTATCTACCGCTTTGGCTTGAGCACCTCAAAGTGCAAAGTCAAATTGGTATGGTGGGCATTCGCTCCAAGCGTCACCCAGAACCTCCTTCGTACGCGATTGGTCAAAGTGTGGTAGGTGAGCCAGCTCGCCCTTGGCCACAAAGTGACGCAGAGGTGTCAAAAGGTTCGTCGAGTGTGGGTTGCTGGCTTCCTTGTTAAAGGCATCGACCCAAGCATCGTGCGACACGGCCTTAGGGCGTGTGTGGCCGGCCAAAGTAGGCATGGTGTCCATTTCGACCGGACGTTCGTTGCGGATATGGAATGCATGGTAGTTGCTCTTCCACGTGCGCGGCGACGAGATGAGTTTACCAAAGATCTCAGAGAACCAGTCCGCAGGCGTCTCGGTCATTGCACTGGAGCTCAAGTTGGGAACATAGCCAAGCTGTTGACAGCCCACAAACATGCGCCACATGAAGCTGTCCTCATTTGGCACGTACTTGGAGCGGGCATTACCACCCAGTACACCAGGACGCACCGTAATGACCGGCACGCCACGCTTGCTGGCACGTAGACACAGCTGCTCCGACACCCACTTGCTCTGTGAGTAGCCGTTGAACAAGCCCGTGCTTAGCGCGTCAAGGTCCACGTCTTCCTTAATCACCTCATCGTTCTTCTCCTTGTTCGAGAACGAAAGCCACATGTTGGTCGAACCGATGTTGACAACAGCCTTGACCTTTTGCTCAGAGGCGAGGCGAAGGACTTCGAGAGTCGATAAAACATTGTCATTCACCATGGCCTGGTAGCCCATCAGGTGGTCGGCCTTGCCGGCGGCATGCACAATCAAATCCAACTCGCTAGCGAGCACGGCATACTCGGCGTTCGAAATGCCTAGCTTGGGCTTGCTCGCATCACCAGGCACAGCTGTCACGCGGCCAATATGGTTGAGTGTCTTGAGGTGGCGCTTAGTAGCCACCTCCTTTATGCGCGTCAGACCGGCCTCTGCCGAGGACACACCACGCACCAAGGCGTACACCTTTGCGAGTGGGAATGCCTCGAGCACCGATTCAAGCACTGTGGCACCCATGTACCCAGTCGCACCCGTGACTAGTACCTTGGGCTCACGGTCAGGCGAGAGAACACTCGGATCGAAAGGCACAAGACCGTCGAGAGATGGACGCAAGTCGTCAAGCTTGTCAGGCTGCGACGCATAGTCAAAGGCCAAAAGAGCACTGTTGTCCACGCCTTTGTCGGTAGGCGTCTTGGCCTTGCTCTTAGCTTGCTTGCTCTTACTGGGGGCGCCACCCTTCTTAGCCGGAGCAGCAGCGTCACCCTCCTTGGCGGCCTGCGTCTCAGCCACAACTTGTCGCAGCGTCGACACCGACACAGGACCGAGGAGCTGGAGCTGCGTGAATGTCGTGCCGAACTCGGCGAGCAGGATGGCACTCAACTTCGAGGCTGACAGCGAGTCCAGACCCAGCGTCGAGAGGAACATAGTGTCATCGACCGTGGTGATATCAACGTTGAGCAGTTTACCCACAAGCACACCGACCGGGTCAGCGTCTTCCTCGCTTTCATCTTGCTTGTCACCGTCATCATCGTGATGCTCCAAGAGATGAGAGATACTCCAGGCGTTAGCGAGCGAGATCTCGTTCATGATGTCCCATTGCGTGGTCTGTATAAAGTAGCCGGCGTGGTTCGAACCGCCCAGCATGCAGCGACCGAGCGAGTGCATCACTGACTCACACAATTCACGAGACGGGCACGCAAGAGCATCCATAACCTTCATAGCAGCACTCGACGAACGTGAACGCAACTCAGCGTACACACCAATATCTGAAATGGCCGGGACGGCGTAGGAGATCACATTCTTGTGCTCACAAGCAAAGCGGTTGAAGTACGTCTGCGCAGCATTGTAGTTGATTTGACCTGGGTTGAAGAAGAGGGCCGAGGTCGACGAGAACAAGAACAAGAAATCGAGTGCATCAATGTCGATAGTGTTACGGATTACATTGAGGGCACCAATCTTTGAGTTCATAACAGTATCAAACTTCTCCTTGTCCATATTGAGGAATTGATCGTCGCGCAGCACCACTGACATGAGGAATATACCGCCCAATGGGCCAAGCGAGTTGGCTGTGGCGAAAACGTCTCTCATCGCCTCAGGCTTGAGTGCATCAGCTGCCATGATCTTGATCGTGACGTGCGGGAACGCCGGGTCACTGACAAGACGCTCGAGAGCCAGGCGGTCCGAGCGACTAATGTGACCTCGACGACCAGTCATAATAATGTTGCGTGCGCCGTAGTTGATCAAGAAACCAGCCAGACGTGGTCCAAGACCACCACAGCCACCGACAAGCACGTACGACTTGCGTGGGTCGAAAATATGAGTTGGGTCCCACAGTTTCTCGGAGGCCTGCTCTTGGCAGCACGCAGACAAGTCTGTCACAATCTTACCGATGTGCTTACCTGACTCCATAAGCTCGTACGACTCAATGAGACCCTTGGCGCCCTCGAAGACGTGGTTGTACATAACTTTGAATGGCTCACGAGCATGCACAGCAGCGACCTCGTCAAGAAGCGAAGCCATGCGCTCGGGCGCATGGCGTCCCAGCAGACCCAGCTCGACAGCGATGTAGTTGATGGCCTTGAGGAAGCTGCTCATCGACATAGGATTGCCGGCAAGGTGGTCACGCTTCGAGATATCGACGAAACGACCAAGATATCCGAGCACATCAATACCCGCCTGCAGGGCCAAACCTTGCAGCGAGTTCAGCACAACGTCGAAGCCAGTCTTACCACGCTTAGCAAGCCAGTCACGACCGCCCTGGGTCCACTCGCCGATGGAGCGCGAGTTGGCCATATTTTCGTACGGCACGCCAAGGTGGTTATGGATAAAGTCACGCTTCTCCTTCGAAGACACCGTGCAGAAGACTTCAAGTCCGTGACGCTGAGCGATCTGGATGGCACACAGACCCACACCACCGGCGGCAGCGTGAATCAGGATTGTCTCACCCGGACGGATCTGAGCAAGCTGCACCAGGCCGTGCCACACGGTGCCGTAGGCAATGGGGAAAGCAGCAGCTTGAAGTGGCGTCATGTTCGCAGGCACCTTGGTCATAGCAAACTCAGAAGCCGTCGCCACGATACCTTCGCGCACGCCGCCCGATGTGCCCATCACACGGTCACCAACACGCACACGTGTTACCTTGGGGCCGACCTCACGCACAATGCCAGAGAACTCAGACAAGCAGTCTTCGGCAGGCAGCAGACCAATAGCCGAAAGCACGTTCTTAAAGTTGAGAGCCACAGCATCTGTCTGCACAATCACATCGTGGTCCGACGGGTTCGGTACGAAGTGCATGTGGGGAGCCAAGGTCTTGATACTGGCGGTCTGGCCTTGGATGTTTTCCAGTACCCAGTCGCGGCGGCCAAGGTTCGCGGGCTGCACCTCGGGCTGCTTGACCAGACGACGTCCGTACAAACGACCATTGCGAATCGCGTTAAACATCTCAAGCGAGCCCTCTTCCTCATGATCATGCAAAAGATCGAGGAGACCAGCACGCTGGGCACGCGGCATGCTTGGGTCAACAGCAATGTAGATGCCCTTGACAGTAAGCATCTCGTTGGTCAAGGTGCCTGCGAGACCCAACGCAGCAGCACCTTCGACTGTATCGTCCGCCACGATCCACACTTTGCCGACCGGCGTGTCAGTCTTATAAAAGTCACGCACGGCCTGTGGGAGGAGATACTCAGTGCCAAGTTGATGGAAGTACACGAGCTCATCGTCAGACAGTGAGCTGAACAAGCTGCTCTCGTCCGCTGATGGCTTGCTGGGGATGGCGGGAATCGCCGGCCAAGCCTTCTCGTCACGACGCACGTAGCCAAGCGAGAAAAGCGGGCTTGCCCCGAACGGCTGCAGACTCAAAGAAGAGAGCGGCGCCGGCGCTTGACTGTAAAACAGCTTACCAAATGGCGTCGACGGCGTGACCTCGCAATACATCGCCACACCACCAGGGACAAGCAGTTCCTCGATGCTTTGCATCGTTGACTTGATGTCACTTGACACACGCAACACGTCAGAAGCAATCGCAACGTCGAACGAAGCGGGCACCGCACGTTCGAATTCCTCCACGGATGCGGAAATATCATAGGGACCGGTGAGGAACTCGTCACTTCCACGCAGGTCATTAGCAACGTTGAGGCGGACGAGGTCCACATAAATGCCTCGACGCTCCATCATAGCCACGATCGGCTGCATGTTTACCTTGCGGTGGCGCGCGTACATTTCGAGTACACGGAATACGCGACGCGGTGTTTTGCTCACCGACGACATTATCAGGCGATCAACCAGGGCAACCATACCGTCGTTAAGCTCAAGTGACACACTCGGCACGTCAAACAGGGCATCCTGGAGTGGTGTACCAGACACCGAGCCCAGCTTAAGGGCTTCAGAGACCACACCTGACTGATCATCACCTTTCATGTTCTCGAGGAACTTAGACGCCACGCTTGTCTCCATCGTACAAGCCTCCATGAGCGAGGGCGAGGCGTCAAACGCACGCGGCTCCCAACTTTCCGTGTAGCCCTCACGAACTCGTCCCGTGTCCTTGATACGCTTACACTCGAGACCCTTGAGGAAGGCTAACGTCTTGCCTGTATCACGGTCAAACATGAGCACATTGTGCTTAATGTCGGTGTCGTTGCTGATAAGAGTCTGAACGTGCAGGACCAAGCGCTTAGCGTTGTGAATCTCATCCACTGTTCCGCGAACCGATAAAATATCGAGATGATTCGGTAGGAAAGCGTCCACACCAAGCTTTTGACCCTCAAATGACAAGGCAGGAATCCACGTGCAAAGGAATGCCGAGTCAAGCAAACCTGGGTGGAATACCATGCCGTACGCTTCATGACTTGTCCACAGGTCTTCTGGCACATCGACAAATGCCAGGTAGTCATCTTCACGCTTCGTAGAACCACGAACTTCGTTGATCAGACCAAACGCTCCTGTGTGCATAGAGCCGTTCGGGCGCAGACGCGAATAAAATGTCTCGCCGTCCATAATAATGTCAAAGTCCTCAATCCAATTGTCACCAAACAGCTCCTTGATATTTGCTGGACCAATTGGCGTACTTTCGGGCCACATCTGACCGCTGGCATGCAGTTGGTCGTACAAGAGACCCGTGTCGTTGACCGCACCTTTACCAGACGAGCGGAATTCCCAGCCATTGTTGATACCCGTGAGCTTGAATTGGGCGTGCTTTGGTGCGCCCTCTTCTTCAAGTACAAATGCACGCAGGATACGCATGTTGGTGATAGTGCGAGCGCCATTTTCAAGTGCGGCTTCGGCGTAACCAGCACCAGGGAATACAATCGTGCCACGAATCTTGTGACCCTTGGTCCAAGAGTGTGTTTGCGCATTAATGCGAATCATACCGGTCGCCAGTGGCGGCACAGGTGGGTGGCAACGCATGTATTCGAAAATGTTCGTTTCATGTGGCGCCTTCTTGAGCGGCAGGAATGGGTACGATGGCAGTTCATCGAGCGTCGCGTTAGCTCCCATAGGCATGTCAATAAATTCGTCACTGTAAAGCTTGTAAACCTTCAGGTCGCGCACACCAGACTGAATCGAGGTGCCAACGGCCGTAAGGAGTTGCGTGATCTCAACCTTGGTTGCGCCTGTCTCGCCTTTCTTGTAGTTGGGGCGGCGACCAGATGCCACGATCGTGGTGTTTTCTGCATTGGCGGCACGCAGGATTTCATCCATGTACGAGCCAAGCACCGTGTGAGGCGCAATCTCGATGATCAGTAAGCCACGGTCCTCCTTCTTGCGGTATTCGTTGAGTGCCTCAATCGACTCACGGAACATGACAGGACGACTGACATTCTGCCAGCAGTACTGGGCGTCGAGATTGCGGCCAGGCTCGTGCATGCGACCCTCAACCGTTGAAATAAATCGGGTCTTGGGAATGTTCTCGCCATTATTAATGACGGGCGACACCTCCTTGAGGAAAGGTTCACCACATGGCGATACCATCGGAGAGTGGTATGGACCACCGACACGCAAGAGACGGGCAAAGATTTGCTTCGACTCACAGTCCGCCACAACCTGCTCCAACAAGCTTGTCTTACCCGAAACTGCAACAGCGTTGGTCGAGTTCGAGGCAGAAACCCACAAACCTGTATCAGTGCCATTCTCTTTCATAATACGCTGAATGAGCTGCTCAGCCTCTTGTCGGCTCATACCAAGCGCAGCCATCTGTCCATCGATCGTGTCAAGCAGCGAAAGAGCATTCGAACGTGCAATAGCCGTACGAATAGCTTTTTCATGGGTCAGAGCACCTGAAGCATACATTGCTGCAATCTCACCAACCGAGTGACCCAGGACGACATCGGGCTGCACACCGAGGTCGACCCACAAATCGAACAGGGCAATTTGGAAAATAGTGATGGCAATGACAATGCACTCGACCTTCCAGTCACCCTTGTCGGTCTTGGCCACCTTGCCGTTCAGTTCTGGGTTGAACAAACCGTACTCGTCCTGGAAGTTTTTCTTGTGGAACTTGGCCACCATCTCGAAACTAGCATTCACAGAGTTACGGAACGCAGCAAAGCGAGTGTACATGTGCACACCCATGTGCTCGTGCTGAGGACCCTGACCACAGAAAACAAATGCCTTGATCGGATTCAAGTCGGGAGTCGACGTAACCATTGTGTCAGAGAATGACAGCGGCTCACCCATAGAAGCCACGGCAAATGCTGTGTTGGGGTGACCACGAGCACGCTCCGTCATGGTGCGCGCCAAAAGCGAAGCCTTAAGAGGGTCCTTGATGCCAGGCCAAACTTCCTGCAAAGACTCAGAGAGTTTCGTCACAGCACGGTTTGAAAGGGCACCCACCGAAATCAACATCGGGTCCTTGTCCGTCAGCGCGACTGTTTTGTTGCCAGGCTCCTTATTCGGCACACGCTCCATAACAGTGTGACTGTTGGCACCGCCGAAACCAAACGATGAGAGCGACACGATAAACTTGCCTTCTTTCGTCAACTTGCTGGGTGGCAGGGGCTCAGTTTCCGTCTGCACCTTAATCTTGAACTCATTCCAGCGAATACGAGGAGTGGGGTTCTTAAAGTGCAAATGGGGCAGCATAAGACCCATGTCGAGCGTGTAGCAGTTCTTGATCAGACCGACCAGACCAGCAGCTGGCTCCAAGTGACCAACATTCGTCTTAGCTGAGCCAATGCGGAGATAATCGCCATCAGCCCGTCCCGGCGTAAACACCTCACCGACAGCGTTGGCTTCAATGGGGTCACCCACAGGCGTGCCCGTACCGTGACATTCAACGTATGCAGCCTCGTGTGGCTCACGTCCCGCGTCGCGGTATGCTGCGTACGTAGCAGCCTTTTGTTGCGGGCCATCAGGCATCGTGATCGACTTACCCTTACCGTTCGCATTGATGGAAGTACCAGTAATCTCTGCGTAAATGTGGCTGCCCTTGTCGATAGCATCCTTGGTACGCTGAAGAATAATGACGGTGCAGCCCTCGCCACGGGAGTATCCATCAGCCGATGAGTCGAACGTGTGGCAGATACCTGTAGGCGACAGAGTACCCAGTGTCGAGAACGACAGCGACGCGTGTGGTGCCAGAATGACATTCACAGCGGCAACTACAGCCATGTCACAATCGCCACGTAAAATCGCCGTGCGAGCAAGGTGAAGACACGTAATACTCGATGAACAAGCAGTATCAAGGTACACCGAGGGACCACGCAGGTCGAACATGTACGACAGACGGTTGGCCTGCATTGAGAAAGCGGCTCCTGTAGCACTGTAGGGGCCCATGTCGTACATATCGTTGCCGAGGTTGTGAACATCTGGTGAACCAGTCACAAACACACCCGTGTTGGTGCCACGGTAATGCACACCCGAGTCTTCTAGAGCCTGGAAGACGCCTTCAACCAGCATGGCCTGATGAGGGTCAAGCGACTTGGCCTCTGCGGGCGAGATACCGAACTCAAGTAGGTCAATGTCGGTGTGCGGTTCAACAAAGCCACCTAGGTCCGTGACTACCTTTCCTGGAATACCTCCGGGTGCAGTCATGCGATCAGGGTTCCAGCGGTTGTCAGGCACGCGAGAAATGGCGGATCTTCCTTCCTTCAGCAGCTCAAAGAACTCCTTCTTGTCGCGGGCACCAGGTAGGCGAAGACCAATACCGACGACCGAAAGACTAGGTTGCCGGTCATTTTCATGGAGTTGCTGCGTAGTCATCTTGGGGAAAGCAGTAGAGCTTGGATAAACCTTTTTGCGTTGAAATATGCGTTTGCAAGGGGACTACTAAGTGTTGGCGCTCACTTAGCAAAGTCAATACAAACAGAAAGGTACAGTTTAGTGTTCCGAGCCAGCGGAAAAAGAAACTGTTTGATAGGAGACAGACAGATACAGCTATTCACTCGGATTGAGTGGTTGCGTTGGGAAGACGGAATGTGTTGTCCGATCTGACTTCAACAAAGGCCGCGTGGCACTTGCGCACAATCACGCATCGAAGCCACAATGCGTGCTTGAAACAAAAATAGTAGCCTATTAGGATTTACGCCACGCGCGCTTAACAAGGGTTTTGACGTGGATGTTGCATTGGACGAAAACTAGGGCGCAGGTTTTATTCATGGGGTGCATTTGTTTCTTGGCTACATTTGATTGGAATTCGCTTTACATATCCGCGGAATTGAGAGACGATCATGTATCACCGCAGCTCTATTCGCGACTACACCTACAAGGATAAACTGACTTGTTCTAATCATGTTTTTCGTGCTGAGACGAGCCTGTGTGTCAAGCAGCCGAGGTCGTTCTGCTCCACCTGCATGTGTCAGGGTGTGTATTTCATATGATAGCGTATTTACCTATTGGGACTAGTAGACCCCAAGAAAATTAGTTCACTGAGGCATTATGTTCCAGCATCTCTGATAAGCGCTGGTCTAAATTATCCATCGACGCAAGGCTATCGCGAAGGCGGCGCTTTTGCGTCGAAGAGAGTGATGACATGTTAAGATCTAAAGGTGAACCATTCAGGGAGCCACTGTCACCACCAACTTCGACGCGAAAGGCTCGAATCTTTTCGCGTAGCTGCAAAATTTCGGCCTTGGAGGTTTCAATAGTTCCGCGCAGGGATGCCTGTTGCGCCTGAAACTCTTCCACATGTGGTGCCATTTTATTGGTCGGATCATCCCAAGACGAGGCAGCGGGTGTACTGTTCCTTGAATGGGGTAGTCCATGGCTCGCACTATCAGGAAGCTCCTTGGTAGAAGCAGACGACGTGTCTCGTTCGAAGGGTGCGAAAGAGACAGGCAAAGATGTCGATGGTGTCTCAGAGGCAATATTCAGCGCTGCCAGAAGCATGTCATCAATACCTTCAGGTGCACATTGTGTTGTGGCTTCCACAGAGTCTTTGCGTCCAACAGTATGGTTAGAGTCGGACAAACGAGAAGCTAAAGAGAGTGCCTTGTTGGGCGAACTTTGAGATGACACGCCAGAATAGATCGAAACGAGGGGATCGAGGGTCGGTTCAAGACGTGATTGTGACTGACTGCCGGAATCATTGAAAGCCGGAGTTGGCAATGCTTTAACAACATCTCCGTGCACTTCTTCCACTTCAGATGTAGCGATAGAAACGTCTTTATCTGACTCGTAGGGCCATGTGTCCGTTTCTGAAGCTGGCGTCTCGGTTTCTAAATCAGGTAGAGGCTTAGACAAATTAAGCTTTGGGTGAAAAATCGAGGGTGATTCAGGGACGTTCTGTGTCGAAGAGTCTTCAGGCACAGAAGACGGGTGCGGAGCAATTTGGTCCAACTTGACAACTCGAAGTGCCGGCGAAGGAGACATCCCTTGTGACTTTTTAAGTGGATCAAGCACCTCTTGCGTATCATATGAGGGCTGAGATGTGACATGGTTCCATGTCGTCGGATCTGATGTCGGTAAAGGCAGAGAGTTAGTCGTGGAACCGTCAGCCGATGTATCATGCAGCCATGTCACATCCGTTCGTTTATGGGAATCTGATGTCGTATCCGGCTGCTTCTCGGGGAACCAAGATTTGTTAACACTGGAATGCTCAGTCTCTCGCGGGTATAGAAGGTTAGTTTCCTCACTAGGACGGCGGGAACTAAACGAGTTATCATTGAAAGGCACATAGGCATGACTTTGAGGAATATGCGGCGTATCACAATCATTCGCAAGCAGCGAAGAAAACGAATCGGAGGTAATATCACCTCCTTGCAATGGTGAGACAAGACTGCGTTGGTCCATGGCGGAAGAAAGTTGATGCGAGCTTGTTGGACTAAGCGAGAGATCGAAACTGTTCACACTAGGCGCTGTGCTAACGGATGTATCGGGGCCCATATACTCTCGATTAATCATAAGCATCGGTGACTGTACACGCGGACCCCATACGGGGGAGTTTGGCCTCGAATCGTTAGGCTGAGAATTCACATTCGGTGTTGACTTATTTTTGACTCTCCACTTGCGGAAAGAAAGCGTAGATGCACTCCGGGAACGAGACATACGCCTCATGAAACCCTCAGATGTACTTGGAGCATATTGTTTCGATGCAGAGCGTTGGGGGTCAACACTAACCACTTGAGGAGTCGGTGTGAGGGCACGACTTAGCGGCTGAGGACTGGCTGTGACGGTACGCACGAGAGAAGGCATACTGAAGCTTTGCGGCTGTCCAGCATAAAAAGAGCTCTCATAACGTGGGATATACTCAGATCCTGAGCCGATGTCGTGTGCAGTTTGCGCACGATGACGAGGGTAGCCTGGTTGCCGTAAAGTTTCGTCGTTCGTTTGGGCGCGGAGCTGTCGACGCATCTCACGCCTACGAAGACGTGACTGCAATTTAGACTCTTTGTCACCGTGCAAGTATGTTTTAAGATCAGTTATGTCATCATGTGTGGGAATGAGTGGTAGCAAACTGACATCTATTCCCTTTGTAGTACGCGATGTCGACTTGGTCGGCGACGACAACGACACATCCGGCCTGAGTTCCGGGGAGTTAAGGTAATAAGATATTGGAACAGACACTTTGCCTGATTACCTGGTGAGTTGAATGAAAGAAAACAGCACAACGAGCCTACGACAGCACGATGTACCACTGGAAGTCAATGGATTGGCAGCGTGTAGAGGCCAATTCATGTCATGGAATGTTCCCACGTGAGAGCACGTTTTGTGCTGACTAACACATGCACTGTTTTACTACGATTCATTGGCTCTGATTCGGAGGAATTTACGCGGCTGTCTGCGGGGGGAGACGCGTTGCGTTATTAAAACGATAAACGCTTTCACGCTTTAGAGGGATCTCGGATGCTGGACTGCAGTACATAGACATCAGCAATGCAGATGACTAAGAATACCGACCAAGAAAGAATAGCAATAGGCTGTGCGCAATGAAATTGGTAAAAGTATTTACCTGACGCACCGTCGAGATAGTCTCGTTTGGGCCAGCAGAACTCTGTTGTTCTGCGCAGGCAACGGCACCAAAGGCTAGCATCCTCAGCATCTGTCTTGGGTAGATTTACATTTTTAGACGAGCTGGGTGTAGATGAATGACCGGCTGCGAAGCTTGTCGAGGAGGATTGACTGTAGTCAGGGTTGTAGGGATCTTGCTGCTGATAGGCGTCGTAGCACGATCCGCCCATATCGTTTGGTGAGGGTATGACAGCAGACTCGTCTTCCAATATCTCGCGCGTCATTCGGTATGGCGAACATGTGATCACCAGCAATGGGAAGCTAATGAAAGGCAGAGCCATGGACAGGGCCACCTGCGAGGCGACAAGCATGGTGTCCAATCCATTACGACCAGCGATGGCGGCAACCAACATGGCAGGAATTACAGCAATAGCACGCGTCAAGAATCTGCGCATGAATGGAGTGATACGCCAGCGAATAAAGCCCTCAGAAATAATCTGACCGGCGAGCGTTACAGTGATACTTGACGATTCTCCGGCCGCCAGCAAGGCTACAGCGAAAAGAATAGCCGTGGACGTGCCAATCGTATCTTTGAGTAACGCAAATGCTTGAAATAAGTCGCCCACCACTTCCCTGTCCCCTTTGCTATTATTACCATAGTGGAAGGCTGCTGAAGCCACAATGAGAATCGCACTGTTAATGGTAATAGCAAACAGGACAAGACAGATCGCAATGTCCCATGAGGAATGCTGTAAAGTGACATTTAAGTATTGTAGTGATACCGGCTTATGTGGCGGCAATTCGTCCGTCTGCAGGATTTCTGGAACCTGAATATTAGATGAAATCATGCGACGCCATATAGAGGAGAGGTTCGATGGAAGGATTCGACGCCAGAATGACAGCCTTGCACCAGGGTCCTCACTTTCCAGATCTAACTGTTCCTGTACGTCATTATTCGGATCAAGCTCTCCATCAAGACGGTCGATTGTCGCAAAATGAGAGCCGAGAATCAATGAGTGTGGCATGATCGTTGCACCTAGAATCGAAATCGAGATATACAAGCCTTCTGATGTCACGACGGTGGATGTGGGAACAAATCCATGAAAAACATCTCCCCAGTCGGGCAAGACGCGTCGTAATAGAATGCAAAAGCATACGAGTACAATAAGTACCAACACGCCGATAAGAGCCTCAAACAAACGGACGCCCGACGAGGGTCGGAACAAAAATAAAGCCAAAAACACATCAGCTGTTGTAATAAGTACGCCCGCCCACAGAGGAATAACTGGGAAGAGCAAATTCAAAGCGATAGCCGAGCCAATAAGTTCTGCCAGCTCGGTCGCCACGATGGCCACTTCATTAATAATATACAGTGGTATCAGCAGACCCCAGTAACGAAGGCGCATGTTCATTGTATTCATTGGTGGAATCTCTCCTGCTCCTGCTGGTAAGCCAAGCACTAAACGACGAGTTTGAGTTGACAAATCCAAACCAGTTACGGCACCTAGACGACAGCATAACACCTGGAGCAGAACAGCAAAAAGGCCAGAAAGCAGCACAGTGAAGAGGAGCTTGTAGCCGAACCTGGATCCAGCTTCCATGTCCGTGGCCCAGTTACCGGGGTCACAGTAAGCTACAGCTGCAATGAGACCAGGCCCCAAGAACGAAATATGTCGCATAAGTGTATCACCTGAGCTCTCAAGCCATGTTCGCTGGTGGCTAGGGCGCTGTGGTATTTCCATTTTGTGTGCCTACTCGAAAGAAATCTAGAGCACCTAGGATACACGGGAAGGCGCGCCACGACCGCGCTTTATATGACTGGATCTCAGATGGAGCAGTTGGGCTCAATTGTGAGCGCGTTGGGCATAACCCATCATCTGCGCACAATTGTTGTGGACAAATCACGTGCCGACTGTGTCAAAGACCTTGGCCGTCATTCTTCTGCTTTGGTACTTATCGACGACAATGCTGGCGTGCTGTGGACTCTCCATCTCTCGCCATGGGAGGCAAGCCCTGGGTTTAACTCGCAGTATTTTTACAAGTGCAGTTGCCATGCAAGCACCCCAGCCGTTCAGGCAGATACCCAAGGCCCATGTGCTCGTCAAGACCGATACGCCCAAGACCTTAGTCGACGTGGCTAAAGCATACCCTGACCACCCGTTGATGCAGTTTTTCCAGATGGCGCCTACTGAAGTTCCCAAGGAAGGCTCCCAAGGAAGACACGCAGATGAACGTGAAACTATTCAGGTGCCTCAAGCTGTAACAGAAGCTGATCTCTCGCACGATCACAGCTCGCGCGCCTGGCTCGCCCCAGAGCTACGCCGTAAGAGTAGCGCAGACTTGCACACATTGTGGTATGTGCTTCTGCATGAGCGCAATAAACTCGCTACTAGTTGGGAAGAGCTGAAGCGCCACAGTGCACAGGGTGCAGCACACATGCTTGGTCAGAGTCTCTCGTACCGCCATCACAGGGTATGTTCTCGTCTTGACACTTACATGTACAGGTCCGAAAATCCATGGCGCGCATTAAGTTTGTGCTGAACGAACGTCGACTGGCTCTGATCGAAGCGCAGAGCCGCGCTCGTGAGGAAGTCGACGTCCCTCCCTTGGAGAATGAGGGCGATATTTTTGAGGAGTCGCCCCAGGCTTCTTAGAGCCAGGGCTAGGCCTAGGTCTTGTACCCGTAGTGCATGCCGCTCTGTCTTTGTGATTAGGTAAATATCGCCGAGCCACCCGTGTGGAGTCCGAGCAGCCACCCAGATTTAGAGTCGCAATAGGTCTAAGCGCCGGTGTGGCGCCAGAGTCTTGCTTTGTGCCATCGCGATGCTGGAGGGTGTATTGGCATCCATCCTCAATCGCTTCCTAGCATCATATGTGGATGGCTTAAATACAAATCAACTGAACGTCGCCATATGGAGTGGCGACGTTAAACTGCGTAATTTGCGCTTGAAGCGCTCGGCGCTCGACAAATTGCGTCTGCCCATCGACGTGAAGGAGGGTTACCTTGGCCAGCTCACCCTGACTATTCCATGGTCAAACCTGAAGGGAAAGCCTGTGCGCATGCTTATCGAAAACGTGTCTCTCCTTGCTGTGCCACGCGATGCTTCCATGCCCATCGATGAGGCCGAGGAAGAAGAGCGGCGCCAGACGCTAAAGCAGGAGTTGCTCACTCGCTCAGAATTACTGAATGTGGCAACGGAAGAGAAATCAGAGGAAGATACACAAAAAAATGACTCGTTTATGAGCTCACTCTTTACCCGCATCATTGACAATGTACAGGTCACTGTGCGCAATATCCACATCAGGTATGAAGATGCGCTGTCTTGCCCTGAGCGTCCTTTTTCGATAGGAGTAACGCTCGCTGAACTATCCGCTGTATCAACTGATGCCAACTGGGAGCCTACATTTGTGCACAATTCGGCTTTGGGTATCCATAAATTGGCTCGGCTCGATTCGCTGGGCATATACTGGAACACTGGCTCGGACTTTCTCGATGCGACTTCGCCTGAAGAATTGCAAGAAAAGCTCAATTTGTTGATCGCGTCGAAAGATTACATTCCAGAGCACCAGTATGTCCTAAACCCCGTGTCTGGTGTCGGAAAGTTCGTGATGCGACCCAAAGCAACCAAGGACGAGCCAAAGATGGATGCCCAGCTCGTTTTTGATCAAATTGGGCTCACTATTAGCAACGAACAATACAGCGGTGGGCTGAGCATGATCAATCTGTTCAGCTTTTATGCTCGTCAGGCACAGTATCAAGCATTTCGGCCAACGCAGCAAGAACTTGAGACAAATGGTCCACTGGCTAAATTTCGATTTGCGGCTCGTGTCATTGTCAGTGAAATGCATCAGCGACGACGTGTGTGGACCTGGGAGTATATGCGCGAGCGCCGTGACTTGCGCCTAGAGTACATCCGACTCTTTAAAGAGATGGTCAGTAAATCGCCTATCTCGGACTCATCAGCGCCTTTGCCGGTACCTAACAAACGCTTACAAGAGCTAGAGCGCAAGCTTGAGTTTCGAGATATCCGCTTTTTCCGCTCTATTGCGAGGCGCGAGCTCCGCGAGGAGCGCCTTGTAGCCAATGATTCAGCTGCAGAGGCTACGGCACATGCACCCACAGCGTCATCCGGAAGCTGGCTGAGCTGGATGTGGGGCTCCAGTGCAGATGCGAAAAATGTGCCAGGTCTACTGAATAATGAGCAGCGTAAAGAGTTGTGCGATGCCATCGAGTGGGATGAATCAACGGGTCAATCTTTACTTGCACCGCTCGATGATTTACCACCCGATATTGTAAATCTGCACGTAACAGCCAAGCTGAATCATGGCTTTGTGCACCTACATGACCAGTCATCTGACCACAATATCCTCTCGCTTATGTATGACGGTCTGCAAGGTGAATTAACGCAGCGTCCGCATAATTTTGATTTGTCTGTAATGCTGGGCGCCTTGCGCGTAGAGGATGGAACAAATTTAGAGTCACAATATCGCGATATTGTTCAAGTCAAAGAACGTGCCGAGGAAGATCCCACTATGCCGCTTTTCTTTGTTCAATACGAGAACAAGCCACTGGATGGTCGTGCTGATAGTGCTCTGCTCCTCCGAATGCGCTCGACAGAGATCGTGTACCATGCATCGTATGTCGAGTCGATATTGCGCTTCTTCAAACCGCCCGAAACAGAGCTCGAGCTAATCGGTGCTCTCTTGGATGTTGCGAGCTCAACATTGGAGGGTTTGCGGCGAGAAACCCGCGCAGGTCTCGAGAATGCACTGGAGAACCATAAGACCATCGATGTCTCGATCGATGTTCAGTCGCCCATTTGGATATTGCCAGAGGACTTGAAGGACCGACAGAGTAATATGATGGTGCTAGATGCTGGTCACCTTGCGATGCGCTCTCTTCTAGCTGAGCCACAGACGATGGACATGGTCCGTGCAAAGCATTTTCGTCAGTACACGGAGGAAGATTTCCGTCAGTTGGAGGAACTAATGTACGACCGCTACTTCATCAAATTGCAGGATGTTCAATTAGTGCTGGGTGCTGGCTACGATGCATGCATGCGCAGTCTGCAAATTCTCGATGAGCGTGACTATCACTTGATGGAGCGCATCAATTTAACTTTCACGCTGCACAACTCCATCTTACCGCGTGCTCCAAACTTGACAAAGGTCAAGCTAACAGGAAACCTGCCGATGCTCAAGGTTCACTTCTCTGACAACAAGTACCGTTTGCTGCTTCAGCTTATTCAAGCTGCGATTCCGTGCGGCGACTCAAAACCTATGCCTGAGAGTTCTGGCAACAGCTCTCTCCATACAAGGCGACAGGTACTCGCTGACCACTTCCGGGGTACAAATGATAATTTATTAATCACAGAGGAAGCAGCGGAGAGCGGCTCGTCTCATGATGATGGCGATAGTGATACGTATCAAGATGCACAGCTATCCGACACAGAGCATCTTTCAGCGGATGAAAAGCTCTTTGAGTTTGATCTCGTTGTGGACCAGCTATCCGGTACGGTCACCAAATCAGGTACAAGCAAGCAAGAAGACCAGCAACTGGCTGAAGCTGTTTTCCAACACTTCCGGCTGGGTGTACACATTCAGAAGCACAAACTACAGGTGGATGTTCATCTCGGCTCACTTGACCTGGTTGATTGCTTGGTAGATCAAGCCCCTATGTTCCGCCACATGATCACGTCACGCCCGCTTGAAGAGACAACTGGCCGAGCTGAGCGCCCCGAAGCCGAAGCATATGACCTAATTTTTGTACAGTACGTCCAAGTGAGTCCATCATCGCCCGATTTTTACGAGAAGCACGATGGAATTGAGAGCTCAACGCTGGTAAACCTGTCCACACTCAACTTGATGGTGACGCGAATCACGGTCCTGACCGTCTACGACTGGATCATACAGACATTTACGAGCGGCTCGATGGAGACGACGGAGCCGGCGTCTGAGGCGTCGAGCGAGGTAGACGAGCCATCTTCGTCAGAGTCGATGACTCTAGAAGAGAAGTCGTCTAAAACTCGCGTCAAGGTCAATCTTTCGTCTATCTTGTTGCGTTTAAACGATAATGGCACGTTGCTCAGCACGCTGACTTTATCGACGGCCAACATTGCTTTGCTACTGCGCGCAAACTCCATGCGCCTTGCTGCCCGGATTGGATCGCTCTCACTTCTAGATGAGATCGTTAGAGAGCGTGCGGATCTCTCATTTTCTAAGCTTTTATCTATTGAGGGCGATGAACTAGTCGATTTCGCGCTTGAAACATTCCATCCGGATGATGCGCAGTATCCTGGCTACGATACTTTTGTATGGCTGCGCAGCAATACACTCAAGATTGTTCTTGTGCCTGAGGCGTATGCCGATATATTAGGCTTTGTGACGAAGTTCGCCAAAATGAAAGCCGTATATGATGCGGCCAAGACAGCGGCTTCTGCACAAGCATCTCAGTTACAAAAAACGCATGGTTTGACACGATTCGATGTACTGGTCAAAACACCGATTCTTGTTATGCCCTACAGCCTAAACTCGAAGGATCACATGACGGGTCAATTGGGTGAATTGTATGCTCACAATACCTTCGACACCAAAGACAAGGTGTGCTTGTCAACGCTGCAAGCGGGTCTGCGTCAGATTCACCTCAAATCTTACTTTACAAGTGACAAGGACGAAGATGTTCATGAGCTCACAATGCTCGACGATGTTCACATCTCGAGTGAAATTGTGGAAAGCATGCCTATTGGGTCCCATGATGAGACGGAGCACAGCTTTGAGTTTTCTGCCAACATGTCAGACATTAATGTCAAGCTCACAAAGCGTCAATATGTGCTACTCATGACGCTATTTCAAAGAGCTTCAATCCTCTGGAAAGCCGATACCGAAGTGCCATTATCTGAAATCGCACCGGACGGCGATGGCGACAAAGCGGCGCGCGCTTTGGACGCCGTGGAAACTCAGAGCCCTAAAACCCATGCTGCGATCCTTCAAGTCGCAGGTGACTTTACTCTCAAGAAGGTGTGTCTGGACCTATACGACGAAACCGCTGTTGACGCCGAAACGCTCGGAGAGGCCAGTCTCTTCTGCTTCACCGTTGATGACACGAGACTTATGGTGCGTCAGGACCCCGACTCAGGCACGGAACTCGAGGTGGATGTGCAGGCTTTCTCCGTCATTGATACTAACAAGTCACGCGAGACGCATTTCCGTGAGATTATTCCTGCCACTTCACATGCAAGTCATCAATTCATGCTCAATTATACTGTGTCACCCCCACCTGAGAATCATGCGATGGTGGTCGTCACAATCGATAATCCTGTGCTGATTTTCTCTCTTGACCCGCTGTTCTCCCTTATTTCTTTCTTGGCAGCCGGTTTCCCCGAATCACCCACGTCTGATACGTCATCCAAACCTGATTCTCCCTTGTCCTTGCCTGAAACGAGCGACTCGGCTGCTACGATGCACTCGAGTATTACGGCACGGTCACCAAAAACGCCGAGACTGCCTCCGCCCGCGCCCCTCGCTTCCATCACGTCTCTGCGTGTGAATATCGTTGAGCCACGTATTATTTTGCTTTCATCGCCGAAGCAGTCGGACTCACAAGCTATCGTGCTTCTTTTGCGACAGATCGTGTTGACAAAGCAAAGCGTGATGGCCCTTTCACTCACGCAGCTGGGTGTGTATGTTTGGCGAATGAACGCACCCAATGACCGTCAAAGCTTGTTAAACGAAGTGGATGTTTCGCTATCGATGGACGCGCAGATGACACCGACAGGTAAGATCACAGGTATCGAGATCGACATGGGTCGCCTGCTTGTCCGCTTCACGCGCTCTGATATCGAATTGCTATCGAATGTGTTGAGCAACGCGATGGCTCTATCGAGAATCGAGTCTCCCAAGACATCTGCTGAGCCTGCAAAACCAGTAGTACATGCTCCCTCCGTTTTGAACAAGATCACAGATGCGCATGAGGACAATGGTCAGGTCCTTTTCTCGCGTGAAGAGCTGACAGTGCGTGGCGGTGGCTTGCAATGTGTCATGATCAGTGAGGTACAGATGCTACCTGTTCTCGACATGAACGTGAAACCTTTCACCCTTTTGTTGAATGATTGGTCCGCCGATATGCGTCTGAACACAGAGCTGGACTTGTCGTTTAATAATTTCAATTTCGCCACCTCCAACTGGGAGCCATTGATCGAGCCATGGACCGTGTCACTGCGTTATGAGCGTAACTTGTCGCCAGAGAGCAGTACATTTACAATATCGTCTGGCAAGCGCTTGGAGATTAATGCGGCTGCTCAGTTTGTCGATACAACAACGAATCTATTCACATACCTCGACAAGGATAACCGCGTCAAAGAAGAGGCTCGGCACTTGGCGCCCTTCCGCATTCGTAATCACACGGGCTACCGGATCAGCGTATACTCAGAATCACCCCTTGGATCGTCTAACACACGCAACCATGTGCACCATCTCGACAATGGCTACGACATGCCGTGGTCCTTCGGTGACTGGCACGCGATTCGTGAGCATGCAACGGAAATGACATACAATCGACTCGCGGTCCAAATCGAAGACATGCCATGGGAGCGCGTGCGTCACATTGCCGTGGACCACGAGGGCGAATACGTAATGACTTTGCGCCCGAAGCTCGAAAATATCAGTCACCGCTTGCTATGTGAGGTCAAGCTTGACAACAACATCAAGGTCATCACGTTCCAGTCGACCTTCCGTATCGAAAACCGTGCTCTGATACCAATTGAAGCTTGTATGCTTGACGAGCAGGGCAACACTACTGATCATGTGCTGCGCATAGAGCCCGAGACATATTCAGCCCTCCCAATCTGTGACGCCTACAGCCGTCAAGTCAAGGTGCGACCCGATCCAGGTCTCGGCTACACGTGGTCAAACGAGTCGGTGGGCTGGCAGGACTTGCTCATGACGTCGTCTCACTCTTTTGTGTGTCCTGCCTTGGATGAGGGCGAGGCGCCGTTTCAGTTCCAGGCTTTTGCCGTTCATGATACGCAACACATGTCTCGTCGAAACTATCCACGCCTGACGCTGGCCTTGCGTGCACCTGTCGAAATTGAGAATGTACTCCCCTACGACATCCACTACCGCTTGTTCGACAAGAATCTCAACCTGAACTGGTCGACCTTTTTGCGTCGCGGTGGCATATCACCCATTCATGTCGTCGCCGTGCAGCATTTGCTGCTTCTCAGCATTGAGCTAGAGGACTCCGTATACTCACCGAGTGAGTTTGCTATTATTGCATCTGACAACCCGGACGATTTTCAAGTTGAGAATACCCTGCTGCTTGCGGACGAATCAAATCTTAAGCTGGAGCTTCAGCTGCACTATCACTCGTATCCTAACTCGGGCGGTGCTTTCAAGGTTCAAATTTTCTCACCCTATATCTTTTTGAACTTGAGTCAATTACCGGTAACGATCAAGACGAGACCTTGGGCCGGTCATGCAAAAATGGTGGCTGGTCAGGAATCGCATGATGACGACTATGATGCGTCAGAACAGCGCAAGCCATTTTTAGTGTCGCGCATCGGAGAAAGTAACAACCGTTTCCTGATTCGCTCGCGCGACTCAAGCTGGTCTAAGCCGCTCTCGTTCGATGTTATTGGTTCCGAAGTGGGGGTAGTGATTCCTTCCAGCAGCGGCGACCGTGAACTGCACCTTGGTCTGGACATTCAAGATGGTCTGTCGAAGTTCAAGCTCAGTAAAGTGGTCAAGCTTGCTCCGCGATACCTCATTCACAACAAGCTTTCGCACGCCGTTCTCATTGCTGAATCTATGGGTGGTGATCCGGTCCGTATTGGCGCAGACGAACGTGTGCCGCTCCACTGGTTCCATGTGGCTTCTAACAAACATGCCACACTGGCATTAGAAGGCTCGAACCTTGAATGGACGGCGCCGTTCAGCATCGATAACATTGGCAACGTCTACCTCAGAATGGTCCGTGATGATGAGCCTCAGCACTTGATCCAAGTGGATGTCCAGATTCAGGGTCCTACTATCTTTGTCCGCTTGCTGCCCAGCGAGGGCGCGTGGCCATTTTTGCTGCGCAATGAGACACATCATACGATTGTGTTTATGCAAACGGGCTCTTCCACAGAAGCACAGTTGAGCTCACGAGACACAAATCCGAAGAGGTACGTGCTCAAGCCACGCAGCAAGATGAAGTACGCCTGGGACTACCCCGCGGATGCCGACAAGTACATCCGTCTGCAGATCAACGGGAGTGAGCGTGTGATCAACATTTTGGAAATTGGCTCTCTACTCCCATTCAAATTTGCTGCGCTCGACGATCTACCAGCTGGTGTGGTATCGCTTGACGTACGCGCTGATGAAACGACGCAAGTCCTTGTGATTTCAGACTACTCCGAATCGAAGAGTAACTTCAAGGTGCTGCGTGAGAGTGGCCCATCGGCAAACCCCGACATCAAGTTCAAGGCTGTTGACGTCGACACGTCGATCTTATTTGCGTTTAATATCGAGCTTGTTGGCGTGGGTATCTCATTCATTTCTCACAAGGTGCGCGAAATAGCGTATGTTACGTTCCGAGGTCTTGAGCTGAGCTATTCGGAATCACAGGTGACGACGGCGGTAAATGTGATTTGCAAATGGATTCAGATCGACAATCAGACGCCACGCAGCATTTTCCCGATCGTACTGTACCCAACAGTCGTTCCGAAAGACGGCAAAGAATTGGACGTGCATCCCACACTGCAGGCCTCAGTCATTCGAAAGAAAGATGAATCGCATGGTGTGCGACACATAAAATATGCCTCTATCCTGCTGCAAGAACTCACGACCGAGCTCGACGAAGATTTCCTGTTCGCCATTTACGATTTTGTGCGTGCAAGTGGTGTTGAAGTTGAGAAAGAACACGACGAGACTGTCTACATTGAAAATCCGAACAATCTGCCTGAACCTCCGATTCAGGCAGTCGGCACTGATCAGGTGTATATTGAAATTCTGCATTTACAACCGATTGCTTTGAATTTGTCGTTCATGTCGACAGATCATGACGAGGCCGACGAGACCGAAAGCTCGCGTACGCTATTCTTTTACATCTTTAACTTGTTGACCATGGTGCTGGGTAATGTGAACGAGGCACCCGTGCGTCTGAACGCGCTAGTCATTGAGAACGTGCGTCTTTCTAAACAAGTTCTGCTGAACCGCGTCGCGTACCACTATGGCCAGGGTGTGCTTTTCCAGGTGCATCGCATTCTTGGCTCTGCTGACTTTTTGGGCAACCCAGTCGGTCTCTTCAACAACGTCAGTTCAGGCGTAGCCGACATTTTCTACGAGCCTTACTACGGTCTCATTATGCATGGTAATCGTGAGCTAGGCTTTGGTATTGCTCGTGGCGCTAGTAACTTTGTGAAAAAGACCGTGTTTGGTGTCACAGACAGTGTGTCCAAGGTAACAGGCTCGATTAGCAAGGGTTTGGCCGCTGTCACCATGGACCGTGATTTCCAGTCTCATTGGCGTTCGAGGCACTTCCGCAACAAACCTAAGCACGCTCTTTATGGCATCACAGTAGGTGCCAATTCACTTGTTACCAGCGTAGCCAGCGGCATCGAGGGTTTAGCCCTCCGTCCTCTTGAAGGCGCCGAGGATGGTGGTGCTTCCGGCTTTATGCAAGGATTAGGCCGTGGTCTGGTGGGTGTTGTGACTAAGCCTGCTGCAGGTCTGTTTGATATGGCAAGCAGCATTACCGAAGGACTGAGAAACACGACCCAGGTCTTTGACCAGAACACTATTGATCGCGTTCGACTGCCGCGCTTTATTGCCAGTGACCAACTGGTAAGGCCATATTCAGAGCGTGAAGCGCTCGGTCAAATGTGGTTGCAAACGCTGGATTCGGGTCGACTCATACGCGATCAGTATGTGGCGCATATCAACACTTCAGGCCAGCATGCAGGGGTAACCATCATGCTGTCGGAATCGCGCATTCGTACGTATTCACGCAAACTAACCACCAGTGTACATTCGCACAGCACGGCTAAAGGCTCTATGGGAAGTGGCATGGTCTGATCTAAGCACGATTTCGCTGGAGAACAATGGCATTTCTCTTGTGCTTCGTGGCGGGGTAGTTGGGCCCTTCCTCACGATCCAGGAAGAAAGCACGCGATTGTGGCTCTTCCGCAAAATTTCCGGGGTCGTGCAAAAGTACAATGCGGCTCATGCATGAGGGCGTTAGACGCGCTGCCACGCGTATTCACGTGATGCGTATGTAAGCAATAAGGTATGGATCAATAGCATCGCGGGAAGCGTACTGGTCGTTTAGACACGTACTCTCTGCAGGATCACGCCTGGAAGAGTGGTGTTGTGCAGGCATCTTTAAGTGGCTGCTCTTACACAGAGTTGTTTCTCGCTTGAGGTCTAAATAATGTCTGAGGGCTCAGGCAGCAATGGGCTTGGTGCGGCGCCTGGTCTTGGGTCAGGATTCCAGCTCGGACCTATCCTTGGCTCTGGACTTGGACGCCAAGGCGAAACGAATCCCTTGTATTATGCACAGGTACGCATTATACGATCAAGCAAATGACTGACCTTACCGCAGAGTCCGCATGCCGCTTACTTTGGTGGGCATCCGTCGCAGACCAACTCTCCGCCGCATAGGCCCCCCGCGGGCGACTCGTACGCCAACAGCCACCTCGTGCCGTACCTGAACCATCATACACCCGGTGAGGGTGCTGCCGACATCGGCTCGGAAGCCCCACCTTCTTTGGATGCGTTCTACATCCAGCAGGCATCTGGGTCGTTTGGTGTGCCCTTGGACGTGCCCGAGATCAATGCATATGACCATGCAGCTGCTGGCAGTGGCCTTCCATCAAGCACATTGCCGCTCCGTGGGCCGCCTAACATGGTAGGATGGCCGCCTGCTTCCCGGCCATCTGGCACTGCCGGTCCTCACGATATCCAGCCACATGACGAATCAGAGGTGTTACACTCAGCCCCCCATGGCTATCCTACTTCGCTTGGTGCTATGCCACCGCTACCAGGAAGTACTCGCAACTTCCCTACGAGTGTCTACAGACCGACTGACCCAACGACTCATCGTCACATGATGATGGACCAGGATGCTGGTCGTCCACCGCGTCCATTGCAAAAGCGCCAGCGTACTAGTCCGGTACCTTTTGGCGAAAGTATCGATATGCAATCTAGATTCCGTGGTGCAGGGCCGGGGCCAGGGCGACCGCGACTACCGACTCGTGGGATCTCTGCTCGTCGGGATATCGAGACGGGGACCCATGGTGATGGCTTGACCGACTTTTTGCCAAACACGGAAGCACCAGCAGCCCCTGGCAGTGATTTAGCCTCCTGGATTTTAGGTCCTGATGATGTGCCTCAGAGGCCGCAAGCATTTCCGATGGATCCATCAGCGTACTACCGATCGGGCATGGCGCCTCCGCCCGCTTCTGGTATCCGGCTGGATATGCCTAGCTTGGCGACCGCACAACCACCGATGGGTGTGCCTAAGGACTTGGCGCCATTACGATCACAAGCACCTAATTCGGATGATGAACCACTCTATGTGAATGCGAAGCAATACCAACGTATCTTGAAACGCCGCGTAGCACGGTCGCGGATGGAAGAGAAACGCCGTCACATGTTCATGATGGCGATTAAGCAACGGGAAGAAGAGAAAAATGGTGGTCCGACAGAAATTAGCGAGGAATGGGTATCTGGTCTATTGGCTCTGGACGAAGAGTCAAAGAAGCCCTACCTACATGAATCGCGTCACAAGCACGCCATGCGTCGACCGCGCGGTCCAGGTGGCCGATTCTTGACTACAGAGGAAATTCGTAAACGTAATGAAGAGATTGCGGCCCAGAAATCAAATGAGGAGAAAGCAGGCGATGAAGGCGTACCGTCAGCGTCGTCGGCAACCAAAGAGGGCACTAGCGATGCGCCGCAGCAGTCAGCTAAGCCTTTTGCATCATCCTTGGAATATTCGGGCCCTAGGACCGACGAGCCAAAGGAAAATCCACACAATACTGTCAATGTCGAACCATCATCCGGTGCCCCGGATGCTGATGCACCACCTTCCACCATTGCAGACTAACTTTCTTGGCATCGTGTAGTGTTGCTTTCATGTAATTAGTCTCTTAGACTTCACGTGATGTAATATCCATGATGGGACGCGTCGAGATGGAACAGGATCTCCTGGCCCACGATATGCAGATGATGCTCACATCGTATTCATGACGCGATGCATGTAGTCTTTCTAAGCGCGTGCGTCTGTTTTTTGACAATTATCTTGTATCAGCGCAGTAGGTCAAGAAAGCTGCATGATGAGCAACAAGTTTCCGAGGAAGTACTTCAACGAGGTGTCGTGCGTCTCCCCTATGATCTGCATTGCCGCATTTTGTCGCATGTGGTTCGTTCGGTCGATCTAACCAGTGACTTCCCGCATCAGGGACTCTGGCGAATACTGAGCGTATCGCGCGACATGTATCACAAGATGATACCTGTTGCGTATAGAGCACTGTATTTACGTTCACCTGTATCAGTCAATCGATTACGATACACACTTGTTGTACAATGCCCTTCTTACGCTACCTACGTGCAGCACATTTCAATATGTCATTGTGAAGACCTAGCACCTCTTGCTCTGGAGCAGCTGCTGCTGAGCACGACCCGTGTCAGCTCGATGCACTTGGATGTTGCTTCAGCCAAAGCAATGTGCATGACGCAAGCTGGGCGTCTAAGCAAAGGGGCCAAGCCAGTAATTCTATCTTGGGATTTTACCACTGGTGCGCTTTTTTTCGAACTCGACCTTCTTTTCAGCTTTGACATGTGGCAGCGTGTGGAATCACTTTATGTACGCGGTGATCCTCGGCTGGCACAAGTCCTAAGCCACGGATTATGGCCGAAGCTGCGCCAGGTTCGCTGGTTCGTGCCGCTCACAATGATGAAAGACATATCTACTGTCGTCATGGCGCAGGCGATGCAGAAGTGGTCGAATCGAGGCATTTCCTTGGTATGGGATAACTCTGCTACATGAGCCGAATCGCTACAGCTCGAAGCGCGGCAAGATCCAACGCGGCAGCAGAATCGATGGGAATAGCAGCATGGCACAAAAGATGCTGCCGTTGTGTGTCGAGAAAGACGGGTACATGCAGCAGTTGTTGGGCAATCGTGTCTGCAGGGATCGTCCACTCCAGCGTACTGGTCGAGACGCATGTCGAAGAACCATTATTCAGATGCAATTGGCCCTTCGACCAGACTCCGCCGTCAATCCAAACAGGCCCGATCTCCCATATCATTTGGCCTGGAACGCTTTTGCTGCCTAGATGCCATTGAAGTTCAAGCTGCTCCAGACTCTGGTGGCGATGACGCGCCGTCATCTGGCGAGTGGCAGTAAGAAACGCGGACGCAGCCCATAGTCGGCCCAATTCTACGCGTTCGTGTGTCTCCTGCATGGCGTGCTGTGTACGCGCACCCAAGTCATTCAGCCATCCACACAAGGAAGTGCCGTAAGGCACAGATGATGTACACCAGACTGCCGGGACTCGGTCCTTCTCGATGCAAGACAGCATATCAGAGACGTCGCTGCTCCGTGGTGCACGATGGACAAGTACATCAGCTAGACGCTCGAGGTCGCGATAGACCGTGTCGCTGACACTGAGTGCCATGTGCCGTTCTCGGGCCCAAAAGCGTCCAAGCGGGTCTGTAGCACTGGGTGTGTCTGTTCGTGTGTAACGTGGTACTTTGGACAGGTGCGACTCGACTAGTGCCGCTAGCTCGGAAGTGGCAGGAGGTGCAGGTGCTGTGTCTGACCGCGTATGGTCCACAATGATATCTTGCTCGCGACCAGCAAGCTGTCGGAGTATTTGGAGGTGCCGGAGGATGCGTGTCGCGTTCTGAACAGCTGTAGCACGCTCGGCTTCAGGCGCTAAAAGAACCCAGTGCACGGGTTGTGGCTCTGGAAGACTAGAAGCCCAGGCACAGAGTTGCTCGCGGTGCAGTCCTTCGGGTGCGATGAGCGGCTGCAAGTCATTGGGTGCAATGACAAAGTCGCGCTCAAATGCTGCGGGTATAAACAGGTGCGCCAGTAGCGCATCAAGCATGTGTCGATCAGCGTCACTGTCCATGCGACTGCCGTACACGTTTTGGGCCAATAGCGCGCGAAGTGCGGGCCATGGTATCACTTCTGGTGCCAGGTTACGCCTGGACTGGGCAGCCGAAGCCATACACGTGTCGACGATTGCGTACGCCGCCTCGAGATCCGTATCGTAGAACTCATAAGCGTGCGACCATCCAAGTGGCGCATGCCGAGCGCGTTCTAGCACGATTGCGTGTAGCAAGGCCACCAAAAAGTAGACGCGCTCCCGCTCAGGAGGCGCCTTATCAGTGTTCGATGCGGGCCTCGAGTCCAGAGCATGTAAAGCATCCAATAAAATGGCTTTGCATCCAGCAGGCGGTTCATGCATCACAATGCGTGCAGCGCGAATAAAAGATGGCGGCACAGATGGTGAGAGCTCGCATGTAAGAAAAATACGACACCGCTCGTGTGGCTTTTGCGATGTCAGTCGCGATGGAAGCTGTGCGAGCCAGACCGGAGCTAGGTGCGCATTTTTAATGAGCACCCATGAGCCTGAGCGTGCAGCAGATATAATAGCACGGTCTGCCATGCCTATGGCTTCCGGTGAGCCCAGAGCGACTTCTGCACAAGTCATTTGCTTTGACACCGCACACGCTTCCACAATGCCACTGGCATCATAGCCCGCTACACCACACATGGCCAGGGGCGAATCGCTTGACACTTGCTCGACGATGTCGTGAATGGTGGGCGGTGGTGCATCAAGGAGCGGAGTACCAAAAATATGATGGACTAGCCGCGTGAGAGCAGGCGCCAGACGATCAGGACGCAGTGTACGCACAATTAATGCCTGCCGCACAAGGTTTTCCGTGTCGCTAGAAAGGGGCGTCAGCGGTACATCGGCTAGCTCAGGTGCCACTTGCATGGTCCATGCATGCCATGCCTCTGGATGCGTCAGCTTTTCGTGTTCGACAAGACGTAGCGTGGGAGTGTCTGTGCCATAGAGCAAAGCATGAAAGTCAGCTCCGTCCAGCTCACCAGCGCGTCTTCCAGCTAGGCAGTACACTTGCGCGAGCGCCACAGCTAACACAAGAGCATCAGCATGCAAAAGCGTGGGAGCCGCACGAAAGAAGGTGCTGATGAATAATTCGTCATACAAAGCGTCGCATCGATCGTTCTCTGAGTCAGTCGCAGTTGGATGGGAGAGCACATCCTGCAAGAGACGTTCGAAAAGACGCATATCAAATGAATAGAATGGATGCAGCTCTTGCATGTGCTCGAGTAGAAAGTAGAGTGCACTGCAGGCGCTTGCTAACGGCACGTAGGCTTCGGTAGCCTGCTGGACCGTAGTCATGATGTCGCCAGTAGCTTGCACCTTTTGTGTCACGTCGTCTGCCTCAGCCTTGAGTGTTTCAAGTGTGCTCACGACATGGTCGTCGTCGAGAATGTGACCCTGTGCCTCGTTGAGCGCTGTAAGAAGGCTTTGTTCGAGTCGCAAAAGACGTCGCTGGAATTCGCTTTGCATCCGTTCCAGATCCACTCGCTGCTGCTCGATATCGGCCCGCTCGTGATGCAGTATTCTGGCGAGAGACTGGGCCTCGAGACTTTTACGCGTGATAGTAAAGTTGATCACTTGGACTCGGGCAAATACGTGCGGCGCTAATACAAGGCCTGCGTACCTCGTGGCGAGTATGAGCCGAAACGAAGGAGCCCAGTCGACATCTGAGGTGCCGACACGCACAAGCAAGCGCCCCCCTGTGCGGCGCTTTTCCGCGTTCAGAACAGGCATAAGAATAGGATCAAAATACTCGGCGTCGGTGATAATGAGCGGCATACCGAAACGCAACGCACGCTCAAGTACCTGCGCAAAACCACCATCTAAAAATGAGGTGATCGCCGGTTGTGCATGCGCGAACAAGCCTTGAGCAAACGACACCGCACGGCCTGAAGGATCAATCAGTAGAGGCACACGCGTGCATCGCTGGAGCATCACGGCGTTTTCGATGCTGAGAGAATCACTTCGCAGGCCCAGATTCTGCCAGACCGCGCGTTCGTCGGCCGTCGAAAGCGTATCAGCAAACGACAAGGCAGCACGCACGGGCACGTTACATGAACCCAGACGCGCAACCCACGCATACCATAAAGCTTCGCGGCATGCTTGATCGAAAAAGCCGGCATAAGTGATCATCGCCGCACACAAAAGAGCGTCACCTGGCAGGGTTTTGACCTGTGCATCAAAAGCCTCGCGGCCATGTTCCCAACGCTCTCGCTCCGAGCTGAGACCATCAAGAAGGCGCACACTGCGAGCAACGCGCGCTTCCACTGTATGCATTTCGTTTGATAGTGCTTGTGTTTCGCTAATGAGCGATGCATATTCACGCTTGAACGAATCAATACTTTCTTCCAGCTCGGCAACGGTGGCATCCGCTTTGATCGCCTCTTGGCGTGTCAAAGATGCTTGCTCCTCCAGGATCTGGACTTGTGCGCGCAACGGGCCTACGCTTTCGAGAATGTGGGCGTAGTGAATCTGAGCTAGTACCCAGCGCGCGAGGGGTCCGCATGCCGAGCTGGCACGGTATATACTGTCGATATTGTACTCGGGTCGGTCAAGGTATTCGCGCTGTAAACGCTCGCGTAGTGCTTGTGGGATATGGGCGGTATCAAGGTGAACGACGGTCGAGATAAAATCGTCACGACGAATGAGACTCTGGACGCTCTTCCAGCCATCTACCCGGTGGCCGAGTAGGATACACACCGATTCCATAGCCAGCTTGACAGGTGACGGCGGGTTGGTCATGGACCGCACCTCGCTCAAGTGCTGCTTCTTGATATTGCTTACAGCAGCCTGTGCATCTAGCAATGCTGGCTCAGCCTCGGAAAGCTCCTGCAGGACAGATGCCCGTTGCTGAGCCATAGCCGCCTCCTGACGCTGCAGCTCAGTCTGGAGAGCGAGGGATGCTTCGCGCTTGCTTTCAGCCACTTGTTGTTGCTCAACCATGCAATGAAGACGATCATTTGCCTCACTGTTAGCATCTTCTAGTCGTTTGCGTTTCGTGGACAGAAGCGACTGCATTTCCTCGATCTGCTCGACTGTCGCACGGAGCTTGTCAAGACCCATGAGACGGAATCGCTGCTGGTCTTCATGCTGCTCATGCTGTTCACGTACAATCGCGCTGAAACTATGCAAAAGCGACAGAAGATGCTGTGGCGACGGATGATACTGTCGGCCAGTCCACGCACGTACGCGCTCGCCGAGATCTGCTGCAACCATGTGTATCCACACCATGGTGTCAACGAGTGCATTCCGATGCTCTCCAAGATCAAGAGACGACGTGAGCTCATAGGCGACCGTGCGGCATGCCTCTTCACTCCAGTCGCCTGTCGTATCGGCACGCACACGGAGGGGTGCGCCCATGACGCGCGTTGTAGGCGACTAGTGTGTTGGTTGGTGCCAAGGCTACGTCTCAGAGGCAGTCACGTGGGCTTACCATGGATACAGAACGCATATAACTACAGGTGTACGGAGCGCAAAGCGTCACGGCGCTGTCTGGGAAGATGGGATGTAGCCGAGCTTGAGTTGCTCTTCGAGCCGGCGAATTTCCTCCATGCTTTCACTCCGATCGATGGCCTCGGCGATGGCAGCACGCTGACTGTCAGTGAGCTGATGTCGCCTCGTGGGAAGTGGTGCGTCAGGCTCCGACGGAGCAGTGCCTCCGGATGCTCGACGCTCTTTTGAGCCCATGAGCGAGAGGGCTAGTTGGTTGAGTTGTCCATCAGGTGCCACAAACGCTTTTCGAGCGACAGCGCGCTCGCGCTCTGTGATGCGCCGGTAATCCAGCACGCGGAGGTGCGGCATGCACCATACAACAAACTCACGATAGTGCTTTTCGCGCGCGACAGGATTGCCCATGAGGCACAAATAGCGCATGTGACGAAGGCGGCGCAGATGCGAAACCTCCTGAAAATCGGATATGGCGTTATTGGTGAGTATAAGCGACACAAGGTATGGTAGCTGTTTGTGAATGGACGCGTCCACTCGAGCAACTAGATTATTAGAGAGTGTGAGGTGCTGTAAGCGCAGCATCCGAGGAAAGTTGCCCAGGAAGCGCACGTCATTATCCGTCATATCGATGGTATCATTCTGGTCGCGCGAAGCACCCATATTTTCGATAGCAGGAATTTTAAATCCGCGCAAGTCAAGCTCACGCTCTTTGAGTGCATTGATGGACGAGTCGCAGTGCGTTAATAGCTCTGCAGTGAGTTTCATGGCGGTCGTCAAGGAGACAGCGACGCTGGCGCGTGCTGCCATCGTGCAGACCACAGCGTCGATTTTCCACCACGTGGTACATCACGTGCCGATAGAATGGCTCGCGTCCGGCGCGAGGGTGTGGGACCAGACAGGACGGATCGGAAACTCTACCTCGTCGTCCGTCCCCATCCATTATGGCATCTGCACCGGCCGTCTCGCCTTCCGCGGCTGCGCAGCGCAAAAAACTAACCAGTTATGTGGGATTTGCCAACCTTCCGAATCAGATGCACCGTGCGGCTGTGCGCAAAGGCTTTACGTTTACAGCCATGGTAGTCGGTATGTATGACAGACTCGCGAGAGAACTAACGCATGGGCAGGTGAAACGGGGCTTGGTAAATCGACTCTGATCAACACACTTTTCAACACGAATCTCGTTCCAAGTGGTGAGGACCGCGACATGTCTCAGGTGCCGACGCAAACCGTCGGCATCGAGACGATCAGTGCTGACATTGAGGAAAATGATGTCTGCCTTCGTCTCAACCTCATCGACACACCTGGCTTCGGCGACTTTGTGAACAATGAGAACACGTGGGAGCCTATTCTGCAGACGATCGAGTCGCGCTTCGAGTCCTACCTTGAGCAGGAGAACCGTCTGAGCCGCTCCAGGATCGTGGACAATCGCGTGCACGCTTTGCTGTACTTTATCCAGCCGACGGGTCACGGTCTGCGTCATATCGACCTTGAGTTCATGACGCGTCTGAACAACTATGCAACGGTGATTCCCATCATTGCCAAGTCAGACACAGTCTCAGAGAATGAGCTGCAACAGTACAAGCAGCGTATTCTGCGTGACCTCGAGTTCCACGGCATCGATATTGTGCGTCTCCCTATGAGTGAGGAGGACGATGAGGAGACGATCGCCGAGGTCACCGAGATCCAACGCCGTCTGCCATTTGCCATTGTCGGCTCCAACAACCTTGTCAAGACGCCTGATGGTCGTATTGTCCGTGGCCGCGCGTACCCCTGGGGTGTGATTGAGGTCGACAACGAAAACCATTGCGACTTTGTGAAGTTGCGCCAAATGCTCATCCGCTCCAACATGGAGGATCTGCGTGAGCTCACGCAGTTGCGCTATGAAAAGTACCGCTCAGACAAGCTGCGGTCGCTTGGCGTAATTCAGGACGACTCCGTCTTCACAGCAATCAATCCCACCGAAAAGAATGCTGAGGCGCGTGCCATGCATGAGGCGAAGCTGGCCAAGATGGAGAACGATATGAAGGCCGTGTTCCAACGCAAGGTCGCCGAGAAGGAAGCCAAGCTGAAGCAGAGCGAAGAGGAGCTGTACGCGCGCCACCGGCAGATGCGTGCTGCGCTTGATCAGCAGCGCCGTGAACTCGAAGAGCGCAAGCGGCGGCTGCAGAACATGTTCCGCCAGATGTAGTGTCCCATACAGTGTAAGCCTCCCGGAACCTGAGCATATGACACGTGACCCCGTGTTACTTGGACGTTGGCGTCATCGTGGAGCGGACGGTGGACGCGCGTCCATGGCCGATTGGGACGTCGCGCCGGTACGCGCATACCTCGAGGCACTCTTGCCTGTAGTCCTAAATGCTCAATCCGAAAATGTGCGGGCATCGCTGGTCGATAACGAGTCTTGGATAGATGTGGCTGCGTCCTTTGTGCAGGATGCATCGGAGACCGTTGTTTTCGTTGACCAGACGGATCCGGACACATGTACGCGCTATACCTTATCTAAGAGCCCTACATGGTCCCAAAAATGTGTTTCTATGTTGGCGCTGGTGAAGCGGCAAGCGGTGCTTGATCTGCATGCGCCACTTGCCTCCCAGGTGCGTGTCGTGACATTGCAAGCCCCACGACCTGAGCATGCATCATCGGAGGACGTGGCGCAGATGCTGGAGACACCCTACGAAACCATGGAGCACGTCGTGCATAATGTCATGACACCATGGATCGACGCTTACGTGGCTGGCCACGCTGACGAGACCAATACCAAAGATGAAGAAGGCAAGACGGGCATGCTGTTGATTCGACGCAAGCTCGCAGAGCTAGAGCTCAGCCTGCGACACGCACAGCAGGATGTGGAAATTCCGCATGTCGTACTCAGCATTCATCCGGCGATCCGCGCGGCCTGTGAGCGCGACGCGCGTGGCATCGAAGCCATTCAGCCGCCATCTCTGCTGGAGGACGACGCCTTTATCAATCAGCTGCATGCCGAGATGAATGGCTGGGTTCGTGCCGTGCAGACGATCACCAAGTTGGATTACAACACGGCGGCTGGTACGACGATGCAAGAGATCAACTTTTGGGCTGCGATGGAAAAGGCGTTGGAGGACCTTGAACGCCAGTTGCATGCGCCTGAAATTACACTCACGCTCGACGTACTCACGCATGCAAAACGTTTTCATGCCACCGTCTCGTTCCATGCTGACACGGGTTTGAAAGACTGTGTCGAGAAAGTGCATGGCTACAACGTCCTCTTGAAAGACTTGCCCATTGGCGAGTTGCTCGCTGCCTCCTCCCTCGATGCCTTGGCCGAAGCACAACGCAGCGTATGCACCATGATGAACAAAAAGCTGCGTCTAAGTACATACCCCGTGCGTCGCGCTCTTGCCTTTGTTGATGCACTAGGCCGTGACGTGCATCAGTGCCTGCTCCGTATCTTATCGACAGAGCCGCTCATGGAGCAGGACTATGAGACATTCGCTGCGACCCATGCGGCCGTCGAAGCCGTGCTGGACGACTGGGACGAGCAAGTCAAGGAGTTTGTCTATGTCGCTCGTGACTTGACCCGGAAACGGGCAGAAAAGTTTATTCCGATCAAAGTCGCAGCGCCGCACAGTGCTTTACGGACTCGACTTGCCTATCTGGGCCGCTTACGGCGCGCACATGAAGAGCTGGTCGGCATGGTCGATGTCGGCACCGTGAGTGACGCCCTCGACGCTTCGAGCGAGCAGACCTCGCACGAAATTCGCGGAGCTTTCGCAGCGTTTCGTGGCGTCGACGTGCTCGACGTGTCGGAGCATGGCACAGCAGCACTCGCCCTAGCCGAAAAAGCGTATCACGAGCGCATTGCACACGTCGAGTCACGCCTGATCGAGCGCCTACGTCTGCAGATCGGGCAAGCAAGCTCCGCACGAGAGCGCCTACGCACGCTTGCGCGCTTCAACAAGCTGTTTTCTCGACCGCGTGTGCGTGCTGCGGTGCAGGAGTACCAAGCGGTGCTGCTTCAAAGTGTGCGAGGCGACTTGGATGCTCTGCGCGCACGATTCCAGGCAGGATATCGCGACTCGAACGCACACGTCGCGGCGCAACTTCGAAATGAGCCTGAGATCGTAGGTGCCGTCATCTGGGTCGACGAGCTGGAGCGCCAGCTCCATTTGTACATGCAGCGCGTCCAAGATGCCTTGGGCGAGGGATGGGCTGACCATGTGGAAGGCCAACGGCTGTACGAAGAGAGCCAGGCGTTCTTGCCGAAACTGGATACGCGGCCGTTGGTCCAGGCATGGGCGCAAGACATGAGCCGCCGAGCGACGCTACCAGCAGGCGCTGTGCTGCGCGTGGTACGGGACCGTGAGAAGGACACGTTGCGGCTTATGGCGAACTATGATGCGCACACGCTCGCACTAGCCAACGAAGCACATGCACTGGCGATGCGCGGCATAGTCGTGCCTCAGGCTTTGGCGAGCCTTGCGCAAGACGCGCAGCGCATATCGCCTTTTGCCATGGCCGTCGACAGTGCTTTGCATACGCTCGACAAGATTCATGCTCAGATGACGGTGCATCCTTTCGTGGCGCGTCTGCTGGCCAAGACGCAGTTGCATGTGCGTGCGCAGCTGCAGCAAGTATGGTCGTGTCAATGGGAGCGATTTTTGGATGGCCTTTCGATGCAGGACAATCCACAGGCCGAAGTCGTCGATGCGTTTGTACGAGCTGTGGTCCAGTACGAGACGCAGGCCGCGCACGTCGCGGGCGGCGTTGACGAGCAGATCGAGACTCTGCTCGAGCAGCTGCACACGTGTGATTATGTGGATGAAACGATACGCGGCGTGCTTGGCTCGCTGCAGCGACTGGTCGATTCGTTGGCGCAACACAACTATGTCAATGTAGATGCGTTTGTACGCGGTCTGCAAGAGCGGCTCGACCGCATTCTCCATCGACGCGTCGAAGATGCTTTGGCATCCTTTACCGCGTCGCTGGACTCCATGCACGTGGATGGCGACACGCCGGTGGTCCAGGTCGTGCTGCGCGCCCAGACGCTCCAACTGGAGCCCGCTCTGGACATGGCGCGTGCGCATTGGTTTGATGCGTTTGGGACGTGTCTCGATATCGTTCTTCTGCAGCCGCGTCTGTACGTCACGCAACGCACGCTTGAGCTGCGAGAGCGGTCTGTTTCGACGCATCGCGACTTGTTGCGAGCTATTCCGCCTGCGGCGCTACAGGCTCCCCTGCGCCGGATCCAGGCTGCTCTGGCGGAAGCGCATGTGTACGCGATGCAATGGCTTGAGCTGCAAATACTTTGGGATGCAGAACCAGAGAGTGCGGCGCCAACCGATGACTTGGAGGCATGGCTTCAGCTCATGGAGCGCGTGCGTGAGACGCGCGCGTTTGTCAGTGCCGCGCCTCGTCGTGCATTTGGTCTCGTGCACATTGACGCCACGCCTGCACAGGCACGCGTAGCTGCACGACTCGATGCGTGGCAGGCGGCTTTCCAGACGCGCTGGGCCGAGGTGGTTCAGGCGGCGATGCACGAGATGCACGAGCATCTGGCTCGGGGTCGGCGTGAATTGGAGCCGCTGAGCGCGACGCACACGTCGACGTCACACGTCGTTACGCTGATCACTCGTACAGCGGCATGGAAGCACGAAATGAGGGCGTGTGAGGCACGTGTCCAGCTGCTGGCCCGATCCGAGCAGGAATGGCGCGCGCAGCGAAGCCCATGGCCGGCGGATTGGCTGTATGTGGAGCAGCTTCAGGGCGCCTGGACGACATTGGAGCAGCTGCTGGCCTACAAGCAGACGGCGATAGAGGCGCAGCACGAAAGTCTGCAGGTGCGAATGGCCAGTGAGACGCGGGCCGTGCAAGAGCAGATGGATGCGCTGCGCACGGCGTGGACAACGGAGCGACCGACGTCAGGTGCGCTGCCCGTGGCGGAGGCACTGCGAGTCCTGGGCGACTTTGCGTTGCGCATGGCTGCCTTGGAGCGGACGCATCACATGCTCGCTGATGCCCGCGACGCGTTTGGGCTCGAAGCGCTGGATGCGTCGGTACTGACGGAGATGGCCGAAGAGATGCAGGGTCTCGAGTCCGTGTGGAAGGCGCTGGCCGAGATTGGGTCTGGACTCGACGAGCTCAAAGCGACGCCCTGGAGTCATGTCCAGGTGCGGCAGGTGCGGCAGCGTCTTGAATCGCTGCTGCGCGATTGCCGTGGGCTTCCGACGCGCATGCGCTCGTATGAGGCCTACGAGGCCGTGCACGACGAGCTCCAATTTCTCGTGGCGCACGTCAAAGTGCTGGGCGACCTGCGCTCCGATGCCTTTCAAACGCGCCACTGGCGCGCATTGCATGCGCGCCTCCATGCGCCACGGTACATTCCGAGCTCACATACGCTCGGTAGCGTGTGGGCGCTGGACTGGCGCGCTCATCTGCCGCTGATCCGCGCGGCCATTCACGATGCTCAGGGCGAATACGCTCTGGACGTGTACTTGCAGCAGGTGCGCGAGGCATGGACAGGGTACGCGCTCGAGCTCGTTGACTACCGCCACGTATGCATGCTTCTGCGCGGCTGGGATGCCCTGTTCCTACAGGCCAACGAGCACGCCGGCGGCCTGCGGGCGATGGCCGCGAGTCCGCATTATCGTGTGTTTGAGGAAGAGGCGCAGATGTGGGAAGAGCGCCTGGCCCGCATTCAGACCGTCTTTGATCTGTGGGCCGACGTGCAACGGCAGTGGGTGTACCTGCATGGCATCTTTGCCGGCGCAGGCTCCGAGGCCATGACGCACATCTTGCCTGTGGAAAGTGCGCGCTTCCAAAGTATCAGCAGTGAGTTTCTGGCCCTGCTCAAAAAGGTGCTGAAAGCGCCCTACGTACTCGACGTGATTGCGGTGCCGGGCATGCGCGCCTCGCTCGAGCGCCTCGCCGAGCTCTTGCACCGGATCCAGACGGCGCTTGGCGAGTACCTCGAGCGCGAGCGTGGACGATTCCCGCGGTTCTACTTTGTCGGCGACGACGATCTCCTCGAAATGCTCGGACATGGGCGAGATATCCCGCACGTGTCGAGGCATTTGTCCAAGATGTTTGCTGGCCTGGCCACGGTGCATGCGGACGGCTCTCTCATCCGCGCGGTCGAGACGACCGCCGCTGAGCGCGTCGAGCTTATCACGCCGGTGGTCGTGCGCGACGGCATGCCGGTCCATGAGTGGCTCGATGCGCTTCAGAATGCTATCCGGACGACGCTTGCGCATATGTTGCCGGGTGTGCTAGCCGCGCTGGAGTCGCTCGTGTATGATGTGCCGTCCGTGACGTCGTGGCTGGAAAGTGCGCCGACGCAGCTCCTTGTGCTCGCGTGCCAAATTCACTGGGCACGTCGCGTTGAGCGCGCGATGAGCGAGAATCGTGTGTCGAGCGTGCATGCCTCCGTGCGGGCGCTGCTAGACGTGCAAAGTCAAGTGGCGATAGCGTCGCCGCATGTACGCAGGCAGGCCGAGCAGCTCATGCTCCTGCTGACGCACCACGAGGCCGTGACACAGAGCGCGCTCACCGAGTATGCATGGGAGCAGCAGCTGCGGCACTACATGGAGGAGGGGGGGCGCGTTGTCGTCCGCCTGGCGCATGCTTCGTTTGACTATGGCTTTGAGATCCTCGGCTTGCAGGAGCGGCTCGTGCAGACGCCGCTCACGGCCGCGTGCTTCATGACGCTGACGCACGCGCTGGCATCTCGGCGTGGCGGTGCGCCGTTTGGCCCTGCTGGTACGGGCAAGACGGAGACGGTCAAGGCACTCGGCGCCGAACTGGGGCGCTTTGTGCTGGTATTTAATTGCGACTCGCAATTTGATTTGAGCGCGATGCGCCGCCTCTTTGTGGGGCTGTGCCGTGTCGGTGCTTGGGGCTGCTTTGACGAGTTTAATCGCCTCGACGAGCATGTGCTGTCGAGTGTCTCGCAGCAGATCCAAGCGATTCAACATGCGCTCGCATCGTCCACGGAGGCCGACCTCGGTCCACGCGTGCCTGTCCAGCCATCGACGGGCATCTTTGTCACGATGAACCCGTCGTACGCAGGCCGCTCGCATCTGCCAGACAACCTCGTCAAGCTGTTTGGACGCGTCGCCATGACGCAGCCTGACGCTGAGCACATTGTACACGTTCTGTTGCGTGTGCATGGCTTTACGACCGCCCGCACGCTCGCACGCAAGATGGTGCTGCTGTTTCAGCTGTGCACCGAGCAGCTGAGTGACGCACCGCACTATGACTTTGGGCTGCGCGCTCTCAAAGCTGTGCTCGTGCGGGCTGCGCACATGCAGCGTGGTGACGATGAGGCTACGGCGATTGTGCAGAGCGTGCTGGAAACGGTGCCGCCGCGGCTCGTCGCGGCCGATGCGCCGCTGCTGACGGAGCTGGTGTCGGACGTGTTCCCCGACGTGCGTCCTGCGCCGCCAGCGCTGGATGCGCTGACAGCCGCCGTCGAAGCTGAATGTGGCGCTCAGCACCTCACGGCCGGCGGCGCGTGGCTCGACAAGGTGCTGCAGCTGCACCGCATCCTGCAGGTATCGCATGGTGTGGTGCTCGTGGGTGAGTCCGGCGTCGGCAAGACACGCGCATGGCGCGTTCTGCTCCAAGCCCTCGCGCGTCTCGAGTCTCGTGACGGCGTCGCGCACGTCCTGGACCCGAAGGTGCTGAGCAAAGAAGCCTTGTACGGCACGCTGGACGCCACGACGCGCGAATGGACGGATGGTCTGTTTACGCATATGCTCCGTCGGATCGTCGAGAACGAGCGGCGCGAGCGCGAGCAGCGCCACTGGATCGTCTTTGACGGCGACCTCGATCCGGAGTGGGTCGAGACGCTGAACAGCGTGCTGGATGACAATCGACAGCTGACGCTGCCGACGGGCGAGCGTTTAGCGCTGCCGGACAATGTGCGCCTCTTGTTTGAGGTCGATAGCGTGGCGCATGCGACGCGCGCGACGATTACGCGCTGCGGCATGGTATGGTTCCCGAACGACGCCGTGGCCATGTCGATGCGGTACGCCCACGCCCTGGCCGAGCTGCGCACACGCCCCGTCGTCGACGATGTGCCTGTCGCTGAGACGGCTGCCGCGCAGCACGTCGCCGACGGCATCGTGCATGCCATATCGCCGTACATGGCCGCAGACGCTCTCGTCGACCGCGTCTTCGCTCAGGCCCAGGCACATACGCACTGCATGACATGGTCACCCGTTCGTGCCTTGACGGCGCTCGTGGCGCTCCTTCGCCGCGCGGTGCGCCAGGCTGTCTCTTATACACATCTCCGAGCCCACGAGACAAGAGGCAATCTCGTA
>OJLM01000036.1_pt1 | contig 49454 bp, 37 predicted proteins | sample 1596821 | NCBI WGS metagenome assembly OJLM01 (sample SAMEA3904686, study PRJEB24821) | metagenome | biome: Builtin; feature: hospital; material: surface | place: USA | collected 2013-06-07
ACAAAACAAGTCACTTGATGCAGTGATCGAGTGATGTTCGTTTCATGCGTGAGTCAAATCCCTTATTTTAAAAGAGCTTGTGCCCCTGTATTCTTATAGCCAAGTGCATGCGATTGGCAGTCTCCTTTTCTATCGCCATAATTCTCTCTTCCTCTTCTTATCATGCACTTCCAATTCACAATCTTTCTGTCTATTCTCTCTTAAGCATGTATCATGCAGCTTTCCGTTAATCGTTCTTGTATCCTCCCTACCTGGGCTTTTGTGAATAACCTTCTCTAATCCTTCTCGTCCTTTAATACCATAGCTTTCCAAGTCCCCATGCCACTCTCTCCATTTTTCTCCAGCACTACCTTCTCGACTTCAGCACTTGCCCGAATTCTACCCATGGAATTGGCTTTCGTGCCCGAATGAACGCATGCGTATATCACTTCTTCACGTCTATAGTCTTTGGCGATCTCATCATATTTGAATTTCCTCCAAGTTCAATTTTTTAATCCGCCTCGCATGTTTGAGAGCCACATTCTTCTTTGGGATGTTTACTTTGACCGGCGTTCCCTTTTTCATCTTTTAAATTGCGTCCACGCAGCGGCTGGGCGATAATCATCATTATATCTTTGTTCTCATACTGCCAGCACTCTTGTTGCGTTCTCTCCTACTACTTCAGTGCATTCAACGTCGTCAGCGCCGTAATAGCAAGAGCAGTGCCAACAAACGTTTTCTTCATTCATCGTGTAGTCTAATAATTATTAGTGTCATGGTCCTGCCTTTCTATGTATTAACGGCTTACTCTCAACCTCGTTGCTGCCCATCGCACTTGCTTGGTCGTTTCTGTGTTCCGTGTTTCTCGCCTCCTCTCGCACGTGCCAGTGGCCTTTACCATCATGCTCGTTCCGTGTGTCATGATTGCATATACAAAAGTACATGTTAACATGTGTATGCTTGTGTGTGTGTGTGTGTGTGTGTGTGTGTTGGTACGTTGGGATAGTGCTAGTGGCCGTATTCTACAATGTTGACCGTTTGTATGAGGCACGCAGTCATGCCCTCATTAACGTCGAAAATCGGTCCCTTTTTTAATTATTTTCTAAACAGCATGTGGAGACCCACCCCCCTATCAGTAGCCTCGGAAAAAAAGTATCCGAAGCACGGCGCCGAGCCAACAACGACACATGCATCGAGTGCAATGTTCCAGGCTTTCTGCCATGTATGGCAGTATAAACAACAAGGTCCCCTTAGACGACCAAAAGAAATTATGCCAAGGCAAAATGAGGAAATGATACTCTGAGAGTCGCACGTGGTGCGCATCAGCTGCATGAGCAGTGTTGTCGGGTAAGGCATCTAGCCCTCGGCATCCCGCGTAGAAAAGCAGTGCCACTACGCCTGTAATGAAGCACGAATAAGGACGACACAATACACAAAAAGATGCACTACGATGGTATAGCACAGCAAATTCGACTATATATATATATATAGACACCGTGGACATAGGTTAGCCATGCATGCAACAGCCCATCTAGCAGCGTCCGCTCACTTTCCCCAGGAACAAGGGCATATATCTCAGCCACCACGCTCACGCGTTTTTCTGCCCCAGCCAAGTCTTTTGATTCTTAGTCATACAAGACCAAAAAACACAACCACAGCGTAGACGATTGGATTCTTGGCAAAGACACGGACCAACGTCGTCTGATCAACGAGAGTATGCGCCGGACTGTACTATCGCGATACTAGACTGCACCATGCACACCCGGACAAGATCATTGAATACTAGCAGCTGGGGCATAGAGTGCACGGCATCTACGCCAGCGTCAAGGTCTCATGGTACCAACGGCATCCAGCACCACCCTTACACACTGCATAGAAGCCATACACTGGACACTATCGCATAGTCAAGCCATGAACCAGAAAAAAACACACTAAAACATAGTCACAATGATTTCATTAATCGTAAAAAGTAGGATCGCATCAATGGCTATAGAGGTTCATAGGACCCATATCATCAAGTTTCGATCCTTGTTTACAGGCACTCGAGGATGTCGACAGCGCAGCCACCACAGTCACCAGCGAACGAGGCGATGTCGCTAACGCAGACCTGCTCGGTCTTGTTAGGGTTCGAGGTGGCGCACTCCGTGATGCTCTTGGCGCAGGTGCCGCACTTCTTCAGGATGTCACCGCTGCCGAACTTGCAGTCAAGGGCGCCCTTCGAGTCGGCGGTGTAGCCCTTCACGGACACACGGTCCGAGGCGGCAACGAGCGAGGCAGCAGCAGCAGCGAGAACAACGAAAGCCTTGATCATGTCGAAAGATGTGTTGGTGAGGTGTGCTGTGCGATGACCACCGCCGTTTTATATCCTTCTTTCGGCTTCTTCAATTTTTTTTTAACGACACGTTCATCTGCTCGTCAAAAGAAGAACCAGAGAGAACTGTCATGGGATTGGCTCAAATATCTCCGGCGCAAGAAGAATGGTTCATTATGCAAAGGAATGAAATTTCACATCTCTCTATGATTGGCCTACACAGGCACGTGTTGGGTCATTTTCACACTGTCAAAGTCGCTTTTTAAATTTTCGGCACTAGGGTTGTATTTCTCGGCATTTAGGGTTAACAGATAAAAGTCGCCCTCGATGGCCACGTGCCAATTACTGAAATACGAGGCGTGGTGCTGTGACCGGAGCATACGGATCTCCCGCATACGTGTCAAATGGTGCTAGAGGTGGATAGCCATCGAACGTAGCCGCTCTGTCCATATCATGCAAAGCGCTATCCATAGAATCTAGTCGCCAGTGCAGCTGGGCGAAGCTGGAATACAGCGACTCGGTCGTGGCATTGCCCCATACACTCACGTCTGCCATCGTATAATGTCGCCGCGCGTCATACGTATTTAACAAGGAGAGAATTGACTGAGCGATAAAATCAGCGAAAATGACATCCACATGGTCATGGTCACTGCTGGGCAATGGCACAGGCTGTGCAGCAATATAATCAGGCTGTTCATCGCTGTACGGTATAGGCGTGTGCACAGTATCATCGCCGAGACCTGAGCACGAATCTGCCGTGACGTAGCCAAGGCTCGGAGAGCGTCCACGAGATCCACCTACGAGGTGGGGTAATGCCTCGGCCATACTGCCATCCGTTCCCACCTGTTCCAACAACTCTTCGAGCCGCCGCGCTGATGCCGGACGGCCACTTGGCACGGGCGACTGTGTCGACGAAGCAGACGTCGGCGAGAGGCGATTTAGCCAGTATGAATAAAACGCATGTCGGAGGTATTGATGGAATATAGGGTCCGCGTCGCCCTGGGCTGGGTGTGCCGCACCAGGCTGCTCGTTATGTGCTGCGCCCAGTTCATTTAGGCGATGCACAAGGCGCCGTGCCACATACCAGGGCACATCAGGCACGAACAAGAAGGCATCGCGAAAGGGACTCACAATGTACTGATCATTTTTGGTAAAGGCACCAGCGAACACATCAAAGCGCTGGCTTCCGCTGTTCATAATGATCAGGCTCGATGCATTTGCGCGTGCGGGAAACGACGAACGTACGACATCTGGCAAGATGTGCTCGCTCATCAGTGTGAGCAGCGCACTAGGATCCCCATACGGAGCGCGGTCCAAGTAATAGTCGCGTGGTACAATGCCGTACACATCCGTCAAGTTCCACGCTCGAGCCATCGCATCCATGGTGGCTCGCACAAATCGACCTCGAGGCGTGGATAAGTGCCCAGCATGCACCAGGCCCGCATGAAACGCATAATTGCGTGGATTTGCATCAATGTAGCGCCGCGAAAAAGTGGGCACCGATACATTCGACACGCTCATCCAGCCGACGGTCTCGAGGTAACGCCCACTCTCCAGGGCCATCGCATGGCTATCTAGCATGCGACAGTCTCGGACATGCGTATGTCCACCCAACATGAGAATGGGAGTCGTAGGCCACACGGATCGAATGGCTTCATGAATCGCGTCCCAACCATCGTAGCCTGTGACGGGCATGTGCCCTGCAATCACAAAGGCATCCACATCCGACGATGCCCTCAATGACGCTTGGAACCACGCCTCCTTTACCATAGCTTTGGGGTCCTGCACGGTGATCCCAGGTGCTCCTAACTGAAAGTCAAAGAGCACACCGTATGCCTGAATAGTAAGGCGCTGGTTCTTGGTCGTAAAGCGCGTGTATCTGTGACCGATGGGACGCGATTGCGTAGTGCCAGGCAGGGTAATATGTACATTCGACGTCAGGTATCGATCGCCCCAATGCGGCACAAAGTGCTCAAACACGTCCTGTGCCACACTCATATTGTATAGCTCGTGATTTCCGATCGTCAGCAAGTCATAGTCAGCCAACGCAAACACTTGATCGCTTACGTGGCCCTGGACTCCGGGACCGGCATCCGAAAGCCCGTTGCCATCATGCAAATCGCCCGTGTCCACCAGGAGCAAGTCGACTCCGCGCTCATCGGCAAGGCGGCGCATATGCTGCGTAAATGCGATCCAGTCGCCCCAGTCGCCACTGTAGTTTGGTTCCGGGGGCGATGACTTCGTATGGCCCTGGTACCATCCGTGGATATCGGTGGTGTGAAGTACCTGGAGTTGACCCCATTCCAGCGGCCGAAGCTCGTCGTCATACCGCGGCAGGCGTCCTCGTCCATACACATGCGCATCCCATGCGGCGCCTCGCACGAGAGTCACGCACAGGGCGACCATGCACAGCGCTCGCATCCCGCCACAAAAACGCCCCGCGTGCCGCGGAACGAGACGAAGCGGGCCCTCCACTACAAGCCCTCGTCGTACAGATTCCGGCACACGGCCGCCCAGAACCGCTCCAGGACATCGTTAGGTGGAGGTGGAGGTGTTCTTGCCTCGATCTGCGCGAGAAAGGGAAACATGTGCAGGAGGGTGTGAGACATGCGTTGGGCCGACGTTGCCTGGGAGTCCGGACGGCCGTGACCGAGGGAGCCTTCCAGGGGCTGGTCACCTGTCAAGTACTTGAACAGCATCCGTGAGTCATCTTGAGACGTGCCGTGGGAAGCGGGCAAATGGGACGAGATCCATTCGGCCAGCATCCTGGCGACCTTGGATGTCTCGCGCGCGTCGGCGCCTTTTACGTACACAGATGACATAGCATAGGCGGCCGCTGTGACGGGTGTCTCTGGACGCTCCTTGTGAGTGGTCTCTTCATAGTCGCTCAGTGCCGCTACGCGCCAGTCCCACTCGGGGTCGTCGGGCAAGACGGGCGGCTTGGCTTGGCGCGACTGTGGCAGCCATTGGTTCAACAAAGTCCAAAGTCGTGACCAGGGTGTGCGCGCATTGTCTGGTGCCTTTGGCGGCTTGCGGGCAGGCCGGAGTCGCCGTGGCCCGCCCGGCCCGCGAACGTCCCAGTGATCCCAATTCTCGATCATGCCGAGAAACTCGCCCCATCGCGCGCTGTTCACACTCACGAGACCATCACTACCCGTGTGCGACGTGTGCCATGCAGCGTAGCTACCATCGGCATCTGCACCGCATGTGCCGGTAGCCGCGGCCTTGTCGAGAATGAGCTTGGGGAGCCAAAGTGGGTGCCATATGGGTATGCTTTTCGTGCGGGTCGCGATACTAAAGTAGCGCACATGGGGCTGATCAGGGACGGTGGGATTGAAGAGACGCGTCATGTACCGAGTCGATAGCATCGCATAGGCCGGCTGATCAAAGATGGACAGTATGTACGAAGAAAATGAGCTCGACACATGCGACAAGGCACGGCGCAGGGAGTTTCGGTCTTCGCTCGTTTTCGCATACGTCAGCAGCGGTGATTTCAGGCTAAACGGCGCGCGCGTAGGTAGGTCGTCCGGCACCGTCTTGGGCTCCGCCTCGCGCATCATCGAGTCCATGAGCTCCAGCCCGACGCCAATATTCTCGTTGCACCAGTCCATAAAGGGACTACCGCGGTGCGGCGTCGCGACCGTCGTCAAACTCACGGGTGTGTATTCTTGCGGCTGGATGTGGGAAATGAGGTATCGTACATCCAAGCCGCCCATCGAATGACCCACAAAGTTGAGGCGCTGGCCACGCGGAAAATGCTGGCGCACAAGCAGCTTGTGCAATGTCTCGGCGCGCTCCTGAATCGAGCCCGTAGGCGGCACGGCAAACACGTAGACTTGCGCACCCAGACGCTGCTGCAGCACGTCCAGTGCGGCTGACCAGTAGTGGTACTCGAAACCCATGAAGGGACCGCGCACGTCAAAGCCGTACAGACCATGGCACAGCACGATCGGGTAGCGAGGTGCTCGCGGTGGGTCGAACAGGTGCGGATGCTGCATCAGTGCTTCCAATCGGCTCCCTGGCGTTGCATACGGCATGCGCTCGTCCTTTGCGCGCTCGGGGCGTGGCGGTCTTTTTATCGCGGCGGCCGGCCGGGTGTGAAAGGCGCGGCCCACCGCGCTCGGCCCACCGCTTGGACGCCAGCGGCGCATGGGATCGAGGTGTGGTGGCACGTGGAGGCAGCGCGCCCCACCGCCTGGCTTCCCGATGCGCCCGATCTCTCCCTGCCTCCATGCTGCGATGGCCTGGGCAGCTGCTGTGGAGCGTGGGGTCGGGTGCCGGTAGGGCTGCCGAGGAGGTGTGCGTGCCGATGCCGCCGTCGCTCACGCCCAGGGAAGCGTGTGCCTTTATCCAGGATACATGCCGCCCTTCGTCAGCGTACGTTCATTTGGCCCTGTATTACTGCTCTGATGCGTGGAGTACGTCGGTGCTGGCATCGACCGCTGTGCATATGGGCGTGACGCTGCTACTCACTGTATGGCTGCTGGCTCTGTTCAGTGTGCTGGGACTCGTCGCGAGCGACTTTTTCTGCCCCAACTTGTCGTCCATGGCCACACGATGGGGGCTGAGTGATAATGTCGTGGGTGTCACCCTCCTGGCGCTCGGGAATGCGTCGCCGGATGTCGTATCGACGTTTCGTGCGATGCGAAAAGATGCTGGATCGATGGCGCTGGGTGAAATTATGGGCGCCGCCGTATTTACTGTCGCGATCGTGTGTGGCTCCATCATGGTGCTGCATTCTTTCCGCCTCGATCCGTTCGTGTTTGTGCGCGATGTCGGCACGTACATGCTGGCTGTGGCTCTCTCGCTGTACTTTCTGCATGACGGCTCTCTCAGCGTGTCAGAGGGCATGTGCATGCTGGGGCTCTACCTTGTATATATCGGGACCGTAATTTGGTGTGATACCCCGCCCCAGCGCACGCCTGAGCATGATCCGCTGTTGCCGGACGCCACGCATGCGCATCACTCTGTGCTCTCGGCGATACGCGTGCGTGACATGACAGCGCATTCGGATCCTGACCTGGCATCGAGCGTCCTTCGTTCGCCGCGGAACGAGCTTGCGTGCGCGGAGCCTCGAGTTGGTGCCGCGCCGACCGCCGCTAGGCCCGCTTCCCTCGCGCCCGTTGCATGGTGGCGCATTGCGTTCGTGGCGCTGTGTCCTTCGCTGGTGCACTGGTCGGACAAGTCGTGGGGCCATCGTCTGGCGAGTGTGGCGTATGCCCCGGCGCTGCTGGTGCTGCGGCTGACGGTGCCGCTGATCAGTGCGGACGAATATCAGCTGCATGCGACCCTGCAGGCCATGCAAGGGGCCGCTGATGAGGGCACGACACAAGCGCTGCGTGCCGCTGTGTGGGACGAGGCGGTGGCGGTGCTGGACACGCCCGGGCCCCTGGTGCCTACGGTCGAGCGCGTGGCGGCCGATCACTTTTTGCTCAGCGTACAATGCACCGGCGTGCCAGTGCTGGTGTTGTGGATGTATGACGCGCCGCTCTACTGGGCGATCCCGGGCACGATGGCCGGTGTGTGTTTGTGGCGGTACCTGCGCGCGTCGCCGAGCCGCGATGCGCCTGAGCAGCTGCAGCGGTATGCTGTGCTGCGCCATGCGCTCGGTTTCTTCACGGGGCTGCTGTGGATTGTCGCCAGTGTGGATGGCGTCCTGGCGGTGCTGCGTGCGTACGGCTATATTTTCCACTGGAGCGAAGCCGTGCTGGGGCTGACCGTCTTTGCGTGGGGCAATTCACTGGGCGACGTCGTGACGAACTTGTCGATGGCCCGAGTAGGGCGTCCGCACATGGCGCTGACGGCGTGCTTCGCGAGTCCGCTGACGAATCTGCTGTTCGGCGTGGGCTTCGCCACCACGTGGCTCACCCTCCTGCATCCGACGCACGAAGCGTACCGCATCGCATGGAGCCCCGTGCTTGCTCTGAGCTGCGTCGTGATGCTGTGCATGCTGCTGCTCATGCTCGGCACCGTGTCTCTGCACGGGTTCAGGACGAGTCGGCCCTTGGGCTATGCGCTCCTTCTGACCTATGTGGGTGTCATGATGGGCAGCCTCCTGCTGGAGGTTACGCATACTTGACGCGTGCCTGGTACAGCGTGCACGGCACGGGGGCGGATGAGGCGGGGGGCGTGAGCTGGCCGTGCAAGAGCACCTGTGCATGCGTCGAGCTCCAGCGCGCGCGCAGACTCCGGCCGTGCTTGAGCAAGAGGCTCTCGATACCACTGGGGCTCGTCGCGAGCGGCGCAATGAAGGGCACGAGCTCTTCTCGTATCCACTGCGGGCGCATCAGAAAGAGCTCTTGGAAGCGCTGGGCGGGGGCTGTCGGTAGCCACGTATGAGAAAAAGACTGGATGGTCATGGTATCGGCGAGCGCGAGCGCCGCGGGCGTGGGCGGCAGGGGTGTGTGCGGGCTCGATTCTGTCATGGTGGCGGGGGGTGGGTATAGGAGATAGTGTCCCTGGAGGTGAGTGGACGGGACGTACCTGCAGCAATGTCAATTGCACGTCGGCCTGCAGAGCCTGCCCGACTTGTTGGTGCCATGCATCCAAAAAGGCCCGGAGCGGCATGCGCTTGTGGGTCTGCAGCACATGCCGTCCCATGAACTGCACGATCGAAGCGCGCGCGAGGCTCACGTACGCGGGCGGCGCGTCGAGGGACCTCGGCACGCTCGCACAGAACCAGTCGCCCACGACGGCCTGAGCGACGGCGCGGCATGCACGCGGCGCGAGCGCATCACACATGCGAGCGAACGGCACACGGTCGGGCGAGCATGCGAAAATGTCGAGGTGGGCGAGGAGGGAGCGCAGGAGGTCGAGCACGACGTCAGGCGCGACGCGGCGCCAAAAGCCATCGAGCTCGAGAATGTGGTAGGTCCGGCGTCCCTCGAGCAGTTCCGCCTCGCTCGCCTGCACGATCGACTTTACTTCCGCGGGCGTGTAGTGCCGCTGCTCGACCTCGTCGGCGGGGCCCATGTACATGTCGTCCTGCAGCAGCGTAGCCAAGCGATCGAGCAACGCACTCGTGCGCACGACCTCGAGTGTCTCGCGCACATTCTCGCGAAGATGCAGCTGCACGTCGCCGTCGAGCGCCGTCTCCACCGAGCACAGCAAACGGCTGTTGCTTTGGAGCACCTGGCGCACGGCATACGTCGCGTCCTGCGTCACCAAGACGGCCTCGTCCGAGAGACGCCCCAGGAAGTGCAGCGTCGCAGGCCCCGCTTCGATGTGCGCCTCCAACTCGGGCGGCAGCTCCAGCAGCTGGTACGTCTCTTGCGCCGGTGACGTCACCAGCGGTACGTGCATGGCAGAGGTCAAGGCGAAGCCACGTGGCGTCGCCCCTGGCGGTGGCGGCCTACCCCTCAACTTCTTGCCTGTGTGCGATGCGACGCCGCCAGCCGCCTACGGCGTGGCGGGACAGTTGCGTCAGCTTGTCGTCTGACGAGGAAGAAGAGGACGCCGTGGTCGCAGACGGACAGGGCGTGTGGGACCATGCGTTCTGCGTCGTGTGCAACTGCCTCATTGAATCAGATCAAGCGTCGGGCCCCGACGAGGCGGACAGGGCGGTGGAAGAGCACGACGAAGTGTGGGAAGCCGCGGCCCTGTCGTCTTTGCGACGACATCGCCTGCGCAAGCACAAGGCGCACACGCCGCGTGTGTCCCCGGCTACCGCGCCGCTGTTCTGCTCGGACGCGTGCCGACAGCTTGACCAGCAGCGCAGCGAGGGACTGCGCGAGTTTCTGCACTATGTGTCGCGCACGCCGTCACACGCTACGAAGGCCGCGTCGCTGGCACCGACGACCTCGCCGCCCTCGTCGCCTGACCTGCTCGACGCCCACACGCACACGTCCCCGTCCCTAGCCACGTCGCTCTCACGCGCCGAGTACCATACTCGGCGCCAGGCGTACGACGATGGTGACGACGACGCGCCGCTCTCTGCCCTGCCCGGCCCCTTGCAGGCCGCTGCGTCGCGCTCGCTGGACACGCCCTCGAATCTGACGCGGTCGCGCGTGGCCATGATCCACGCCACACCGCGACGACGGCCGTGCACCGAGACGTCGTCCCCGCCGAAGAGCGTCGTGCTCGACAGCGCACCACCCACACCGCCTCCTCGTCTCTCACGCTCTGTACATGCCGCCTCGCCCCTCGATCTCATGACCCCCGGCCGCCCCCATCCCGAACGCCCTACGTCGGCCACACACATGCCTGTGTCGCTACCCGCTACGACGCACGTCCCTGCCTCTTCCTCGCGCCCCACGCAGCGCCTCTCGGTCAAGGCGCCCGCGACGGTCGCGACGGCTACCGTGCATGCCGCCACCGCGCATGCCCCCTCATCGTTGAGCGGCGGCGGCGGCAGCAGCAGCCACGATCCCGCGCCGCTGCGCCGCACGACGTACCACGACCGGCGCGCGCGGCCGCCGCTCCTCGCACCGACTCGATCGCGCGCACACCCCATGGACGCCGTACGGCGTCCGTCGCCGGCCCGCAGCAAGCGGGCGTCGTCCGGCTCACGATCGCCGTACGCCTCTACCAGTCTGCCCAGCACGAGTCCCCGACGGCCCGGACTGGGATGGAGTGCTCTCCCGCCACCGAGGGATGACGACGAGCCACGCACGCGGACATGGAGCCAGGACGTCGCCGCAAAGGGCACGCCGATGTACCCGATCCTGCAACTCCCTCACGACGACGTCATCCACGACAAGTACAGCCAGTACTGGCCCGCGCCGCCTCAGGCGCCTTCCCTGCCCTCAGGCTCGCTGCCGCGTGGCAGGCATCGAAAGAGCTTGTTCCACTTTGCTACATAGCTAGTCCGTTTCACGAAGCCAGCCACGGAGTAACAGTCCCTCGACCTCGTCGCGGCGCACATGCAGGCGCTCGCCAGCGCGCAGGTGCATCGTGCCGCGCTCCGTCTCGACATGACTCACGTTCCGCGTCACGAGCACCGACAGCATGACGTCCTCCGGCGGCCGAATCGCATTCGGCGCCACCGACGAAGCGGGCGCGCGAAAGTCCGAGCCGAGGGCCTCACGCGCTTGAGCGGGCGAGATGCCCTGCGTGATGGGCCATGTCACATCGAGCACGTCCAAAAACGCATCCTTGTACAGCGCCACGAGCGCAGCATACGAGCGCAGCCACTCAAACTCCGTAGGATCGAGCAGCGTACGCAGCGACGCGCGCATCCCCTCTGGCCCCTCGTCCAGAACGAGCGATAACGACCCCGCCTTGTCCCATACGCGCGCACGCAGCCAGTCGAGGCGCTGGCGGTGGTACGCAAGCAGACAGCGCTTGTTGCGGTACGCCTGCAGGTGGTACGCCACCAGGCGCGCAGCCAGCGCGGCATTCGGACGCGCCTGACCGGATGCCTGCTCCGCTCGCGCCAACTCGGCCATCGGCGCCAGCTCCGCATGCAGCTGCCGCGTCTCTAGCATCACATGTCGCACGCGCTCCGTATGGTACGCCCGCAACGAGCCCGTCGTCTGGCTCAGCTTGGCCTCCTGGACCAGCTGCAGCGCGGCCTCCGACGGCATCTCGGCGTGGAGGCAACCGGTCGTTCGTCATGTCCCTCCACGTCGAGGCGCCGAGTGTCCGCGTGCGTGGCGAGCACCGCCTGGCCGTCGATACGTGGGACGAGCTGCAGCTGCGGCTGGAGCGCATCACGGGCATTCCGCCTGAGGCACAGCGCCTGGAACTTGATGGCGCGCCGCTCGAGACGATCCATCGCCTCGCGCCGGGGCACACGCTGCGTGTCCTCGACGCGCGTGGCTCGACGCTGGGCGAGGAAGAGCAAGTGACCAAGTTTGAGCTCACGGACGACCAGTACGCGGCGCGCGACGACTCGGTGCGTGCCTTTAAGAAGCGGCACCATCTCGGCCGCTTCGGCCCGCCACCCCCGCGGCCGTCCGCGCCGTGCCCCGACGTCGGTGTGCGTGGCATGGTCGATACGGGCGACGGCTTTGAGCGGCGTGGGACCGTGCGCTTCGTCGGCCCCACCTCGTTCGCCGCAGGGACGTGGGTCGGCATCGAGTTCGACGAGCCTGTCGGCAAGAACGACGGGAGCGTCCAAGGCACGCGGTACTTTACGACGCGCCCGCGGCACGGCGGCTTTGTCCGGCCGTCCAGCGTGCACACAGGACCGCAGTACGAGCCGCTCGAGGACGATTGGGAAGTCTAAGGCCACAGGTCTATAGAGGGCGCGTCGGACGCCGACGTATCTGTATACCCACGCACCGTCTCTTCCAGCACCATCGCTCGCTCCGTCACCATATGACTCGCGTCGAGCGTACCGACGACGCGCGTCATGACCTGCGCAGCGAGCGTCGCGACCGCATGGTGCGTTGTCCCCTCCCGTAGCACACTATCCAGCAAGCGCCGGACACGCTCGGCCAACACCGGCGACGTCGCACGCGGCGTCACATCCAGCAGATCCCGCGCAGCCAGCAGCCCCGGCACAGGCGGCAGGGCCGCTGACAGGGTATCCTCCGTGGGCTCAGGCGGCGCAAAGAGCGCACGCAGCGCATCGAGCGACAGCGACATGCTGCGCGCCAACACGTCATCCTCAGGCAGCAGCGCATGCACGAACACAAGCGCATACACACTCATCTCATCCGACTCGGACGGCTTGGGCACCACGGCCGGCACCGACGTCGCCGACCGCGCCGCCAGCTGCTCCTCCAGATCCTCGATCCTGTCTTCCAGCTGCGCAATCACATTGTCACCCAGCTCACTCGAGCCGGCACGCGCGAATCCCTCGGCCATGTCGCCCATGTGCTCTTCCAGCTGGCCCAGCAGCCGCGACGCTTCTTGCTGCAGAGAATCATCCCGCGCAGCACTCGTGGGCGTCACAGCACCGCGAGAAGACGCCGCCTTGATCTGGTCCAGCAGGCCATCCATCTCCTCACGGCCATCGTCCTTGCCGAGCACACGCATACAAAACTCATGCTGCCGCTGCAGCCGCTCACACAGCGTGCGCCACGCCTGCGTCCATAGCTGCACGACATCGCGCTCATGCGCGGTACTCGCCCTATCCGCCTCATGCCGCGCCTTGAACTGCTCGTACGCCGCACGAGCTTGCTCGGCCGCCCGCTTGTGCTGCTCCACCTGCACCTCAAGAAGGCGCACACGCGCCTCGACAGCCGTGCGCCGCTCACTGCGATGCGTCGGCGTCTGGTTCGCATCCAAGTACGTCTCCAGACGCGTGAGTCGAAGCGGCGTCTCGGGCACCTGCGGCGTCGTGGGCGTCAGTGTATCCGGCGTGCGCAAGATCAGCGCATCGTCCGAGGGCGCTGCGTCATCCGACACGGGCGTATCCATCCGCGCACCACTCTCGTCCGAGGCGCTCGATGGCCCGAGATGATCCACGACCGAGCGGTACAAGAGCATCACATCTTCCAGACGCTTGGCGACCGTGTCCTTTTGCTCGCGCTCCATAGCAAGCTGCGCGCGCAGCTCATCCATGTCCCGCGAAGGAGAACGATCCTTCGAACTCGCAGACACATCCCGCGTCATAGCCGGCTCACTGCCGCGCAGCATTTGGTGCCAACGGCTCGAGAGCGTCGGTGGCGCAGCAGCTTGGCGCGCCTCGTTCTCCACCATAGATTCGAGCTGCGCAATACGCGCTTCCAAAGACGCACGCGTCTGTGCATGCGCGGCTTCTTGCGCTGCGTGCTCTGCCTGCAGAGCCGCGAGACGCCTGTCATAGGCCCTCTCTGGGTCCGCGTCCGACGCATCACGCGGCACATCATCCGCCGGCCAAGCCGACGCCTCCGCAGGCGGCGGCTCACTTGCCTCCCGCTCGCGGAGCGACGGCGCGGAGTCCTCCGCCGCCAGCCCATCCTGACGCTCGGACAGAGAGGACGGGGGGTCCTCGGCTACTTGCAGCGCTTGGTCGAGCTTGTCTTGAAGAGATCGGATCCGCACCTTGGCATCCTCCCACACCTTTTGGCGCTCGTCTTGGAGCGATTGAATCTGGTCATGCGCGTCTTGAAGTGCCTGCGCATGACGCTCTTCCAGCTCACGCAACCGATCCTCCGTAGCCGGCCCTGCGCCGTCCTGCGCAGGCCCACGCAGCTCGGCGCGCGGCTGTGGCTCAGCACTCACGCCTCGCTCCTGCACGCGCGGCGTGGCAGACTCCTGCACCAGTGTCGCGTCCACCTCATGCCGAGACTGCACTTCTTGCAACAGGCGCTGGAGCCGCTGCGCTTCCTGCATACACGGCTCCCACGCAGGATCCTTCGTAGGATCGGCGTCCGGCGCTGCTAGAGAAAGCTGCAGCTCTTTCAACGAAGATTGCATCTGCTGCATGTCGCGGATATAGTCGCGTAGTACGCGATGCGTCGGCTTATCGGCCATCCACCAGTCTTGCAGCGTGGTATGCTCCGCACACAGCTGGCTCAGGCGCCGCTGCAAATTGCGCCGCTGTGGACTCGGAGAGGCGTCCTGTTCATGCATCAGCAGCGCATCGAGCCTCGCGCTGCGCGCCGTGGGGGACGCGGTCGGTCGGTCACGGCATCGCCGCGGGGTCAGCGGCATCGTCGACGAGGTCGTGCGCCTGGGTGTGACAAACGCATGGACCGAGCTGCTTTCCGACGCCGCGTGGTGCTCAGACTGGATATGGTCACGAAGCACGGCAATATGATGCGACAGCAGCTGGCGCTGGACGTCGCAGAGGGCATCCGACACTTGCATGTACTGCTGCATGACCTCGTCCGTGCGCTCCATGGCCATCGTCACATCCTCACGACGTACGAGCGTCGGAGCAGAGGGTGCGTTCTGCCCCGATGTATGAAGTCGATGCGTGGCACCGCGCATCTTTTTTTCGAGGGAAATGCGCTCTTGCACATCCTGGAGCGAGGCCGTGAGTCTATGCTGCTCTTGGCGCAGTTCAGCGACGCGCTCAAGCGAAAGGAGCTCGAAAGGCTCAGCCTCGAGGAGCGAGTACGTCAAGAGCAAGTCGTGGAGGATGGCGGTACTCGTGACCGCCACGGAGGAGGAGGTCGACGACGTGGATCCAGTCAACATGCCGCCATGGTACAAAGGGCGCGGAAGGGGGGACATGCACAGAGCGCCCTCCTGTGAAGAAGTGGACGAGAGCGATGGCGACGGTGCTCGCCACACAGGCGTGGATGGTACGTCCTTCGTGAGCGGGCGCATGGCCCACGTCTGCGACAATCGTCGGCGTGCCACAGGCTCATCGAGGCACACGCCGCCGACGCGCGTACTGTGTCACGTGATCTAGACGGGCCTGGGCGGGGGGCTGGGCGGTACGCCTCCTGCCGACGAACGGGATGGGACCTGGCGGACTGTTTGGGCAGCTGCGCGGGATCGATGCGTTCGGGCGCATGTCGGAAGACGTGCGCATTCGCACGAATGCCGGTGCGCTGATTACGCTGGCCAGTGGTCTGCTGATCTTGGTGCTGATCGTGAGCGAAATCCTCGACTATCGCCGGGTGCAGACCAGTCCGCGTCTCGAGGTCGATCTCGGACGTGGCGAGCGTCTCGCCGTGCAGTTCAACGTGACGTTCCCTCGCATCCCATGCTACCTGCTTTCGCTGGACGTTGTGGACGTCGTGGGCGAAAACCAGGTCGACGTGCACCACGATATCGAGCGTCGTCGTCTGGACGAACAGGGCCGGCCCGTGTCGCAGGACATTATCCGCGCGCTCGAGAGTGAGGCCAAGCAGATTGTCGCAGAGCGCGGTCCGGACTACTGTGGTGACTGTTACGGTGCCGAGCCGCCCGAGAGCGGCTGCTGTAACACGTGTGACGAAGTGCGTGAAGCCTACCTCATGCAAAACTGGTCCTTCACGTCTCCCGACGACATTGAGCAGTGCCGGCAAGAGCACTGGTCCGAACATGTGCGCGAGCAGAACCACGAGGGCTGCAACATCGCCGGCGAGGTGCGTGTGAACAAGGTCGTGGGCAACCTGCACTTCAGCCCAGGCCGCACCTTCCAGCGCAACGACATTCATACACACGATCTCGTGCCGTACTTGCACGGCGTCGGCGAGAGCGTGCACCACTTTGGGCACAAGATCCACCGCTTGAGCTTCGGCATGCACGACGAATTCGCGATCGAGCGCACGTCCCGCGGCAAGCGCTGGGGCCCGCTCAAGCGCCAGCTCGGCATCGTCGACGCGCTGGAAAACCACGTCGGCAAGACCGACAACAGCGACGTCATGTTTCAATACTTCCTCAAAGTCGTGCCTGTAGAGGTACACAAGCTGAATGGTCGGCAGATGAGCACGTACCAGTACAGCGCGACGTCGTACGATCGCGACCTCGACGACTATGATCGCGGGGAGCGGTCCGGTCATATCGTGCGCAGCATCGAGGGCATCCCCGGTGTGTTTTTCAACTACGAGATCTCGCCCCTGCGGGTCGTCCAGACCGAATGGCACCACTCGGTGTGGCACCTCGTGTCCAATCTGTTTGCCCTCATCGGTGGTATCGTGACCGTCGCGGGTCTCATCGACGGCGCCATTTACCGCGCGCGGCGCACGTTCCGCATCGTGAGCCAGGGGGGATACTCGGACGACGCAGACGGTCTTGGTATGGACGCCAAATTGCTATAGTCAAGGCAGAAAAAACTACCTATCGACCTCACCGAACACCAGGTCCATCGTGCCGATGATGGCTACCATATCAGGCAGGTAGTGGTGGCGTGCGACAAAGTCAGCACCGGCCAGGTGACGGAAACCCGGCGCAGAGATCGAGCAGCGGTACGGGCGGTTCGAGCCGTCCGACACGAGGTACACACCCATCTCGCCCTTGGGCGCCTCAATGGCGCTGTACGTCTCGCCAGGCGGCACGGCAAAGCCCTCCGAAAACAGCTTAAAGTGGTGGATCAGACTCTCCATGCTGTCCTTCATCATCGCACGCGACGGCGGCGCAATCTTGTGGTCGTCGACCTTGATTTGACCCGCCGGCATCTTGTTCAGGCACTGGTGAATAATGCGCAGCGACTGGCGGAACTCCTCAATACGGCACAAGTACCGGTCATAGCAGTCGCCATTCTTGCCCACAGGCACGTCAAACTCGACCTGGTCGTATGCATCGTACGGCGCGACCTTGCGGATATCCCACGGCACACCACTGCCGCGCAGCATCACACCGCTAAAGCCATAGTTGATGGCCTCCTGCGCCGTCACAGTGCCAATGCCGATGGTACGCTCACGCCACACACGGTTCGCCGTCACCAGCTCCTCAATTTCGTCCACACGGCCAGCAAACTGCGTCGTCCATGCGTAAATGTCGTCCAGCAGGCCGGGCGGCAGGTCGTACGTCACACCACCAGGACGCACATACGCAGCGTGCATACGAGCACCAGAGACACGCTCGTAAAACTCCATGATCTTTTCACGCTCCTCCAGACCCCACACGAAGGGCGTCAGACCACCCACATCCATAATGTGCGAGAGCACGGCCATGCAGTGGTTCGAGATACGCGTAAGCTCACCGTACAGCGTACGGATCCACTTGGCACGCTCAGGCACCTCGATGTTGAGCAGCTTCTCCACGGCGCGTGAGAAACACAGCTCGTTGGTCATCATGGAACTGTAGTCCAATCGGTCAAAGTATGGGAGCGCCTGCTGGTACGTCTTGTACTCAATGAGCTTTTCCGTACCACGGTGCAGCAGACCCACATGTGGCTAGCGTGGTTAGCAAAATGGCATACGTACATCCACACGAAGAATCTCTTCACCGTTCAGCTCCATAATCAGACGCAGCACACCGTGCGCGGCCGGGTGCTGCGGACCAAAGTTGACCGTAAAGTGACGCAAATTCGAGTCATTCTGCGTACCCTCTTCCCGCAACAACGTCGCGGCATCCATGCCCTGCAAATCTTCCACCGTGGTGGCCGAGTGGGTTGGGTTGCCCACCTTCTCAGTCGATTCAGAAGCGTACATCCGGCGCGACAGCGCCATCGAGCCACGGTGCGCCAGCTTCACGCTCGGACGCACAGCGCTACGCAACGCACGCATGCTCGCCATGTGCCATGTGCTCGACAGCATCCTTGCCATCCACGAGCAATGAACGATAGGGGAGAAAAACGGCCCCCTGACGGCCGCTGTTCCCGGCGGATGCGCCGATTCGGCCGAATACCAACCACCTCTGCTATGAACATTACAAAGCCTCCATCGCTCGCTACGAGCCTAACGGCGTTCGGTCAAACTCGTCCAGGATCTCGTCGGTGGCCACACGCATCTCGTTGGCCATGCGGTGCACTTCCGTGCCAGGATGATTATACATGAGCGCATTGGCGAACATGAGCGAAAAAGCACGCCGCAAATCCATAGACGACGTTATCGCACCCTCCTTGATGCGCTGCTTCATGAGCTTCAAGTCCATGGGCTGCTTGATGACGGTATAGTAATTGGGTGCATCCATCTCCTTGATGGGCTGATCAAACAGGTTCGCGTGTGTGTGATTTGACACCTGATTATGTAGCATGAGCAACAGCTGCGTCGTACGTCGCCGGCTCTTGTCTCGCTCTGCATCGGATACGCTTTCGTCCTCCTCGGCACGGTGGGAACGTGGGGTATGGGCCGGGAGCTCGGGCGACGATGCGGGTGACGATGACGCTGCCACAACGCGAGAGCGTTTGCGAACGCGTGTGCTGTACGTGGTGGTAGAGGGCGGTGGCGCTGCATGCTTGCCCATGTCCGCTCGCGAGGGATCGGCCGTGTCGCCCAGCAAATCCTGCTCGACCTGCAAGTCGTCGTCGTCGTCCGGCGCTTCCTCTTCTGTTTCAGCCACGTCAGACACCACTGGCTCCGTGGATGCCGCCTCTGTCTTTGCAGGCTCTGATGGAGCCTTGACCTGCACATGCTTTTGGAGCTCGTCATCATAACGCCCAGCCCGCAAGCCCTCTATTTTTTCATGCAGCTCATGGAACGCCTTGTCCTCCACTGCGATATCAGATACGAGCTCTTCCAGTCGTGCAGCATACAATCTCTGAGCAAGCGCTAGCTGAGCGCCGCGGTCCGTACGCACAGCATCGGACGGAACGTGCGTCTGCATCAGCGCCGTCCACACACGCTCACAAGTGTCAGCGCTTCGAGCACGTGGCGTCTCTTTCACGCATGGATGCGACGTGATGTGGGTGGAAACGCTAGCCCAGTTCGGCGGTACATGGCCGTCCTGATGCACAATCTGAGCTAGAAGTAGCTGCTCACGCAACGGCCACGCTGCTGGCGCAGGTTGGCGCTCCATGCGGTGAGACCCCAAGGAACGCGCGTCGCAGGGTCGTCGTTGTGTCCCACGTGGAGATCCAGCTGAGTCAGCATACAGCGTGGTTGGAGCGCGACGCTCGTAGATCATCGTAGCTAAATTCTCCTCCGTTTCCCCACCGATTCTCGTCGACATGGCCATGGTGGTCGATGAGTCGACAGACGCCAAGTATGACCGACAAGACGAGGCTTACTTCGGATACTACTCCATGCTGACGCATCAGGCTCAAATGTTGCAGGACTCTGTGCGCACGTCCGCGTACCAAATGAGCATCATGCAGCATGCGTTGCCCTACTTTGCTAATCAAACGGTCATGGACGTCGGCGCAGGCAACGGCATTCTTTCTCTCTTCGCTTTACAGGCCGGCGCCAAGCTTGTATTTGCCGTCGAGGCCTCTACTATGGTCGAGCATCTTCATCACCTCGTTCGTGCAGCGCACGCCCAGGACGGCGATTCGGCACCCAATATGTGGACACGCGATCGGTTAGCTGTTGTGCATGCGCGTGTGGAAGATGTGACACCAGGTATGCTGCGCGAAGCAGCGCCGATACCCGTGGAGCCACGCGTGGACACGATCGTGTCTGAATGCCTCGGTGTGCTGTTGGTCCATGAGCGCATGTGTGAGACGCTTCTCGAGGCGCGGGATCGTTTCTTGAAGCCGGATGGCGCTGTATTTCCCCGTGTTGGCATCTTGTGCTTTTCGCTTCTGAATGACGCACGCATGTGGCAAGAAGTACGTGCACGCGGCGAATGGTGGAATACCACCGACTTTTACGGCATCGATTTGACGCCGTTTGTCGATGCAGCTCGAGCCGAGGCTTTTGCGAGTCCGGTCGTGGGCTGCTTCTCTCCTGTGCACGTAATTGGCACGACACCGGACGGTGCCGACACGGAGAGCGCTGTGTGTCGCTACATGATGGACTTTAGCACGATCAGCATGAGAGATCTTCGTGAATTTGATGTGCCACTTGCCTTTGACTGCATTGATGAGGCCACCGTCGTGCATGGCCTAGGCGCATGGTTCGACCTCTCGTTTCTGCAAGCGGATGATCATCCTGGCATCTACGACGCTGAGCAAAACTATATGACGACGAGTCCCTTTGCGCCGCCCACGCATTGGGCCCAAGTCCGCCTTTTCTTCCCCGAACCGCTGGCGCTCAATGCCGGCCAAAAAGTGTTCGGCACACTGCACTTTTGTGCCAACAAAAACCGCTCCTACGATATACAAGCTGACATCTACGTTCCTTTTGGCGATGACCAAGGTGCTCAGCAAGCCTTGTACCGCCGTCAAGCTTGGTGGAAGCTGGACAAGCAAACCTACTCTTGGGAAACCATGTAGCTCCATGTGGAGGCATTTTTTTTTTTTGTAGACGACGCGGCCTTTCCTTTTTTCTGCACAACGATTGGTATGCGGAAACAGTTGGATCCACGGATCCCGACGCTGATCCGTAACAATGTGGCGAGTGGCCACCGGTCATTTTTCGTCGTGGTCGGTGATCATGGACGTGACCAAGTGGTCAACTTGCACTTCTTGCTATCCCAATCCCGAGTTGAGGCACGACCGAATGTCTTGTGGTGCTACAAGAAGGACTTGGGCTTTACGACACACCGAAAGAAACGCGAAGCCAAAATCAAGCGCGATATCAAGCGTGGCGTGCGTGATCAGGATGCGCAAGATCCGTTCGAGCTATTCGTGGGCGTCACAGATATCCGGTACTGCTACTACAAAGACACGCCCAAGATTCTTGGTCGAACGTTTGGTATGTTGGTGCTGCAGGACTTTGAGGCCCTGACCCCCAATTTGCTGGCCCGCACGATTGAGACGGTGGAAGGCGGTGGTGTGATTGTCCTTCTTCTGCAGAGCATGTCTAGTCTCAAGCAGCTGCATTCGCTGTCGATGGACGTCCACAAGCGGTACAGGACGGCTTCGTCGGACGAGGAGCCTGTCGCGCGCTTTAACGAGCGCTTTCTTCTCTCGCTGAGCTCCTGTCAGGACTGCTTGTTGCTGGACGATGAGCTGAATGTGCTGCCCGTGAGCCGCGGCCGTGACATTCGCCCGCTGCCGGAAACGCAATCGTCGCAGAGCACGGGTGGCGTTGGCGCTGCGGTGCGCCGTGATGAAGCATCGAGGCAGCGAGCTGAGCAGCTGGCTTCGTTACGTGCGGATGTGTCAGAGACGCGCGTCGTGGGCGACGTCATTCGGCATGCTCGGACGATGGACCAGGCGACGGCTGTTCTGACGATCCTGGACGTATTGGCGAGCTCGTCGCTTTCGACGACTGTCACTCTCACGGCCGGCCGTGGACGTGGCAAGTCGGCTGCGCTCGGTCTGTGTCTTGCTGCGGCCATCGCGCACGGCTACAGCAACATGTTTGTGACGTCGCCGAGCCCGGACAATGTCCGTACGCTCTTTGAGTTTGTGCTCAAGGGTCTGGATGCGCTCGGGTACGAGGAGGTGGCCGACTGGGACTTGCAGCGTGGCACGGGCGAGTGGAAAGACACGGTCGTGCGCATCAATGTGTTCCGTGGACACCGGCAAACGATCCAGTATATCCAGCCGCAGGATCATGCCGTACTGAGTCAGGCGGAGCTCGTGGTCATCGACGAGGCAGCGGCGATTCCCCTTCCGATGGTGCGGGCGCTTCTGGGTCCCTACCTCGTGTTTCTCTCGTCGACGATCCACGGCTACGAAGGCACGGGACGCAGCCTTTCCCTCAAGCTGTTTCAGCAGCTCCGGTCGTCGGGGGCCGGGGGTCGATCGCTGAAAGAGGTCGAGCTTCGTGAGCCGATCCGATACGCACCGGGCGACCGCGTCGAAGCATGGCTGAATGAGCTCTTGTGCCTCGATGCTTCGCTGGCCAAGCTGCCTGCGCACGCTCGCGACGGATGCCCTCATCCCAGCACCTGTGAACTGTATATGGTCAATCGCGATACACTCTTTAGCTACCATCCGGCGAGTGAGCTGTTCCTGCAGCGCATCATGGCACTCTACGTCGCGAGTCACTACAAGAACTCGCCCAACGATATGCAGCTACTGAGTGATGCTCCCGCTCATGCTGTCTTTGTGCTGCTGCCGCCCCTCGAGAAGCGCACGAGTCTGCCTGAGCCGCTCTGTGTGCTGCAGGTGGCGTTGGAAGGTAATATCAGCCGTCAAGTCATCCTCCAGAGCTTGGCGCGCGGAACGCGCGACGCCGGTGATCTTGTCCCGTGGATCATGACGCAGCAGTTCCAGGACGCCGACTTTGCGAGCCTGTCTGGTGCGCGTATCGTGCGTATCGCCGTGCACCCCGACTATGCTCGCATGGGGTACGGCGCTCGAGCGCTCGAGCAGCTCCAGTCGTTCTACGAGGGATCGCTGCTCGACGTCGATGCGCATGCTCACAAACTCGCCCGGGATGCAGCTCGGCCGGCTGTATCGCGGAGCGAGTGGGGCGGCCGCGATGCCAAGTCCCTGCCGCCCCTGCTTGAGCGCCTGTCGGAGCGCCAGCCCGAGTCGCTCGACTGGCTGGGCGTGTCGTATGGCCTGACGCCGGAGCTCTTTCGCTTCTGGAGCAAGGTCGGCTACACCCCCCTCTACATGCGCCAAGTCCCGAACGAGCTGACGGGCGAGTACTCGACCGTCCAGCTCAAGACGCTGCATGGCGAGCAGGCGTGGCTCGGTGCGTTTGCCGCCGATTTCGGCAGGCGGTTCTGCTCGCTGCTGTCGTTCCGCTTCCGCGAGCTCAAGACGACCACGGCCCTGGGCGTGCTCGAAGCCGCGTCAGGCGCATCCACACCGCAGCCGCCGCTGTCGCATGCGGAGCTGCGCTTCTTGCTCACGCCCTTTGATATGAAGCGCCTCGAGTCATACGGCAACAATGTGCTGGAGCTGCCGATCGTGCTGGATTTGCTGCCGATCCTCGCTCAGCTCTACTTTGCGCGTCGCCTGCGGTCGGCTGACGAGGCCGATGTCGAGCGTATACTGCATGTGAGTGGCCTCTCGAGTGCGCTGCTTCTCGCTGTGGGTCTTCAGCGACGCAACATCGAGGACCTGGCCCACGAGCTGAACATGCCCTTGCACCAGGCACACACGCTGCTTTGCAAGGCTGTGCGTGCCATGGTCCAGAGTCTTCGCGCCGTGGAACGACGCGCGGCGGAGGTAGACGTGGATGCGACGCGCGCCGAACCTGCGCTGCTCGCGCCCGTCGCAGAGAATCTCGAGGCGGAACTGGCGGAAGCGGGCCGACAGGCCGTGCCTGTCGACGCCAGCCGCGCGGCTTTGTCGCAGGAGCTCATGAACGATGCGGAAATGTCCCAATACGCCATGTCGCAAGATCAGGAAGTGTGGGAAGAAGCCGAGGCGCGCGTGCGAAAGATGAAAAGCGATACGAGTGGGCGCCCGTACTCGTCGACCTTCAGCGTCAAGACCTCCCACCCGGCGCCAGCGCCGCCATCCCACCCACGCGCGTCGCGCGCCTCCACGAAGCGGCGCCGTACCTAGTAGCTTCGGCCGAATATAGTGTGTCAGGAGGGCGTGCGTCCTGTTTCTCAGCGCCGCCGATGGACGACGCCCGAGCCGCGAGTCCTGCGTCGGAGGCAGGCACGGCGGACGAGCTGCTGGACCGGCTCTTGCAATGTGATGCTCAGCTCGTGGAGCTGCTTCGTACGGCCTCACGCGCGATGCTGGCGCTCTCGGACGAGTCACCCGCCACATCGTCCGAGGACGACATGACGCAGTGGTTTGCTACACTCCACGTACGTATGGCGCCCAGCTCACGGCAGGACATACAGATCACGCTGCGGCATGCGGCGCATGCGCTTCGACAGGCGCGACTCCCGCCCGTTCTGTCGCCCGCCGCCGCCCAGGCGCGCTTGCGGGGAGAAGTCGGCGTCGCGGGCCTATCGCACACACAGACATCGTCTGCGCCATACAGTCTGTCCACCCTTCGCCTGCGTGAATGCGCATGGCGCCGTGTGGCCGAGTCCTTGGCGCGCGCTCATCACGATACCCAGGCGCCTCTGGTGGCGTCGCTGGCGCGCGGAGCTTCGCTGGCAAGCGACACGTGATGCAGTGGAGCCTCGCCCCCGGCCGGTTTGTAGAGGGCCCGTGGCGAACGTAGTGCACGGCCCTGTGTCCTCCATGTCGAACGCTCTGGCATCGCTGAAGCAATTCACGACGGTCGTCTCGGACTCGGGCGACTTTGAGTCGATTGCCGTGTACAAGCCACAGGATGCAACGACGAACCCATCGCTGATCCTCGCTGCGGTGAAGGAGGAGAAGTATGCCAGGATGGTCGCACCGGCCGTCGAGTATGCCAAGGCCCAGGGCCATAGCCGCCAAGAGATTGTGGAGCATGCCGTAGACCGCCTGCTCGTGTCGTTCGGAGAAGAGATCCTCAAGATCATCCCGGGCCGCGTGTCGACGGAGGTCGATGCTCGCCTGTCGTTCGATACGCGCGCGACGATCGACAAGGCCATCAAGCTGATTGAGCTGTACGAATCCGTCGGTATCTCGCGCGAGCGCGTGCTGATCAAGATCGCGTCGACGTGGGAGGGTATCCAGGCGGCGCGCGAGCTCGAGTCGAAGCACGGCATTCACTGCAATCTGACGCTGCTCTTTAGTTTCTGCCAGGCTGTGGCGTGTGCGGAGGCGAACGTGACGCTCATTTCGCCGTTCGTCGGCCGTATCCTGGACTGGTTCAAGAAGCACCAGCCCGACGCCGACTACACGGGCGCCAACGACCCGGGCGTCAAGTCGGTGCAGCACATCTACAACTACTACAAGCAGCACGGCTACAACACGATCGTCATGGGCGCTTCGTTCCGCAACGCGAGCGAGATCACAGAGCTCGCTGGCGTGGACTACCTGACGATTGCGCCCAAGCTGCTGGACGAGCTGAAGAACAGCCCGACGGCCCTGGAGCGCAAGCTGTCGAAGGAGCACGCCTTGGCCGCACCGCCGATCGAGAAGTGCTCGTTCATCGATGACGAGCCTGCCTTCCGCTGGGCGCAGCTGGAAGATGCGATGGGCTTCGAAAAGCTCCACGAGGGTATCCGCAAGTTTGCCGACGATGCCGTGACGCTGCGAGACATTATCGGCCAGCATCTGTAGATCATGATCCATTCTTGTTCGTGTCGTGGGGCGACGGCCCCGCATTCAGCTCAGCCGGGTCTAGCGGGTCGCTGGGCGGCATGGCATAGTCCATCGACCGCAGGTGCTCGTGCGCATGGTGCTGGCTCTGTTTGCGCTGCATCGCGCGGAACTGATTCTCACGCCACCACCACGCACGGGCGTGTGACACGAGGTGGGCGTCTGGCTTGCGCGGCGACTGAGCGCCGAACGCCGCGGTGCTACTACCGCCGACCGACAGGCCGATGCGCCGCAAGCGCGCGAGCCGACGCAGCCCTGCGACCGACACGAGGAGCGCCATTACGTAGGCAACGCCACTCATTAGGTAAAAGGCATGTGGGTGCTCCTCGAGATGCGAGGTCAAGTTCATACCGAACAGGCCGACAAAGAGCGTCGCGGCCGACACGCCGAGCGTCACGATACTCGTGCCGAGGTCCAGCGTGAGGAGCCGGTTGCGGTTGCTGTCGAGGATCAGCTCGACGATCTCCTGCGTATTGTTGACGTTCGCACAGATCTGGTCAATCTCCGAAATGACCTCTTCCACCTGCTTCTCGAAACTCTCGAGCAGCAGCTCGAGATCCTCCAAATTGCTCTTCTCCGTCTTGAGGACGCCCTTTTGGGCATCGGTCAGATACATGAGCGCCATGTCCTCGTCATTCTCGAGCACTTCTGTCACGGCCACTTTGACACCGCGCGATCGACTGAGAAAGCCGTTCAGTTTGCGCGAGATTTGCAGCAGCATGCGCAGTTTCTCTCGGTCAATGTCGTCTTCCAGCGCCTCAAGCAGGTCGTCCACCACGATCCTCAGCCAGCTGAGCTCAGAGCGCAGCGCATCCAGCACCGACGCAAGGATCGATTCCAGCGCACGGAACTCGTACGGCAGCGACGACGCATTTTGCCGCAGATTGTGCTCCAAATTGTACACAAAGGCGGAGTGAAGCCGCGGATTGCTCGTATGATAGCTCTCAAACAACAGCACCGCATCCGACTTGACCATCGCGCGGATGTGCAGAATATTCACCAGGATGCCCGTCCGGCGCGCCAAGATCGTCGGCACCAAATTCGGCACGCGTGAATCAATCTTTCGCAGATCCCGCGGCTGGAGCCCGTGATGCGAACACAGCTCCGACTTTTTAAACAGGCCCGAAATCGTCTTGATCGAGCCCTTCGAGTCCAGAATCGTGCACCGCAGCAGGATGTTGGGCGAGAGCTGCGTGAGTCCTACGCCCGATACACCCGCCCCCGGGCGTGGCGGCGGCTCCGACATGGTATACGGACGCCTCGGCACAGCGCACGCCACACGCACCGGCGAGCGAATATGCCTCGCCACCGACGCCGCGAGCGACCCGCCCACTCGGTTCATTCGCGGTGGTGTCGCGGTAGGAATCAAGTGGAGTGGTTCGACGGACGCGGCGCTACGTTCGTATGGATCGGCAAATTGCCTGGTGGCCAGCGCATGCGCCATGCCTCGACGCGTGTGCGCGCGTCGTGAGCCAGGTCGTGGGACGAGATGAGTCGTACGTACGCGATCTGCTGCAACAAGCGCACGGTGTGCCGTGGACGATCTGCAACCCGTACTTTGAAGCCCACGTCGAGCACGTGTACGTACGAGACCGAGGCGAGGCACAGCCACGGCCGGCGATCGTGCTGCTCGTGCCACATACGGCAGAGAGGGCTGTGCATGCGCGCATCATCGCCGAGGCGGTGGACGGCCTTGCAGCGTCCGTGTCGCTCGTCGTCGGCCTGCCTGTCGTAGGCGAGGCGCCTGACGTAGACGAGCTCGACGCGTGGTACGGACAAGCGGGGTGGGAGTATATAGCGCCGACGCACGACGCGTCTCGGCGCATTTCCGAGGCCCTCATGGTGCATCCATGGCCCGGCATGCATCTCACGGGCAGGGGCTGGCCCCAGTGGGAGGACGCCCCGAGTGACGACTCGGACGCTTCGATGGGCGCGTTTCAGTCGTGCCCACCCATCGACGACGGCGCTGGATGAGCGGGCCACCCCGGCGAGGGGCCACAGACGCACGCGGCCCGATCCTTACACCAACACACGTGTTTCTATACAAATTAAATACACAATCCCGATACTTGCGCCGCCAGCAACTGATCCAACGTAGCCACCATCTTCGAATCTTCCTGACCCGCCTGTTTTTCGTACGCATACATGTCGGCCCGCACCGCCTGCAAGTGCTGACGCCACGCAGAGTCCGACACGGCGAGGTGGAACTGCGTTCGACAGAGGAAAAACGATTCCATGCGGTTGAGTTCGTCCAACGGAATCCCCGTGATCTCGTGCCATGTCTTGTTCAGGAACGTGTGGTCGTCCAAGAACTTGTTGGCCATCATCAGACCAAGCGTAAGCAGCTTGAAGGGTGTGGTGGAAATCGGCTGCGCCAGCAAACTCAGGCCCGCATGCGTGTCGCCTGAGCCATCGTCCGGCCACATCGTTCCCTGCAGCATATGGATGTAGTGCAGAGCCAGCAGCAGGGTCATCGGCGACACAAGCGTCTGCGTGAGCACCTGGTGCGTGAAATGCCGAAAAGCCGGGTTGACTTCGCCCAGCAACGCCGCATGCTCCCGCTTCATCGATATCCGTGCACGACGACTGGGCGTCGTCGCAGGCGTAGGCGCCACCGTCACCGACTTGGACATGGGCAGGCCCGTTCGACCCGTGCACTGATCCAACGACGGGAAGGGACGCTGCTGCATGTGTCCCATCGCACGCACGAGCCGGTGCAAATCAGCCGATCGCTCGTCGTGCGAGGGCGGCAGCGACACAAGCGGCGGCTCACTGAGCGCCTCCTCCGACAGCGTCGGAGTAATGTTCGGCGGTGTCACTGGCTCCGCCATACTGTGCGAACTGTACGAAGACGCCGAGAGGCAGTCGTCCGTAGGCAGTGACTCGGGCGAGAGCGAACGCGTCTCGCGGTGCAGCGAGAGCCGAGCGCCACTGCGCGTCGCGGATCGCCTCAGCCCCACGAGCTCCGCACTCGTCCTCCATACCGCCTCAGCCCCGAAATGCGATAGAATCACGGCCGTCTTTTCCAGTGGCACGGGCGGACGAGCCACCTCGCTTTGGACGACATCGCACGCCTCCGGCTCTGGCTCAGGGCACACGGGTGGCGCGGGCGGCAGGGGCACATGCATCGGATGAGCAGCGCCAGCATACGTAGGCATCTGAGGCGGCACAGCATACGGCGGCGGCCAGGCTGGCACAGGCGCACGGTACATGCCCCACGCGTCCACACGCGGCATAGCGGGCGGCTGTGGTGGCCATGACGGCACAGGAGGCGGCGGCGGCATCATCATCGGTGCCGAGCCGTACCACGCATCGTACGGGTACGCCTGCAAGATGAACTGCGGCGGACAATACGTCCTAGCCGCCTGCGGCTTCGGCGCCGGTGGCGGAGCACACAGATACACAGGCTGCGCATACGAAGCGGCGTCGTATGGCCTACCTGTATGTGGGTCACATTGATTCGCGTATGGGAGGCCCATGTGAGCAGATACCACCATATTGGCCATGATCCAAGGTGTATGGGTGCTGGTGGTCGGCTGCGAACGACAGGGGAACAGCTGCCAACCTCACTCGGAAGCCAGCCCTGAGCGAGTGACGTTCGTGGTCAGACTCTCAACCCAAATGCCCAACGTGGCAGAGCTCCCAAGAATCAATGCACTGGCCTGGTAGGGTGAGCAGCAAGGGAGGGGCGAGGACGCTTTTTTTTTTTTTTTTTTTTTTTTTTTGGAGGCAAGGTGAGACGACCGTAGCAGGAGTGCCTCGTTCTTTTCGCCATCCCCGCGCCAGGCCACAGGAGCGAATCACATACGTCTTTGGCGGATCCTTCGCAGGCCAGGTCTCGGCCGAGAAGAACAAGCTCCTTGGTGGAGCAGGGCGACGCGTCTCGGGTCCTCTGCGAGGCTGCATGGCCGACTCGGCGTACATTCGCGATACCTACGCTCACTTCGCGCGCACAGGCGTGCCCCATGATGGGATAGCGGAGGGTGTAGAGCATACGCGGTACAAGCAGGACGTGCCGCCCTGGGAATGTGTGGACCCGCCTACCTCACCGCCGCCGGCGCTGCATGTCGACCGGTACGGATTCTTTGACACGCCGAAACAGCCGTCCTGCATCGTGCTGGCCCGACATGTGTACGTACACAGACGTATGCTACAACGTACGCGGCAAGCACGCACGCCCAAGTCTCACGTGCGTGAGCCATCGGCGGACCATGTCAAGACGATGCTCGATCACAGGGCATCGTCAGATCAGAGGCGCGCATCGCGGCGTACGCGCAAGTGGCACGGCATGCTGAACGCAAGCGAGCGGTGCATCGAAGCGGGCGTGTCCAATACCCTTCTCCAAAGGCGCGTATTCAAAGGCATCCCCGACGACATGCGCGGCTTGGCATGGTACGCCCTTTCGGCCCAGCACAGCAGCCACGACCCACGCCTCCTATCTCTGACTGACTATCTCCAGCATGCGTCAACGTCCGACGTACAGATTGATCTGGACATCCCACGCACTGTGCGTGGTCACAAAGCATTCCATACGCGGTATGGACGCGGTCAATGCGACTTGTTTGGTGTGCTGCATGCCATGAGTCTTATGTGCGCCGAGTGTGGCTACTGCCAGGGCATGGGCCCCCTCGCCGCCATGCTGCTGATGCACATGCCGGCATCGGATGCGCTGCGTGTCATGCAGCGCATGCACGACGTGTACGGCTTTCACGAGCTCTTTCGACCTGGCTTCCCAGGCCTCCGAGCCGAGTTCTATGTGCTGTCCCAACTTCTGGACGCACTCGTCCCACGTATGGCCCAGGCCCTAGCGCAAGCAGGACTTGCACCTAGCGCTTACGCCACACGCTGGCTCCTAACCGTGTTCCACGATGCACTGCCCCACGCGACCCAACTGCGCGTCTGGGATATCTTTATGGCATGTGGCCGAGACGCGTTGCTCGTCGTGGCCGTCGGCCTCCTTCGTGCCCTGGACATGGAGCGATATGCCAGCCGCACAAACGACATGCTCGAATGCCTGTGGTCCCCTTTCTTGCCCGAAGACGACGACGCGCTCCTGGCATGGGTACAACACACCCTGCACAGGCGCCGCGTCCAAACCTGTATACAGCAGTCACGCGCCGAGTGGAGCCGTCTTGTGGAGCAAGGCCACGACGGCTCGGCCTTTGTGTAAATACCTCCACTAGACACCGTTGATGACGTCGAGAACGCGGCCGGCGCCGCCGCTGACAGCCCTATGTCGGCGAGGTACGTTCAGCCTGCTTACCCCAGTCATTCTACGTCACATTTCGAGTACGTAGGCACGACTGACCTCAGCTCTGTACGATGTAGGGGACATGCCCTACCGAGTTGCAGCACCCCTCTTGCAGCAGTGCAAACCGGAGCAGCTGCGCATGATCGAGGAGGCTTCACCCCACCTGCTCGAGCATACGAACGATATTTGGCAACGTGCTTGTCTTCGCGACTTTTCCGAGCTGCGCAAGGCACAACAGGACGGCACGCTAGAAGCGCCGCCCAGCTGGCGCGCCTTGTACCTGACCAAGCAGCAACAAACAGAAGAAGCCAAGGCCCTCGCTACAGCACGTATCAAGGGCCGGTATGCCGAGCACAGCGCACAAAAAGACGCGAAAAAACTTGTCGTGTCTAACGTCCCTATACCCACTCACCGCCGCGCTCGGCGGCCCGCGCCGTCCCGGCCATCCACGCCATACGAGTCCAAGGGACGATCCATGCTGCTCAAGGCACGCACAGGCCTCGCGATGCGGACGCGCCAGATGATGCGTCCCCGCGGCTTGCGCCCGCCGCGCCGCACACCTCCCTCGTCTCGTCCATAGCCATCACGTGATACCAAGAGAGCGGTGAGCCCCCGCGCCGGGGCTGGCATGGCGTTTGGTGCATGTCGTTCAACTTTGCATGGCCCCAGTTTTCACCCGAGTTTTACCAATATGCGATGGAGACACTGACGATGGCGCTCAATCGGGGCCAGAAGCCCAAGTCGATCGTGGGCGACATCATTGTCAAGGAACTGCATATGGGCACGACGCCACCTGAACTCGAGATTCTCGAGATTGGCGACTTGTCGCGCGAGCGTTTTCGGGGTATTTTCCGGTTTGTGTACAGTGGGGATGCGTACCTCGAATTTTCGACGGGCGTCCAGGCGAATCCGCTCGCGCGTGGTTCAGACGAGCCGAGCTTCTTCCGTGCCTCGTCCACGGCCCGCGGCATGTTATTCGCGGCGAGTCCACTGACTGTGCCCATGCGCGTGCGTCTTTCGGAGGTCAAGCTACGTGCCATTGTGGTGCTAGTCGTCTCGCGCAACAAAGGCATCACGCTCGTATTCAAAAACGACCCCCTCGAGAGCGTCAAGGTCAGCTCTACGTTCGACGGTGTCGGTGTGATTCAGCGCTACCTGCAGGAAGAAATTGAGGGGCAGCTCCGCGAAATGTTCCGTGACGACTTGCCCAGCATCATTCACCGCCTGAGTCAAGACTGGCTCTGTGCAGACATGGACGACAAAGCCACGCCACCTCATCCGACGCCGCCACCTGCCCCATCCGTCGATCACGCGCGGCCATCGGCGCCCTCGTCCATGGACTCGGAGGCATGGCCTATCGACGACACAGCTGATGTGCCTCTCTCTGTGCTGGCATTGGAAGAGGCGACGCCGTCGACGCATTCACCACACCTCGCCAAGCTCGCTGCCACATCGCAAGGCTCACGCGGCCTCAAAGACCTCGTCCAGCCGTCTTCATCGCAAGGCTCCTCTTATGCACGCACCTTTCACACCACAAGTCGCGTGCGTGTGCCGCATACGCTCACCTCACCGACGTCACTGTCGATGCCCGCTACGCCCACCCGACCCAATCCGGTCAGCTCCGACATCTCCGGACACCTGGCCGAATTGCTTCGTGCGAATCATACACTGAGTCCCTTTACACCCCACCCGCGTCTTGTGGCACTGCGCACGATGCCGGCTCATCGCGCACGCCCTAGTCGTGTGCACGCTCAGCAAAAGCGGTCATTCACGCTGTCCTAGAGGCAGTATCCCTCATCGAGGATCGGTGGCCGCAGTGAGAGCCGCTGAGCCGCCTGCTGAATCGCCTCCAGGGACAGGATAAAGGCCGAGGAGGTCGAAACCAACAGACCCGCATGGGCCAAGGCTAATGTGGCGTCGTCGCTTCGCAGACCGGCTGCGTCAGCGATGCGTGCGAGCGTCGTGGTCATGGGTATCGATGCGTGTGGGATGGATGTTAGCGGCTCGTCGGGCCGCTCAACTCGCTCTTCGCCAGCCCATCCGCCACGTCGTCGTCGCCGCCGCCGGGGGGACGGTGAGGTGGGCATGGAGTGTGGCGCAGGAGGCTTGTGCCCGGCCAAGATGGCGCGGATCATCGCGCCCTCCGGCGAGTAGGCGGCGAGTAAAGTGCGGACGAGCTGTGCCGACCAATACGCCATATACCCTTTTAGGCCGAGGTCGGACAGCGGACGTTCCGGCGTGCCAGGTGTATCGTCTGAGCGGGAAAGATAGTAACTGTACTCCATAAGCAGGGTGCCGTATCCCCGTCGCTGGTACGGCGGGAATACGACGATGCAAGCAAGGTTGTAGTGATCGTACGAGACTTTTTCCTTGGAGAAAAATCCCAGCACATGATCGAATTGGCTCGAGGCGTCGGTTAATACGTACGCCCAAAAAGGTGCCACATCAAAAAACACCGTCTTGTGGTCGATAAATAGCTTGCCGAGCAGACATAAATTCTGGACATACAGCTTTTGCTGAGCACCATCCACCTCCCACAGAATGTGCGCTCCACGCTGGTACACCTTTCGACCCGGTGGATGTGTATAAGTACAGGTGCGGCGATGTGCGTGGAACGTGTGCGCTGAGCGCATGTACTTCAAGCACCCATGGCAAATCCATAGCGTCGGTGCCTGGATCGGGTATGGGCTCGTGTACCATGTACGTATGACATAGTCGTCAAAGACCACCCGCTCTATGGGAGGCGGCGGCGGCCGTGGATGGTGGGCCATCACTGTCCCAAAGTGGAGGCACACGCGGCCCTTGACGAGACGCCCTTGCTCCGTCCTACGCCTCCGAGATGGCAGCTTTGCCAGAGGATGCGTTCCCCAACCCGTATGATCCGCCGGCCAGCGAAAATAGGAATGGGGCCACGTCTGAGGCACCGTCAGCACCGGCGCAAGATAGCGAGGAGGATGAATTGTCTCGAGCTCTACGTGCATCGCTCGTAGTGCAGCAGGACCAGGCGCAAAAGCGGCAGGACGAAGAGGAGGCCATGTTGCAGGAGGCCTTGAGGGCTAGTGAAGCCGAGCACGCTATGCAGCAGCGCGAAAGGGAGCAGCAGCAGCAACGCATCGAGGAGATTATGGAAGAGTCGCGCCGCGAAGCGTATCGCGACCAGCGACGCCGCGAGGCAGAAAAGCAGCGACATGCACTGTTAGAGATGGAAATAATCGCGCAGAGTCGACAAGAGCATGAGCGACGGATCCGTGCGCTCTCACCAGGCCCACCAGACTCCCACTCGATCGAGTCTGCCCCCGAGATGGAGGCGCTCTTGTGGCTCCGTGCGCGGCCCTCGATATTAACGCCTGGGGGCAGTTTAAGTCAAGGCGTGCCGATACAGGATGAGGCAGAGCACCAGGCGCCAGAGGCGCTGTCGTATCAAGAGCCAACGAATCCATGGGTGCGAGAGCCGACGCCGCCTTCACCCGACCAAGAGCCCGAGCTGCCGAAGCCTGTCCCGCCCGAGTCACACACGCTGAGCCGGTACGAACAAATGTTTGGGCGCCATGAAGAAGAGGATGATGGATTTCTGTCTGACGCGCCAGAAAGTCCGTGGTCGAGGAGTGACGATGAGCCGCCCGTTTCGTCGGCAGAGCCGGACTCGTGTGCCGCCGAGGCGCCTCTTACCAAACCTGCTCCAGAATATCCGGGCTGGGAGGAGCCCACGGCCCAGCCAGACGACTGCGATGCATCCGCTGCTCCGGCCGAGTCGCCGCCTCAGCTTGCCACTGAGGCAGCCGACCATGATCTCCCGCTTCTTCCGTATCCGCCAGAGTACGCCGAGGGGCAGCCAGCTCTGCGTGGCGTCCAGTTTGGTACGGCGACGCATGCCTACGCCATGGATCTGTATGCACCGAGCGGTGCCATATTATACCCTACCCCGGACGTGGCGTCCGAATGCTGCATGCCACCGGAGCACAAGCTCTACTTCCCTGATGTGATTGAGCTAGGAACGGAGCGACCGTACTTTGTGTTGCGTGCGTACTCGTGGAAGATGCTCTTGCAGGCCATGGCATGGCACGGCAAGACGCGCGTCGAGGCGCCTTCCACGAGTCTGTACTTGCACGTCGCGCTCTCTGTGCCTCGTCGCGCCGACACTCTGCCGTTCGCGTCGCCGTCGTTTGCGCTCCTCGCTCTCAGCACTCGGAGCCAGCCCCTGCTCAAGACGCCGGAGATAGCATCCTTCTGCAAGGAGCGGCAATCTACGCTGACGTGCGTGCCCTTGGTGTCTCACCCCCTGGCTCTGCCTACGGACCTCGTGACGCTCGCTCATACGCTGTTCTCCGCCCCGCAGCTCAGTCACGCTTCGTCCCTGCGTGAGCTGCACCAGGCCATCTCGGTCGAAGACGACTGGCTCGAGACGCGGAGCCAGTGCGTCCCGCTGTCGTCGGCGCCGCTCCTGGGCGCACTGGAGCAGCAATGCCTCCACCAGCAACTAAGTCTGCACCAGCATCCGCTCGAGCCACTGCAGGACAGCCAGGACGCGCCACCGCCTCGCGAGCACTTTCGAGACCGCATGCGCCGCAAGCTCTCGCGGTGGAATGTGGCGTCGAACGTCGCGCCCGAGGAGGACCTCGCGACGTGGATCACACCGTACGACCTGTCCTCGGTGCCTCCATAGCCGCTTAGTTAAGCATACGACGTCTTGCCTTTCCACGTCATGGTGCACATTACCGTGCCGGACTGGGTCGTGCACAAGCCGGATGAGCGCACGAAGCGCACGACGATCTACAGCGTGAGTGTGCATCCAGACGGCACGCGCATCGCTACGGGTGGACTCGATACCAAGATTCGGATATGGGCCACGGCACCGATCCTCGATGAGGACGCGCGTGAGCCGCGGCACCTGTGCACGCTGGCACGCCACACGGGCGCAGTGTTGGCTGTGCGCTTCTCGCACTCGGGACGCTACCTTGTGTCTGGCTCCGATGACACGGTTGCTGTGGTGTGGGAGCTAGACGAGTCGGCGGCCCCGACGTCGTTTGGGTCCTCGGAGCCAGCCCTCGAGCACTGGCGCATGCATCGCCGGCTGCCAGGACACACCTCGGACGTCACCGACATTTCCTGGAGCGAGTCAGATACGTACCTCGCGACCGTCGGTCTCGACTCGCTCGTGATCATCTGGTCCGGCGACACGTTCGACCGGGTGCGGACCATCCGTGGACACCATGGCTTTGTGAAGGGCGTCGCCTTTGACCCGACCGAGCTGTTCCTCGCTACGAGCAGTGATGACCGCACAGTCAAGGTATGGCGCACGCACGACTGGGGGCTCGAGGCGTCGATCTCAGACCCGTTTCGCAGCAGTCCCAGCAGCACCTTTTTCCACCGCCTGTCGTGGACACCGGACGGCAAATTCTTGCTCACGGCGAATGCGATGAATGGCCCCGTGTTTGTGTCGAGCATTGTCGAGCGGTACACGTGGGCCTCCGACCTGGCCCTCGTGGGACACGAGCATGCCGTGTCGGTAGCCGCCTGCAGTCCCCAGTGGTTCCAGCGCGGCGACCAGCCGCCCGTGTCGGTCGTCGCCCTCGGCGCACAGGACCAGACTGTATCTGTATGGGTCACAGGCATCCCCCGGCCCCTCCTGGTCGCGCGCGACTTGTTCGAGCGGCATGTCATGGACATGCAGTGGTCCGCGGATGGCTACACGCTCTATGCGTGCTCGTCGGACGGCACCGTCGCCGCCCTCGCCTTTGACGCCTCCGATCTCGCACCCGTCGCCCCCGACGATGTCCTCGCGACAGCTCGACGACAGCTCGGCGCCGTGCCTCGCGCTCGCCCCGCCGTGCGACAAGCTCCCCCGCAACGCCCCCTCGCTCCCCCGATCCTCCATGCCCATCCTCCGCAGCGCCTCGTCCAGACCATCACCCGGGATCAGCATGGAAAACGACGGATTTGCCCTACGCCCGTAGGCGCCTCGCCAGCCGTCACGACGACGATGCCCAACATACCCACCGAGCCACCGACGCTCGTTTCGTGGCCGCGGCCGGATCCGCGGACGCGCTTCTTTGATACCCACCGCACGCCGCTGGAGCCCGCCCACCCGCTCGACGTCGACCTCGATGACGAGCAAGTGATGGACGACATCTCCGTGGCATCGTCCCAGACATACACGCAGGACGGCATCGAGGGCGTCCTCGAAGTACGCAATGACGCGCACTCTGCAGAGATCGCATGGGTCGCGCATGAGCGGGTCCGCTGGGTCGATTATGCTCCGTGCGCCGTTTTGTGTGCCGCTGTCAGCTCGTGTGTCGTGTGTGTGGCCCTTTGTGATCATACGCTCGTGTGGTACACGCACCACGGCCGACGTACGGCGTCGATGATGCTCGGCGTGCCGACCGTCAAGCTCGCTGCCTGTGGTCCGTACGTGGCGGCCCTCGGCCGCGACGCCCGTGTCCGCCGGTGGCATGCTCAGCAGCGCGTGGCACTCGGCGACGTGCCTCTCCCGCGCGACTCTGTGGCGGCCATGTACGTCCACACCAACGGCGTGCCCGTCGCCGTCCTCCGTCGGCGGCAGTGCATCGTCGCTCTCGATACCAAGACACAGGCGTTCGTGTGCATTGGCCACGCCGCCCTCGCACGCCTAAGCACGTCTTGGGACGTGCGACTCCGCCAAGGCGCGCATGCGCCCGTGCGGCACGCCGAGTGCGTGCTGAACGATGCGCTGGCCACACAGACGATGGAGCCTGAGCGTGGTGTGACGCCCGTGCGAGTGCTGACAGCCACGATACGGCACCTTGAAATGCGCATGCAGGCAGCCGAACTGCTCGAAAGCGCAGGAGAGTACCGCGAGGCACTGCATGCGCTCGCCACGGTACTCGCCACGGAAGGTCTGGCCCTGCAGGCCGACGATTTGCTGCGCTCGCTGCTTGGGCCGATGTACTATCGCCCCGATGCCCCGGCATGGGATCCGTGCGTGCTCGGCATGCCGAAGCGCGAGCTCCTTGCCTCCGTGCTCACGACCATGCAACAGCACCGCCGACTCGACACGCTCGTGCACGGCGTCCAACACGTGCTGCGCACTCTCGCATCCGATGCCACATAACCTTCCACGTAGATGCATACAGTGTACACTAGGGGAACCACTACCTACAAATAGGGGGACGAAGAACAGGGGGCAGCTGCTTACCAAATGGTGTGGCCACCGCTGACAATAATGTCCGAGCCGTTGCAGAAGGACGACGCGTTGCTGGCGAGCCAGACGACCACACCACGGAGTTCGTGCGGCAGACCAATGCGGTTCATCGGGTTGGCATCGCTCCAGCGCTTCAGCATACCAGGGTCAGCATCCAGCTGGCTGGCCACAAGACTCGTGCGGAAGTAGCCCGGCGAAAGCGTGTTGACACGGATGTTGTACGGACCCCACTCAGCAGCGAGGTTGCGGCCCAGCTGAAGCACGGCCGACTTGCTCGTGTTGTACGCCACCCACGACTGGTCACGGTTCACGACCGTGCCGGACATGGACGCGGTGAGGATGATCGAGCCAGTCACATTCGGGTTGTCGCGCATCACACGCGCCGCGGCCTGAGCCGTGATAAAGACGCCGATCGTGTTGACCTCCATCACCTTACGGAACTCATCCACAGGGTAGTCCATCGCAGGGTACGACTGCATGATGCCAGCATTGGCCACACACACATCGACCGTGCCGGTGCTCGACTCCTTCTCAATGTACTGCATCGCCTCGTTCATCTCTTCCGCGTTCGTCACGTCCGCCGTGATAAACTCAATCTGGCGGTCAAGCTGGTGGCAGTGCTTGGCGACCTTCTTAAAGTCTTCACATGGCTCCGGAGCACGGTCAATCACGTAGACGTGCGCACCTGCCTCGACAAAGGCCAGCGCCATCTCCAGACCAAGACCGCGGTTACCGCCCGTCACCACAGCCGTCTTGCCCTCGAGCGAAAACTCGGCAAAAATCGACGTGGTGTGCTTGTCCATAGACTCGGGGCGCAGATTCAGCACGGCATTCACACCAATGTTGCTGGGGTCCGGGTTCGGGCCGGGGTTCGTAGGCATATCTTCAGGGTTGATCTTGGGGCGGTCCGGCGCTTCCCAGTGCTTGAACTTGAGCGCAGCGGAACTGAACGAGATAGCACGCGACATCACAGGCAGCTTCGTACGCACGCCGGCCGTGCGCAGCAGCTGGGAAGGGATCATACGAATGGCGGACATCGAAGGAACACGCAGTGAGACAACCGGGAAGAAAGATAAGGCAGGGTTCGAAATTCCACGGCGATTTTCCTTCGCACCCCAACCAACGGCCCTCTGTGGGTTTTTGTCCGCCCGCTGCATGCACGGGACAACCACGGCCCACCCATGTCCAGTGCCACGTGGCTAATTAAACCACGGCCCCCTCGAGCCTAGCCCAACTCGCTATAAACGAATGCGGAGCGTACCCTGATTCTTCGCCTCGCGCAGCGCGTGCATGGTGGTGATCGCATCAGTGCCACCTATCGCCTTTTGCGTGTCAGCGTCCTCAACCATCATGAAGGGATTGTGTTGCAGCTCATCGCTGAGCGTGTAGAGACCCGTAGTCACACCTCCGTTACGCCCTGCACGCACGTCCGACACGAGACGCTGTATACCTGGTGCATGCGGCAAGACAGCCGCACTAAAGGCCACATTCGAGGCCGTGTATTCATGTCCGCAGTACACGAGTGTGTCCAGTGGCAACTGCCTCAGCACAACATTCAGCGCACGGTGCATGTCCTCGGCCTGACCTTCAAAGAACCGGCCACATCCTGAAATAAACAGGGTATCACCCGTAAACACGCCGCGTTTCTTTTCGCCATCGGCACCCTCCTTCAGGCCGTGTGGCGATTGGGCTAATGTGTCCTCACTGCGCTCATCTTCCACGAAAAAGCAAATGCTGTCGCGAGTGTGGCATGGCGTGGCGTAGGCCTTGACAAGGACCTTGGCCCCATCGCTAAACAGCTCAAAAGTGTCGCCATCGCGCACGACATGCGTCACGCTTGCGATGCTGGCAGCGCCACCCCATATCGGGCGTCCAGGAAAAGTCTTGGCAAAGGCATCATTTCCGCCAGCGTGATCATAGTGCCCATGCGTCGTTATGGAACCCACAATGTCTGTGTCCTGCAGCCCCAACGTATGGGCAGCGCGGCGCACGGTGGGCACGTCGTAAGGGTCCACAAACGCCCCCTGGGGTCGCGCCCCCTTCGGCGTGGACATGACAATGTAGGCATAGTTGTCCTCGCGCACAGGAACAGGAATGATTCGCATGTGGCGTCGTGGTATACGAGGAGCCAACGATGGACTGAAGCACGCTCGTCGGACTCGATGCAGACCCAGTGACATAAGCCTAGACGGGCGTCGTAGAGGCACGTGCACAGAGAAAAGGAGGTATCTATCAGTTGTTCTGGCTAAATTTGTAGCCGCACTTGGGGCAGTCGTAGAATACAGTGGTGCCCTCATCGGCACTGCGCAGCTGGAGCGTATGATAGTTCATTTCCTCATTGCCACATCCCGGACACTTTTCCTTAATAGTCGCCTGCTCCATTTCCACGTCGCCATCGTCACCAGTATGACTCACGAGCTGACGCTTTTGGCGCAGGACGGATGGAAACGCAGTGGGATGTGACCGGGTCACGATCGCAAGATTATCGTAGACTGTTGTGTTAGGCTCACGCCACGTACTTCGAGCATCGTGTGACGTGCCGCATGGCGCGCATGTCAGGACGTCATCATTGTTCGGTAGATCCAGCAGACTACCACATGCACTGCAAAAGAGCAGCGATCCAATTTTGTCTGCATAAGCTGGCGGCAACGTACCTGGCACCACCGTCGACACCCCCACCGACATGGCAACGATCAAGCGCTTGGACGTGCGGCGCTCAAAAAAAAAGTGGGTCACGTGTATTATGCGGCTCCGAGCGTCTGTGTGTCTCTACATGCTAGCGGAGGCGGATGCCAAAGAGGTGCTCGAGCTGCTCGCAGCTTTCATAGACCTCAGACCTGATCTTTTCTAGTTTGTCCTTGTTTGCCTGATGTGAGTGCAATATACGTACGCCAAATCCAAAAAATCCCTGTGCATCAAGCATGCGGCGCCGCTTGTATTCCTGTGCACTGTCACACTGCCTGTACAGTTCCTTCATCCATGCCTCCTCGACGCGACGCTCAAAGGCACGCAGCTCAGATGAGCTCTTATCACTTGAAAAGCGTTGAACACTTCCACCGTGCCGCGTCGCCTTGGTCGTCGCAGTGACATACGGGTGCTTGGCGAACGCAACAGGATCGACAAAGTACGAGATGCCATGGTCCAAGGTCGTGCGTTGCGCACGGTGCAAGGCCGTTGGGCGCCACCGGAAGTCAGGGTCAGAAACCGTGAACAAATTAGGCAGGTATGACAGCATCGTGCAGAAAAGGAGAATGAGAAGGGGCAAGACTTGGAACCACATCGCCGTTTGGCTCGCATTTTGTGCGCTTTGTTGTCCTGCCTGCCGCGTCCGCGTACCAGGGCGGTAGTAGTGCGTCCGCATACCAGGTCCTCCGAACGTGAATACGGGCGTTGTGCCAAAGGGTCCGCCGCCCATACCGCCACCGAAAAACATGTTGAAGAGGTCTTCCGGGTCCATCTCGGCCCCTGGGCGCATGCGCGTGCTTTGAAACTGTGCAAAAGGGTGCGCCGACGCACTCGAAGATGCCGCACCAAAGCGGCTCTCGGGGTCTCCGCCAAATTTGTCGTACATCGATCGCTTGTCTTTGTCTGATAGCACGGTAAAGGCCTTGCTAACGAGCTTAAACGCTTCGTCTGCGCCGGGCGCACGATTCTTGTCTGGATGAAGTTGCAGAGCAAGCTAAAGTCAGCAGCTTATACACACCTTTTTGTAAGACTTTTTGACCTCTGTATCCGTCGCTGTCTTTTGCACATTGAGCACGGCATAAAAGTCGCCGCCTGCCCGCTTCACACGACGCACAACCTCGACCTGCTGTTCGGTATATTCACTTCGCGGACCTTCTGCATCAGTCTTTCGCGTCTCTGTTTTGGTAGCCATGTATACTGTTTCTTTGGGCGCCGAAGACGCGCCCGAGTCAGCAGACGGTGTGCCCTGTGTGCCTTTTTCCTTGAGCCGCGTAAAGAGAGCCATGGCCTCTGGCGTCGAGTATATGGCCACACTCTTGCGGGCCCATTTCAGTGCCGCCTCTATATTGCCATTCTCGTCGTGCTTCCGAGCGAGATCGAGCGCTTTACGCGCCTCGTCGGCATCCATCTACCACACACAGGGGGATGGGGGCAAGACGATGACGTTGTCGGGTGTTGGGAAATAAGGGGTACCTCCACTTGAAGGAACTACCTACGACGCCCTAAGCATGACGTGAACCTACATGACCATGTTGAGGAGCGACTGCGACATTTCGACACCGACAAACACAGCAGCGTTTGCGGGGAATGCACGAGCCATAGCGGGACCAAAGCCCTTGAAAAGCGCGCCGACACCGTCAGCAGCGACTGTCTTGCGAGCACAGTCCATAAAGCTCTTGTAGGTGCCCTCTGGAGCACCCTGGTAGCGCGACTTGACCACATCAGGAGGGATTGCCAGAGCCCAGTTCGCCATACCGGCAAGACCACCGGCCGTGATCGTTGTCATGATGTTAAGGTCGTTGGGGTCTGAGCCTGCAGGCGTCAACGAACGCTTGGCGACCTCGTATGCAGCGAAGTATGCAGCACTGCCAGGGCCGTCACGGGCAAGCGTACCGCCCGTTCCCTTGAAGATGGAGCGCATTCCACCCTCTTTGTATAGCTGGCGCACAACGTCGACAGGGCCGCTGTACTTGGGGCCCGACTCGGACTGGCCCTGAAGCTGGAGCAGGACCTTGATGCGCTCAGCGGGACCGGCCACGAGCGTGGTTGGAATAGCACTGAAGAAACCAGCGATGGAGAGCTCCGTCAGGTTCAGCGTTTGATCGGCGCGATTAGGGGTCGCTGCGTACACGAGCTTTTTGCCGAGGTCATAAGAGAAGAACGAGAGAGCAAAAATGGGCGTAACACCAATCAGAGGCGGGCCCATACCACGGTAAAGCCCACGGAGACCATCCGCACGAATGGTCTTGCTCGTCACATCCAGTGCACCAGAGTAGGTGCCCGGCGGCGCAGTCTGCAAACGCGTCTTGATCAGATCAAAGGGATGACCGACCAGCACGGCACAGATGCCACCAAAGCCACCTGAGACGAACGACTTGACCGAGGAGGCAAGGCTTGAGCTCTGCTGCTGCAATTCGATGTTCTCCGGGGCAAGATCGTCCGCCATGTTGTGGAGAGACGCTAGAAACGCCGTCCACGCGCCCAGCGTTTCTATGTTCAGCCGGACCGGTTGTTTGCATGTTCTCACGTGGTGCCATGTGGTGGAGAAAAGGACCCACCGTGCGCGTCTCAGTTTCCCTGCGTGGCTCATGGGCGATACGTTTGCGGAGCTGCCAGAGTTCTTCGAGACAGAGCTCGCAGAGAGTATCCGGTCGCGTACAGAAACGCTTTCGTCGTTCCGTGAGTTAGGACCACCCGATCTGTGCCATGTGCTCAAGTCCAATGGACGCAAAGACGTGGGAACGTACCACTTAGTATCAGGCGTCGACGCCTCATCTTCTGCCACGCTTGCGACTTACATCACGAGCCTGTCGTATGAAATTGAGCAGGGATCCGCTTGGCTTGGTAGTAAGGCATCTTTCCGCATAAAAGGCGGCGTATTTTGCTGCTACAATGCATTTTCGCGCTTGGACCTGCGGGTCGAAGTGTGCATTCCAGGCAGTGTACAGACATATACAGTGAATGCACGCGGCGAGCGCGGGAATGCGACACCAGAAATCTGGCAGGAGACATACTTGTCAGCAGCACTGCGCGCCATCTTGTACGCTGACCACCCGACGTACGCGCTTCTTGGATATCGCAAACTTGATCTGTTCCCTACGCCTGACCACGAAATGCGCTTCGTCATGGCAGCTGAAAACTTATTCTTCAAGGGTTGGCAGCTGGGCAGCGATCCGGAAATCCAGGTCGCTACAATCGTGTACAACCATCTGTCGGCAGGCATCCTCCGGTACTTTGGTGGACTGTCGCGCTACGAACACGCCGTAAATCTGTTCGAGAAGTTGTGGTCTCGAGAGCCTGAGGTTGCCGCGCTTGTGGCACGCTCGTACCTCTACATTAATGAAGAAATCAAGGCCGTTCAGATCATGCACCAGGCCCTGCAGCTGAACCCACACAACTTTGCCGTGCTACATGTCCAAATCGACTTTTTATGCGCCAAGGGCCAGGTACAGTGGGCGGTGGAACTGGCTAAACAGGCGGTACGGTGTGCGCCAAGTGAGTATGTGACGTGGGCGAAGCTTGCGGAGTGTCACATCAAAGCGGGCAACTGGGCTGAGGCGCTCCTAACCCTCAACTCATGCCCGATGTTTACATACGCCGAGCCCGACTTGCACCGCATTCCACCCGCATCTCGGACACATCTGCCAATCCCACGACTTGCGCTGCAAAGCAAGCTACTAGAGGAAGATCCGACGTCCACTGCCGATGCCGACCCTGCGCTCTTACGTCTACCAGCCCCTGCTTTGCGCGGCACATTTGCTAGTGCCTATGCCATTCTCACAAAGCTTGTTCATGCTTTGGGCTGGGACGACTTGCTTAAATATCGCTCGCAGGTATTTGTCATGGAAGAGGAGTATCGCAATCCACAACCCAAAGAGCAGGCGGATCAGCCAGGGAAGTCAAATGAGCGCGGCGATCACTGGCTTACCTTCACGGATAAGAGACTGTGTGAGCGCTGGCTCGATAATCTGTTCATGGTGCTGTATGAGGACCTGCGAATTTACACCATCTGGCGCGCCGAGCAAGGTCATTACGATGCACAGTCGTTACCATACGAGCGCACCGGCAATGATTGGGAAATTCTAGGCGAGCTAGCCCTCCGTCTGCATCACCCCACAGAAGCATACGATGCGTTCGTGCATTGCATTCAGGCCAAGTTCAGCGCTAAGGCGTACATGTACCTACTAGAGCACTTTACCGAGACGCTAGACGTCGAAAAGGCACTGTCGGCGGCTATGCATCTCGCAGCATATCAACACCGCTGGTACGGTGATCACGTCTACCCTAGCAAAGTCGGCCAATGCATCTTCCACCTTATAAGAGCCGAGGGACTGGGCAAGGTTTCCAACACACTGATATCCATGAAACCACGTCCTGCTACACTCCACATCATGCAACGGTATTTTGCCTATGCGCAAGAGTTCCGTTTAGTCGGCTCCGATGCATAGGCGCACCATACGTAGCGTCGAGAAATTGCAAGCCGTTATCGGAAAAGTTTCCGAAAAGCTAGGAAAGTATTGCAGCAACACCTCCACTCACTTGACTTTCCTGGCTATATTATTTGTCCATTGTCGGTGCTGTGCCGATTTAAGCGCTGAAAAGTGCGCATTCATATTTAAGGCATCGCCGCAACGCTAGCTTTTCAACTAGTGCCAATAGACTTTGCTGAGACACGCTGCGGTGCTACTGACACTGTGAGAACATGTCAGCCACTCCCGCACATGAACAGCCAAAAGAACCGGAAGTACGTGCAACAGCGTCCCAGGTACAAAACGAGCCAAACATTGATGTATGGCCGTCAGGAGCATCGCAGCCGGTGTCGGAGCAAGACTCGAGTATTGGTGATGATGTAAAAGAACGCCAAAACATGTATATACCCTCTACACAGGCACTCGAGTCTGATTCTGAGGCACAAAATGGTCGGCCGTCCGTCGTATTTGAGAAGCTGCCCAAGGTTTCTAGGCCACCGCGCACGGCATCTTCATCGGACCAGGCATGGAAGACACTCACGAGCGTTCCAAACCGCAATGCCCAGGATTCCATGCCTGAACGTACGGGCCACGGCCGGCGTGCCTCTGTATTATCTATGAAGACGGAGGGGGGCGTGGATAAACCCCGTCGCCTTTCCTACAGTAGCTACAACGACGAACCAAACACAGATAACAGTGACGTTATTATCGGACAAGGCACGACGGACCTCGAGACTGGTGCTCGAGTACCCCATGAAGTCAAAGATACTAGCTCGATGGAGGATAAAGAGGCTGATACAATCATTGTCGAGTGGGACGGTGACGACAGAGAGCTCGGTACGACATGGCCGCTCACATATCGTGCATATGTGGCAATTCTTGTCGGAGCATTATCGATTGCATCAACGATGACATCATCGCTGCCAGCTAACTTGATGCCGAAAACGGCGGCGCACTTTGGCGTGTCGGAAGAAGTCATCAAACTTTCCACGTTTATTTTCCTTGGTGGATATTGCTTCGGACCTCTTCTTTGGGCTCCATACTCTGAGCTGTATGGCGTCAGATGGCCCTTTATTTTCTCTATGGCTGGCCTCACGATTTTTAACATGGCATGTGCATTGGCGCCCAATATTGGTGGGCTCATAATTTTCCGTTTCTTAGCAGGCGTATTCGCGTCATGTCCACTAGTTGTCGGTGGTGGCGCTATGGCGAATATTTGGCCCAAAGAATACCTAGGTTTGGGAATGTGTGTGTTTTCTATGTCACTCATGGCTGGCCCCGCATGTGGTCCCGTCATTGGTGGATACGTGGCCGTAATTAAGTCGGCTACTTGGCGTTGGGGCTTTTGGGCCTGTACGATTCTATCAGGATTTCTCACGCTTCTTACGTTCTTGACTCTGAAGGAAACCAACCAGGTCATCACTTTGAAGAAAAAGGCTAAACGTTTGCGCAAGGAGACAGGTGACAATCGATACAAGGCTCCTGTTGAGCTCCGTACGATTGACCTCCGCGAGCTGGCGACCCGTTGGTTTATTTTGCCCATTCTCATGTTTGTGTATGAGCCCATGTTACAGGCTATCACCATGTATATGTCCTTCGTGTACGGTGTGCTGTACCTCTTTTTTGAAGCATTTCCAATTGTGTTTGGCGCCCATGGCCTCAACAATCTCCAAACTGGTCTCACCTTCTTGGGCTTCCTGCTTGGATGTATTATTGGCGGCCTCTTTTACATTTTTGTTGAAAATCCGCGGTATGTGAAACAGATGAAGGCAAATCCACAAGGAGCGCCTCCGCCTGAAGAACGTCTGATGGTTTGTATGTATGGTGCACCTATTCTTGTCGTTTCTCTGTTTTGGTTTGGTTGGACGTCGTACCCTTGGATTTCTATTTGGTCACCCATTGCAGCGACTTGTTTTTATGGCATAGCCATGTTCTTTGTTTATGTACGTGTGCTATGTTGACTGACGCATTAGTTCGCACTCATGACATTCATTGCTGATGCATACCGAGCCCAAACAGCCTGTGCACTCTCAGCAAACACAATTGTCCGTTCTACATTTGGTCTTGGATTTCCCTTGGTACGTGGACTCACAAAGGTCGGTTGATACTAACGTGTTAGTTTGCATCTCAAATGTTTGTTAAACTGAACCCTCGGTGGGCGTCCACTGTACTGGCATTTATTGCCGTTGTTTTATTCCCGATTCCTTTCGCGTTGTACAAGTACGGCCCTTGGCTGCGCTCTAAGGCAAAGTATGCATTCGGAGAAGACTAGATATATTTGAAGCGTTTACGATCGAAGAACGCACGTGTTGCATAACTTTCTCCGGCGTTGTCAAATGTAGTGGGATATTTAGTCAGCCCGTATACCAAGTTGAGTTAAGAAGAGATAAGGTGTCAAAGAAGGTACGCTGCTTTATGATTGGAGAGATTCTCATCTGGTTCCTTGCCAAGCTTCGGGAAGCCTAACTGATAATTTACTCAAGTCCCTACAGGAAACGACCGATGCGCATGTGCACATTCAAGCATTTATTCTCAAATGTGATTCGCTGATAGCAAAATAGTTAAGGGCTAGAACAAATTATTGTGCGATGTAATGCAGGAAGCCGAAGAAATACAAGCGAGGTACGCTGCATCAGGGTCACTCACTACATGAGCTGCTCCGAAACCTTCCAGCCGTACCATCATGTCTTCGCCATATGACGGTGCAGCGATAGATCGTCGTAAATGGACGCCGGAGGAAGACGCTCTTCTAACGATGGCTATGAAAAACTTGCAGGATGTCAACGAGACCCGTTGGACCGAAGTCGCTGCGAGCGTGCCTGGGCGGTCTGCCAAAGCATGTCGAAAGCGTTGGGTAAATGGCCTCAACGAGCGTCTAAAGAAAGGAACATGGACAACTGAAGAAGACAATCGTCTTCGTGAAGCCATTATGCATCTGGACAGTGACTGGGCTAGGATTGCAGAGTTTGTTGGCAATCGTTCTGGTGATCAATGCAGCAAGCGATGGCGCGAAGTCCTAGACCCAACAATCAACAAAGCTCCTTGGACAGCAGAAGAGGACCGGCTGCTGGTAGAGTTTTATCATAAACATGGGTCCTGCTGGCAGGTTATTTCAACATATCTCAATAATCGTCGTGCTTTGCAATGCCGGAATCGATGTTGCAAGCTACTGGGGCTGCATGCTCATCCTAGAAAAAAGGGAACTTGCGGCAATAAACAAAGCCCCACTGCTCGGTCATTTTCCGCGTCTCCTAGTATGATCCTGACACAAAATTCTGTACCAGTTCCATCCAGTCTCGAGGTGATGGACATCAAAGACACGCGTAAGCTTGAAAGTGATGGCTTATTCGAAATAAACAGTCATGTCCCACCAACAATTTCTAATACGAATGCCACAGCTTATGCACCCAAAGGCGTCAATATGCTTGATACTAATGGTCAAACGGATTCATGTACGCCTAGTATTAGCGTCAATGGCGATATTCACAACAACGATGACCATGTAACAATAACTTACAACGATGTACATACGATGGGTTTTCTCGATGCTTGGAGCAAGGTTCAAGGTTATAGCTCCGCTGAACGTAAAGGTTTACCAGCTGCGCTTAATCTGAGTGAGGACAACACCTTCTATCCGCCAACAACATCGCCAACGGACTCGATATATTCATACCTTGATTCGACCACCTCGTTGCCATCAAGTACATTGACAACTCCTTGCGCAACAAATCTTGGTGATGGATTCTTATTAGACTCAGATTTTGGCTTTCACTCGATGGCTCAGCATGCTATAACTGAATCTAATGCGAAAGACACCCTCGACAATACATGGCTACAAGATCCATTTGTGTCTTTGTCAGGGATTAGTTTTCCGAACGATTGAGTGTCTCGAGTAGCGACCGTATTCAATTACCAATGTAGCAAATAATATCATCGACAACACTAAGCGCATAGAGTTTTTCTTTCAAATGCGAATATCGAAATAAAATAAAACTATAAATCATTTTCAATACATTCTGTTTAAAAAATATGTGTGCTTGATGGAAACTTATTTTCAAAATGTGAAATAATAAACATTTTGTTATTTATTGATTGCTATCTAATAATAAATTTAAAATGATAAAATATTAATACAGATATTGTCATTGTGTAAAGTGCCAAAGTTCAATAAAATTATATATTTAATTATTATGAAAAACCTGTCTCTTATACACATCTCCGAGCCC
>OJLM01000042.1_pt1 | contig 46504 bp, 72 predicted proteins | sample 1596821 | NCBI WGS metagenome assembly OJLM01 (sample SAMEA3904686, study PRJEB24821) | metagenome | biome: Builtin; feature: hospital; material: surface | place: USA | collected 2013-06-07
ACTTAGCTATATTAATACCTGTTTTCGTAAGTTCTGGATCGTCATATACTAAGTCGTTTAATATCATCATTTGATAAATACTTCTAGGGACAAGTTCTAAATTTTCTATTCTAAAGTCTCTGTTATCATTATTTAAAAATATGACTAAGTGTTCTTCAGGTACGGTTCCTTTATACTTTTCCCATAAATAAATATGGTACTTCTTCCAATTCCTTTTATAATTATGATGATCATTTGCTATTTTTATTATCACACCACCGTCTCCGTCTATAGCTTTGTCTCCTATTTTATATTCTCCCGGTGGTATATTCCCTTTTTTAAATCTTCCGGGGTGGTTATCGAATTTTAAATTATGATTATACACTTGTGTACGTACTGACATATCACTGTTATTAGTGTTGAAATGATCGTTGAACTTTTTTGTTATCTCTTTTGTGTTACTACCTTTTGCATGTTTTTTAAAAAGTCAATGTGTTTCTTTTCCCAATTAAACGATGTTCTCTTAGGCTTTTTAGATTTTATAAATGTTTCAGCTTCTTTTATACCTTTAATCGTTTCTTTAGGATCATTAGAAAATAGTTTCTTACTAATCATAACTCTATAGACATGACGAGTTGTTAAACGAAGGTTTTCTATACGACAATCTCTCTTGTTATCATTAAGAAAAATTACCTTATATTTTTCAGGTATCGTTTTACCATTCTCTTTTTCCCAAATATATTCATGATACTTTTTCCAATTTTTATCGCCGTTATATTTTATGTTTTTTATTTTTATTTCTAAATATCCATTCAAACCCTTTCTTATCGTTCCTATAGGTTTATTGTTCACATTCCTTTCACTTTCGTTTTTATAACTTCCGTTTAACCCTTTTAGATACCTTATTTTCTTACTTACTGCACTAACACTTAAATCAGTTCCAAATTTATCGTTAAACATTTTCGTCACATCTTTTGCTTTGTTTTGCTTGTATATAGAATTAACAAAGTCAATGTGCTTTTGTTTCCATGTCAAACGTGTCATCTCTTTTTATCCTCTAACATTTCAGGCAGTTGGTTTTCATTGTCTATTCTTTGATCCTTAAACTTATGCGCTTGTAAAATAAGGTTGCCGTTACTCACAACATTTCTAGCTATGTCTGATATAGCCCTAGAACGTTCAAGCTCTTCTTTCAACTCATCTCCTGCTAGTTCTTCATCTCCTAATCTTTCGAGTTGCGCGAATAAGTGGTTGTTCAAATCGTTTAATGTGTTTTTAGTCATTTGTTTATCCTCCAATAATTTAATTTTTTATTTCTCTTAATGTTTCTAAAATCTCATCAAAACTTTGTATTCCTCTACCTTCAGTGACTTCTAATATCACACCATATACATATTGGTTTATACTAAATTCAAATCTGTCGCTCTCTGTCGGTATATGTCCGTTGCCCTGTCTTATGTCTGTACATTGAACAAATACTAAAGGCGGTTTAAAACTTTCTCTTTTCATTTCTCTTAATATAGCTTGTACATAACCTAGTTCGGTTAGTGTTCCCTGTGCATGAGGTAGATAATCAAATACAAGAATGTGACTTTCTGAAATACCTCTGGTGTCATTCTCGACTATTCTTTCAGCTAAATTATCCTGTTTTGCATTCTTTTTATCGTTAATACTTTTATCATCAGAAGGGTTGTAAACCTTAAACCCTAATTCTTCTATTCTTTCTTTTTCATATGTTCTCCTAAGTTGTTGTCCTTCGCTTAACATATCTCCTGCTAAATAAACCTGCATTATTCAATACCTCTTTCTTTCTCTATTCTTTTGATATTTCTATCAGCATATTCTCTCAATTTCTTTTGCTCTTGCAGTTCATCATCTTTTCTACCTGTTCTTAAGGCATATCGCATTTGTGTAAATTTCATTGCACCTCTAAATTCTTCTTCTGTAAATTGTTGTCTGCAAAACTCTATTAAATCAATATCTCCATTACCATTATAGTGACTTGGATTAGATATAATGTCGTAATTCTCATTGCCTTCGTATGCTTCTATTTTTTTATTTGATACAATCATTTGTTTATCCTCCTAAATTTTAACGATGTCATAATCGCTATTTATATAAACTGTTTCTGTATCTACTTTTAGTTCTAAATACATATCCCCTTCGAAATTGTAATGTAATGCTACAACTTTTCCCGGAAAATAATTCGTGCCTTTAGGATATTTAAAAATTATGTCATCGTCAGGCTCTAGTAAGTTCAATTCCAACGATAACACCTCCTTAAATTCTTTCTACCTCTACATCTTCGATTTCCATTTTAGGATCTTCTATAACCTCGCTGAATACGTCGTTGTCTATTCTTTCTCTCCAGTAGTCGTCCTCTTTTTCCTCTTCTTTTTCTATGTTTTTGACTATAGACGAACGTTTGACTCTCATCTTTAAAGTTACCTCGTAATCGAAGTTGATTTCTTTATCCATATTTAACCTCCTATAAAAAATCAAATATGTCTGACTGATCTTTGATCTCTGACAATTCGTAGAGATTATTGTTGTGTTTGAAATTATTATATTGTTTTTTATTCATGACTTTTTCAGTCACTTCATGATTCCAATATCTATCGCTAGCTAAGTTGTAAATATAATAGTTATCGTTTGCGATACTCACGCCGAAAACTTTCTCCTCATCTGATGTATATAAGTAATAATTGATATGCTTAAGTTTATTCTTGATTAATGTGTATTGATTTTTGCTAAATATAACTTTTTTAATGTCTTTAGGATCTACTGCAATGATAAAATCATTATCTGTTTCTACAGTAAAATTAATGTTTCCGGTATCTGAATTTTCGGTAATATACATTATTTCGCCCATAACAAGTTTATCTTGCATTTTAAATTTGATATATTGACCTGTTTCGAACATCATTACACCTCTTCGATTTCTAAGTTGTGAACTTGAGCAAAATTAAGAATTTGATCTTTGGTGTACTTTTCTCTGATGTCTTGAAATTCAGTTCCATAAATACCACTAAAATAATATCTATCTCCACAACCTCTGCAATATTCTACAGATATTTTTCGTTGTTTATTCGTTTGATCTACTAAGTAAAATTCATCACTTAATCTAACCATACACTTACTCTCCTTTCCACAATTCATTTACTATCTTTTTGTAAACTCTCAATCTTACTCCGTCGATGTTACTTTGACCTTTGAATATCGCGTAAACTGTATTGTATGGCAAATCAACTCGTTTGCTTAATTCTCTAATGCTCAAACCTTTTTCTTTCAAACGGTTTCGCATTTCCTCTTCATCGTAAAAGTACATTTGTTCACCTCTTTCTATCGTTTACAATATACATTGTAACATTTACAACAAATATTGTAAACTAAAATAATAATAAAACGGGAATTAATTTTCCCGCTTTACTTTGTATATTTTACCGTTCTTACTTTCGACGATGTTTATACCTTTAGAAAACATTCTACATACATAGTTTTGCTTTTGTCCTAAGTATTCGCTTGTTTTCCTTTGGCTAATAAACTTTATCTCTTTTCCCGTTTCGATATTCACTAATATTATATTTTTGCAGTTCTTGTTCAAACCCTTTTCGAAAGCATGAGATATATTATCTCTACACGTACACCACTCTAAATTGTCTACATGGTTATTAAATTTGTCCCCGTCTATGTGATTGATCTGCAAATCTTCTCCGGTTGTATTAGGTTTAAATGTTTCAGCGACAAGTCTGTGTATTGACCGTCTTTTTCGTTTCCCTTTGTGAGTTAGATTTACTCTTAAATACTCGTTGTCTGTACTTTTAATACTTAACATTCTGGGCTCTTTAAAGTAATGACTTATTATTTTCCCGTATTGGTTTATATAGTATTTTCCTTCATAACCTTCAATCGGTTTCCATTCAATCATTTTAGATCTCCTGTTAATTCATTTTATATTTTATAAAATAATATTTTTATTTAAAAAGGTAAATCATCATCACTCACATCAATTGGACCGTTAGCATTTGCGAATGGATTATCTCCCATAGGTGTTTGTTTGTTTTGCTGTGCTTGTCCTGTTTGTTGGTATCCGTTATTTTGTTGGTTGTTCTGTTGATTGTTGTTTCCTTTAGGCTCTAAAAATTGAACGTTATCTGCTACAACCTCTGTAACGAATACACGTCGTCCTTCTTGGTTTTCGTAACTACGAGATTGTAAGCGGCCGTCTACACCTGCCAAACTTCCTTTGCTTAAATAGTTGTTTACATTGACTGCTTGTTTATTAAAAGTTACAACGTTTATGAAATCTGCTTCACGTTCTCCCTGTGCATTTGTAAAATTTCTGTTGATCGCTAAAGTAAATGTCGTTACTTCTACACCACTTTGCGTTGTTCTAAATTCCGGATCTTTCGTCAATCTTCCTACTAATACTACTCTGTTCAACATATTAAGTCCTCCTATGCCTTTATTTTTAATTCTAAGGCGTCATTTTCGTTTATTTTTTACTTTTCGGATATATTAATCATCAAAACAATAAATCGTCTGTATCGTCCTCTAAATAGCCTTTTCGTTTTAACCATTTATTTATTTTATCATAATCAATATTATCCAATACTTTTTTTAAATTTTCTTCGTTCAAAATATCAAAAATAATTAAATCTCCACGTTCTAACAATTCATTTATGCTTCTACCTAATGCGATAAGATGAATTGCTAGAACGGGATCTTGTGTTTCTTTATATAGTTTTTTAATTGCTGCTTTCTCATCGTCAATAGTTTTAAACATTTTAAATAACCTTACTTGTATATTTTTGTGTGAATTTATGGAAATTGAGCAATACTGTGCCTACTGATCCATCTCTGTTTTTGGCTACATTCAGTTCTATTTCAGATATTCCTGTCGTATCATCTTGCAATGTTGTGTCGTAATAATCCTCTCTGTAAAGAAACATAACCATATTTGAGTCTTGCTCAATACCGCCCGACTCTTTTAGATCAGATAGCGTAGGTCTTTTATCTTGCCTACTTTCTACGCCTCTACTTAATTGTGACAATGCTACAATCACACAATTATTCTCTTTTGCAATGAGTTTTAAGTTTCTGCTTATCTCGTCAATTTCTAATCGTCTATCCTTTTTGCTACCCTCAACTTTGATTAGTTGCAAGTAGTCTATGAATATAACTTGAGGCTTGTCGTGCTTTTCTTTTGCTACACGTCTTATATCATTCATAGTGACGTACCCACTATCTATAATTTGAAAACCGCTACTTTCTAAATTGCTTAGTCTATCAATAGCACTCATTACTTGAGTTACTTCTTTATCACTCAAGTCATTTTTAAAATCTATTTTATTACCTGATACACCTGACGTGCTAGAAACAAGTCTGCTAAGTATTTTTTGATCCGTTGTTTCTAAACTAAAGAAAGACACCGGATAACCATTCCTAGCTATATTATACATCATGTTTAACGCGATAGCTGTTTTACCAGCACCCGGTCTAGCGCCTATGACAATAAGTTGTGTTGGCTCGAAGCCGTATATTTGCGCGTCTACATTCGACAATCCTGTTTTGATGAATTGTTTCGGTTTGTCGTCCAAGAAATCATCAACAAAAGTTAAAAGTTGTTTACTTAACTTATTATCTTCGTTCATAGATATGTTATTGACGCTCTCTATTTCGGATTGCATGTTTTCTCTTTCTTGTTTAGTCATAGGTGTTTTAATATATTCTCTCGTTATTTCTTGAACACGTCGGCTTTTGTATTGTTCTAATAAATCTTGTTGATCGTTTTTAAACATCACTCGAGTTACTTCGTCGGTGTTATATAAAGCTCCCAACATATCCGTACTCATGAAAGAATGATCTGACCTAGATTTTTGATAAATTTCTTGTATATTGACTTCTCCACGTTCTAAGATAAATCTTAAAACATTAGCAGCTGATTGATCTTGAAACATTTCAGGCGATATTTTTAAGTCGTCAATCAAACTGCTGTCTTGTATAAGATTAGCTAATATACTCTGTTCAGTATTCAAGCTATATACGTTGTTCTTCATCTGCTTCAACCTCTTTTTGTAATTTATCTCTTAACATTTCAAACTTCTTTATAACTTGTGCATATTGTTTATCGTTTTTCTTTTTATAAGCATGTGTTTTTGTTTCATCATAGTTTTTATAAAAATCATTCTTTTTAACTGGTTTGATAACTATTTCAGATATTCTAGGTTTGAAGCGGCTACCGTCTACAGCTCGTCTTTTGATATTTTTTACTGTTTCTTCGTAGTCGCCTTTTTGCATTAGTATATCTAGCCAAGCATTACCTTTGTTTTCGTCAAAGTCAATCTCAAATAAGTCGCTTACTAACTTTAGTATTTTAAGACCTTCTTTTCTAGTCATACTCATTAGGCGTCCCCTCCGAATGTGTTAAGTTCGTCATCTATCCAGCTAGTGTTATTCTTCTTTTGTTTACCGCTTATTTTTTCTTTAGCTTGTTCTACTGTACTAATACCCTCATCTGCCCAGTTATTAATAATTTTAACTAGGTAATTTAAATTGTTTGTCTTGTTCTTAGCATAGTCAATAGCTAAAGATATTATGTCAGTAGCATTTTCCCCGATCTTCTCTATCTCTGGTATTAAACTTTCTAGTTTGATTGGCGTTACTTGATTAGTATATTCATTTTGTAACAGTATAAATACTTCTGATACTGGTATGCTTTCTTTTTTTTCATCTTCACTGTTACTCTTAACATTCTTGTTCTCTTTATCTAAATTCTTATCTCTTTTCTCTAACTCTTTATCTAACTCTATCTCTTTCTCTGTGTAACGTTTGAGTAACGGTTCAGTAACTTCAGGTAACTCGCCGGTAACATTGTTACCACCCTCATTTATTTGCTCGTTTTTTCTTCTTTTAGCTCTTAGACGACGCATACTTTCTGCTTTTTTGGTTTCTGATCCAATCATTTCGTTTATTTGTGTTAAATATATCTCGCCACTTTCCATTTTTTTAACTATGCCAATTTCTGTGAATAAGTCCATTGCACTTCTAACAGTGTCGAAGTCGCAATTGGTTAATCGAGAAAGTGCTTCAAGATCGTAAGGAATAAGTTTTTCTCCAATATATCTAATTAAATAACCTTCATTTTTTAAAGATTTAAGCAATAATTTTAAATAAAAGTTTACGTACTTCACACCGTTTTTTTGACTTTCTATAAATTCTATTGTTTCATCTTCGAAAAAATCTTCTTTCAATTTCAACCAATAATATCTTTTGTTACTCATAATTTTATCTCCTTTATTTAACTATTTCGTACGCATTTAAAATACTTCCTCTATTGCCTAACTGCTTATGAACTTTAATATATCCAAACTCTCTTAAAATCTTTATTGACGATTTCACAGTGTTTACGTTTATAAATAATTCGTCAGCGATATGTTGCAATGGTATAGGTACTAGATCTCCTCCATTGCTTAATAATTTCAAATACATATAAACGATTTTATTATTACCGTTCATTCTGCTTTCTGTTATTAAATCTTTATTCACTGTTATTTGATTACTCATAATCATTCCTCCTTAAAAACCTAAAATAATTTTAACATTTACAACATAAAATGTAAACTATCGAATATAAAAAGTGCCGAAGCACTCATTTAATAAGATCGTCATAAACCTTTGATAACTCTTCGCAAGTTTTAAATCTTAAATTATCTATTTCGTATTTACCTGTTCTTAGGCTGCTTACTGTATTTTGCGATACAGTTTTACAATGCTTTTCGATTGCGTATCCTGATAAATCAGAATTGATTACTGCTTCTATTTTCTCTCTCATAATTAATTCTCCTCGTATTTTTGTCCTTTCAACATTTTATTTAATCGCTCATCAACTTTGATCCAAGACTTATCTAAAGCGTATTTTTTATCAAACGTTCTTATACCTATGTTGTGTTGTAAGCGATGGTGTTTATGGCACAAAGCTAATACTTCGTAACCGTAATGATCCATTTTGTTTCTGTTCATACCTCTACCGATGTGATAGTGATGTGCAAGTTGTGCATTCTCTTCGCCACATATAACGCACTTACGATTAATTGTTGCATAGTATAAATAGGCTTTATCTTCTTTGAGTAAGTCTGATGTGTCATAAGTGATAGGTATATTATTTCTAAATATGAACGCTAATATAAACTCTATAAACTCTCGTGCGTCTGTCATGCTGCAGTTAGATAAACTAAATTCATCTATGTTTTTATAAGCCATAAACTCTAATGTTAATCTGTGTCGACGATACTCTACTGGATCGCCTGTGTGTTCTTCAATATCGCCTAGCAATGCAAATATTAGTTTACGTTGTTTATGTGATATGTCGTCAGGATCAATAAACTTTAATTCCGCTTCTGTTCCTAAGCCACGTGTTAACATTTCTAAATTTTTGAATGGTATCTTCACGTTATCTATTTGAATGTTATAAGTTCCGTCTCCGTTACCTTTGTATTTGTAAACTTCAGTCATATAATTACCTCATATGCCTTTATTTTTAAAAATTTGGGGGTATTTTAAAGCGTAAATGTAAAAAAGGATAAATTATACCTATTTTTATAAACGCCCCTAAATACCCCCTTAAAATTGATTATTTGTTTTTATACTTTTCTATATTTTTATCTATCAATTGAACAATATTAATTAACTGTTCATTTGTTGCTTTCGATAAATCAGTAGCACCCACTTTATTTACATATCCATTTAGTATCTTTTCTTGTGTTATAGGGTTGTTTCCGTCTGCTTCATCTTGAGAGTTTATGACGTCTGCTAAGTCTGTTGCTTTTTGTTGTGCTAGTAATAACTTTCCTTTGTCTTGCACTGGCAGTTTGTTATCATTCGTTCTTGTTGCTTGAGGTTGTTGTCTTTGTTGGTTGTTGCGTTGTTGATAATTATTCTGCTTGTTATTTCCACTTGCTTCGTTTGCGTCGTCGTCTACATCGCTTGTAATTCCGAAAACCGCTGATAAAGCATAACGTTTTAAATAACTTATTGTACTACCTGCACCCTGAGGCGTTAATTTCTCTGGTTTCATATAAACGGCGTCATATTCAATAAATTCGCCACTTGAATGTAATAATAATGTTGCAACTCCTACGTTGCCATTATTATCATTTAAAGCCCACTGCGTAAACGACAATCCATGTTTAGGCGCTGTTTCGTCGATAGCTTCTACGACGTTCTCCAACGGAACGTACTTACTTTTGAAGAATGGGTTGTTAGCGTCTTTCATCGGTTGTTTAACTTCTTTTCTAAATTCTGATAATGCTTTACTTATTTCTACAATACTCTCTGATTTTTTCATTTTGTAATCCTCCTATTATCTTACTCTTAATGATTGAGTTTGTTTTATAGTTGCTCCGTTTATTTCTTGACCTTCTTTCAGATCGTTTAACAATGCTTTTTTATCTAATTTAGGTTCTTGTTCTACAAAATACTTTTTAGGTATTTTAGATGTGTCTATGTTGTCTAATGACGGTGCATTGTTTTGTATACCATAACTGAATAATGGCGTTTTAAATGCTAATTTATTTGTTTGTTCCATTGCTAATTGTAAATCTTCTTTCATACGTTTTATGCCATTTTCGTTTGTTTTCTTTCTTGCTTGAAGCCTTTTAATTTCTTTGTCTAATGCTTCGTTATCGCCTTCTAAATTCTTAATAATTCTCATGTAACCATCTGCTTTATCTTCTATGCTGTCATTGATTGATTGTAGTGTATCTAAATATACTTGATCATCTGCTCCATTGGTAATGGCTTCTAATACTTGTTTGTAGCTTTCTGTTAATTCATAAATGTTACTCATTTTAAAACTCCTTATATCCGTTCGTTATAATTTCATAAATTCTATTTACTTTCTTTTCTTTAACATCTTCACTTTCTAAAGATGTAATTCTGACGTTATCTCTTATAAATGTTAAATCGTCGTTATAAGTTGTAAAATTGAAAGCTGTCACGCCATTTTCGTATATAGCGTTATAGTCTGTCGTAAAATAAAAATCTGTTTCGTGTTCCTCTATAATATCTAAAATATATTTAACTGTTTCTAACATTTTTTATCCTCCTTATCGAATACATAACTTACAAAAAATAAATAAAACGCTGCACTAATAAAAATTGATAACCCTATCGCTGTTGTGAAATAAAACAATCTCATCAACAATATACTCATTACAACGAATACTAATTCAGAAGTTATAAAACTTTTTGTACTATTTTTCATTTTGTTTCCCTCCTTAAATATTACATACTAATTATAGCATTAGTATTTAAGAATGTAAACATTAAAATAAAAAAAGACAAACGAGAGGGGGATATCGTTTGTCATAATATATAATATAGTATCAAATTAAAAGGGACAATTAAATTAATAACCTTTTAGGTTACGTAATTAATAGTATCACATAAAAATAACCACGTCTATTACGACGTGGCTAAGTTAAATTTATTAAGTGGGAAAAATGAATAATAGTTTTATGGTTATTATTATATACCCAATATTTTTGTTTGTAAATCATTTCCACTCTATGGTTCCCCAATATTTCTCGTTTTTTATTTTTTGTTGCTCATCGGTAATTTTGCATACTGCACAGTAGAAGTGTTTATTGCTAGATCCCGGCGCTTGATATTTAAACCTAATAAACCAATATCCATCCTTTTTGATAACTCTATCAAATTTAACCCAATCTGTTTTTCGGTATAACCACGAACCACTTTCGACAATAGCACCATTTAAGCCGGGCGATCTTCTAACTCTAATACCTTCTTTAGGCGCATTAGGGTAGAAAGTACCCGACCAATTCCATGTATTTTTAGCTTTAGAAGGTTTGCTCTTTGGCGCTTCGATCTGTCTACCGTTGATTGCCTCTGCAATTCTTTTAGTAAAGTCATCAATATTTTTCGTGATGTAGTTCATATCTTTTTTAGATGTTATAAAACCTAGTTCTATCAATCTGTAGTTTAAGTTTAATGATCCAGTAACATTTGCATTTAATAGATCATTTCTAGGTGTAACACCTCTTATTTTTCCTACTGTTTTATCTAATGTACTAGACAATGCTTTGTCTATATCATCGGCAGGGAATTTATCACTTACTATAACATGACCGCCACTAGCCTTAGGGCTTGCAGCGTCGAGATGAAATTCTACAATCGCGTCAGGTTTAACATTGTTTTTAACCCAATATAAACCGTAATCTTTATAATTTCCTACCCTTTGACCGTATAACGTGTCTTGATATAAATCTTGGTTCATTTTCTTACCACCATATAGAACGACAGTGTTACCTACACTCTCAAGATATTTCTTAACTCTAGGTATAACTTCTTTTCTGTTGAAATCGCGCTCATTATATCCATTAGCTACTGCACCCGGATCGTTTGAATAAGCACCTTTACCATGTCCGGCTACAAGTAATATTTTCTTACCTTTGTTCATTTTAGGTTTTTTCTTAGGTGTCATTTTACTTTTAACAGCGTTTGTTTTCGTTTCTTTTGCAAAGTAGGGGCGTATAAAAAACATAGGAAAATCATAGCCATGTGTGCGACGTGTAGTTACTTCTGGTGGTGTCCAATAAGCACCGCCAAGCCAATTTTGTTCTATGACCACTATGTAATCTAGTGTCGCTTTTATAACGATGCCGACGTGTCCATAACCGCCACCGTAATTTCTGTTGAATATAACTAAATCTCCACGTTTAGCTAAAAAGTCTACTGTGTTTTTATAAACTTTCGCTTCTCCTTCAAAATTGTTCCATGTAGGAATATCTGCAGCGCCTATGCCTTTTAACATATGTCCGAATAAGTACATCCAATACTGATTAGCTGTATCAAAGCATTGATCGTTAATATTATATTTAACGCCTCTCTGATTATAAATTTCTCTATAATTTTGTGTAACGTTAAATAGTTTCTGTTTTAGAAACCTTATACTTTCATATAAGACTAGACTATATCATTATTCTTGATACTCTTCATATTTGTAATTTGTCCCATTATCTTTGTTGAATTTTAATATAAATGATTTTCTTGCATTTACTGCATCTTTTATATTTTTGTAACTTCCGATATAAATACTTTTTCTTTTGTGACACATATTAACTTGATAAGTTTTATTTTTCTTTCCAAAATGTATTCCTGTATAACCGGTGTTATTTTTATATTTATCTCTGTTGTTGCAGTTTTGCTTGTGCGTAACCCACCTACAATTTTCAGGATAATAACCTTTGCTATTGTCTATTCTATCTAATTCAGCACCTTCAAAGAATGTATCATTCATATCATTGTAAAAATTCATAAAATCATTTAACCACCGTTCACAAACAGTTATACCTTTACCGTTATATCTATGATAAGCATGATATGATTTTCTCCTACATCTTGATTTCATGCCTTTCCAACGATTATATATTTGTGTGCCATGCATTCCATGCTTTTTCATTCTTTCTTGGGCTTTTTTATTAGATAAACAACCACAACTTTTTAGCCTACCTGTTTTAACTGTAGTGCCTAACGTTATAAAAATTTTGCCACATACCATACATTTACATTTGTATTTTCTCTTGTTGTGTTTGTTTGTATGAGAATACTCTAAAACTTTTATATTGTTATATCTTTTTCCAGTTTCAACACTATTAACCATAATCAAAACACCTTTCCGTAATTGTTGTCTTGATTATAGCATGTCATTTATTTGTATCAAGAATACCTACCGCTGTCATACGATTGTATGCACTTAGTCGTTGAACGTTCCTTTGCTATTACCACAAAGGCTTCGCTGCTGATTGCCCTCGACTTTACGTTAGGGGTTCCCAGCAATTCAATAGGTTTTATATGGACTATCAATTAATCCATAAGCTTTGTCCGGATTCCATGCTTTACCTTCCATATACTTTAGATACTTCGACGCTTGTTTATATGTTCTTATTGAAGTCATTATAAATCCTCCTCATCAATAACGGGCGAACCTGTATGTTTGTTATTTCCGGATTTGACCTCGTGTATTTTTTGTTGTCCTTCTTTTGCAGCATGTGTAAAGTTGTTGTTTTTCCATAATACCCAAACAGAAATTGCACCAGTGATAATGTCACTGATATTTTCTTCGCTTGCTTCTATAGGGGATAAATTATAATTAGCTAGTATTTGGTTAATCCAAGCTAAAATGAATAATACAACCCTAGTTATTGTACCTACATCAGGTTTCATAAACTCGACACCTCCATTTTATTTATCAAATAAGTTAGAAAACACAGGGACTAGTGAAGGTAGTAATACACCAACAACACCTATCCAAGCAACAATAATATTTGTGTTGCCTTTGCTTTTTTCTTCCAATGTTGTTTGCATTTTCTTTATCTCTTTTTCATTTGTTTCGTTAGCAAATTCAAGTTTTGTAACTCTAGTACCAACACTGCTAATGTTTTCGCTTATTTTTTCTAAATGCTTTTCAGATTTCTTTTGCGACTCATATGTATTACGTTGTACAACTGTTTGTACATCTATTCTGTTAATCAAATTGTTGTAATTTTCGGTGTGTTTTGTGTCAACTTCGTTTATTTGCTTTTGTATTTCTCTTTTTTCCGACTCCCAATCTCTAATCTTTAGAAAATCGTTGTTTGTCATTTACTCCTAACACTCCTATATAGCCTACAAAACCACACCACGCTGCTAAGATAGTAAAGTTTATTGGCGTCAACCAGTTTATAGCGTTGTATAAACTGGCAGATGCCATTAAAAATTGCATAACTCCACAACCAAACCCTCCAATTGTCATTAAATAATATGATTTGTTGCTTATATCTGTTCTACTATATAAAACACTAGAGAGTATTAAACACAGGCCAAATATCATTAATATAACGCCCCATATCCATATAGGCATGAATTCATTTAAAGCAACATAGAATTTGCTATCGTGTACCACCACTTCTTGACTTAGTACCCAAAAAAAGCCTCTAGCACCATTATATGTGCCTAAGCCAAATAGAGAGAGGGTAGCTAGTTTATCGTTCGGTGTAAAGTATTTGTTCATAATACCCCTCCTACACTTCATCGTCTTTAGGTGGTACAAATTCTTTACCGACTATATCTTCGTATTCTTCCGGAGTTAGATATTCAACCACAACAGCATCATATACTGTTTTTTCTTCTAAAATACCTTTTTTCCATAATCTCTTAAACATTCTATACATTTTAATTTCCTCCTTATTTTTGAACTAACGCTGTTAAAATATCAGCTATATCTTTGTTAAGTTGTCCAACTTCTTTTTTTAGCTCTATATTTGATTGAATAAGTTCAAGATACATTTCTTCATCTTCGCTTGGTGGAATTTCTATTTTAGGTTGTCTTGCTTCCCATTCTTCTTTTGTACTACCAATCCACTTCTCTCCGTCAAAACGAAACGGTGTATAAATACCTTGAGGCGGCATAATATCCGTCCACTTTTCTTTCGGATATTCATAATTACCAAACATATCAGGTTTTAAAAGTATTTGTGTTCCGTCATATAAAAACACTTGTTTCCATTCCATTGCCATATCTATACCTCCTAAATAACAATTGTTGTATCAATCGGATAAAAGTCAGACGCGTTCATTTCATTAGGTTTTGAAAATGCAATGATACCGACCTCTCCGTTTCTTTCGATACTTAAACGAACGAATGTAGCTTCTCCGTTTTTAACGCTTCCCGATTGCACATAAGGGTGCGGTGGCACTAACTTTCTTAGTATATAAGGTGGTATCTGCGCAAACATTTGTCTTGAGCTTGTAACATTTTTTATAGCACCTCTTAAAGAGAACATTATCATGTCGTTCATTTCTACCAATTTGAATTGAGGTGTATAACTACTTGAATATTCTTGTATACCATTTGTGAGTGGCAAGTCTTGCCAACCAGTAGAACTGTAGTTAGTTGTAACCTTAACGAATGGCGACCAATTACCCATAACTTTGTTCTTCATATAAACATCTGATGAGGATTGCGGAGAATAAATGATACGTCCATTTTTATCTGTATTATCGGATATAACTAAAGCCATACCGTCTTTCCCTACTCCGCTTGGTAGATCAGGTACATTAGTAAGGTAATAATGTTTAGGAGCTAAATTATGTAATGTCGTTCCATTATTTTTGCAATCTACCGTATAGTTTTTTCCGTTGTCATCAACCATTTTATATTTTTGCCAATCCAAATCTTTTTCGTAATCCCTATTTACTAAAACCCAACCTCTATCAGCACCATTAGTATGTATAGTCTTAAACCATATATTTTTTGTATAACTTTGGATTAAAAGTATTTGTTTCCTACCACTATTCCCAACTGTGACGTCTATTTCAGCTAAATATGAGCTTCCGCTATTGTTGGAGGGCGCGTTTACCACTTCTGAATTAGACGGTATAGTACACTCGTAATATCCAGCCGAAAGTTTTTCTACAGGCTTATCTAATGTTCCTAAAGAAACACGATTCCCGTTATCTTCGGTTAATTTGTATTTTTGCCATTCTAGATCTTCAATTTGATCTTTGCTTATAGGTTGCCAATCGCCCCACGAACCATTGTTTTTAGTGTTGGTATATATAGTTTGACCGTCTTGATTTATGAAATAAGCAAATCCTAAAGTAGAGCTTTGATTATAAACGTTTATATAACCTGTTGTACTTTCACTGTCAGGCGAATTTGTGATGTTTGAACAATAATAAAATCCTGTTTTATCTAAACCACTTAATGTATTCATATCTGCAGTGTCAGTAACAGAAATGATGTTGCCTTCGTCAGTTGTTAATTTATGCTTTTGCCAATTTAAATTATCAATTGTATTTTGAAGGTCATCTTTATATGCTTTGATTTCATTTTGATTTTTCAACAATGCTTCGTCTAGTTGATCTTTGATGTCTGACTTGTATTCTTCAAACATTGTTTTCGTAATGATTTCGCCTTCTTCTAGTAATTGAAGAACTTCTTCTTTCTTATTATCAATTTGATTGAGTGACACTTTGGTGCGATTATCAATATCTGTTAATGCTTGATTATGTATATTATTTAATAAATCGCTATACTCTGTATATTCACTTTGTAATTGGTTAATAGTATCTTTTCTGATTTGATTGATTTCTTCTTTAATTTCATAAAATAGTCGCTCAAGCTCTTTTTTAACTTCTTCGATCTTGCCGATGTCTTGTTCCATTTCATATATTTTGTTTTTGATTTCAGATTTCAAAATGTCGAAAGATCTAATATAGAATATTTTATCGCTACCACTAATTTTATTAATTAAAGCGTCCTCAACTGCAAAACTAAATTTTTGTAATGCTACAGTGTTTGAATAGTCGTTGTATGTTTTATTTTTCTTATTCATCGTTATATAAAGCTGACCTTCTACAGTTGAATTTGTAGACGCTTCTAAGAAATCTTTGTCTATTGTCATACTAACGATACCATTTAAAGGATCTTCAAAGTGTAATGGTACTTCTATGCTGCTGCCATTTTTACTTTCTAAATAACTATAAACGTCAACATTCTTTTCGCTAACTTGTAAAGGTAGACTGTTTTTTAATAATTCGAAAGTTATTTTAGCAGTTCCAATATCCATGTTAGAAAAAGAAATATTTGTTTGTGTGATTGGCTTAAAGTACGGTGTATCTAACACACGTACTTTGCCATTCTTTTTAATATCTATATCCATTGTTAACCTCCTATTTAACGAATACTAATGCTACTCCGTAACCTTTTTCTGCGTCGTATGGTGTAGTGATTTCTTCGACGTAATAATAGCCATTAGCATTGTCTTTTGTTCCTACACCTCTCATGGCAGTTATTTTGTCGCCGTTTTCAACAGTTTCATCTATTCTTGTATAAATTTGACCATTGATACCAACAACGCACCATTCATCTCGTTGTGATCTAGGAATGTAATCTTCTTCGTTTTGATTGTCGTAATCTTCATTAACGACTGGTAACTCTACAAGTTCGCGGTGTATGTTTCCTTCATCATCTACATTTTCAACCATTTGAACAGATTTTATAACAACACCGAATTCGTCTTTTTTATATTTAGATTTATGGTGGAATAATTGATCCCCCATAACTAATGCGGCTGTACCTGAAACGATACCTACTGGCTCATCATCTGGACCAGCTTTTCTAATGTAGCGACCTTCTAAGGTTACAATATAACCGTTTTCGATTTTCTCTCCAGTTTTGCTTTCAAAATACTCGCCAATATCCCCGATGTCTTGGCCTGATTTTAAATATCCTGCTGTTCTTACATTACCGCTAAATGCAGATACATCGAATTTAGTGTTTGAGGCTTTAGGTTTTTCATCTTCGCCATAACCCATTTGGAAATGATAATTACCTAATGACTCGACACTTCTTGAGTTCATTATTGTTTGTGCGAAACCATCTTTTTTAGTTCTTGAATTAGATGAATTAATAACACCTGAACGTGATCCGTAAGCCTCTGATCCCATATTAGACGCAATGACAAATGAGTTTTTGTCGTATGCGAATGTTCCGTTACTAGAAGCTAAAACGGCACTTCTTTCAGAAATTGCACCACTACCTGTTGAAGCTATACTTGCGCCACCATTCATATATGTTGGCACTACTTCGTATTTGTTGCCGGCGATGTCTGCTGCGTATTCATAGTTAACTGCGTCAACACCTACAATTTCTGCGTAGTGGTTGTATAGTTCTATTCCGTTACCTTTACCGGATCCAGTTAAGTTAGCGTTATAAATACCAAAGCCTTCGACACCTGCACCACCTGCAATACCAATATTCACAGATGAGTCGTGAATGTTAACGTTAGCAAATTTGATTTTATTACCACCGTTATTGCCACCGAATACTTTCATGTCTGCCATAGCGTTTTTGAAGCCTGTGATGTTCACGTTACTAATGACAATGTTTTGGCTCATAAATTGAACTGCTATTGCTGGTTGGCCTGCTTGGAAACGTCCGTCGCCTATGCATGTTACGTTGTTACATACGACACCGTCATAAGCACTAATAACTAACGCTCTAGGCGTAACATTTTCATATGTATTGTTTGCGTATGGATAAATAGATGTAATGTTATTAAGCACAACGTCATGAGCTGATTTACTCTTAACATCTGTTGCGGCTCTGTGATGTCCTATGTGTCTAACGTTATAACTTCTTGTATCTTCAATAGATAAATGGTTGTTAACAAACACGCCACTTGGCGCTGTAGCTGTACCATGCGCTTTGATTTCAAGTCCACCAAAGTTTTGTTTTGTTGTATTACCACTTAACATCACATATCTTGAACCGTCATCTATTTCGATACCGTTATTATTACCTCCACCTGTAGGGTGGTGTGAATAGTTGTTTGTGATATTTAAGAATTTAGAGTGGTGTGTTGTAATACCGTCGTCTCCGAAACCGTACGTTTCGCAGTTGTCGATATGAATGAAGTTACTTTCTAATTGCTCCTCAACACGTACGTTATCTCCTTCATAGAAGTAATCATCAGACGCGTATGTAACGTCTATACCATGTAATAGTGCGTCATAACTTTCGATGTTATAAATATATCCATTAGTAACACCTGCATAGCGTAAGTTACTTGAACGTGAGCCGCCAGCAGCTTTTAATGTGCCTTCTTGTCTGAACTTATTACCATTGATACTAAAGTCTTTAACAGTGATGTTTTTAGCTGTTCCGTCTACATCTCTATTTGTAATGACAATATTTTCTTGAGGGGCGTCATCATTCATTTTAATAGTTGTAACGCCTTTGCCTTCCCCACTTAAAATTGAGTTACTAGGTAACTTAATACCTCTTACTTTATAAGTACCTTCAGTCATATGTACATGATAGCCACCGTTTTCGAACGCTTTTTCAAAGGCTTCTGTACTATCTTTTTCTCCTGTTGGATCAGCACCAAAGTCATTTACATTTCTTAGACGAGTAGCCAAACCATAGACTTCTTTATACTTTTGTTCGAATAACTTTTCCGTTTGCTGGAATTCGTAATCAATACGGTTATTGAAAATATTAAATCTTTTTCCGTCCCTAGATACTCGGCTATCAGTAAGCTCTGCTATACCGTCGCCATTTGCACCTATGATGTGAGACTCTAATCGTTTTTTGAAATTGATTAAAATTGTTTCTAAATCTTCGTCAAAGTGAGAAATTTGTTTACTTTTATGTGCCACTTTGTCTTTGTTTTTATGATCGTTTAACGCGACCTTACCTTTATTAATTTCGAACACAATATCTCTAAAATTAATAATGGTTACCTTTCTAAATTCTTGCCCCAATTCAACGGGCATAGTGAATAGTTGCATTGTTACCCTCCTAATTCCATTTTTCTAACAGCTTGGTTTAATGCACGTTGATATTTTAATATATCCGTTCTGTTATTTGTGAATGTAACCTCTACCGGTTTGTTTACGCGAGGGTGTCCTTTTTTAAGTTCCACGACTTCTAAATCGGTATTGAAGCCCATTTCCTTATGCACTAGCCTAACCTTACTGTTAGCTTCTATTTTATCATAACTTAGATAGTTCGTTGATACTTCAACTGTTGGCTCTTCCTTTATTTTTTCTTTTATTATCTTTTTCAATTCATCTTCGCTTTTCACACTATCTTCATAGACTGTAGGTGCTTCTCTTGGTGTATATGTGTCGTATAGTGGCGATTTGTATTCTGCGTAGAAGTTGTAAACCTCTTTACCACTTAAAACTGCAGTTAAATTAAATACATCGCTTTTATCAGTTTGAACATACATGACGGGTTTCTTTTCTTCATAGTCAACACCATTAGAAGCTCCGGAAAATTCAACTTTTATGTTATGCTCTCCTTTATCTAATCCGCGTTTGAGTATAACTTTATCAGTGCCAGCCTCTTCATTATATTGATTGAAACTGTTAACTTTTTCTCCGTCTAAGTAAACAGTAACAGTTCCGCCCTGTTTACCTTTTTTTAAATTCCATTGTAGTGTTTCGTTTCCGTATTTAGCTACGAAGTCACTTTCATAGTATGATCCAACTTCTTCTGTGTTCCATGTTCCTTTTTTATTGAAGTTACCTTTTAACTTTAAATCTTTATTTCTTATTGGATTGTAGTTTTTAGTGTCACTCGTATTCTTCTTGCCACCATATCCTCTAATAAATGTTTCTAAATCTGTGATATTTGTTTTAACTTGCAAATCATCACTATTATATTTAAAGACGATAGGGTAGTTTTCGAATTTATAGAATGTAGCTTTATCGTATATCTTGATGTTCTTGTTATCGGCATAATAGATATAACCGAAAACGTTCGCACCGTCGACAATGTGTTGTAATAAATTTTTATCCCCTATCTTATCTATAGCTTTAAAGTCAGGGAAATCCCCAACTATTTCATAAGTGAAACCAGCTTTATTGTTTTTAAAGCCATAATCTAAGTATGAGTCTACACTGTAAAGGTCTTTTGCGTCCTCTGTAGCGCCAGTATTAGTCATGTCATCGTCAGAAATAGTACCGCCTTTATTTGATCTAATCCAATTCATAGGATCAAACGCAACACCGTTTTTTCTCATTTCAAAATGTAAGTGCGGTCCTGTACTGAAACCAGTGTTACCACTTATTCCTAACGGTGTACCGGGTACAACTTGTTGATTGGTTGTGACGTGTACTTCGCTTAAATGTCCGTATATAACATCTAAGCCAGCACCGTCACTTATCATTACATAGTTTCCATATCCTCTAGGATCCCAACCGACTTTGACTAAACCTTTGATAACAGAATAAACGGGGTCGTATACGTAATTTAAATCAATACCGTCATGTCTTGCGACGCCAGTTTCTTGTTCATATGCGCCACCCTGTCCGAAACCATAGTTAATCCCTTTGCTAATATCCAACCAATCACTGTTGGCTACTTCATCAGGACTGTTGTCTTTATCTTCGAACATATCTCTATACTCTAAAGCGTAAGTGACACGTCGCTTTTCTTTTTGCGTGTCATCTGCACTACGTTCGAAATATCTATGAAATGCTAAAGCTGCTTCTCTTGTATTATTTGTAGCTTCCAGTTTCTTCATTGCATACGCTTCTGTAGAATTTAATTCACTCCACATGAATTTTAATTGAACGTCAGGATCTTGCCATGTTGTGTTGTTATTTTCAGCGAATTTATATAGGTTGTACTTTCTATCGTCCCATTGAAATAGACCTTTACCACCTCTGTCAGGATCTCCCTCAACTTGTTCAGCAGCAGGGTTCATTCCACTTTCGGCTTTTGCATTACCTAATATCCCATATATTTGATACTTGGCCATGCCTTTATTAATTAAGAATTTATATATCTTATCTGCTACAACATCTATATTACTATCTGCTATGCTGTCGGACACATCTTCGTTAGGTTTCTTTTTCTTTTTATCTTTGACAACGCCATTATCGTCTGTTTCTATATCTTCAACATCTTCGTTTATTTTGTCTTTTGATAAATCTCTTTCAATGTAGATATATTGTGACTCCATAAAAATATGCTTAGCTTCTACTGTTTTTGTACGTTGATTTCCTGAAGCTGCTTCGTCTGATGTGATAATTGTGTAATATTGATCTTCCCAAATTAAAAGCATATCAGGTAATATCTTGTCGTATAAAAAGGCATTTCTTTTTGTTTTAGGAATTTCAAAAGTTATCCCTCTGTTATCGTTTAAACTGTATTCAATAGATAGCGACTCTAGGTTATAGTCGACTATTAACTCTTGAAATGTGAAATTTCTATTTGATAACACTAAATCTTTCAATTAACTAACCTCCTACTTGAATGTGAAGTTAAATATCCATTCACTCTTTGTATATCCTAAGTCGCGTCCATATATTTCTATATCATTATATCCGGGCGCTAACGTAATCCATTCAAAATTAGTTAAGTGTCCTACATGCTCACTATAGTTTTTTATAGGATAAACGTCTCTCAACTCAAACGTTTCATTTCTTTTTAATGGCTCGTAATATTCAAACTTATCCCCTGTTGTCTTGTTGTGTAATGTAAAACCTTTAGGGGCGTCTAAATTCAATTTAATAGTTAAACTTTGGTTAAACGGGTTTATGTAGTCGCTTGATCCATTATATATTTCATAACCCCAATCATAATGAACATACTTTAATTTGTCTGCTGCTTTTAAACCTTCTTGGAATTGCCAATCATCATTTATGAAATTCATCTTGTTAGTTGCTTCATAACTTTCGCTATATCCTTTATAACAATTAAAAGTTATTTTTATTGTTCTATCTCTTAATGTTTTATATTCATCTTCAATTTTAGGATTAGGCAATACAGCATATTTAAGTCCGGGCATGTTCGAATGTCTAATATAGTAAGGCTCTCTTACACTTAAAAAGTTATTAAGTCTGAATACTAAAAGCTCAACGTCTTTTGCGTCTACGCCTCTATACATGAGTTCTATTTCTAGTTCGAAGGGTTTATATGTTGACGGCGCTGGAATAACACCGTCAACCCCCTTAATTTCTATTTGATCGTTTTCTCCTACTGGGTGTGTAGTTGATATGTTTTGTATGTATAAACCGTCAATATTTGCTAGATTATACGTTTTATTTTTGAACATTACTTCTACCCAGCTTTTCTTACAACTCTCCATTTGTTAACCTCCCTGATTATACATACCGGAATTGAATAAGTCCGCTGACTGATTGTTGACCGCTTGTGTTAGTTTTTTCTTATCCATATAGATGTCGACGTTTTTATCTAACAATCTATTAACAGCGTTATTATTAACAGATTGTAAGTGGTTGCCAGCTTCAAGAATATTAATGATTTCTCGTAACATTTGCGTATCATCATCAACACCGAGCATTTTGCCTGTTTTATCATGTATGCTTTTACTTCTCATACGTTTTCTAGGGTCATGACTTATAACAGACTCACTGAAACCACCTTCGGCAATCCATGCTAACTCTGGCGAATTAACAATACCACCATTAGCATAAGCATAATCTCCTGCACGTTTAAACGCACTTTTCCAACTTCCCATAATAGGAACCCATTTACCTACAATGTAGCGCATAGCTGATATAGCTTGGTCAGTTGGATTTAATATGTTCCCATGTCCTTTTTTAGCATATGCTTTAAAAGATGGTTCAATCATTTGGAACATACCTTTAGAAGGTGTTCCAGCTCTAGCATTGACGTCCCAGTCGTTGACTGCGTCAGCTTGGAAGTTGGATTCACGTTTGGCGACTCTCATCATTTGTTCAGTAATATAAGATGATTTGTAACGACCGCCTAAAATTGCTTGTGCTTTCTTGATTGCCTTACGTGCGTTTCCTGATCCACTACCACCGACTTTGCCGCCACCATTGTTTTTCTTCAACCAGCTTGTTGGATCTTTAGGAACTCCATTCCAGCGCATTTCATAGTGTAAGTGTGGACCTGTAGAACTTCCGGCGTTTTGTCCGTCACGTCCCGGATCCCCACCGGAAATACCTAAGTAAGTTCCCGGTTTGACACGTTTTTTACCATGAAAGGCTAGTTTGTGAAGGTGTCCGTATATGGCTTCTACTCCGTTTTTGGCTCTTATCCACATGTTTTGACCGAAACCACCGTTCCAACCTGAACTACCTGTTGCCATACCAGAAAGCGTTGAATATACTTTGTCGTATTTATAATTTATATCCAAACCATAGTGAGGTCTTGCGAATGGATAACCCTGAGATGCTGCTTCTGCAGCTGTTCTAGCGAAACCAAAGTTTATACCTTTAGAAAGGTCAATGTATCCACCGTCGCCACTACTACTTTCTTCAAACCATTCTTTAAATTTCTCTATAGCACCTTTTTTAAGTTTACCGAACATACCTTTCATCATGTTGTAAGGTAATTCAGCAGCTTTAGTTATTCCGAAACCATCTAAGTTAACTCCAAAGCCTTCAAGAACTTTATCCAATAGTTTTTCTGGTTTGTCTATCCAGTCAAGCACATCTCCGACTTTATCACTTAACCACTCTTTACCTTTTGCGGCAGCGTCGAGTGTTTTGCTAACAACTGCTTTACCACCGTCAACGACTTTAGCTGCACCAGCTTTAGTTGCGTCCCACGCGTCGCCAAATAAGTTGTCGCCTTTTTTCTTTTTCTTAGGCTTTTTGTTTCCGTTGCCTAATGGATTAGTACCAGTAGAAAACTTAGGCAAACTACTTAATAATGAGTGCGTTTGTGCGCCGCTATATACGCTTGAACCTTTAGGCAAGAATGTTGTTGTATCTTTGTTAGGTGTTAGTGCCATTCTTCCGTTAGGATAGCGTATCATTTCATTTCTAAAGCCACCCGGTCCATTTCCTCGACCTTTATCTCCTACAGTAGCCATTGTGCCTGTGTTTAGTTTTCCGTTTCTTACAAGACGTCCACCACCCACAGTACCGCTATGTAGTTTTATTTCAGGTAGCTTGTCCATACCTAGTTTGCCGGCTACCCAGTTAACACCTTTGATTAGTCCGTTAAGTCCTTTCTTAACGCCACCAACCATTTTATCCATAAATCCTTTGATGTTATCAATTTGTTTTTTGATTCCGTTTTTCATGGAACCAAATAAACCTAAGACTTTACTTTTCATTCCTTTAGCTGCGCCGATAGCTACATTTTTAATTCCGTTCCATACTTTAGATGTAACAGATTTTATACCATTCCATATTCCAGTAATACCTGACTTCAATGAACGGAAAACACTAAGTGCAGCGCTCTTCAAACCGCGAGCTAAACCGATTACTTTATTTTTGATTGCGTTCCAAATTGAAATTGTTACGTTTTTGAGCGCTTTCCAAATTCCAAGTATCGCGTTTTTCATTGCGCGAACTATTGATATAGCAACGTTCTTCATTGTTCGAGCTAAAGAAATAACTTTATTTTTAATTCCATTCCAAATAGCAATCGCTACATTTTTCAATGCTCTAAATATGCTAATAACAACATTCTTCAATGTTCGAATAACTGTAATAACAATGTTTTTCATGATACGAGCAACTGCGATAACTCTATTTTTCAATGCGTTCCACACTGCAATAACAATGTTCTTCATTATTCTAAATGTTGCAATAACGATATTTTTCATTATTCGTATTACTGAAATTACGATATTTTTCAAAATACGAGTAATTGCAATTACTCTATTTTTTAATGTGTTCCATACTAAGATGACAAAGTTTTTAAGTCCGTTCCATATAGCAGAAACGATAGCTTTTAAACTTCTAAATATGGCAACGACTAAATTCTTCATGATACGAGCATTGGCTATAACTCTATTCTTGATTAAATTCCAAACAAACATTGTGACAAACTTGATTCCGTTCCAAATTGCCAATATACCGGCTTTCAGTCCGCCAAGTATCATCATTATTAAATTTTTCATAGTTCGAACGAAACCAACTACTAAAAACTTAATACTATTCCATACTGCTACAGAAACAAATTTAATTCCATTCCATATAGCTGTAATAGAAAATTTAAGTGCATTAAAAATTTGTGTTATTCTCAACCACAATGTTTGTGCGCTGACAACGATAGCATTAACCATGCCTTTAAATATTGTAACTACTACCCACTTGATACCGTTGAAAATACCGACGATGATATTTTTGACGACGCCAAAAGCAATGCGTAAGGCATTACCTAAACTAGTAGCCAATCCTTTAACTATATAGAATAGCGTCATGACAAGCTGTTTAACTAAGGCAACTAATATACCAAAGAAACCTTTGAATATATTTACTACGCCTTGCCATACTAACGACCAGTCGCCCTGTACAAGACCGCTAAATATTTGTATAACGCCCTGTATCATTTGGAAAGCGCCACGAATGACAGAAATTATAGTTGTGAACACTGTCTTAACAACATTCACTAAAGCCATAAATATCGGACCTAGTATTGCTACCATGTTAGAGAACGCCATTTTAATAAATGGAATTGATCCAGTGAATGCACTAGCTACTCCATTCCAAGCGCCTTTCATCTCATTAAATGTTATCGCTAACACTCGTCCTAATTCAGTAAATATACTTTTAAGACTTGATACCATACCCTGTATCGCTGATATTTGACTTTGATTAAATCCTAGTTTTTCTAATATGTTGACGCCTTCTCCAGTGTTTCCTGAGAAAAGCGCGCCAATTGCTTGGCCGAATTGTTTAACCCAACCAATAGCACCACTTATCATAGTGCCTATACCGTTGATGAAGTTTCTAAATGTTTCCGATTTTTGGTAAGCGATATAGAAAGCTGTCCCTAATGCTGCGACTGCCGCAACGATACCCATGATAATTAGTCCTACTGGGTTTAATGCTGACACGAATGATAGTAATGATCCGAACGTTTTGAACATTCCTCCGATCATACCACCTAATTTAGCAAAACCTGTTAGCACTGGACCGATTGCAATTAATATACCACCTAAAGCACCAATTGCACCTAACACCGGTCCGGGTAGATTTAAGAAAGCCTTAACTGTTCCTGTGACTGCTTTAGCTAGAAAAGCGAACGCTGGCGCTACTACTTTCCCTGCTTCTGCAGCACTTTGTCTTAATGAGTCGCTATTTAATGTATTAACGAGATCAGCTAATACAACTTTAGCCTCTTTAAATGCTGGTTGTAGAAATGCTTCTCCAATCATTCCTAAATAGTTTTTAGTGTTGGTAAGCATACCCATAAATGTTTGAGATTGAGCCTCTGCCGACTTACCAGCTCTAGCTTCAACCCCTTTTAAGAACTCATCATATCCAACCTCTCCGGCTGAAACTTTGTCTCTAAATTCTTCCATAGACAAGCCCATTTCTCTTGCCATAGTAGAAGTGAAGCCCGGTAAACGTTCTTCCATCATTTCTAACTCAGTACCAGCTAATTTACCCTGACCTTTAACACGACTGAATATTTGTCCCATTTCGGCTACAGGTACATTAGCACCTACTGCAGCATTACCTGCTGCTTTTATGTATTTTTCTAATTCTTTTCCTTCTTTAACACCTGATCCTAAAGCACCGGCTGCTAAGTCAGTACCTTCGGCCATAGTTGTCATACTACCTTCGATAGACTTAGATACTTGGTTTTGTATCTTTGTAACGTCCTTACCTGCAAGGCCGATACCTTTTAACTTAGCCTCTGCCTGATCCATTCCGACAAGACGTTTGAAACCTAAAGCACCGACAAGCCCACCAACTGCACCAGCGGCAATACCTGCTGGCTTAGTTATAGAGTTAGTCATTTTCTCGCCAACGCCACCGACACTTTTAGAAACGCCTTGTATTTTGTTTCCAATGTTATCAAAGCTACGTCCAGCTTTACCGATACCTTCTAGGCTTTTACTCATAATACTAGATTGACTGGATATACTCTTAGCTGTCTGTCTTGTCTTGCTAGATATACTATCCATTGTCTTATTAAAACCTTCGGCAGTGGCACTAATCTTGGCATATAACTCCTTTACACTTGCCATTCGACAACCTCCTTTTACTATAAAATACCCCCACTGATTAGGCTAACAGTGGGGGCAATGATTATTGTTGTTGCTGTTGTTCTCTTTCTTTTTGTTTTTGTTCCATTTTTTTACGAACTCTTTCAGGCCACTGATAATTTTTTTGCGATGTTTCTATTTGATCTTTCGGCTTGTTTTTATTGAGTTTAGGTTTGATACTCTTCATAAATTTATCAGTTTCTTTAGCTTGCTTTTCGTTTTGAGGATTACTATTAAGCATAGCAATAAAGTTGAGATAGTATTCGACTTGTTTTTCTTCTACTTTCGCTTTGTCCTCTTCTATGCTTGTTATTAAGTAACTTAGTAACTCAACGAAAGGCGCACTCACGACCTCACTTCTACCACCTAGCTTATCAGATAATCGGTATACTACCGTCTCTTCTAAACTAGGCGATGTAGTGTTTATTGTTCCTGTTGTTTGTTGAGTTTGAACATCGGTTTCAACGAGTTCCCTAACTTTTTTACTCGACCGATTAGTTTTTCGATGTCGTTAACTTGGATAGTTTCATCAATAACATCAATAAACGTTTCGATGTCTTGTGCTTCTAACAATTTAGGATTGATATCGCTTGCTTCTGCGACAACTTCGATAACAGTTTCTGGAATTTCGTATAATAGGTCGCTTAATACACCTAAAATGTCATTCCATACATAACCTGCTGCACGTTGTAATGTAACTCCGCCTACATCATACTCAGGAACGTCTTTTTCGTCTTTAAATTCTTCATAGTATGCTTGAGCTTCTTTAATTACTTCTGCACGAGTTTCAGTAAATGTTTTTATAGCATTTTGTAATTTATCGTTTTTATTAATGAAATTAACAATTTTAGAAACACCTTTAGCAACTTTTGCAACTTGCTTGATGTTCATCTCTTGAATTTCATGGCTTTTTGTTACTTTTCCTTCGTTTGTTTGTGTAATTAGTTCAATTGTCATTTTTGATCTCCTTTAACTTTTTTATTCTTATTTAATAATATCATATCACAAAAACAATTTCACTAATAAAAAAGGCTAAGCGTCTCAACGCCTAGCCATAATACTGCAATATAGTTAAACCCTTTTTAATTATTGAGTTTCAGCGTCAGATGTTCCGTCAGCCCCCGCATTAGGATCTTCGCTTGGCTCATTAGGTTGTTCTGTTGATGTTGTATCATCAGTGCTTGGTTGTTCTTCAGCCGGTTTATCTTTTACAGTTACTCTAACTTTTGATGTTACTGTTGGATCGTCATTAGATTTAACTGTGATTGTAGCTTGGCCTGATGACTCTGCTGTAATCAATCCATCTTGAGTTACTGTAGCGACGGGTTGGTTGTTTGTTGAATAAGTCAGTGACTTATCGTTAGCTCCGTCAGGCGTAACTACTGTGTTGATTTGTTGTGTTTCTCCGACTGTTAATGAAACAGTGTCAGGTGTAGATGTAATGTTAGTCACACCTACTTTGTTTGTTTTAAACTCTGGCACGTTTACTTTGTCACTCTCTAGGTTTCCGTCAGTCCACGCTAATTTGAAGTCGCCCTCATCATAAGTCGTGTTGCTTTCTAAACCGTCAATAGTAACTGTTGTACGTCCTCTTTCGGCTGCTGGTTGTCGTTTGATAACTTCGCCAGCTCTATATACTAATAGTGTTAAAGCCATTGTATAACCTCCTTATAGGTTTTTTACGTTAATTATTGAGCGCTAACGTCTGCGCTTGTTTCTCCCGGCTCTACATTAACGTCTGTAGGCTCATCTGGTTTTCTTTCCATGTCTGGATCAGGATCCTCTACATCTCCAGTTGGATTGTCGTTAGGTGTTTCTGTTGGATCTCCGTCAGCACCTACATCAGAGTCATCGTCTTGATCTCTAACATCTCCAACTAAAGGTAATTTATTGTAGTTAGTACCTACATCTTCACTGTTCCAATAACCTTGATAAATGTCTTTTTCGTCAAAGTCTTTAGGGTTTTCTCCAATGAAGAAATAGTTGTTTGGTTTGCTTGCGTCTGCGCAATCCTTAGGTAAGATAGCCAATTCAATTTCGTGTGACGCTTGTTCGTTGTCGAACTCTCTGTCAAAGCCGCTAGTGTTAACTGCTTTATAAACGAAAATATCTTCTGAACGATCGTCGCCCATTTGTCTTGGGTGGATGCGGATTGAGTGAGCATTCTCTCGCATTGATGAGCCGATAGGTGCGTCAGTAATCCATTTAATGTTACCTTCTTCATCTACACCTGTATAAGTACCTGTGAATAAAGCGCTCATTAATTTAAGTGTATATGCACTTGCATTGATTGTTATTTTACCGTCCCAACCAGTGATAACGTAGTCATAGTTTTTTTCGGAAAAGTCTTTGAGTACGATGTCCTCTGTTTCAGGTTCTAAACTGATTTCCCCACCGTCAGCTTGTAAGTATGAGTTATCAGAACATAAGCGCCCGTCAAATCTAATTTCTGTTGGTAAACCTTCGTCAATAATGAAATCAGCCATACCAAAATTATATTTTTGTGCTGTTGCACCTCTTGCTAGCATATGTATTCCTCCTATTTTTTAGCAATAGTCTTTATAAACTAAAGCATTGAAATTAATTGTATAAAGCATTCTGTCATTTATAACACCAATTCTCATTGGCTCTGTTTCAGCATATATGTATTGAACAAACAAAGGCGCGTCATAATGATACGTCCTAATACCTATAATACCATGAATTATATCAAAGACGCCAAACGCTATCCTTTCGGCACGTTCAAAATCTTCATGTTGTATAACTACTTGATAATTTACGTGTCGGCCTTTTAAGTCGTTTCTATCAGGCATATCGCCACCGTCATAGTAGACAGCGCCATAATTACCGTCAGACGTTTTATAGTCAACACTCCATTCTAAGTCATTAAACTTAGTCTCTAGCTTGTCCTTTATGTATTCCTGTATCATTAGACACCTCCCAATGTTTTTTCAATAGCTCTGTTCATTGCTTTTTCTAAATATGGCTCAGTTAGAACAATAGCATTTCTTAAATATTTACGTCCGGGCTTGTAACCTTTTATGCTTGGTTTATCTCGTGTTCGTTGTCCTCTACCGTCTACATAGTAGCCAGTGATTTTGACACCTTTGTCGTATTTATCCCCGATACGATTAGACGATAACTCATGAACATATTTTGCGTACTCCATATTCGTACCAATGTAAGTAACAAGCGCACCGCCTTCTCGCTTTATAGCGCCTGCATGTATGCTGTCCTCGAGTTCTCCGGTATCTCTAGGCGCAAGTTGTCTTGCCAACCTCTCGGCTGTCAATGCTGCATATCCTAGCTCTTTTGATAAGTTGTGCATTAACACTTTTGGCATTTTAGCCATTGCGTCTGCAAACTCTTCGAAACCTTCTAACTCGATATTGATACTTATACGTCCATTGCTCATAGATACACCTTAATAAATACATTCGCTCCGGTTACATCTTGGCCGTATTCTATTTTCTGTATTGCTCTAGTTTGTTCATCGCCACTAGGATTGGTGTGTATGATACGCGTCTCATAATCAATTAGGCGAGTAATTTCTTCGTCAGGGATATACACTTGAGCGTCAGACGTTCGTCCTTCTCCGTCGTTAGTGTAATAGTTTGTCATGCTATATCTAACATGAGCTGGGACTTCTCTTGTTTCCCTCAAGGATCTACCGTATTTATCTTTGATTAATTTACCGTCAATGATTTGCGGTATTCTTATTTTTACTGTGTCGTTAAAAAGAATGATTGGATCAAACAAGATGTCCGAAACCTCCCCTTAACCTATCGTCTAGTTGCGCTTGTATCATTTGCCAAACGTAAGGATCGAACAAACTATAGTTGCCACTAAATGTAATGCTAGCGTCATTAATCTTTCTACTAGCTAGACCATGTCTTTGAGCCATACCAAAGCCACTATCGTCGGCTTCTTTTTTGAAAAGCATTTGTTTAACTATCATACGAGGCGACACCGTCACACTAGGATATAGTGAAACGATGTCCTCATATGCGTCGAATAGAACAGACTCTAATTCATCGTCGTTCATATTCGCGTAGCTTTTATTCTTATATGCTGGTGTGCGTTTGAAGTAATCAATAGTTTTCTTAGCGTCAAACATTTAAGCACCTCTATTCAGTCGAGATTGTCACGCTGTCACTACCCGTTTCAACTTCGACCTTTCGAGGTTGCTTAGGGTGTGTCGTTTCCTTTAGCTTCTAAGATAACAACGCCTTTAGGGTTTTTAAGCACTGGGATTGTTACTTCTCCAACAATAGTTTTCTCACTGATTGGATCTCTGTCTTGTACGTTAACAACATATTTACCAATAGCAAAGTTATTGTCTGCTGCTGGGCCAATTAATGTGTTACCTAATTGTTCAGCGTGCATAACAACTTTGTCATCTTCTAAGTGTTTGTGACGTACATCTTCAGTTAATCCTTCAATGATTGTTACATTGTCGTCGATTTCTAATGTTGGTAATCCAAAGTCTGCGAACATTGTTTCCATATCTTCATTGCGAACTAAACGTCCGTCTGAAGCATTACCATATAACTGTGCCACAACATTTTTGTTACGACGAATTTTGTTATATGTTTTTCTGTTCATAACCATGTAAGCTGGCGCTATTTGGTTGTTGTTTTCTTGGTAACGTTCTACCAATTGTTCTAACACTTCGATAGGGTTTACATCGTCAGACGCAAAGTCATTTGATTGCATGAATGTTTCTTCTGGTAAGTCAAACTCAAATCCAATCTTAACTTGTGACTTAGGATCTTCTAACTCTAGCTTACCGTTGTAAGTCATTTGTGCGCGAATGTATTCTTTAGTATCTTCAATACCTTCGTCTAAAGCATTAATGCTCATGAACGCGTCTTGAATGATTTTAAGTGACTCTGCTTCACTACGTGGGTTGAAGTATTTATATAACTCTTCTTCTGTGTAGTGATGTGCATGTGCGATTTTAGAAAGTGACACTAATTTTTGTTGTAATTGAGGTTTAGTTCTGATTGGTGTTTCAGCGTCAAAACCAATAATAGAACCGGCTTTGATACCAGTATCTTCAATGATGTTAAAAGCGTTGTTAATTTCAAACACTTGTTCATCAGGATAAGACTTAGCTAGGCGTCTTACTTTTTCGGATTCACGATTAGAAATGTAAGACTGCAACGTAGCTTGTTGTAAGTTTTCATTCTCCGTAATAAATGGCATTATTTATTCCTCCTAGTTATGTATTATCGCTTGTATTATAGATCAAATACAATGCGGCCTTGTACTGCTTTTTTGAAGTTGTCTGTTGCTCCAGTTAACAACTCGCTATAAACAGATCCTTTTTTAAGACCTGATACAGTTTCATTAGACTCTGTTCCTTTGATAACAACAGTTGCTCCAGTTAGCACTGGTGCTTCCATAGTTTCAGGTGTGTCGCCTGTAACTTTTTCATATAGTTTAGTGCTTGGATCTCTAAATAAAGCTGTGCCTGCTTTGACAACTTCTCCCTCTTGGAATTTAGAAGCGTCTAAAGTAACTTGACCTACAGACCATTCTAAATTTTTACCGCTCATAATAAATTTAGGTTGGTTGTCTACAACTTGATTAGTAACTGGTTTCAAGTTCATTTCTATTCCTCCTCTTGATTAGATATATAAATAGTCTACAACGGATTGAAACAGTATCGCACCTTAGATGTTGTGACTGTAACTATTATACCAGTAAATGTACAAAACGCTATAGCTTATATCATCTTACCAAACTTATCAGCTAGTTCTTTACCTAGTTTGTCATGATCTGTTTCGCCTTTAGGGTTGCCTTTTGTAACACCTGATCTATAACCATAACGCTTATCTGCACCGGAACCTTCGCCACTGCCTTCGCCGGTTTCATTGCCTTCTCCTTTACCTTCTCCAGCTGATTGCGTTGATTGTCCGCCTTCGTCTTTGAATAGGTTAGGTTTGGCTTCTTTGAAAGCGTCTAACACTTCATCTAAGTTTGTGACTTTGCCATCGTCATCATATTCGAACTTATCGCGATTTAATAACGTCAACACATCGTCTGTATCGTATGCGTTAGGAATACGTTTGATGATGTCTTTCTCTAAAGATTGAGTGTTTAACTGTCCTTCATAGTCCTCGATTTTACCTAATGCTTCATCATATTTAGTTTGTAAGGCATTAAGTTTGTCCTCGTTAAACTCATTGTTCTTTAGTTTACTTTGATATTCATCGCGTTGCTCTTTAACCTCTTTAAGATCATTCTTGTTTTTGTTTAGTTGATCTCTTAATTGGTTAGTAGCCTTTCCATGTTCGTCCATAATTTTGTCGATAGCTTCGTCCTCAATACCTAAATCTTTTAAAAATTTTCTTTCCATTGTCTTAACTCCTTTACATTTTTTAACACTGTTTTATCAGCAAATTTTAGAGTGTCGTGTTAACGTACACAACAAAACGACACGTCTTTTTACGACTTACGTCAGGTCATACGCTTTAACTACTTAGCGCTCTCATTCGCCTTTGTATTTCTAAGTAACCTTTTGACTTGTTACGTTTCATACGACGATAAGCACCAATATTTTTAGGCGCGTCATTACCTAATATACTTTTAATTTTATCATATTCTTTGACTTCTTGTCTTGCTTTCCTTCTAGCGTCTTGCATTTTCTTGTATGAGGCCTTTTGTTCTTCCGTTCTTCTATCTTTCGTTGGATCAAACTCTTTGGATAAGTCAATCTTTTCTTGTACGACTTCCTCATCTTCAAGTTGCGCAACGAAAGGAATGACACTACATCTACAGTTAGGGTGTAACGGAAATACATTCCTTACGTTAAGGTGGGGGAATCGTTTATCTTTTCCGTCTGTTGAGAATACCATGTCATGATATGCACCACAGTGCGGGCATGGATCACTTGCACCAACCACTTCTACTAAGTTAACGCCATAACCTTCGTAAGTGTTAACGTGTGCATTTATTCGTGCGGTACGTGTTTTAGTTCTAACTACTGTTTCGCTATAGAAGTCCAACGGTAATTGTTTACCGTCGCTCGTAACGAACGATGTCATACCCTCTTTAAGGAATGCCTCTTGTACACGTTTAGTTGTTTTCTTTCTGGTATCTCCATACATGATACCCTTAGCTATTTCTTCTTTAACTTCTCCGATAGTCTTTTCAATATTCTTCGTCATGTTTATTCGCGCTGTTCTATATGCTGCTGATAGGTCAGCCATTGTATCGCTAACAATAATTCTTATCGCGTTGTCTTGCGCCATTGAGTTGAGGGCTGTACTTAACTCCAACCCTCGCTCTTGCAATAACGCTTTGGCATTTTCTAACTCTTGTTGGTATTCGTTAGCTAACTCTTCTCCGACTAACTCTGTTACGTTGTAATGGTTTATCTCTATAAGGTGGTTTATGTTTCGTAACATCTTATCTTTTTCTTTGTCGTCTAATAAGTTAGCGTTCAATATTAAAAAAGATATTTGACGTTGTAGAAACAGTACCATTTCTTTGACTTGATTTTCCTTCATGGTTATTCACTACTTCCGTCTGTCGTGTTGTTAATATCATCTGGATAATTTCCGTTACCATCTCGGTTGGCGTTGAAGTTCAATGACGACTGTTGACCGTTAAACAAACTAAAACTATCTACAGACGGTTTGCCTTCTTCAATACGCTCGAGTTCATTCTCTATCCAATCATCAGACTTTTCAGGATTAATATTGCGTAATGTTGTTTCAAGTGATTGTGTTCCTGCTTCGTAGCTTTCGTTGTTCATATCTCTACGTTCTTTAGAAGTGATAGGTAACATCTCTCTTTGCATAATGTCAGGACGTTCTATCTCGATTGTGTTATCTTGTACGCTTGCCAACCACAGACAATTCTCAAACGCTTGGCGTATGAAGTCTACATACTCTGCACGTAATCGTTCCGCTTTCATAAGTGATAAGAATAAATCATAGAACTTAGCTGTGCCACTTTCTGCATATGATTTACCTTCACTAAAGAAATCGATTGCTTTCTCACTTGTTTGTGTTTCCATAAGCATGAACTTAATAATATCCTTAACGTATGGAATGTCGCCAATCTTCGATGTATCTATCTGATGAATTTCTAGTGAGTGTCCCTGTTCATCTATTGTTGTGATTTCTAAGTTGCGATGATTAATCTTTCTAGGATCCCCTGTTTCTTCTAGCGCTGCATTTTGTAATTGTTCCCATATATCTTTAGTGATACTTATACGCGGCTTGCCATTACGTTCAAATGTTTGTGCTGCTCTTGTGATAGTCCAGTTGACCTCGTCTTGCTTTCCTTCTTGGCCGAACAATGCACTCCAACCATATTCATTATCAAACGAAGGATCGTTAGGTAAATAAACAAATAGTGTACGGTTACGATCATGTAATGTGTATTGTAAATGATCAGACGGAATACCTATGATCTCTTCTATCAGTTCGTTATCTTCAATCAACTCCAACTTATCATTGCCATTGTCTTTGTATAGATAATGTGTCCCGTCGACGCTTGTTTCGTTTTCTACCTCTTCGTGAACATGCACATACTTTTGTTCGTCACGTTCGATAGTATATCTCAATTGATATGTAACACCGTCATCGAGTGCATAGTAAACGTTGCGCTCTTTGAAGCTAACACGCGGCTTACCGTTTATGATTTCAGGAACTGCTACAATGCCACCGTCTATTTGCCATTGTCTTAAGTTCATACCATGTTGTCTTACTAACTTACTGTTGTCTGCTATCTCATCTAACACTTCTTGTTGATGTGACCTTTTAAGTTCTAACTCTTCTTGTTCGATAGCTTGTATATCTTGCTGGTTATTCACAAAGTTATTCGAGTTATCCCCAGCTTCTTGTTGTTCGTTTGTACCGTTCATTTGATTGTCTTGTTCTTTGTAACCTTCATCAACACGATTAGCATATGTATTGCTCATGTCGTCGTACTCTTTGTTGACTGTTGTTACTATATCTCCTAACGAACGATTAATAAACGTTGAGGGAATATCAACAATCATCTTCGATACGTTAGCTACGATGTAAGGTGTCTGTAACTTTGAAGCTCGTCTCTGACTACCAAACCTAATCGCGTCTACTGCTTCTCCCTTCTCGACTAAGTCTTTTGCCCTTTCAAATATCTTGGCATGATCCCCTCTATACATACTGCGATAGAAAAACATATCGCCATGCACATCAATAATATCTTGATTGCTAAATGTTTCAAGTAACATACTAAACCTCCTACCAAATATTAACGCTAGATATTCCAGCGCTTTGTTTTGTTGCCATACGAGATAGCGCTTGGCTCATGGCATCCACCATATCATCGTGCTTCCCATTAGGAAAACTTGCGCTCTCTTCTATTAAATCATATGTGAAGTCTTTGTGCTTAGGTAAAAATACATTGCCACTCTCAATGAATGGTGTGATTGCTTGCGCTCTAGATACCTTACCACCTTTAGGATTAACTGGTATGATACCTGCTATCTCTTTTTTAAGCGTTGATATAACTGCGGGACCGTTTGCCTTATCCTCTATGAGTTTTATTCTTGCCATAGGATAACGACTAGATAACTGTCTCACTGCCGCCAATGTATTAGGGAAGTCCATTTGATCTCTTACTTGATCTATTAAGTAATAGTTAGCACGTCTACGTCCCCACACTTGACCTACAACATAGTCATTGTCTTTGTTATCTTTGAATGTTAAGTCCCACGAGAGTATTTGCTCATCAAAGTATTGCGGTAATGTATCATAGAACTGCCACCAACTACGGTTGAATATATTCCCTTCACTGTCTGTAGGTCGTTGTTGGTATAATGCAAGCCATGTCTTTGTTCCTACTTCTTTACTCTTAAGATCCGCCCACTCTTTGTCATATCCTAGCTCTGGCGCTAATGGTTTACCTATATCACGTCCTAATAAGTCGTCATCATCTTCGGCTATTGCTGGTATTCTTATACGCTCCCAATTATATGGACTGCGTTCAAGCAATCGTCCTACCAAATCATCTTCGTGCCAACGTGTCATAACAACGATGACGCTTGCGCCTTTATGTAATCGTGTTGACAGTGTTGTTTCCCACTCGTCCCACACTTTGTCGCGCATGGTTTGTGATTGTGCCTCTTCATTGTTTTTAATTGGATCATCTATGATTAATAAGTCTGCACCCATTCCGGTAATAGATCCTCCAATACCTGTAGACACCATACCACCTACACCGTTGTCTAGATCCCAATTGTTAGCGTTGCTATTATCCTCTGACAATCCAACGCCGAATATATCTTGGCCGAACTCTTTTAATTTGTTTCGGTTAAGCCTGCCAAACTTACGTGCCAACCCGTCACTGTATGCTGTAGCTATTACTCTATTACGTGGATTAAGTCCTAGATAGTACGACGGAAAGCTCTCGGTAATTGTTTGCGATTTACTGTGTCGTGGTGGTAGCTCAACAATTAAATACTTTTGCTCTCCCTCTGCTATTTGCTGCAATCTTTCTGTTATGTATCTTGTGTGCTTCATGTGAAAGTATTTATAGTAATGCACTTGTTCTACATAATCTAAATACGAGCGCCTACTCAACTCGAATAGCGCTCGCTTTAAAATAACTTCTTTACTATTTACCATATAACCACTCCTAGTTTACCTATCTTGTATATATCTTGTTCCGCTCGGATTATAAGTCTATGACGAGCGAGTTATAAGTTTGTTATATTATTGATTGTCGCCACGTAGTATATCTTTAACATCACTTACAATGTCACGCAATTCATCAGTGCTTACTGTTTCAAACATCTTAACATTGCTGTCTATAGATCCAGTATGTGTGATCTCGCGTCTATCATTCCACTCATCAGGCTTTCTATTCTTAAGCCAAAAGATCATTGACGTTGTATCTGCTGCAATGTGTTTCTTTGTCTTTTCGATATGTTTTGTTTCTTCTCCGTTCTTGCCTTTCTTAAAATATGTCTTTGTTTCTTCGGCTTCATAACCTAATGCACGTTTAAGTAAGGCGTTCTCTACTTCTCTGTCGATAACCTCTTTGCCTTTCTTTACTGCCTCGTGGAACTTGTCGTACTTATGCTGCCACGTATAGAACGTAGCTTCATCAATCCCAATATTGTGAGCGATCTGTTTGTTACTCAGTCCGTCTCTAGCCCAACCTTCAATAATCTTCAAACCCTCGTCAGATATCCAGTCATGATACTTACCTTTAGTAACTCGTCCGTCTGTTTTGTTTTCACTCATACTTGCACCCCCTTACGTCTTAACAATCGTTTTAATCCTTTAAATGCTGCCTCTACATCTCCATTATTTGTTTGTCCTTTGATTGTTCTGTACTCTTGCTTAGTCAATATACACTGCGACCTTAATCTCTTGAGTATATCTAAAACTTCTTGCTTATCCATTAAGTAGCTCCGCCTTTCTGCCTGTACGTCTTTCCCATCTTTCTATAATTGCATCAATATATTGCGGCTGGTATTCCATTGTATAGCATGATCTATTGTTTAACTCACTAGCTATAAGCACACTACCACTGCCACCGAATAAATCGAGCACTATTTCTTGTTCTTTAGAACTTGATTTAATACCTCGACTACATAGGGCTAGGGGTTTAGGTGTAACGTGTTGGCCTTTGTCTCTATACTCTTCTGTGCCTGATACTATTCTGTTAATGTGCCATACGTTATTCATATTATCATGTGTGTTATTGAAATATGACCTCTTCATTCTGTACTCTTCTACATAATCATTATGGCCGGGTGTAGCTTTGTTTATCATACGGCTTAATTCTTCCCATGTTAATTCCCACGCTTCTCCGTAGTATTTCTTTAACTTAGCAAATACTTCTCGTGGTATTAGTGAGAATTGAGAGTCTGAGAAGTAATGACTATACATCTGTGTTCCTATGATTTCTTTGTACTTCTTAGATCCTAATCCTACTTTTTCGGCTTGTTCTTTTAATGCGTTCAATATAGGTCGATACCCTTCATAGAAATTGTTAGGCATGCTGTCTACATCTCCAGCGACAAATAAGCACTTCTCATCTGCTGTTGCATATTTAGTTAGGGCATCAGAATTTTGCCCCTGTCCTGATCCTTTATCCCATGTGATTAGGTTTTTGAATACAATCTCGTTATTCTTAATCTTAGGTTTTAATATCTCTGTGTAAATATCCATAAGCGGTTGATCTAATCCCTAACAATACCAACTGCCATTCTCTTTTAAATATTTAAATGATAGTGGTATCCATAACTTATTAAATTCTAATAAGCTGTCATAGTTAAGATTATCATTGAGCACACCGTCTTTTTGTTTCTTAGCTCCATAAGGTGGATCAGTAAACACTAACGACGCCTGTTGTCCGTTCATCAGCTTGCTAACATCTTCATCACTTGTACTGTCGCCACACATGAGCCTATGATTGCCGAGTTGATATATTTGTCCGAATTTAGACTTAGGTTCTTCCGGTATTTCTACCACTTCATCTTCTTCAATCTCTTCTTCTTCTATTTCAGTATCTTCTAAGTCTAACTCCATATCTTCAAATCCGAATGCACTCATGTCTAAATCATCTAGTTTATTGAGTTCACTCATCAATAAATCTTCATCCCACTCACTAAATTCAGCGACTTTATTGTCGGCCAATCTAAATGCGTCAACTTGTTGCGGTGTAAGATCATCGGCAACAATAACTGGCACCTCTTTAATACCTATCTCGAGTGCTGCTTTCTTTCTTGTATGTCCTGCTATAATTACATCATTTTCATCAATAATAATCGGTACTTTGAAACCAAATTCTTTAATGCTTTCTTTTACATAATCTACTGCCTCGTCGTTGTATCTAGGGTTGTCATCATAATCTATAATGTCATATATACTTTTGTTTATAATTTCCATACTTGCTTTACTCCTATTATTTAAAATATGCGTTAGGTATAAACGCCACTTCTTTGACTTCTTTTCTATTGCTCAAACTTATGTGTTTCTTTTTGTTACCTTTAACAATATCTATCTCATACAACCAACCATCGAAACATGGTTGGTGCAAATACTGCATTAATTCCCGTTCTAAATATCCCGGATAATCTGCCTTTATGAATATACACTTTGAACTAAGTGAGTATATAGAATATCTAGGTTGCTTCTCAATATCTCCACTCATGATCTTATCAAACCAATTCATAACATTAATCCACATTTTTAATCCTCCGTAAGTTCTTCAACACTAAAATATCTCTCTTGTATTTCATCAGGGTTTTGATATGTTTTGTACTCAAATAAATAATTTTTAACATTCATAGTGCCTACATAGTATATAGGCATTAAATAGCACTCGTCCCCTTTTAAATAATCGTTGTTTGTTTCTTTAGATACAATTTCTATGGCTTTATCTATCATCGATCTCGTAACATTAAACATTTAATCCCCCAAATCTATGTAGTTATTCCATTTGCTATTTGGCTTCTCTAATCCGTTATCTATAATATCATTACTTAGCAATATGTATTTATTACGTTCTTCATCGTAATACCATACCTCGCCTAAATAACGCCCAAAGTTATCAGCCTTATAAGTTCTTATGATAACTTGTTTATTTAGTATTCGTTCTTTAACAAAGTCAGTAGCTTCTTTATGATTAGGTTGCCTTTTTTCCGGTGTGTCTACATACAGAAATCTCACACGTTTATCTCTGTATGTATCAAATCCAACATCAATCATAAAGCCTGCTGTATCTCCGTCTATTACTTCATAGCATTTAGCTTTGAAATAATATAGGCTATCTTCTATGCTTCTCACTTTTACACCTACCAATCTCCGTCAATAAACTTCTGATAATTACGTTCTGATATAACATGTTTGTTTGCGATCAATACAGCTTTGAGCTTTCCTTCTTTGATGTATTTCCTCACTGACTGAACGCTTATTTCTAAAAATTCTGCGACTTCGTGTACATCGTACGCTCCTTTCATACCTTCCCTACTTTCTGTTTTTGCTTATACTCTATTATAACACAATACGAACAAGATATGCACGAAAATATAACAAAATATATACGAGATAAACACGAGTTATGTTTTATTCATTATTAAAATCAGACAAAAAAATACACCGACTAAAATAGCCGGCGTACTAAGTAAGTCATGCAGTCAGAAATGATAATGAGAAAATCAAATTACAAATTACAAGAAAAAGATAAACAAAGGATTAAATCATTAGCAATATATAATTGCTATAATAAATATAATACATATAGGTTTCATAGTCAATCACAACCCGTCTAAATAATGTACGGGATAACCTTCTTTGCTTCGCACCTCTGTGATATTATCTTCGAAAAACTTAATCGGTATGCTTTTTCGTCCTGTATTATTTTTAAAATACATATAATCGTTTATGCTTATTCTGTAGTATTTATTTACTGCTTCAAAATATACAAGAAAAAAGGCTATGCCACCTAATTTGCTTATATTCCTTAAATATTCTTCTTGATGTCGTCCTATATTAGCAAATCGCAGCGACTTTTGTTTCGTTTGTTTAGTATCAAAAGCTATCATACGTCCTTCATTTAAGCACCCTACAAAATCTACAGTGCTTTTCGCTTCATAAAACGCGCTTTTACCTTTTTTGTTGTAGTTAATAGGTGTAGCTATCTTATCTATGATAGCCACACCTTTCATTTTATAAATCTTGTTTGTATTATTGATGACAGTTTCTAAAAACTTGCCTCTATTTGCATATTTTATCATTTTATAAACCTCTGTCTTTCAATAGCACTTTTCGCCATATCGTTAATATCTTTTATACTTTTGTCCTCTTTTTCGTGCATTAATATAAAAAGATAAGCATTCTCGTATGCTAGCGATTTTATTGTGTTGCTTTTACTCATGTTCTCAAATATAGATATTAAAGATATAATCCCTAATACTACACTAATTGCTATCCACATTTTTATATTCTCCTTTAACTACTTGATTAATTTTATCCGCTCTCTTTACTCCTATGATAAAACCGATAACTGGTATACTTCCAAAGAATATAGGTAATATTATCCACATATCATTAATACTCCTTAATTATAAATTGTTTAAATGTATGTGATCTTCTTCGTTAAAGTCGTTTGGCGCTTCAACATCATCATTAGCTGTTAAGTAGTAATACAACTCTCTACCAATCCATTTGCCTAACTCATACATAGCGATAGTAAACCAAATTTTTAATATGCGTTTAATCATCAGTTTCTCCCTCCACTAATTCTATTTTGTTAATAAACGCAAATTCTCTATCATCAAAAAAATAAGTGGATGTTTTTCTGTAACTTTCAAAAGGAACTTTATAAAAAGCATACGGTAAAATTTCACTGTTTATTTCAATATCCGGAAAGCCCATGTATTCAATCTCATCACTTTTATCTTCTTGAATAACATAGCCCATTTCTTTTATCTCTTGGATAGCATCTTCTAACGATGTATATGCTTTATCACTCACGCCATGCGAATTGTTACAAGTTTCTTCTCCGTTATCGTAATGCGGTAAATAAACTATCATTCCATTCACTCCTTACCTAGTATTCTTTTAATCTCTGCTACTATGTCTTTATTCTTTAAGGTCTGACTCTTTGATGAACGTTCCATTGATTGTCTTTCCTTTTCTTCCTTTGATTTCGTCATAAGCAAATTGTAAACACTCCTGTAAGGTCATATCATGTTGTTGCGCTAATATGATTAATGTAACCACCGTATCTCCTATTCCGTCTTTTAATGCTTCTAAGTTTCCACGTGATAATGCAGCTGCCACTTCTCCAGCTTCTTCATAGAATTTAAGTGCCTGTCTATCTGAATTACCTTTGTGTAAATCTTTATCGATACTCCATTGTTGTACTTGTTCTACTAATTGATCTAATGTATTTGTCATTTATTGTTCCTCCTTAAAATCTTCTATTGTTTCTTTTATATTATCTATGAAATCGTCTATACTTTTTCTTATATCTTTACCACTGCAATTGTTAGGATCTTCCATAGTTTCATGTCGCAAATTTACTAATCTCACTAAAACCATGCCAAACATTTCGTTTAAACTATCTATTTTACTTGCTGCCTTAGCGTCTTTATTCACTTCTCTATGAAACCCAACATCTTCTAACAAATCTTCGTCGTTTATCTCTATCTTTAAATTTAATTTCAAAACATTACACTCCTATACTTTTAAACTAGATATTTAACTAATATATAAGTTCTCTCTTTATTGTTTAAGTTTTCAAAATGGTTAACAGTATATCCGACAACCTCAGTGTTTTTATACTTTTCACAATGTATTTCTAATTGATCTATTGCACTCATGTTCGTTCCTACATCATAGTCTTTGAACTCTTTAAATTTCCACATCTCTGCAACGCTCCTTTAAATTTATAATTACATGACAGATGTTTTGAAATATTGCATTTGGCTCTCTATCTTTTAATGTCCCGTTAACGATTAAATCATCTATCTCATCAAACGCCTTTGCCTTCCTTTTCGTTTCTGCCATATCATTGATGAGTTCATCACGTTGCTTCTTGTAAGCGTCACGTTCTTTCTTTAATTGTTGAATATCATCAGTCCATTTTTGGACTTGTGAGCCATGTACAACAAAATTTGGATCTTCTGCCATTATTTACCACTCTTCCTTTTTTATTTTTAATCTACTAGGTCTCCGTCTTTCCAAATCAATGTGTGTGTTATATCTTCGTTAACTAAATATATACCCTTAGTAATTATTGAGTCGCTGCTATTTTTATCAATGATTTCTTTTATCGAACAATTTTCTCGTTTTATATAATATTCATCGCCGCTGTTACCATAAAAAACAATACATAATGTTTTAGGTAATACTGTTTCTTCTGTAATATCCTCTTGAACTCCGACTGTAAACGTTTCATCTTTTTCGTTGTAAGTGATATAGTTTTTCACTTTCAACTTTGGTTCAAATGTATTGTTATATCCACCTTCTGTTTTAACCATTAAAGTGAAATCTACTTCTTCAAAATCTAATAGATACTTTATAAAATCTCTAGGTTTAAGCGTAACTTTTGTTTTAAGTTTTACCATTGTTCATACACTCCTTAATTTTATTTATCTTACAACATTTCCAAGTCTTGAAATTTGTTTCCTATTACTTTCAAATAATTTTCTGCTGTTATTCTATATAATTCATATTGTTCAGTAGTTTCTTTCATGCTTATACCAAAACACGCTTTATAACTATTCCATACAATAATGCCTTTAGTTTTAAAACGTTTGTCATACGGGTATTTAAGCTCTACAATGTCTCCTTCATAAATTTCAGTAATGTCATCATCATACAAACTTGCAATGCCTGTTGATTGCATTAATTCGACTTCATCAAGTTTTCTTTCGTAAACAAATATACCACTCTCTAAAATAATACTGCCAAGACTAAACCATATAGCTACAACACTGCACATTCTTTTCTCTTTCTTATCCCACGCTCTAATTTTCATATTATCCATTCTAAGCACTCCTTACTTAAATTCCTATTATTCTTCAATTTCGTATATTTCCTCTTTAATTCTTTCGATTAAATTGTCTATATTTCCTCTGATTTCTTTGCCGCTTAAATTTCTAGGATCTGTCATTGTTTCGTTTTTAAGGTATCCTAAATACCCTATTATATTTACGAGTAATATTTCTATTTCTTTAATTCTGTCACATGCTTTCCCGTCTTTTCTTGTTTCTTTATGAAATTTTATTCCTTGTAACAAAAGTTCTGCTGTAATATCATTTTCAATATTAATTTTCATTATCCTCACGCTCCAAATCATTTAATAGTTTTTGAAACTCTTGCGTCCCGTCTAATAGATCCATTTGTTCTAATACTTGATATACCTCGTTTTTACCTACCATTGCGTTGGCTATCTGAAATAAATGATATTGACTATCAGGCTTTATAGTTTGATTTAATAAACGATGAAATCCCGCATATTCTTGTAATTTCTTTTCTTTCAACTTGAACCAAATATCTTTGTAATCTTTAATCTCCAATGATCTCCCCGTCCTTCCAAATTAAAGTCATTGTCATATCATCATTTAAGATGTAAATAGCGGCACTATTTTTATCTTTAAATTCCGAAATAGAATGATTAGCATATAAATAAGATTTGAATAATTTTAAATCTTGCCACTCTGTACTTTTTGAAGGTATTGCATTTCTAACTTCTAAAAGTCTAGGAATTACTGTATCCTCTGTGATTTCTACTTCTACTTCAACTTCAAACGCTTCTAACGTTGATACATTGCCTTGTAAACTTATTTTTCCTAGTTCATCAAATTGCAAAATATGTTCTTTGTTAGAATGGTGGCAACTGTAATACTTCTTGCTTCGTACATCATTTTTAATCCCCCAATTAATAAGATTGCGTAAGTCTTTATATGTTTTTTTCTTTATCTTTACCATTTCTTATACACTCCTTATTTATTGATTTGGTAATCCATAACTCATTAACTCGTTATATAATATGTCATCTCGTAATTCATCTATTAAATCACTTACCTCTTCATGTGTCATAGCTTTTATTTCTTTACGACTATAATCAGTAAGTGAAGTTTGTTTTTGCAAGCCCTTAACATATTCCACTTGTTTATCTGTCGCCATTTTTATCCTTCTCTCCCTCATCAACATTTACATATAAGTCTTTGAACATGTCGTTATCTGTTTCTAAATAAGTGATGTTGCCACCAGTAACATGTATTTTTAATTCCATTTCTCCGTCATCGCCTTCTTCTAATCCAACGTATATATAAGCCGATGGTGTTTGAAGTAAATATGTTTCACTTTTTAGATCTAATTCTTTTCCTATTTTTTCTTCAATTTCTTCAAGTGCTTGTTCTATATAATCCATTATCTTTTTTTCATCTCTTTCACTGAATTTTTAGTTTGTTTTTTTAATAACTTAGCTATATTAATACCTGTTTTCGTAAGTTCTGGATCGTCATATACTAAGTC